>ERZ773237.644-NODE-644-length-37069-cov-3.287540_pt1 | contig 37069 bp, 30 predicted proteins | sample MGYA00580990_ERZ773237 | MGnify/ENA primary metagenome ERZ773237 (study PRJEB29015, sample SAMEA2737749) | human gut metagenome | biome: human gut; feature: human-associated habitat; material: faeces | place: China | collected 2012 ...
CGATGATAGTTGGTTGTATTTCCAGTGAAAGTAGGTCATCGCCAGGCTCCCTATACGAACCCCCGCAGATTTCGGTCTACGGGGGTTTTCGCTTCTCTGAAGCCGATAAAAAAGCCCGGCGCAGTCTTGATGCATGCGTCGGGCTCGCAGGGGAGCAGTCTCTTAAGCTTGGAGTTCAGACTCAGGCACACCTGCATCGCGGCAGGTTTTGATGATGGCAGCCCATTCGCCGTCGGAAATTTCCACTCCGTGGGCTTCACGGTCCGCTGTGCGGATGCGTTCGATTTCGCCCGGCATCAGAACAGGGTTTTCGGGATTGGGCTGCGGAGAGGCCTTGACATAGTCGATCATGGCGTCCATCTCTTCCTTCATCCAGGCGAGATCGCAAAGCGCAGCCGGGTCAATCACGAAAGAGGTCATGTTGTTGACGATCGCACCGTCGCGCGGGTGCTTGTCAGCAATCGTGCCGCCCTTGGAGAGCAGGCCGGCAAGGAGTTCGCAGGCAAAGCAGAGTCCGGCGCCTTTGTAGCGGCCCATCGGCATCAGTGCGGCGCGCGGTTCACGCCACATGGGGGCAGGGTCCGCCGTTTCGTTGCCGTTGCGATCAATGATCACTGGTTCATCAAAGTGCTTTCCAGCGAGGAAGGCTACGCGGGTTTTGCCCATGGCCACGATGGAGGTTGCAAAGTCGAGGATGAATCGACCGTGGTTGTTGGCTGCCGGAATGGCACAACAGAAGGGGTTCGTGCCGAATCGAGCATCCGCGCCGCCGTAAGGCGCTACAAGCGGATCAAACTGATTGACGTTCACAAAGTGCAGACTCACCATGCCGGCATCAGCGCACTGTTCGCCATAGGTGCCGATGCGCCCAAGGTGACAGGTGTTGGCAATGGTGTACATGCAGATGCCGTTTTGCTTGGCGCGTTCGATGGCTGCATTTGTGGCTTCGAAGCCGACGCGCTGACCGTATCCGCGGTCACCGGAAAACTGCAGAATGGATCCGGCATCCTTGACGAGACGAGCCGGCGTATTGGATTTCAGACGGCCGTCTTTCTGATAGAGGGCATACATGGCGATCATGCCCACGCCGTGGCTGTCATGACCGCGAAGGTTGGCGTTTGTTAAATGGTCGGCAACAACGCGGGCTTCGTACGGGGTGCTCCCTGTGGCCTCGAGCCAGCGTGCGGCAGTATTGAAGATCTCTTGAGGTGAGTGGCGCATGCGGCCCTCCGGTTGCTTTGAATAATGAAGATGCGCGGTAAACCTGAGCGCAGATTATTCATTCTAGGAGGAGCGCAGTCCGTGTTGGTCGTAATGGAACTGAGCCGTATCAAAGGACTCGAGAGGATTGACGGCGAGAAAGGGCTATACCCAATTAAAAAAAGGGAGCAGTGCATGATGCACGCTCCCTTTGAAATTTTTGGCTCCCCGAGCTGGGTTCGAACCAGCGACCTGCGGATTAACAGTCCGTCGCTCTACCGACTGAGCTATCGGGGAATCAAGACTGCAAATTTTACGGAAGCCCGTTTAGAGTGTCAAATTTTCAAAATAATACAAATGTTACCAAATATAAAATCAGAAAAATCAAATTGTTGGAAATTCTCTCTGCAGCGGTAAGGTGCACCGTAGAATTGCATTTCAACAGATTGTTCCGCCTTTTGCAGCATCAATGCCGACTTACGCCTACCCCAATTCGCCTTTTGTGCTTCATGCTCCATTCCCGCCTGCCGGCGACCAGCCGGCCGCGATTGATGCGCTCTGCGCAGGCATTGAAAACGGTTTGATGAATCAGACGCTTCTCGGCGTGACCGGGTCGGGCAAAACCTTCACGATGGCCAACATCATTGCCCGTGAGGGTGTTCCGGCCATCATCTTTGCGCCCAATAAGACGCTGGCCGCGCAGACCTATTCCGAGATGCGCGACTTCTTTCCTGAAAACGCAGTGGAGTATTTCGTTTCCTACTATGACTTCTATCAGCCGGAGGCCTACGTTCCAGCACGCGACCTCTTCATTGAAAAAGATGCCGCGGTGAACGACCATATTGAGCAGATGCGTTTGGCGGCAACGAAGTCAATCCTCGAGCGCAGAGATACGATTATTGTGGCAACCGTGTCGGCTATTTACGGCATTGGTTCGCCCGAAAGCTACACGACCATGCGCATGATCCTGCGTCAGGGGGATCGTCGCTCACAGCGCCAGCTGATCAACCAGCTCGTGAAGATTCAATATAAGCGCAGCGATATGGAGTTCAATCGCGGTACTTTCCGCGTGCGGGGCGACACCATTGACATTTTCCCGGCTGAACATGCAGAGACTGCCGTACGGGTTGAACTTTTTGACGATGAAGTGGATACCGTTTCGCTTTTTGATCCGCTCACGGGCAAAGTGGTGCAGAAAGTGCAGCGTTTTGTCGTCTATCCGGCGAGCCACTACGTTACGCCGCGCGACGAAATCGTGCGGGCTATCACATCGATCAAGGCCGAGCTGAAGGTGCGCGAGGCTGAGCTCTTAAAGGACAATCTCCTCGTAGAAGCGCAGCGCTTGGAGCAGCGCACCAATTTCGATCTGGAAATGCTCGATCAGGTGGGGTTCTGCAAAGGAATCGAAAACTATTCCCGCCACCTGACTGGGCTTGCTCCCGGGGCCGCGCCGCCCTGCCTCATTGACTATCTGCCCGCTGATGCGCTGATGTTCTTTGATGAAAGCCACGTGATGATGGGACAGCTCGGCGGCATGTACCGCGGTGACCGTGCGCGAAAGGAAACGCTGGTTCGCTACGGGTTCAGACTGCCCTCGGCGCTCGACAACCGGCCGCTGAGGTTTGATGAGTTCGAGGCCAAAATGCGTCAGTCGATTTTCGTGTCGGCAACGCCGGCGGAATACGAACTCGAACGCAGTCAGGGTGAGGTGGTCGAGCAGGTCGTGCGTCCGACCGGCCTGATTGATCCTGCGGTTGAAGTCCGGCCGGCAACGACACAGGTGGATGATCTTTTGTCTGAAATTTCTGAAACGGTGAAGCAGGGCGAACGCGTGCTGGTGACGACGCTCACTAAGAAAATGGCGGAAGATTTGACTGACTTTCTGTCCGAAGAAGGCGTGAAGGTGAGGTATCTCCACTCGGATATCGACACGGTCGAGCGTGTGGAGATCATCCGGGATCTCCGAGCAGGCAAATTCGACGTTCTTGTCGGCATTAACTTGCTGCGCGAAGGTCTCGACATTCCGGAAGTTTCACTGGTGGCTATTCTCGATGCTGACAAAGAAGGGTTCCTGCGTTCGACTCGCTCACTGATCCAGACAATCGGTCGTGCTGCGCGTAATCTGCATGGCCGTGCCATCCTCTACGGCGACAAAATGACCGATTCGATGAAGGCAGCGCTAAACGAAACCAATCGCCGCCGGCAAAAGCAGGAAGACTTTAATCGTGAGCACGGCATTGTGCCCCAGGGCGTAAAGAAGGCGGTGCGAGAAATCATTGACGGGGTTTATCGCGGTCCAGATGTGGCGCCGGAGTTGTCGGCGTCCGACGCGCTGCCGATGGACGAAAAAACGTTGTCAAAACGTCTCCGCGAGCTCGAAGAAGAAATGATGAGTTATGCCAAGAATCTGGATTTCGAAAAGGCTGCACGCGTACGTGAAGAGCTGATGGCATTGAGAAAACAAGCTTTCGGTGCTTCGGCTCCAGCCTGAACTTCTCACAATTGAGTCTATGAATTTTCAGCAAGCTAGCGTAGGATAATGCACCGTGGGGAGAACCTTGCCCTGCGCAGACCTTCGCCCGATTCTGGGATTTTGGTGAACGGACAACAAAATGAACAACAACCAAGCGATCAAAATTCTTTTTGTCTGCACGGGAAATGTTTGCCGCAGCCCAATGGCAGCAGCCATCTTCGCCAAGAAGGCGAAAGAGGCTGGTTTTGAAGACGTGATGCTCAGCGACAGCGCCGGTACGAGCGATGCTCATGAAGGCGAACCCTGTGATGCCCGAGCCGTGCTCACCTGCCGCCGCCGAGATGTGCAGCTCGCCGGACACCGTGCTCGCCAGATTGAAGCGAGCGACTTCGAAAAGTTCGATTTAATTTTGGCAATGGACTGGGAAGTGCTCACTGAACTTCAGCAGCGAGCTCCCGCCGCCATGCGCCACAAGATTCAGCTCCTCATGCGCTACGCCAACGACATTGACGAAGCGATTGTGCCCGATCCCTACTATGGCCTGAACGAAGGATTTACGCGCGTTTACGAATACTGCTCGGATGCGTGTGAGGGGATCATCGAAAACTTTGAAAAGAAGGCCAAGCAGCTCCTTGCTGCCCGTGCCGCATCTTCTGCGGCAAACGCTCAAGCCTCCTGAAGGCCGTATTGCAAAATACCTCCCCATTACGGCCTGTAAATCTCAATCTAACAGTGTAAGTCAGAATAAACTCAAGCACTAACCCTAATTTCTGACTTGATCACTCAGGATTGTTGGCGTAGAATCCGCTCACAAAATTGACAAGAACAGTCAGGATTGAGCGGCTGACCTGCCTCCCTAGCGAGAATCGTCAGCCTCTGTTCGATGGGAGACGAAGTTGAAGCTGACGACTAAAGGCCGTTTTGCCGTTACCGCCATGGTCGACATCGCCATGCGTGCTCGTGAAAGCGATGCGCCGGTGCCGATTGCGCAGGTTGCGGAACGCCAGAAGATTTCGCTCGCGTATCTCGAGCAAATCTTTTGCCGACTGCGCCGTGCCGGGCTCGTTGAGAGTACGCGCGGACCGGCAGGCGGTTACAAGCTTTCCGAGCCTGCTTCTCAAATCACCATCGATCGCATTGTTTTGGCTGTAGACGAGAACATGGACACAACGCAGTGCCGCGGTGAAGGTACCTGCCTCGGCGGGGCCGCCTGCCTCACGCATCACCTCTGGGAAGAGCTCAATTCCGTTATTGAGAGCTTCTTGGCGAGCCGTTCGCTCGAATGTCTCATTGAGGAGCATGAGGCGCGTGAAGCCGCAGAGGCTGACAGCAGCGCTTCCGTGAGTATTCCCGCGGTCATTCCCGTGCGCAAAAGCGCTTGAACCCGATTTCCCCTTGCATACTTTGGACTTTCAGTCATGAAGCTTCCGATTTACCTCGACTACTCCGCTACGACGCCGTGCGATCCCCGCGTGGTCGAAAAGCTCGTTCCTTATCTGCACGATCATTTTGGGAACCCCGCCTCCCACAGTCACAGCTACGGCTGGGAAGCTGAGAAGGCCGTTGAAGAGGGCCGCACGCAGATTGCTGCGCTGATCGGCGCGGATCCGCGCGAAATTGTATTCACGTCCGGCGCGACGGAAGCTGACAATCTGGCGATCAAGGGTGCAGCGCATTTCTATCGCGACAAGGGCAAGCACCTTATTACGGTCAAGACTGAACACAAGGCCGTGCTCGACAGCATGCGCCACCTCGAAAGCGAAGGCTACGAAGTGACGTATCTTGACGTTGACGAAGAAGGCATGATCCGCTGGGATGACTTAGTCAATGCTATTCGCCCGGACACCACGCTTATCTCGGTCATGGCGGTGAATAACGAAATCGGCGTCATTCAGGATATTGCCCGTATTGGCGAGCTCTGCCGCGAGCGCGGCATTGTCTTTCACTGCGACGCTACGCAGGCTGCCGGCAAGATCGATCTCAATGTTGACCATCTGAAGGTCGATTTGATGAGTCTTTCTGCGCACAAGGTATACGGCCCCAAGGGCATTGGCGCACTCTACGTTCGCCGCAAGCCGCGTGTGCGCATTGAGTGCCAGATGCACGGCGGCGGACACGAACGTGGCATGCGTTCGGGGACCCTGCCCACGCACCAGATCGTCGGCATGGGCGAAGCTTACCGCCTTGCCCGCGAAGAAATGGCTACGGAAGTGCCGCGCATCAAGCGCCTTCGCGATCGTCTCTGGGAAGGCATTCAGAAGAATATTTCGGATGTCTACCTCAACGGTTCCTGGGAGCACCGCGTCTGCTTCAACCTCAACGTGAGCTTTGCGTTCATTGAGGGGGAAAGCCTCATGATGGCGGTGAAGGATCTGGCCGTCTCATCGGGGTCGGCTTGCACGTCTGCGTCGCTCGAGCCCTCCTACGTGCTCCGCGCGCTCGGCCGCGATGCGGAACTTGCGCACTCGTCGATTCGCTTCACGCTTGGACGCTTCACGACGGAAGAAGAAATTGACTACGCCGTTAAGTGCCTTACCAAGGCCGTGAAGGATCTTCGCGAAAAGAGCCCTCTCTGGGAAATGCACCAGAACGGCGAGGACATCTCGAAGGTCGAGTGGGCCGCGCACTAATTTCAGTGGTTCAGAACATTAATTCAACATTGATGAAGACCCCCTCCCGGGAGCAAAGACTCCCGGTACCGTCTTCCGGAGAAAGAGAATGGCCTACAGCGAAAAACTGATTGACCACTTCGAACACCCCCGCAACGTCGGCACGCTCGACAAGAACGCACAGGACGTCGGTACGGGCATGGTGGGCGCACCCGCCTGCGGCGACGTTATGCGTCTGCAGATCAAAGTCAATCCTGAAGGCGTCATTGAGGACGCGAAGTTTAAGACCTATGGCTGCGGCTCAGCCATTGCGAGCTCTTCACTCGTCAGTGAATGGGTCAAGGGCAAGACGCTCGAAGAAGCCGGCAAGATTACCAACGCTCAGATCGCCGACGAGCTTGCGCTGCCGCCCGTGAAGATCCACTGTTCAATTCTGGCCGAGGATGCCGTCAAGGCCGCCATCGCTGACTACCGCGCCAAGCAGCATCCCGCTGAGCAGGATGCCAAGAAGGAATAATCATCATGTCCGTTACGCTTACTGAAGCCGCTGCCAAGCACGTGCAAAAGTATCTGGCCCGCCGCGGCAAAGGCGTTGGCCTGCGCTTGGGCGTCAAAACCTCCGGCTGTTCCGGCATGGCCTATAAGCTCGAGTTTGCTGATCAGGTCGAACCCGACGATAAAGTTTGGGAAAGTTTCGGCGTGAAAGTGCTCGTTGACGAAAAGAGTCTGCCGTATCTCGACGGCACTGAGCTCGACTACACGCGAGAAGGCCTGCAGGAAGGCTTCAAGTTCCACAATCCTAATGAGAAGAGCCGCTGCGGCTGCGGCGAGTCCTTCCAGATCTGAGGGTTGATCGGTCATGGCTCAGATGACGCCTTTTGAACTCTTCGGCCTTAAGCCCGCCTTCAAAGTGGATTTGGAGGCGCTGCACGCCGCACACGAACGGGCCATCCTGCAGGTGCATCCGGACCGTTTCGCAGATCGTCCCGCTGCCGAGCGCCGTGTGGCAGAACAATGGGCTTCGCGCATCAATGAGGCCTATGCGGTGCTCAAAGATCCGGTGAAGCGTGCCGTTTGGCTCTGTGAGGCGGCCGGCCGCAGTGTCGGCGCAGAAACGAACACGCGCATGCCGACGGACTTCCTGATGCAGCAGATGGCCTGGCGGGAAGCCATGGATGATGCTTGCGGTGATGATGAGAAGAACGCGGTTCGCGATGAAGCGCGAGGCGCTGCCGACAAAGTGCTCGAAGCGCTCAGCAGTGCGATCGACGAAACGCATGACTGGGACAAGGCCGTTGATCTCACCCGCCGACTGATGTTCATTGAACGTTTTCTTGAGCAAAACGCTGATTAACCCTTTCCATTTATTCGCTTGACCAAGGCGCACGCATCGGAAGAAATCGCCGGGCGCGCGCCTTCGCCCACATAAGAAGAGATAGAAAACATGGCCCTCTTTCAAATCGCTGAGCCGGGACTTTCTGCTGCGCCGCATGAGCATCGCCTTGCTGTCGGCATTGATCTCGGCACCACGAATTCGCTTGCTGCGACCGTAAAGAGCGGTGAACCTGTTGTGCTTGCCGACGAGGTCGGCCGCCAGCTCCTGCCTTCTGTCGTGCGCTACCTGAAGGATGGGTCGGTTGAAACGGGGTGGGATGCGCTTGCACATGCCGAGAGCGATCCGCGCAACACCGTCTATTCGGCCAAGCGCCTGCTCGCGCGAGGCCGCAGCGAACTCAAAACGCTGCCCGTGCTGCCCTACGAAATCGTTGATGCGCCCGGAGGCGTGGCGATCCGTACGGTTCAGGGGGACAAAAGTCCGGTAGAAGTGAGCGCTGAGATTTTGAAGACGCTTGCCAAGCGTGCAGAAACGCAGCTCGGCGGTGAATTGACCGGCGCTGTGATCACCGTGCCCGCTTATTTTGATGACGCTCAGCGTCAGGCGACAAAGGATGCGGCACGACTGGCGAACCTTTCCGTTCTGCGTCTTTTAAACGAACCCACGGCGGCGGCTTTGGCCTATGGGCTCGACAACGGTGCAGAGGGCGTCTATTTGGTCTATGACCTGGGCGGCGGCACCTTTGACGTCTCTCTCCTCAAGCTTTCGCGCGGCGTTTTCGAAGTGCTCGGCACGGGCGGCAATGCGGCGCTGGGGGGCGATGATTTTGATCATGCGGTGGTTGACTGGGCGGTGTCGCAGCTCGGCAGCGTTGAACTTACCGCAGAAGACCGCCGTCAGCTGCTTGACCGCGCGAAGGCGGCGAAGGAAGCGCTCACGGATGCGCCGGAGACGGTTCTTAAACTTGAACTCTCTTCGGGTACTCATGCCTTTACGCTCACTCGTGTGATCTTTGATCAGCTCACAAAGTCGCTCGTGGATGAAACGCTTGAAGCTGTTGCCAATGTTTTGCGTGATGCGAAGCTCGAAAAAGACCAGATTAAAGGCGTGGTGCTGGTGGGCGGTTCCACCCGCATGCCCTGTGTGCGCCGCGAGGTGGAAGCTTATTTCGGCTTTGCGCCGTTGACGGGCATTGACCCGGACTGCGTGGTAGCCGTCGGTGCCGCAATGCAGGCCAATAAGCTTGCGGGCAATGCCGCCGAAGGCGAGGATTGGCTGCTGCTTGACGTCACGCCCTTGTCGCTCGGCATCGAAACGATGGGCGGACTGGTCGAAAAGATCATTCCCCGCAACAGTCCCATCCCAGTCGCGCGGGCGCAGGATTTCACGACTTTCCGTGACGGTCAGACCGCGATGGCGGTACATGTTGTGCAGGGTGAACGCGAAGTGGTGGATGCCTGCCGTTCGCTCGCTCGTTTTGAGCTTCGCGGCATTCCTCCGATGGCAGCTGGGGCAGCCCGCATCCGCGTGACCTTTCAAGTGGATGCCGACGGTCTCTTGTCCGTGTCTGCACGAGAAATGACGAGCGGCGTAGAGGCTTCCATTGTCGTGAAGCCTTCGTACGGCCTCACCGACGAAGAAATTGTGCGCATGCTCCGGGAAGGCAATTCGAGTGCCGAAGCCGATATGCAGGCTCGCAAACTCCGTGAAGAGCAGGTGGAAGCCAAGCGCCTTCTCGAAAGCACCGCCAGCGCGCTTACGCAGGACGGCGATCTCTTGTCGCCTGAAGAGCAGTCTGAAATTGATCGGCTCGCTCGAGCGGTCGGCTCTGCCATTAACGGCACGGATGCCGACGTGATTCATAAAGCCGTGGAGGCTTTGTCAAAGGGCACTGAAGCTTTTGCTGAGCGCCGTATGGATCGCTCCATTCGCGCTGCATTGGCCGGCCGCAGCGTCAATGACGCGTTGTTTGATGAAAAGCCCTCCGGTTCCTGATATTTCCAATTGAATTTTTCTTGATCCCAGAGAAACGATAAATGCCAAAGATCACTGTTCTCCCCAACGCTGAGCTCTGCCCGGAAGGCAAGACCTTTGAAGCTGAAACCGGCGCCAACCTTGCCAGGGCGCTGCTTGCCAACGGCGTGAAGATTCAGCATGCCTGTGAATTCAACTGCGCCTGCGCGACCTGTCACGTCATCGTGCGTCAGGGTTTCGACAGCCTTAACGAACCGTCCGACAATGAGCTCGATCATCTCGATACGGCCTACGGCGCATGTGCCGAATCGCGTCTTTCCTGCCAGACCACGGTTGGTACGGAAGACATCACGATTGAGATTCCCAAGTACAACCGCAACATTGTCGGAGAGTAAAGGAGATCGCCATGGAGCTTCACTGGTCTGACGTGCAGCGCATTGCCGAAGAGCTTTACGATGCGGATCCTGATCTCGATCCGCTGACGCTTTCCTTTGTGAAGCTCCACGACATGGTGGTAAAGCTGCCTGACTTTGCCGACGATCCGCAGAAGTCCAATGAGCAAATCCTGGAGGCCATTCTTCAGGCTTGGCTTAACGAGCGGGATTGATTTCGTTTGATCTGCCGATTTGACGTCTCTGCTCAAGGCCGTCCGCAGCAGTCCATGAAGGCTGCCGGTCGGCCTTTTCCGTTTTTTGGCAGACTGAAAACATATTGATCGATGAGGTTTTTTCATGCAGCGCTTCAAGTGCCTTCAGCCCCGGATGGGCACAGCAGCAGGGCTGAGCGTTTTCGTCCTTGGCCTCTGCTTAGGGCAGTCTTGCGCAGCCGCAAAGGAACCGCTCCCTCAGCTGCTCGAACAAAAGCCGGCGGTCAGTGTTTTGGCGATGGATGCGCTTCCAAACCGAATCGTCGTGACGATCAAAGGGGATCCGCACACATCACGGGGCTTCAGCTGGTTCATGAATGCAGCACCGGACGACCTGAATGTCGAGCTCTCTCCATCGAGTGATTTTGCGCAGATCACCCGCATTCCGGTTCAGACAATGCAGGTGCAAAGCCGTTTTCTGGAACGAACGGGCTGACGGGTATTTTCTTTTTCGTTCGGAAAAGGCCGACAGTACCATCCTCGGCTACTTCACTGATGAAGGGCGAAGTGTGAAATGGCGGCCCAAGGACGGCGCCAGAAAACCCGATCACGTTGAGATTGGCGTTTTGACGCGTCCAGAGACGATTTGCCGCGCAGAGGTTTCGAGTCTCAGTCCCGGCACGCTTTGGTATTGGCGCATTGCCGCAAAGGGCAAAGTGCTGAGCCCTGTCGGCAGCTTCAAAACCGCGGCCGATCCGGACAAGACGGACGAAGTTTCCTTTATTCAGGTCTCCGACACACAGAACGCCTACTACAACGAACATAAGCGCAATGAGGCGGCTTACGGCGCCGATACGCTCTTAGAGGCCCTGCGGCACTTTCCGAATGCAGACTTCGTGCTGCACACCGGTGATTTTGTTGAAACCGGCAGTATTGAGGACGAATGGTTCGACCTTTTCAAGCGTTCAGCACCGATTCTGATGCAGACCACAGTGGCGCCGGTTGCCGGCAATCATGAGGTCTATTCGCTTCAGGACGGCGTGCGGAGCTTTGGAGCGTTTGAGCGGCACTTCAATGTCAATGATGCGCTTACTGGCGGAGCGGCTCTGACGAGTGGCCTCAAAGAGGATCCCGACGGCGGCGCAACCTATTCGTTTGATTGGGGAAGAGTGCATTTTGCAGTGCTTAATACCAATGACAACCAGCATGCTCAGCATTCAGCATTGAGCCTCGCACAGCTTGAATGGCTCAAAAAGGATGTCCGGACTTCACGAGAGCGCGGTGCACAATGGGTCATTTTGGCGCTGCACAAGGGGATTTATTCAAAGGGCTACCATTCGCTCGAAGATGCTGATATCCGGCGCGTTCGGCAAGCGCTGACAGCGCTGATTGACGACCTTCGGATCGATGTGGTGCTTCAGGGACACGACCATGTCTATTCGCGCACCAAGGCGCTTAAAGTGCGCGACAACGATGACCCAAGCTTCTGTCCGGCCCGAGTGACGCAGCCCGACTTCACCTATGACGCCGATTTTTTCAAGGTTCTGCATGCGCCCAAGGGCGCGGTGTTCGTGACAGCCGACACCGCCGGCACCAAGGCCAATGATGCTGTGGCGGACGGTACTTTGAAGCATTTGGGCAAGGTACGGCCGGCGTTGAAGAGCATGACGGAAAACGAGCTCGAAAGCTACAGTTATCTTTTTGAGACCGGCATGCAGCCGCACCGATCGAGCCGTTTCCATAAAAAACACACTAATTGGCGCGATGCTTCCGAGCAGAGTTTTATTCACTATTGCGTCAAAGGCCGCGTACTCGTGGGCGAGGTCTATGTGGTTTCGGGAAGCTTGGAGAAAGCCGAGCCTCGCCGTGTGCAGATGATTGACCGCTTTACGATTGAGAAGCCTTGAAGAGATCTTTAATCCGCAGCGCTGGGCGTTGCCGCCATGGAAAAGAGGAGAGACGAAGCTGCTTCGTGCATGACCTTGCGTGCTGCAATCAGGTCGAGTACTTCTCGTGCCGAAAAGCGTGCAAAGCGCTCGACTTCATGATCTGCCGCGCAGGGTTCGAAGCCAGCGGGGACCACCAGGTCGTGGGTATAAGAAGCTTCTAACATCCAGCCGCCCGATACGGCCCGGGAAATTAAAAAGCTGCCCAGATATCGAGCATTTTGTGCGTCCGCTGCCGGGAGCGAGGCCTCTTCATGCGCTTCGCGCAGCAGCGCTTCAGCGGGCGTTTCACCCGCTCCCACCATCCCTGCGGCGAGGCCGTCCCACAGGCCGGGGCCGACTCGTTTGGTGCGGCTTCGCTGCCCTAGGATATAAACCGGGTCGAATTCGTCAACGGGATCGCGCAAACGAGCCGAGAGATGAACCGCTCGGGTCAGCGCTCCCAGAGGACGGTAGAGCGCTCGCTCGAGGCGCACAGTGACTCCCTTTTGCGCAGACTCGGAAAGACTGAAGAGGTCAAGGAGCTCTCCGCGCCATCCCTGAGAAAGGTGGGCGGCCCGCATTGCGATGCCGAAGTCGAGCAAATGTGCCGCATCGAGACGCAGCCCTGTTTGGTGCTGAGTAATGCCGGGCATGCGGCTGATTTTGTCCGCCCATTCGGGAGCCGTGCGGCCAATGAGAACGCCGCTTGAAAGGCGAATGGGAATCAGCCCCGGGTGCGCGCAGAGCGCTGCGCTTGACCAGCTGCCGGATGCGTCCGGAAGCACAAAGCCCGCAGTGAGGGCTCGCGTGAGTGCCTCGCGGCGGGCTTTGAATTCAGCCGACCCGAAGGATCGGCTCGATGAGCTTCCAAACGCAGGGATAAAGGAACCCTGCATCATGGATTACTTCGTGTTTTCCGGGCGCATGTGCGGGAAGAGCAGCACGTCGCGGATCGTCGGAGCGTCGGTGAGCAGCATCATGAAACGGTCAATGCCGATGCCGCAGCCGGCGGTCGGGGGCAGACCGTATTCCAGAGCACGGATGTAGTCAGCATCGTAATACATCGCTTCGTCGTCGCCGTGGCTCTTCTTGTCAGCCTGAGCACGGAAGCGGGCAGCCTGATCGTCCGGATCGTTGAGCTCAGAGAACCCGTTGGCGGTTTCTCGGCCGGCAATGTAAAGCTCAAAACGTTCGGTGATTTCAGGATCGGCGTCGGACGCGCGGGCGAGCGGCGAGATTTCAACCGGATAGTCAATGATGAAGGTCGGTTCGATCAGCTTGGCTTCGGCGGTTTCTTCAAAAAGCGCCATCTGCAGAGCGCCCAGGCCGGCGTCAACCGGGATCTCACCGCCGAGGCGCTTAAGCTCGGCGCGGATGAAGTCCGGGTTGTTGAGTTCTTCATCGGTGTAGTTCGGAGCGAACTTCTTGATGGCGGCAAGCGGCGTCAGGCGATGGAAAGGCTTGGAGAGATCGATTTCCTGGCCCTGATACTGGAGAACCATCGAACCCGTCGCTTCTTTGGCAACCGTGCGCAGGAGCTCTTCGGTGAAGTCCATCTGATCGCGGTACGTCCAATACGTCGCGTAGAACTCCATCATCGTGAATTCGGGGTTATGGCGAATCGACACGCCTTCGTTGCGGAAGTTGCGGTTGATTTCAAAGACGCGTTCAAAACCGCTGACCACGAGGCGCTTCAGATACAGTTCCGGCGCGATGCGCAGGTACATATCCATATCGAGCGCATTGTGGTGCGTGATAAAGGGTTTTGCATTGGCGCCGCCCGGGATCGGGTGGAGCATCGGCGTTTCCACTTCAAGGAAGCGGTGATTGAGCATGAAGGCGCGGATGGCGGCAATGGCCTTCGAGCGGGTGAGGAAGCGGTTGCGCGATTCCTCGTTCATGATGAGGTCGACGTAGCGCTGACGGTAGCAAAGCTCCGTGTCCTGCAGGCCCTTGTGCTTATCGGGCAGCGGACGGATGCTCTTGGTCATCAGACGGATTTCTTTCACGCGAATGGCGAGGTCGCCGGCATGGGTGCGGAAAAGCACGCCCTTGGCAGCGACGATGTCGCCCAGGTCGAACGTCTTAAAGGCAGCATAGGCGTCGGGGCCGACTTCATTTTGCTGCACGAAGTACTGCATCGTGCCGGTGAAGTCGCGCACCGTGCAGAAGGAGGCCTTGCCCATGATGCGCTTGAGCATGATGCGGCCTGAGCAGGCAACTTCGGGGGCGGCGGCTTCAAGCTCCTCCGCCGTCATTGCGCCGTATTTGGCCGTAAGGTCGCCGAAGAGATCCGTACGCTTGAAGTCGTTCGGATAAGCGACGCCGGCGGCGCGCAGCGCGGCAAGCTTGGCGCGGCGCTCGGCGATGATATGGTTTTCGTCTTCGGCCGGGGCCTGAACGGTCTGAGGGTTCTGCTGGGCTTCTGCCATTTGATTCCCCTAAAAGTGTTTTGCGGATGTTGGGATCCAACGAGCACTTCGGAAGGGTGCAGTGCAGGGCTTTCCGAAGCGTTGAGTCTGGAATAGGGTAGTTCGGAGCTTGGGGCTTATTCGGCCGCCGGAACGGCATTCACGCCGCCCTTCAAGCTCGCTTCGATGAATTGATCAAGATCACCGTCGAGCACGCCGCCCGTGTTGCCGGTTTCAACGCCGGTACGCAGGTCCTTCACGCGCGACTGATCAAGCACGTAGCTGCGGATCTGGTGACCCCAGCCGATGTCAGACTTCGACTCTTCGAGCTTCGTCTGCGCTTCCATGCGTTTGCGCATTTCCAGCTCATAGAGCTTAGCCTTGAGCTGCTGCATGGCTTTTTCACGGTTGCGGTGCTGCGAGCGGTCATCCTGACAGATCGTAATGATGCCGGTGGGCTTGTGGTGAATTCGGACGGCTGACTCGGTCTTTTGGATGTGCTGACCGCCTGCGCCCGAAGCGCGGAAGACGTCGATGGAAAGATCGGCAGGATTGATTTCAATGTCGATGGAATCATCCACTTCCGGATAGACGTAGACCGAGGTGAAGGAGGTGTGACGGCGCGCATTGGCGTCAAAGGGGCTCTTACGCACCAGACGATGAATGCCGGTTTCGGTGCGCAGCGTGCCGTACGCCCACTCGCCCTCAATAAAGAGCGTGCAGGACTTGATGCCGGCGACTTCGCCCGGTGTTTCTTCTTCAAGGGTGACCTTAAAGCCCTTGCGTTCGGCGTAGCGCATATACATGCGCTCGAGCATGCTTGCCCAGTCCTGCGCTTCCGTGCCGCCCGCACCGGACTGAATTTCCAGATAGCAGTTGGCCGAGTCCATCGGCTGGTTGAACATGCGCTTAAATTCGAGCTGAGCAACTTCGTGCTCGATACGGTCTACATCCTCTCCGATAACTTCGAGGGAATCGAAATCCTCTTCGGCCAGAGAAAGTTCAAAGAGTTCGCCCGCATCGGCGATGCCCTGCGTAAGACGGTTGAAGCTGCCGACGATATCGTCGAGCATCTTCTTTTCTTTGCTTACTTCTTGGGCGTGTTTGGGATCATTCCAGAGGTCCGGGTTCTCAATTTCCCGATTTACTTCTTCGAGGCGCCGAGCTTTGCGGTCGACGTCAAAGATACCCCCGAAGTTCATTGAGCCGACGGGTAAGATCGTCGATCGAGGCTTCAATTTGGTTGATGCGTTCAGCTTCCATTTCTGACCTATGCGGATAGAGCGTATTCGTTGTATTAAAAGTGCGTCGGGCTTCGAGAATTTTTGAAGCACAAAATCACCGACGTGCCCTGAAAATACAGGGAAACGAAAATTATAGACGGCTTCGGGACGCCGCATGTGCTGCTGAGCGTCCCGAATCATAGGAAAAAGCGGCGGAATTTCCGCCATTCGGTTATTCGGCCGCCTCCACCACCAGCTGCACGGTTCGGCGGCCGCGGAATTCATTGACTGACGGCCGGTAGGCAATCCTCGTGAGCGACGCTAAAGGTTCTTTGCGGCGGAAAAAGATGGCGTCAAAACGCGAGCCGCCGAGCTCGAGCATCATTTTGAGATGCGTGCCCTTGAGAAGCGTCTGTGAGAGCACGTGAACCTCGTTGGCAAAGAGCGGGGCTTCAAAACCCTGTCCCCAGATTTGTTCATCGATTTCCTGACAGAGCGCTTCGGTAATCTCGTCGGGCGCGAGTCCGCCGTCGGTGAGCACAACACGCTCAAAAACGGAGGCATCGCATCGGCTGCGGATGACTTCCTCAAACGCCGCCTGAAAATCCTTGAACCCTTCGGGTTTGATGGAAAGTCCGGCCGCCATGGCATGGCCTCCGAAGCGAAGTACGACGCCGGGCAGTGCTTTGGCGGTCAAGTCGAGTGCATCACGCAGATGTATGCCGGGAATGGAACGGCCCGAACCTTTGAGTTCTCCGTTTTCCGTCGGCGCAAACGCGATGACCGGACGGTGGATGCGCTCCTTCAGGCGCGCTGCCACCAATCCCACAACACCCTCATTGAAAGAGGGGTTGAAAATCGTAAAAGTGGCGTGATGATCCAAGTCAATATTGGATAAAGCGGCCTCAGCCAACTGCTGCATCTCGCTTTCAAGTTCGCGGCGTTCGGTGTTGATGGAGTTGAGGCTCTCGGCAAAGGCAAGGGCAGCGGCGGGATCGTCCGACAAGAGACATTCGATGCCGTTTTCCATGGTTCCGAGACGGCCGGCGGCATTGATGCGCGGCGCAACGGCAAAGCCGAAGTCGCGTACCCCCGCGGTACGAATATCGCGTCCGGCAATGGCAAACAGGGCTTCGAGCCCTGCATGCGTACGGCCGCAGCGAATGCGGCGAATGCCTTGCGAAACCAGAATACGGTTGTTTTTGTCGAGCTTGACGACGTCAGCCACTGTTCCAAGGGCTACAAAGTCCACCAGCGCATCCAGACGCGGCTGAGTCTTAGCGTCAAAGACGCCGTGTTCGCGAAGGAGCGAACGCAGGGCGAGCAGCACATAGTAGATGACGCCGACGCCTGCGAGATTTTTCGACGGGAAGGTCGAGCCCGTTAAATTGGGGTTGACGATCGCCTGTGCCCGCGGCAGTTCAGCGCCCGGCAGGTGGTGGTCTGTAATGATGACGTCGATGCCGAGCTCCCGAGCGCGGTCAACGGCTGCGACTGACGAGATGCCGTTGTCAACCGTGACGATGAGATTCGGCTTGGGGGTTCTGGCAGCAACAATATCGACGACGTTGGGCGTGAGCCCGTAGCCGTGGAGCACGCGGTCCGGCACGAAGTAGTTGGCGGTGATGCCGAGCATGCGCAGACCTCGGATGCCGACAGCACATGCCGTAGCCCCGTCGCAGTCGTAGTCGGCGACGATGGTGACGGCTTCATGCCGATCGCGAGCGAGTGCAAGCCGTTCGGCTGCTTCACGCGTGCCTTCGAGCATGGCGGGCGGCAGCATGCCGGCCCATTCCTGCTCTAAATCGGAGGGCACCTGAATACCGCGGGCGGCAAGCGCCCGTGCAATGGGCGGCAGAAAACCCGAAAGGGTCAGACGATCGGCGGCATGCTGATCGTAAGGACGGGAGAGAATGCGCGTCATGGAACCTCTCCCGCAAAGTTGTCAATGAACCAGCTCTCGAGCGGGAGCACCGATCGTTTGAAGCGTTTGAGCGGATTGATGCTCTTGGGCGTCGGCAAAAGCGTAGCGGCGCCGGCATTGCCAAAGAGTACGAAAACAGCGTCTTCAATGCCGGCGGCTTTTTCGCGGCTGCGCCAGAGCGCGAGTTCGCCGAGTGCCGTGGGGAGCGCTTCTCGCCAAGCGCTCCAGTCACTGCGGCGCCAGGGTTCGAGGAGATGCTCAATAACGACGATGCGCTCGCCGATCGGTGCGTCAACGAACGCTTTCCCCCACCGGTCCTGTTCGCGTTCGCTGCTGCGAGCGGGCATGAGCGCGGCGCGGGGAATGCCGGCCGCTGCCGCCCAGGCTCGGACGACTGGATCATCACAGGCTACAGCACGGTAGGTCGAGGGCGGGAAAATGGGAGTGTATGCTCCGCCGCCCGAAAGCCAAAAACCGTCAATCGAAGGCAACTCGCCCGCAGCCGTTTGAGCGGCAGCGGTGAATGCCTCAAGCAGATTTTCTGCTTCAGGCTTATCACTGCCCGTCATGCAGGCGGCAAGGCTCGCTCCTGCACCGACCCAGTCCGCCAGATCTCTAAACGGTGCGGCTGAGAATGCCCAGGGCTTGCGGCGGCAGAGAAAGAGAGTCGTTCCAGAAATCATCAGACGCATACCGGCGTGTGCTGCGATAGGATCAAGCGCACAAGCAGCAGCGGGCATCTCAGACTCATGAAGCTCGACGGCTTCGAGCTGTCCCATCGAATTTCGCTGCCAGGGCGTGAGCTTCCAGAATTCCTGGTCGAGCACGGGACCGCCCGAGGCAATCCATTCGTAAGGGGCGGTGATCGGCGAGCCGGATCGGTGCGTGAGCACCTTCCAGAGCCAGGCCTGATGGGGTGAGCGGTCGTGGAGCGGTTCAGCGAGGCGCTGCAGACCAGGCGGCTCACGGCCGGTCCCGAGTGCAGTCCACGCCTCAAGCGAGGCGGGGTCGGACTTTGCAAGCACGGCCGCAGTCTCGCGGGCGGCGGCCTCAGGAAGCCGGGCGCCGGGCAGGAGATAAAAGCAAGTTGTCATAGTGCCCGTGATTGTAGCCTTGGGGACTGCGGGTGCTTCGTCTTCATTGAGGAGTGTTGGTGTCTTCTAACATTCTTCTGTCGACAGTTTCGATCTTTTGCTGCGGCGCGGGGGAAGCTTCCTGCGCCGTTAGAATGCAGTTTTTGTCGAACGCACGCTTTCGTCATGCCGGATGCAAAACGAAAGGGTGTTCGAAGCGTTGAATTATTCCGCCTCAAGAGCGATTTCCAAGAGCACGATGCAGACGCCATTTGAATTCATGATCGGCCTCACCTACACCCGGCGCGGGAGGCGAGGCCGACGCAAAGACGGCTTCATGTCCTTTATCTCAGGCATGTCGGTGGCGTCCATCGCGCTTGGCGTTGCCGCGCTCATCATCGTGCTCTCGGTGATGAACGGCTTCCAAAAGGAAGTGCGCGACCGCATGCTTTCCGTGATTCCTCACGTTGAGATCAGGGCGAGCAAAGGTGCTCTCACCGACGTGGAAGGCGTCGAAAAGGTTCTTCAGGCGCAAAGTGACGTTGTCGCCGTTGCTCCCTTCGTGGAAGGTCAGGGGCTCTTTAGTTCCGGCGCAGTCGTGCGCGGCGCAGTCGTCAAAGGGATTGATCCTGCCAAGGAACCAGGGGTGAGCGAACTTGCGCAAAGCGTTTCCGGCGCAGAGCTTTCTGACCTGAAACCCAAGGCCTTTCAGGTCATTCTCGGCCAGGCGCTGGCGCGGCAGCTGCGCGTGCATATCGGCGACAAAGTGGCGCTGCTTGTGCCCGAAGGGAACATGACGCCGGCGGGACTGATTCCCCGCATGAAGCAGCTCACGGTCGCGGGTTACTTTTCAAGCGGGCACTACGAATACGATTCGACTTATGCCTTGGTCAATATTGAGGATGCAGCTGCACTCTATCGTACGGGCGGTCCTCAGGGACTGCGCGTCAAGACGACGGACATGGACCGTGCGCCGCAGATTGCGGCCAAGCTCGTGTCGGTGCTTCCATCCGGACTTTATGCGACGGACTGGTCTCGGCAAAACCGCACGTGGTTCGCAGCCGTGCAGGTCGAAAAACGCATGATGGGGATCATCCTCTTTCTTATTGTTTTGGTCGGCGCTTTCGGGCTCGTTTCCACATTGGTGATGACCGTGAAGGAAAAGCAGTCTGACATTGCGATTCTCCGTACGCTTGGAGCTTCGCGTGCTTCCATCATGTCGATTTTTGTGGTGGAAGGCACGATTGTTGGGTTGGTGGGCGTTCTGTCAGGCGTTGCTGCAGGCCTTTTGATTGCCGAAAACGTCGGCGCCATCGTCTCGGCCATCGAGTCGATGCTCGGGGTTGAATTCCTGCCTCAGGAAATTTATTTCATCAGCAGCATGCCGAGCGATCCGCGTATGAGTGACATCGTGCCGATTGCGGTGCTCTCTTTCCTGCTTTCTCTGGCTGCCACACTCTATCCGAGCTGGCGGGCTTCGAAGATTCACCCCGCGGAGGCTCTTCGCTATGAATAATGCGCAAAATCATCCGCAGCGTTCCGTTGTTCTGGAAGCAAGTCATGTGGTCAAGAGCTATCGCGAGGGGACGAGTGCGCTGCCGGTGCTTAAAGATGTGAATCTCCGGATTCATGCGGGCGAAGCGGTGGCCGTACTCGGCGCTTCGGGTTCCGGGAAGTCAACGCTCCTGCATGTACTGGGCGGTCTTGACGGTTTGGATGCCGGACGAGTGGCCATTGCCGGCGAGGACCTCGCCGCGCTCAAAGAGAGTGAGCTCGATCGTCTGCGCAACCGCTCCCTCGGGTTCGTTTATCAGTTTCACCACCTGCTGCCGGAGTTTTCCGCTTTGGAAAATGCGGCTATGCCGCTTTTCATCCGCCGTCTGCCTAAGCGTGAAGCGTTGTCTCGAGCTCAGCAGGCTTTGGAAGCCGTGGGTTTGGGCGGGCGTCTCGAGCATCTGCCTTCGCAGCTTTCGGGCGGCGAACGTCAGCGTACAGCTATTGCGCGTGCATTGGTGACGCAGCCCGCATGCGTGCTGGCGGATGAGCCGACGGGCAATTTGGATCACGAAACCGCGTCACAGGTCTTCACATCGCTTCTTGAACTGGCGCATACCCAAGGCACGGCTGTCGTAATCGTCACGCATGACCGAGAGCTCGCGCGCCGCTGCGATCGTGCGGTAGAGCTCAAGGGCGGCGTGATTGTGGATGCAGACCGCTTTTAACGGGTTGGTTCCTTATGACCGCTCGCGTCATCAAATTCATTGACACGCACTCGCATCTGCAGGTTGAGCGTCTGGACGGCCATCGTGCTCAATGGCTCGCTCAAGCACGAGAGGCGGGCCTCGAGAATATCCTGCTCTGCGCCGGGGCGCCTGAAGACTGGGAGCGAACGCTCTCTACGGCACACGAGTGGGGTCTGGGGGCGATGCTTGGCATCCATCCGCTTTGGCTTGACTCGACAACGCCCGCAGAGCTCGTCGGGCTGCGTGAGCTGGCCGCGTCTCTGCTCGACGATCCGCATTTCATCGGTCTCGGAGAGGTGGGGCTCGACGGGTTTGAGCCCGGGCTTGATCAGCATAAGGCCGAGCAGGTGTTTCTCGAAGAACTTAAGATCGCCCGCGACCTCGACCTTCCGCTCTCTATTCATGTTCGCCGGACAGCTTCAAAGACGCTCGGACTGCTGCGAAGAGTCTACGGTTCGCCGGGCAAAACGGGGTTTCAGCCCGTGCGCGGCGCCGTCCATGCCTTTAACGGCTCGGATGCTGAACGCGAGGCTTTTTTAGCGTTCGGACTGGTGCTCGGTTTCGGCGGTGCCTGTACTTACGACGGAAGCAAACGCATTCGCAGGCATTTGTCGGAGCTTGCCGACGGAGCCTGGGTGCTTGAAACCGACGCGCCTGATATGCCGCCGTCGAGTCGACGGGATGCTTTTGCTCTCGGGCACTCAACGCTCGACACACGCCCAGCGGACATTCTGGAAGCCGCCCGTACGGCAGCTCAGCTTCGCGGCACAACGCTTGCCGCTGCAGCCGCGAGTGCTCGGGCTGCTGCGATTGCGGCGTTTCCAAGGCTCGAGACACTTTTGCGTCTGCCAGAAAGCTTTGGGCGGCAGACCGAGTGATATACAGTCTGATTACGGCGCGTTTTGCGCTGTATCAGATGGAACACAGCTCAATTCCAACCAATGATCGGCGGCCATCGCGATACACTCGATAAAATCTGCCGCCATGCCGGATTCCCTTGGATGGGGTTTCACTTCCGGCATGGATTCATCCCAATCCCCATACAGCAAAGCCGGCACCAGTGCCAGCGTCCGCCGTTATGTTTTCAAACGGTGGCCTTCCGGAGAAACAAAGTGACTGAAGCTCAACCTGCTCAGACAACTGAAATCAATGACGGCCTGCACCGCACCAATGTGGCGGTTTTCGGCCTCGATCGCCCGGGCATCGTCGCCGTTGTATCCAATGCGCTTACTCGCCGCGGCGTTAATCTCGAGCAGGTGAACCAGATGGCCTTGCACGGCCAGTTCGCTCTGATGTGTGTCATTCAGAAGCCCGCCGGTCTTTCTAACGAACAGATCCAGCAGGAGCTTGAAGCCGAAATCGCCCGCCGCAAGTTTGATCTGGCCGTTATGGTGATTGACTTCAAGGCGCCGACGCCGCAGCCGGAAAGCGAGCCCTATGTGGTGAGCGTTTGGGGTACGGACCGCAACGACATCATCGCTAATTTTTCGCGCATTTTCGCCGAACAGAAGATCAACATCGAATCCCTGCGTGCTTTCCCGATTGAGGACGGCATGTCGCTGCAGGTCTTTGAAGTTTCTATTCCGCTCAATGTTGATCGCCGCGCGCTGCACCGCGTCATGATTGATCGTGCCCGCGCCATGAACCTGCGCTGCAATCTGCAGCACCGCGATATCTTCGAAGCTATTCACCGCGTCAAGGTGGAATAAGTCAACCATCACGCGACCGCAACCCATTCCAAATTTTTTTCAGACAGAGACAAAACATGCTGACTGACCGCGAGGTACTTTCCACCATCAATATGCTTCGTTCGGAGCATCTCGACGTCCGCACCGTCACGATGGGCATCAATCTTTTTGACTGCGCGAGTTCGGACTTCGATACTTTCGCCTACAAAGTGCGTTCGAAGATTTTCCGCTATGCCGAAAAACTCGTTGAGACCTGTGATCTCGTCGGCGACCGCTACGGCATCCCCGTCGTCAATAAGCGCATTTCCGTGAGCCCGATCGGCACTGTCGGCGCGAGCTTCAGCCGTGATGAGATGGTGGCGGCCTGCCGCGTGCTCGATGAGTCCGCCAAAGAAGTGGGCGTTGACTTTATCGGCGGTTTCGGCGCTTTGGTTGAAAAAGGGATGACGCCGGGCGAAAAGAATCTGATTGATGCACTTCCCGAGGCGCTGGCTGTCACCGACCGTATCTGCTCTTCAATCAATGTGGGTTCGACGAAGGCCGGCATCAACATGGATGCCGTACGCCTCATGGGGCAGCGCATTCTGGATGTGGCGGAAGCAACTCGCGACCGCGACGCAATCGGCTGCGCCAAGCTCGTTGTCTTCTGCAATATTCCGCAGGACGTGCCATTTATGGCAGGTGCCTATCTTGGCGTCGGCGAACCCGATGTGGTGATCGACGTCGGTGTTTCCGGCCCGGGCGTGGTGAAAAAGGCCCTTGACCGTGCCTTTAAGGCCAAGGGTGAATTCCTGACGATCACGGATGCGGCAGAAGTCATCAAGCACACCGCCTACAAGGTGACCCGCGTGGGTGAAATCATCGGCAATGAAGTCGCCAACCGCCTGAACCTTCCGTTCGGCGTGGCTGATCTGTCGCTTGCTCCGACGCCGGCAGTGGGCGACAGCGTGGGCGAAATCTTCCAGTCTCTCGGCCTTTCTTCCATCGGTGCTCCCGGCACGACGGCCATTCTCGCGATGCTCAATGACCAGGTGAAGAAGGGCGGTGTTTTTGCCTCTTCGCACGTGGGCGGGCTTTCCGGCGCCTTCATTCCGGTGTCCGAAGACAGTGCCATTGAAGCCGCTGCTCGCTCGGGCGCCCTGACGCTCGAAAAGCTCGAAGCCATGACCTCTGTCTGCTCTGTGGGTCTGGACATGATCGCCATCCCGGGCGACACCCCCGCTTCGACGATCTCCGGCATGATCGCCGACGAATCCGCCATCGGCATGATTAACGGCAAGACCACTGCGGTCCGTGTGATTCCAGTTCCGGGCAAGACCGTGGGCGACGTTGCTCATTTCGGCGGCCTCCTCGGTGAAGCGTCCATCATCCGCGTTCCGGGCGGCGATGCGTCGGGCTTCGTGAAGCTTGGCGGCCGTATCCCGGCGCCGATCCACAGTCTGCGCAACTAACCGCAGTCACAGCGCCTTCATAACCGGAGATAACGCGATCCCTTCTATGCTTTTTGCATGGGAGGGATTTTTTATACTCAAACAATACACAATCAAAATTTATAGTCTTTTGATTGCGATTGACAGGTATCAACCTGTCAATTCAAAGTTTACATAGATATTTGATTGATATTTTCTCTAAAGTGATGAGGCATATCGTTAATTGTTTTCAACTAATTGAGTGATAATATTGAAAACGTGATGCATTAATGCGGCTTCCTTTAGCTAAAAGGCTGCGAGCACAGGCGTTGGAGCAAAAGCTTTGAAGAGCAGCGAGAATCTTTGAGCCCCTTTGCGGGCACCTCTCAACTACATTCTCTTCAAATAATGAAAACAACAGAATGCACTTCCGAGTGTGCTCGCGGCGTGGGCCGCAGTGTGCACTCCACTTTTGTCTTCCCTCATCACTTAGGAGTGCGCCTCGTTTCCCGCGGCGGCTTGCGCTCGGGCGGTCTGCCGTGTTTGAGCGCTCTGTCTCTAAGCTTAATGACAGCAGGGTTTCTTTTCTGCGGGGCCGCTTCGCCGGTATTGGCCAATAGTGCCTACGGCGATATCTCTGATCCCTACATGGTGTCCGATCATGTTGTTATAGAGGACTATGCAGATCACAGCTCAACGAACGTGACGCAGTCAGGCCATCTCGAGCTGTCAGGTGCCTATTTTTGTACGGCCAATCTTGAAGTGAGCGGTCAGCTGACTGTCGGGAGCGGCGCACAATTGGAGAATGTGTACGGGCCGGCAGGAGAGTTTGCCGGTACGGCTGAGCTTCACTCCGGCGCCCGCCTACAGGTCGAAGTTGACGGTTATGCAGAGCTTTGGGAGGTTGTCAGCCGCGGCGGGTCGCTGATCCTCAGCACAACGGCAACGGAGGCGTCTGAGTTCACATCAAACGCAGAAGTACATATTCAAAAACTGACGGCGGATATGGAACGCACGTTGGTGACGGTGGGCGAAGACAATGCTCAGGCGGATCAGTTTTCAACCTTGATGATTGAAGAGCTCTCTGTGAGCAGCGGCGGTCATCTTGACATTCGCGTAGGTTCGGGCGGCGCTTTCGTGTGGACTCATGCGGCATTTGATGATGGCAACGAGGCCGGAACGGATCCAATCGAAAATTTCTTTTTTACGCCCGCCGCGGCGCCGCAGGGTGCAGTTCGCGTGCAAAAGAATGCTTCACTCACGCGCGGGATGTCGATTGCGGTGGGCGGGAGCAGCACGGAACGGGAGGCAGCCTCCAATAGTTGGAACCTCTGGGTAGGAAGCGGCGGCGTGCTCTCTATCGAGGGCGAACACACCACACTGACGCTCGAGGATGGCACGAAGGCTCGCTTTGAAGCGGGTTCAACGCTTCTTTTGTCTTCGCTCATCCGCACGGATGAAGACGACGCTCTTCAGGACGCTGAAGACGGAGCCGATTCACCGGCATCATCCCAATCGGCTGACCGCAAAGCCGCTTCCGACATTCCGTCGGCGGGGACGACTTTTAAAGTCGAAGGGCTTGATTTGAGCCGCGCAGAGGTCTCCGGACTGGAAAATCTGACGCTGAAAGTGGAGGGGCTTCTGGAAACGGGAGGACTTTATTTCGATGCGTCAGGCGCGGTGGTCGGGGTGTTGGGCAGGCCAACGTTTGAGGGGCCGCTCGCGTCAATGCTTCAAGAGCTTTATGAAAACCGAACATCGCTCCTTGTGCCCAGCTTTTACCGCACGCTTTTTACCAATACGTCAGATGTGGTTGAAGGCACGATGATGGCGGTTGCCACGGCCGCTTCTTCAACGGGTACCAATGAGCGACTGATGCAAAACGCCGTCTCGACCTCCATGCGGCTGGCTTCGGCGGCAAGAATGGCGGAGGCGCAGGCGGCGCGTGCCGCAGAAATTCGTTCGCTTGAAGCGCAAAGGGCGGCTAGCCGAAAGGCTGCCGCTGATTCGGAAAAGGCCGATCCTGACTGGACGGAACGACTGAAAGCCTGGCGCACGAACCTGCAGGAGCATCTGCCGGCGATGGTGCAGGATGTGCCTGTTTTTATCGGCGCTTCAGCCGGCAGCACCAAGGTTGATGTATCGACCCCGGTTTCTAAACCCTTTACGGTCAAAAGTGAAGACACTACTTTTGACGCCGCTGTCATTTTCGGGCGGGAGGATTGGCGTGTCGGCTTGATGGGGAGCTTCACAACAAGAAGTCTGGATACGCTTTATAAACAGGGAGCGGCAGCGGAACTCGGGATAGACAGCGAGTCCGATGAAGCTTCCGCATCATTCTTTGTGCGCCGACGGCTCGGCAGCGGCTGGGGAACGGTAGATTTGACGTGGCTTGAGGCTGATGACCGTTATCGCATGGGGGCGGCCCGTGAGTATCTTGAGATGGAAAAACTCAAGCGGCGCATTTATTCCAGCGGCTTTCTTTATGAGCAGCCGCTTTTCGCCGGCAGCGCGTTGTCGGGCAGCGGGCCTGACCGCTCATGGGTGATTTCGGGCTTTGCCGGACTGCGGTATCTGCGGGTGGATACGGCTGAAGGAACATGGCGCTCACCGGCAGGAGCTGTGCTCACCATTCGTGAAGCTTCCGCGCAGGCTGTGGCGGGAACGGCGGGTGGCGTCATAACGGGGGCGCTTCATTTCGCGCCGGGAGCCGGATATTGGGGGCAGGCGAAGCCGAGGCGCTTGGATGTGTCGTTGACTGCAGCGTTAAACAGTACGGTCGGCGGCGACCGCGATGTGATGGTTCAAGGGCCCGCCGGGGGCTCGACATCGTCAGCAACTGTCATGACGACTGCTGAATCCGAACGTTTCCAATGGAATGCCGAACTCGATGCCGGCATTGAATGGCGGGATTCCAGATTGGATTTTTCCGGTTTTGCTTCACGCGCCGGATCCAGCGTTCGCACTGCAGGGGGCTCCGTGAAGATGTCCTGGCGGCTGAACTTGCTCTAATTTACGCAAACACAGTGAAAACCCTAATCCTCCCGGCTGTGCTATTTCAGCGGCCAGTCGGTAAGGATTTGATTCCTTTCAGTCCGCTTTCTGCGCAAGGCGCTCTTGCTTACCTACAATTCACCGAGTAGCGACGGAAGCTGTATGAGGTTTAAAGAGTCCTTGTGCGGATGACGTTTGCCTGCGGCCAATAATCCATTACGGTGCTGTGCGGGTTTGGAACCAACCCGAGCAGCCAAAAGAAGAAAAAGATTTTGGAGGCGGCGATGGATGCCACCCAACTCACGAAAACCGCTGATCCGGCTGCTGCACGCAGCTCGGTGGAACCGCTTTATTACGGCAGGACGCTTTCTACGGGCGAGTCGGTCATGGCGCATGCTGACGGTGTTGCCAACATTCTGCGGGCCATTCGAAACGATCCGGAGCTCATTTCTGCGGCGTATCTTTTCAGCGTGCCCACGCTCGTGCAGAAGCCCGATGAATGGATTGAAAAGAGCGTTGGGGAGAATGTGGCAGGTCTTGTGCGCGAGCTCGGGAAGATGAATGACCTCTCCAAGCGCGCACGCTCGGAAAACAAAGAATCCAGTGCGGCGGTGCAGCCCGAGGCGCTTCGCCGCATGTTCCTGGCGATGAGTCAGGATCTGCGCGTCGTGTTGCTCAAATTGGCAAGCCGCCTGCAGACGCTGCGCTGGTTTGTTTCTTCACAGGCGCCGGGCGCAGTGGAATTCGGTGAGGAAACGCTCGCCGTTTATGCGCCTTTGGCTAATCGACTCGGTATTTGGCAGATCAAGTGGGAGCTCGAAGACCTCTCGCTTCGCTTTACGCATCCGGCCGAATATCACCAGATTGCTGCTGAACTCGATGAGTCTCGTGAGGAACGTTTGGAATTCATGGCTTTGGCGGTGAAGAAGATCCAGGCGCTGATGGTTTCTCACGGTATTCAGGCTGAGGTGTCGGGCCGGCCGAAGCATATCTATTCCATTTGGAAAAAGATGCAGCGCAAGCACCTGCGCTTTGATCAGCTCTTTGATGTCCGTGCGGTTCGAATCATCGTCGAAACCGTCGAGCAGTGCTATGAAGCGCTCTCGATTGTGCAGGAGCACTTCACGGTTTTGTCGAAGGAGTATGACGACTATATTGCCAATCCCAAGCCCAATGGCTATCAGTCGCTCCATACCGTCATTACCGATCAGCTCGGCCGGCCGATTGAAATTCAGATCCGCACTCGAGCCATGCATGAATTTGCCGAACTCGGTGTTGCTGCGCATTGGCGCTACAAAGAGGCGGGCAATTCCAACGGCGCCTCCATTGCTGAGGAGCAGCGCGTGGCGTGGCTGCGTCAGCTCCTGGCCTGGAGGAGTGATGTGGGCGGGGGCGCTGCCGAGCAGAGCGCCCAAGCACCCAATGCAGAGGCGGGGCAGAAGGGGCAGCCGGCAGCGCCGGCCGTGGAAGACGACCATGTCTACTGTCTGACGCCGCAAGGCCGCATCGTTGAGCTTCCCGCCGGTGCTACCCCGGTGGATTTTGCGTACCAAATCCATACTCAGCTTGGTCACCGCTGCCGCGGAGCAAAAGTCGACGGGATGATGGTGCCGCTCAATACCAAGCTTAAGACCGGACAGACCGTCGAAATCATTGCGGCAAAAGTCGGTCAGCCGAGCCGCGACTGGCTCAATCCCGAACTCGGCTATGCCGCGAGTCCCCGTACCCGCAACAAGGTGCGGCAGTGGTTCAATGCTGAGCAGCTCGCGCAGCAGATCGCCGAGGGCCGTGACCGCCTGGATAAAGAACTCGCGCGTTTGGGAAAAACCGCGGTTAAGCTCGATGATCTTGCGAAACGCCTGGGCTTTGGCACCGTTGATGAGCTCTGTGTGGCTTTTGCCAAGGAAGAAATCACGCTGACAGCGCTCGCACAGGCCGTACAGCCGCCCAAGCCCGCTCCGGCGCCTGCTCCTGAGCATGATTTGGTGCTGCGCGGAGCTTCAAGCGCGGCGAGTAAGGGCAAGGTGCTCGTGGTCGGCATGGATTCCCTTCTCACACAGCTTGCCCGCTGCTGTCATCCGGTGCCGCCCGACGAAATTGTGGGCTACGTCACACGCGGCCGAGGCGTGATGATTCACCGTGCAGACTGTCCTAACCTCAAGAACATGGTCGATCAGGATCATGACCGCTTGATTGAAGTGAGTTGGGGGCGCGCCGGTGATGATGCGCTCTATCCCGCCGACGTGCTCGTGATCGCCTCCGACCGGTCCGGCATCATGAAGGATGTGACGGAAGTGATGCAGCGCGAAAAGGTGCACGTGACGGCGCTCAACACGCAGATTCTCAAGGGCGATCAGCACATGCGGTTTTCGCTCGAGGTCAAGGGCGGCAATGCTATGCAGGTGCTGCTCAAAGGGCTGCGCGCCGTGCACGGCGTTCTTTCGGCACGCCGTCTCTGAAGACTGAGAAGTGCCTAGGTGAATACCGCATTTGCGCTATCCTTCTAAAAAGTGCTTGCTGTGAGCATTCACCTAGGTATAATTCGTGCCTCACTGATTGTGAACGCTCAGGCACATAGCTCAGTTGGTTAGAGCATCACCTTGACATGGTGGGGGTCGTTGGTTCGAATCCAATTGTGCCTACCAAAATTTTTTTCGGACAGCGACGATGCGGATGTTGGCGAATGAATTTCGAACAACAGCGTCCCGTTATTATTAACAGGGCGTGAGCGCAGTATTGTCACTGTTCGACATGAAAGAAGTGCGGCTCAGGCCGCACTTTTTTTTATGCCCAGAATTTTTGTGAGGATTTCGAAATGGCTTCAGTCACTCTTCCCGACGGCTCCAAACGCGAGTACGAAGGTCCCGTCACGGTGGCCCAGGTTGCCGCATCGATCGGTGCCGGACTCGCTAAGGCAGCTTTAGCCGGACGTGTGGACGGCAAGTTGGTGGATCTCTCGCACGTGATTGACGGCGATGCTGCGGTTGCGATCATCACGGCACGCGACCCCGAAGGGCTTGAGATTATTCGTCACTCGACTGCTCACCTGATGGCTCAGGCCGTCAAGGAGCTCTTCCCCGAGGCACAGGTCACGATCGGACCGGCGATCGAAAACGGCTTTTACTACGACTTTTCCTACACCCGCGCTTTTACGCCCGAAGATTTGAAGGCGATCGAAGCTCGTATGGATGAGCTCGTCAAGAAAAATATTCCGATCGTGCGCGAAGAAATGCCGCGTGAAGAAGCCATCGACTTCTTCAAGGCTTTGGGCGAACACTACAAGGCTGAAATCATCTCTTCGATTCCTGCGGGTGAAGTGATTTCGCTCTATCGTCAGGGCGACTTCGTGGATCTTTGCCGCGGCCCTCACGTGCCGTCAACGGGCTGCCTCAAGGTACATCACCTGATGAAGGTGGCGGGCGCCTACTGGCGCGGCGACAGCAAGAACGAAATGCTCCAGCGCATCTACGGTACGGCCTGGGCGACGAAGGATGAGCAGAAGGCTTATCTCGAGATGCTCGCTGAGGCCGAAAAGCGTGATCACCGCCGCCTTGGTCGCGAACTCGATCTCTTCCATCTGCAGGATGAGGCGCCGGGCATGGTCTTCTGGCATGCCAAAGGCTGGGCGCTCTGGCAGGTGATCGAGCAGTTCATGCGCCGCGTCTATCAGGATAATGACTACGAAGAAGTGAAAGCTCCTCAGCTGCTTGACCGCTCTCTGTGGGAGCGTTCCGGTCACTGGGCGAAGTACCGCGACAATATGTTCACGACGGAGTCGGAGAACCGCTACTACGCGCTCAAGCCGATGAACTGCCCCGGCCACATCCAGATCTTCAATTCGAAGCTTCGCAGCTACCGTGATCTGCCGCTGCGCATTGGTGAATTCGGTCAGTGCCACCGCAATGAATCTTCGGGTTCGCTCCACGGCCTCATGCGTGTGCGCGGCTTCACTCAGGACGACGGTCACATTTTCTGCACGGAAGATCAGATTCTTGCCGAATGCGAAGCCTTTACTGCGCTCGTGCAGAAGGTCTACAAGACCTTCGGCTTCACTGACATCGCCTACAAGGTAGCGACTCGCCCGGCGATGCGCATTGGTGAAGATGCCGTGTGGGACAAGGCCGAACATGCTCTGATGGCGAGCCTTGATGCGCTCGGCATCAAGTACGAAGTGCTCGTCGGCGAAGGCGCCTTCTACGGCCCCAAGATTGAATATCACCTGAAGGACTGCCTCGGCCGCTCCTGGCAGTGCGGCACCGTGCAGGTGGACTTCCAGATGCCGGGTCGTCTTGGCGCTGAGTATGTTGCCGAAGACAACTCCGCAAGATTCCGGTGATGCTTCACCGCGCCATTCTGGGCTCGCTCGAGCGCTGGATCGGTATGCTGATTGAAGAGTTTGCCGGCGCCTTCCCGGTGTGGCTTGCTCCGATTCAGTGCGCTGTGACGTCGATTACCGACAACCAGGGCGCTTACGCCAAAGATGTTGCTGCAAAACTCCATGCTGCCGGTCTCCGGGTTCAGACGGATTTGCGCAGCGAAAAGATCAACTATAAAATTCGCGAGCTTAGTCTGCAAAAACTTCCTTACATCCTCGTAGTGGGTGAAAAGGAAGCACAGACGGGAACGGTTTCCGTGCGCGCCCGCGGAGGCGAGAACCTCGGGGTGATGTCGCTCGACGCCTTCATCGAACGCATTTCAACGGAAAACCGCGAACGCACCCGCTGATCGGGTGTTTTAGCGCGCACAACGCTTAATTTTTGGGAGAAGAGCCATAGCTCAAGATCGCAAGCATCGGATCAATGGTGAGATCCGAGTTCCTGAAGTCCGACTGACCGGCGTCGATGGCGCCCAGATCGGGATCGTCCGCACATCCGAAGCCCTCCGCATGGCTGAGGATGCAGGGGTGGATTTGGTCGAGGTTGCGCCCAACGCAGTCCCGCCGGTCTGCCGTCTGATGGATTACGGCAAGTTCCGCTATCAGGAGCAGAAGAAGGCTCAGGAAGCCAAGGCCAAGCAGAAAGTCGTCCAGATCAAGGAAGTCAAGTTCCGTCCGGCCACGGATGAGAACGACTTCCAGACGAAACTGCGCAGCCTGAAGCGCTTCCTTGAGGACGGCGACAAGGCCAAGATCACGCTGCGCTTCCGCGGACGCGAAATGGCTCACCAGCAGTTCGGCACTCAGCTCATGGACCGCGTCCGTGAGGAGCTTGTCGATATTGCTCAGGTCGAGCATGCGCCCAAGCTCGAAGGCCGCCAGATGATCATGGTCCTCGCTCCCAAAAAGAAGCGCTGATTTCACACACGCGGTTTTGCATTGATGTAGAATCGCGTTCCTTGACGAGAGGCCGGAAGGTTTTGCCGGCCTCGAGTTTTCTATAAGTGAGCCTCAGGCCAGACAAGAGCCGTTCAAGATCTGAACGGACGCCCGCGGTTCATCCAATAAGAGGTAACGGCCAAATGCCGAAGATGAAGACCAAGCGCGCCGCTGCGAAGCGGTTCAAGCCGCGTGCCAGCGGCTCGATCAAGCGCGCCCACGCTACGAAGCGTCATATCCTTTCCCACCGCACGACGAAGAACAAGCGTCATCTGCGCGGTATGGTCACGGTGCATGAGTCGGACATCAAGTCCGTCAAGCGCATGCTCCCCTACGCCTAATTCAGAAGAAAGGAGTTAAAGATGCCTCGTGTGAAGCGTGGTGTGACGGCTCGTGCTCGTCATAAGAAGATTTTCACCCTTTCGAAGGGCTACCGTCTGCGCCGCAACAACGTTTTCCGTGTTGCCAAGCAGGCTGTCATGCGTGCCGGTCAGTATGCTTATCGTGACCGCCGCGACAAGAAGCATGTGTTCCGCCGTCTGTGGATCGCTCGTATCAACGCCGGCAGCCGCGCCAACGGCCTGAGCTACTCGGTGTTCATGAACGGTCTGAAGAAGGCCGGCATCGCCCTCGACCGCAAGGTTCTCGCCGACATGGCTGTGAATGACAAGGACGGTTTCGCCGCCCTCGTTGCTCAGGTCAAGAACGCCTGATTCTGCGCAAAGAAAGGCTGAAGAAAGCTCCGGATCCGCGAGGGTCACGGAGCTTTTTTTTCGAGCATTCTCAGAGAATTGCTTGTAGAATTCCTAACTTCTCCGACGGCTTCTGCGGAGGGTGCGGTCACTATTAGGGCGCGCTCATCGATCTGAAGCCGTTCTTCGTGTTTATGTTTTCGGTCTTGGGCGGTTCAACTGCTGCGGCTGAAAACTGCAGATGCGAAAACGGACGACTCCCTGTCGGGAGGCGCTGTGAGACGGGAATCTGAGCCTGAAGGGCTCTCAAGAGGCTTTGAGCAGGGAAAAAGAAGGAACGACGCAGCAATGCGTCTTTTTTACATCCTTCGATGCTCAGTCTCTCTTTTTCTCGCCGCAGGTCCTGCACCGACATTCGATGGCGTCCGCCAGATTTTTCAAGTTTTGGAATTCAAAATGCAGGAACTTTCCGAACTCATCGAGTCCGCGCAGCGTGAATTCGCTGAGGCGAATGCCGCTGCCGCTCTCGAGGACGCCAAGGCACGCTACCTCGGCAAAACGGGCAGCCTTACGATGCTCATGAAGGAGCTCGGCCGTCTCGCTCCCGAAGAGCGCCGCGCTCGCGGTCAGGAAATCAACCGCGCCAAGCAGCAGGTTGAGGCCGCTCTCAATGCACGACGCGAAGCGCTCGCTGAAGAAGCGCTCGCTGCCAAACTCGCCCAGGAGTCCATTGACGTGACGCTCCCCGGGCGCATGGACGCCAGGGGCGGAATCCATCCCGTCATGCGCACGTGGATGCGAATTGAGGAAATTTTCCGTTCGATCGGCTTTGATGTGGCCGATGGTCCTGAAATCGAGAGCGACTGGTTTAGCTTCACTGCTTTGAATAACCCGCCCAATCATCCGGCCCGCTCAATGCAGGATACGTTTTATGTGGACCGCAATGATGACGAAGGCCGCCCGCTGCCGCTGCGTCCGCACACCTCGCCCATGCAGGTGCGCTACGCCCGTACGCATCAGCCGCCGATCAAGGTTATTAGTCCGGGCCGTACTTATCGCGTTGACAGCGACGCGACGCATTCGCCCATGTTCCATCAGGTCGAAGGCCTGTGGCTCGATACCGACATCAGTTTTACCGATTTGAAGGGCGTGTACAGCGACTTCCTGCGCTGCTTCTTTGAGACGAATGATCTCGTAGTCCGCTTCCGTCCGTCCTACTTCCCGTTCACTGAACCTTCGGTCGAAGTCGACATGATGTTCACCAGCGGACCGCGAAAGGGCAAGTGGCTCGAGATTTCGGGCGCCGGTGAAGTGCATCCCAATGTGGTGCGCAATTACGGCCTGGATCCCGAGAAATACATCGGTTTTGCGTTCGGCTCCGGCCTTGAACGCCTGACGATGCTTCGCTACGGCGTCGACGATCTGCGTCTTTTCTTTGAAGGCGACCTTCGCTTCCTGCGTCAGTTCAACTAATCCCCCGAGGCATAAATGATTTTCACTGAAGAATGGCTGCGCCAGTATGTCAATCCGGCGCTCGGCACGGATGAGCTGGCCGATGCCCTGACGATGGCGGGTCTTGAGGTTGAAGAGGTTCGTACCATTGCGCCGGCCTTTTCCGGCGTCGTAGTGGGTGAGGTGCTCTCTTGCCGCGATCATGAGAATTCGGACCATCTACACGTCTGCGAAGTCAATGCCGGTACCGGCGAAACGCTGCAGATCGTCTGCGGCGCACCGAATGTCCGTGCCGGCATCAAAGTGGCCTGCGCTACGATCGGTGCCGTGCTCCCCGGCGACTTCCGCATCAAAAAGAGCAAGCTGCGCGGTGTGGTTTCGATGGGCATGCTCTGTTCGACGCGCGAACTCGGCATCAACGAAGATCACAATGGTATTTGGATCTTGCCCGATGATGCGCCGGTGGGCGTCGATATCCGTCAGTACGCACGTCTTGACGATGCCAAGATCGAACTCAAGCTCACCCCCAATCGCGGCGATGCGCTCTCCGTGGTCGGCGTCGCACGCGATGTGCATGCGATTACCGGTGCGCCGCTCACGCTGCCAGCGATGGATCCGGTTGCTGCCACTTGCTCCTGCACGCTCCCGGTGGATGTTCAGGCGCCCGACCTTTGCGGCCGCTTTACGAGCCGAATTCTTCGCGGCCTGAATGCTGCCGCGCCGACGCCGGATTGGATGAAGGCGCGCTTGGAGCGCTGCGGCATGCGTTCGATCTCGGCTTTGGTCGATATTTCCAACTATGTCATGCTCGAGCTGGGCCGTCCGACGCACTTTTATGATCTGAAGAAGATCCCTGCGGATCGTTTGACGGTGCGTTGGGCACGCGAAGGCGAGTCCGTTCAGCTGCTCAACGGTGAAACCGTTGCTCTTGATCCCTGGTACGGCGTTATCTGCGCGGGCGATGAGCCTGAGTGTCTGGCAGGCATCATGGGCGGGGAGTCGTCTTCCATCAGTACGGAAACGACAGATCTCTTTATTGAGTCCGCCTTCTGGTTCCCGAAAGCGATTCAGGGCCGCTGCCGCAAACTTAATTTCTCGACCGATGCGGCCTACCGCTATGAACGCGGCGTCGATTTTGCTTCAACGGCCGAACATCTCGAATACATCACACGGCTCGTGCTCGACATTTGCGGCACGCCCGAAACGACGGTAGGTCCCGTTGCGGATGTTCAGACGGCGCTGCCGACGCGTGCTCCCGTGAAGATGCGCGTTGATCGCTGCCGCAAGGTGGTCGGAGTGGAAATCCCTGTCGAATCGATGGAGACAAGCTTCAAGCGTCTCGGCTTCGATTTCACCTATGACGACGGCGTCTTTACCGTCGTTCCGCCGTCGTTCCGCTTTGATATTGAAATCGAAGAGGATTTGATTGAGGAAGTGGCCCGTCTTTACGGACTCGAAAAACTCCCGGATCGTCCGCCGCTCGCCCGCAGCGCGATGAAGCCGAGCCGCGAAGAGCGGCGTGATCAGCATGCGCTTCGCCGTGAAATGGCCGAGCAGGGTTACCAGGAGCTCATCAACTTCTCCTTTGTGCCGGAAGACTGGGAACGCGTTTTCGCAGGAAACGACAGCCCCATTCGTCTGCTCAATCCGATCGCGTCGCAGCTTTCGGTGATGCGTACGCAGCTTATCGGCGGTTTGGTGGATATTCTCAAATACAATCTCAACCGCCGTGCCGAGCGCGTGCGCGGCGGAGCCGATGGCTACGCCCTTGGCGATCGGCTCGGTGATGCGGAACACGCGGCAGACGGCGACGGCGATGACGTTGCCGAGGATGCCGGTAATGATGATCATGGCGACGGTCAGCGTCACATAGCCGCCGAGCTCCTCAGAAACGCCCATGCCGATGGCGGTCGTGATGGACTTCGGCAGGAGCGTGACGTACTCCTCATGCGAAAGGCGGAAAGCGAGGCTCAGTGCCAGCACGCTGCACAGCGTGGTGAGCACGCCCGAGAGGATACCGGCGAGAATGGCCCTCCAGCTGCTGCGCAGCAGCGCGAATTTCTCATAGAGCGGGACGGCGAGGCACACGGTCGCCGGCGTGAGCAGGTAGCTGAGGTACTTCGCCCCGGCGTAATACACCTCGTAATCGATGTGCGCGGTGACGAGCACAAGGATCGTGACGATGACAGAGAGGAGCAGGGGATTGAAGAGCGCCAGACGGAAGCGCTTTTGCAGCACCACGCCGAGCCCGTAGGCAAGCAGACTGAGCGAAACGCCGAAAAAGACGGAGTGTTCAAAAAATTCCATGCTCATACCTCCTTGCCGCGGCCGCGGCGCAGGAAGAACTGCGTGACGCGGCCCGAAACGACCATGACCAGCACGGTCGTGATAACGGCGATGGCGAGATAGGCGAAGAGCTTCGCGCGGATGATGCCCCATGAGGTCATCAGTCCGGTGGCCGCGGGAATGAACATCAGCGGCATGATCTCGATGAGAAAGAGCGCCGTATCGCGCACGTCCTCCAGACGGAAGACGCGCAG
>ERZ773237.648-NODE-648-length-36975-cov-4.544068_pt1 | contig 36975 bp, 27 predicted proteins | sample MGYA00580990_ERZ773237 | MGnify/ENA primary metagenome ERZ773237 (study PRJEB29015, sample SAMEA2737749) | human gut metagenome | biome: human gut; feature: human-associated habitat; material: faeces | place: China | collected 2012 ...
CTATCTCTCTTTTCTTTTTTCTTAATTTTGTCCAATATCTATTGTAGCACTACAAAAAAAATATTGCCGGCAAGCTATGGGCTATTGAAAAATCCTGATGGATATGTTATAATAATGCTTATGAGTATTTTTTAAGAGGGTTTTATTATGCAGGGTTGTAAAAAGGTTGTTTCCATTCAGGATATATCAGGTCTTGGCCGGTGTTCGCTAACAGTTGTGATACCTGTGCTTTCCGCTATGGGTATTCAGGTGTGTCCTGTGCCTACGGCTGTGCTTTCGGCACACACGGGCTACAGCGAGTTTGTTATGAGAGATCTTACAGACTTTATGAAGCCTGCATTGGAACACTATAAAAAAATGGATATGAAATTTGACTGTGTGTACAGCGGGTTTCTAGCTTCAAGCGAGCAGATAGACCACTGCCTTGAGTTTTTCGAGGCTTTTCCTAACGCCCTGAAGGTCGTAGACCCTGTTATGGGTGACGGTGGAAAGGCATATAAGACTTACACAAAGGAGCTTTGCAGCCGTATGGTCGAGCTTGTAAAGGTGGCGGATATAATCACGCCTAACCTCACAGAGGCGGCTATACTTCTTGGTGAGGAATATCCTACGGCTTCAATGCGCAGCTCTGAGATAAAATCATGGCTTGTAAGGCTTTCAAAGCAGGGCGCAAAGATCGTTGTTATCACAAGCGTAAATCTTGCAGACGGCGGAATGTCAACTGTAGGCTATGATAAAGAAAATAACAGCTTTTGGAAAATAAAGAATGATTATGTTCCTGCACACTATTCAGGAACGGGAGATATGTTCACAAGTGTCCTTATTGGAGGACTTCTCAAGGGTGACAGCCTGCCTATCGCAATGAACAGAGCCACAGCGTTCACAGAGCTTACTGTCAAGACTACATACAGCTACCAGACCCAATGGACAGACGGTCTTATGCTGGAGGGTCAGCTTCCTTGGCTCACAAGCTATCAGGAGCTTAGGGACTATACGAATTTGTGATATCAGGAAGTGTTACCGAAGATGAACAGACTTAATATCGTGCTTGTAGAGCCGCAGATACCGCAGAACACAGGCAATATTTCAAGGACTTGTGCAGTGACAGGTGCGGCACTGCATCTTGTGAAGCCTTACGGCTTTGAGATAAGCGACAAAAAGCTAAAGCGTGCAGGGCTTGATTACTGGGATAAGCTTGAAATATACGAGTATGATAATATTGATGACTTTTTTTCTAAGAACAGCGGCGAGTTCTATTTCTTTACCACAAAGGGCAGAATGGTACACTCAGATGTGGATTATCCGCAGGATAGGGAAGTGTATATAATTTTCGGCAGGGAGGACAAGGGGCTGCCTGAGAAACTGCTTTATGAAAATCCCCAAAGCTGTGTGCGGATACCAATGAGGAAAACGCTCAGAAGCCTTAATCTGTCAAACTCAGTGGCGATAGCCTGCTATGAGGTGTTAAGACAGTGGAATTATCCTGACCTTGGCAGAGAGGGCAAGCTGACGCAATATACATGGGACGAATAAAATAAAAAAAACGGAGGGTGAATTTATGGCAAAAATAAAATTTCTTACCGACTCAGCGAGCGATATCACTGAGGAGCTTGAAAAGAAGCTGGATATCCAGATAATGAATTTCAAGGTGGCAATGGGTGATGACAGCTACACATCAAGGATAGATTTCGACAACGAGAAATTCTACAAAATGCTTGACGATTTTGACGGCATACCTGTTACATCGCAGATAACAGCCTTTGAATATCAGGAAACTTTTGAGAAGCTTTACAGCGAGGGCTATACTGATGTTATAAACACTACCATAAACTCAAAAGGCTCGGCAACATACAACAATGCTGTTATGGCGGCAGAGGAGTTTTATTCCGCTCACCCTGAGGCAAAGGGCAAGTTCAATATATATAATATAGACGGTGAAAGCTACACTGGTGCATATGGCTACGCAGTCATTCAGGGCGCAATGAAAGCCACAAAGGACGTTCCTGCGGCTGATATCGTGGCATTTATGAAGGATTGGATAAAGAACTGCGTTATTTTCTTTGCACCATATACACTCAAATATGCAAAGAAGTCAGGAAGGATTCCGTCTGCGGCTGCTTTTGTGGGCGAGGTAATGGGTCTTAGACCTGTCATGAGGATACATGACCATGCTATCGTTACAGAAACAAAGGTAAGAGGCGACAAGGCTATTGTGCCAAAGATACTTGACCTGACTGTAAAGGAAATGATACCGCAGACACCTTACTGCATCGTTTACGGCAATGACGAGAGCGTCAGGGACGAAATGGCACAGGCTATGACGAAGAAGGTGGGCTATCCACCTGTGGAGTGTTTCCAGATAGGTGCGGCAATTGCAATAAACGCAGGTCCAAAGGTGACGGGCATTATCTTTAAGGCACAGAACAAGTAAATTTGATATGGATATAAAAAGACGGACGTTTCGCTTTGAAACGCCCGTTTTTTGTCAGCTCATGTTGTTATTTGTTTTTGCGTGATCTTCTGCCTGCGATCACAAGTCCGCTTCCTGTGATAAGGATAGTAAAGAGGATACCGCCAAGGCCATTGCCTGTGTTAGGATTTGTGCTTCCTGCGTTGTTCTTGGCAGGGTTCTTGCTGTCAGTATTTGAGTTGCTGTTTGTGCTTGTGCCACTGTTATTTGAACTTGTGTCTTTGCTGTCTGAGTTTGTATCGTTGCTGTCAGAGCTTGTATCATTTGCCTTTGGCGTCATAGTAAGGTCGGTGATGACCCACAAGGTGCCGTCAGAGCCGTCGCTCGTATCATTTTCATAGCGTTTGTAATTTACAAATTCGCCGTTTATCTTAAGCTTAGTGTCTGGTCCGAATATGTAAGAGGTATTTTCACTCTCAACAAAGCCAACAGCTTTCACATACACGCCGTAATGATATGTCTTTCCACTTTCAAAAGTGGTTATCTTATTTTCATAAGCGCCGCTGAAGAAATCCGCAGAGATCGCACCTGTCTTGCTGTCCAATTCCCACCACTCGCAATTGTATGCATACTTCACGCCTTCGGGACTCTTGCCTGTAAACACGGGCTTGTCGCCGTCCTTGAAGTTGATGGTGGCGTCGTTGATCTCCACCACGTCTATGACTGTCACCGTAGATGCAGTGATCGTTTTAACAGCCGGGACATACATGAAGCCATCGACGAAATGTGCGGACACTTTTTGCCCGTTTACAGTAACTATAGTTTCGCTGCTGAAAGAATATCCGTCCTTTGGCTTTAGCATAAGGGAATACACATATTTTTTGCCGCCTTCAAATTTTGTGAAGGTTGGCAAAGAGCCGTGCGAACCATTGTCAGAATACCATGCGGCAACAGGTTCATTGTTTTCAAATTGCTGCCAGCATTCATAAGCCACATCATATTTTTCGTAATCCACCGCTGTTACAAAAGCCGACGCTACAGGTGCTTCGCCAGCCCCATAATTAAACCTAACATCTTCAATGGTGGCATTGGTGATCTCTGATCCGTCAGGATATTCAGATATCTGCTTAAAGTGAGCTGTGAACGTCACATCACTTTTCACGGTAATTTTGCTCTGTATTTGATCAGAGGAAAGAGCGGTACCGGCAGAAATGGGAGTATCATTGTCGCTCAGGTAGACGGCAGCATCGGCAGTCCAGTAGGCGAACTCATAGCCTGGACTTGGTGACAAAACATTGATTATGCTGCTGGCAAAGCTGAGAGTTTCTGTTTCGGATACATTCAGCTTGTAGTAGTATGGCTTGTTAACATCGTCGTCAATGCCATAGTACACAAACGGGATCTGGTCGTTTTTGGTCATGGTCCCATGATCTCCGGGGTAAAATTTAACAGCATACGTTTCAGGATCTGCAAACGCTGTCATTGGCATCAGTGTCAGCACTATACACAGCGTAAGCAAGGCTGTCAGCAGTTTTGTGGTCGTTTTTTTCATAATATACATCTCCTTTTGATATTATATTTTTTCTTATGTTTGCTATTATCCTATAAGCACACCTCCATTACTTTGTATTTTCCCTAATGTGATATCCTTTATCACATTATAACAAATTCATGAATAAATTTGTGATTTATTTCATAATAGTCATATGCCAATTCTGAAATTATATATCGTGGGGGACTTCCTTTTTTAATAAATATGATATATAATTAACGTAATACCATATGACAGCGGGAGGAATCGTTAAAATGAAGTTTTGCGAACAGCTTGGTAAGTATATAGAACAGCTTTCCTGCACGGCAAAGGAGCTTTGTGAGTTGTCAGGGATATCTCCCTCAACATTTAGCAGATACAGAAGCGGAGAGAGAATACCTGAGATAGACACTGTGGCGTTTGACGGGCTTTGCAACGCTCTTGAGGCTGTGGCAAGGGAAAAAGGCTATGGCGATATGACAAGGGAGAACATAAAAAGAGCCTTTCTTGACTGTGAAGATGTCATACCTGCCGACAGAGAGTCTATGCGGCAAAATTTCAATACCCTTATCTCAGCCCTTGATATAAACATCAAGCGTATGTGCAAGGAGATAAATTATGATGTTTCCACCGTTTTCCGTATACGGAACGGTACTAGAAAGCCTGCCGACCCTGAACGCTTTGTCGCCGCAATAGCAGGCTTTACTGCAAGGGAGCTTAGAACTCCCACAGAGATATCAGCGGTCGCACAGCTTGTGGGCTGTAATGAAAGTGATATAGAGGATGTGTCACAGCGTTATGAAGTGATATGCAAATGGCTGTTCAGCGATCATGCCAGACAGAGCAGAGAGATAAAAAGCGGTGGAATTGAAGAGTTTCTTGATAAGCTTGATGAGTTTGACCTGAACGAATACATAAAGGCGATACGTTTTGATGAAATGAAAGTACCTGCATTGCCTTTTCAGCTTCCTGTGTCAAAAAGTTATTTTGGCATCAAGGAAATGATGGAAAGCGAGCTTGATTTTCTGAAAGCCACAGTCTTGTCACGTTCTAATGAGCCTGTGATAATGTACAGTGATATGCCTATGAAGGAAATGGCTGATGATCCCGAATTTCCGAAGAAGTGGATGTTCGGTATGGCTCTGATGCTTAAAAAGGGTCTGCACCTTTGTCAGATACATAATCTTGACCGCTCCTTAGATGATATGATGCTTGGTCTTGAAAGCTGGATACCGATGTATATGACGGGGCAGATAGCGCCTTACTATTTGAAAAACGTACAGAATAATGCTTTTTTGCATTTGCTGAAGGTATCAGGTGCGGCGGCTCTTTCAGGGAAAGCCGTGGCAGGCTTTCACAGCGAGGGCAGATATTATCTGACTAAGTCCAAAAAGGAGCTTGGATATTATCGTAAACGTGCCAATGATCTGCTTTCAAATGCCTGCCCGCTTATGGAGATATATCGAAGTGACAGGAAAAAAGATTTCAGCGATTTTCTCACTGCCGACTCTCACAGACGTGGCAGGCGCAGGAGTATTTTATCTGCTCTGCCTGTTTATACTATGGATAATGACCTGCTCAATAGTATACTTGACAGAAACGGCATTGACGACCGCCGGGGCAGAGATATAAAAGCTTATGTCAGCGAGCGTAAAAAGCGAGTTGAGAGCATACTGGAAACCATGACCATAGAGGACGAGATATGCTGTCTTTCCCGAGAGGAATTTGAAACACGTCCCCATGCCCTTGACCTGTCGGGCGTATTCTGTGCCAGTGATGTTCTTTACAGCTATGATGATTATTCTGCACATTTAAAAAGCACAGAACGCTATGCACAGACACACGAAAACTATAGCCTTAAATATGCTAAGCGGCAGACCTTCTGCAATTTGCAAATACTGATCCATGAAGGTCAGTGGGCGATGATATCAAAGGGAAACGCGCCTGCTATACATTTTGTTATACGACACCCGAAGCTTCTCAGCGCCTTAGAGAATTTCATTCCGCCTGTTATAGAAGATCAATAAAATGCAGGATCATACTATCCCCTTGGTGTTCCTGACGAAAAAACGGACGCTTCCGATGGAAACGTCCGTTTTTATAGCCAAAAGAAATATATTCGGTTATTATTCTTCGTCCTTTGCGGCAAATCTGTTGAAGATAACTGCAAATATCGCAAAAATAACATATCCTGCGGCAATGACAGTGAGAATGTTCTTTGTCATTTCAACACCTGTTGACGGATTTACTTTTGAGCTGTCAGCCTGCGATGAAGCCTCGTCAACTATCTGCTGTATCTTTTTTGTTGCCTGTGATTCTGTAAGCTCCTGCGAATTGTCGCCCTCGCTTACTGTAGTAACAGCCGCACCGACATTTGCAGGCTGTCCGGCTGCTGTTGTGGTGGTGCTTTCAGGCTGTGTGTTTTCGTCAGCCTTGGACTCTGTGCTTGCTGTTGTAGTAGTTGTGGTCGTTGTATCGTCAGTAGGCTTTGGTTCTGCCGCTGTGACCTTTGTAACGGCTGATGTGTCAACTGCTTCCTTGACAGGCGTTACTTCCACGGAAGCTATCTGAAAATCTGCATTTGCCTTTAAGTAATAAAGCTGTACGAAAACCTCGTCACTTGTTCTTGAAGGGTCAAGATCTGAGTATATCCACTGTGCTTCCTCGCCGCCTGTGAGCTTCGTGCTCTGTGCAGACCAGCTTCCGTCAACCAACGCACCGACTGCACCGCTTGCGTTGCCTGATGACTTTACGTTGACCTTTACATTGTAATGCTGAGAATAGTCTGTTATGTAGTCAGAAAGCTTGAAACCGAACTGAAGGGAAGTTTCGCTGTTGAAGTCAGCGTCACCCTGCTTGTGTGTGAAAAGCGGTTCGGACTCAGGCTGTGCAGATGTTGCGGTTGTAGTGGTCTGAGTTTCGCTCTTTGCTGTTGTAGTCGTTGTGGTGGTTTCAGCAGGCTTTGTCGTAGTTGTTGTAACTTTCTCAGGCTTAGCCGTAGTTGTGGTAGTCGCTTCGGACTTGGTCGTAGTTTTTGCTGTAGTCGTTGTAGTTGTGGTCGACTTTGATGTAGTTGTAGTAGCTTCAGCCTTAGATGAAGCAGTCGTAGTGGTCGTGGCAGGAGTTGTTGTGATCTCCTCCCCTGCACTGACAGTGAGCGGTGAACCCTCTGTAGGTGCTGAGTATGAAACTGACTTGTATCCACCGTCAGCTTCCGCCACCATCGTTTCAACCTCTACCCAATAGTTTATCTTGCCTGTTACGCCGTCTTTTACCTTGAAAGTCGCAAGGGCAAGGTCTGTTCTGTCCTTTATGTTAGAACCTGTGAGGTTTGCACCGACTATTTTTATAGTTCCTGATGAAGCAACATAGTTTGTTATAACGGAAAATTTGCTTCCCACATTGTATGTACTCTCGCTCTCCTCATCGGTCGGCACATATACTGTTACCTTTGACGGGTCATAATGCAGGTCTATAGTGAAGCCTGCAACGCCTGTTTTATCAGGCTCAAGGCTCGCTTTTACGTTTATGCTGTCGCCTGCCTTTGCAAAGTTCTTGTCGCTTGTGAGCTTTATCTCGTTTCCGCCTGATGCACTAGCCACTGTGGAAACAATGCTCGTGAGCATAAGAAACGCTGTTGCCACCGACAGCGCTATCTTGTTTATTTTCAGTTTTTTCATTTGATACCTCCGTTGCAAAATCGTGTTTTTCTGTCAGTATTTTGCTCTTAATTAATTTTGTTTACCATTGTTTTGTCTTTAATTTGTAATATTTCACTATAAAATATTACAAGTTCTGTTACCTTTGTCGTAATAGGATTATATCACAATATAAAGTAACACGTCAATAGTCAAAACAGCGAAAATAAGCATATTTTTTTGGATATATTTATAATGAGAGCTTTTGCGTCACAATATGTATGTAACGATCAACAGCAAAGCCACTAAATAAGCTGTAATAAATCTGTAACTTTTAAGAGAAAGCTGCATTTTACTAAATGTAAATTTTTTATGAATCAAAAAGACTGTTGACAAAGCGCTGAGAAATGTACTATAATGAGGGTGAAGTTTTGTACTTGATACAGAAAAATGTACAAACCAATGTGTGTAAAAATAAGGACTTATACATAGGCGTGCCTTGTTGCGGTATTGCCTATATCTTCTGAGGTGAACGAGTTGATAAAAAAGATTATTTCATATATCCTGTCGTTTGCTGTTGCAGCGTCAATGGCGGCTTCATGTTTGACAGCTTCAGCGGCAAATATGACGGGAAGCTGTACGGCAGACGTTCTGAATGTTCGCAGCGGTGCAGGCACAGGCTATTCTAAAACAGGCACAGTAAGCTATGGCGACAGCCTGACTATACTTTCCGAAACCACCGACTCAAGCGGTGCGAAATGGTATAAGATATCATGCGGCAATGTGACGGGCTATGTTTCGGCGGCATATGTTCAGCTGACATCAAGCGGTTCGCAGAGCAGTTCTGACGCTGATTTTGAGAGCTATATGACAAAGCAGGGCTTTCCTGAAAGCTATAAACCATATCTGCGAAAGCTCCATGAACAGCACCCAAAGTGGATATTTACCGCACAGAAGCTTGGCGTGAATTGGAACACTGCGTTAAAGGAAGAATGTGTTGTGGGCAGAAACCTTGTCCACTCGTCGGCACTGGCTTCATGGAAGTCAATGGAAAAGGGTGCATATGATTTTAACGGTGGTTATTGGTATGGGCTTGACGGCTCGTGGGTGGCGGCTTCAAAAGAGATAATAATGTATTATATGGATCCGAGAAATTTTCTCAACGATACATACATTTTCATGTTTGAAAATCAGTCATATGATCCCTCGTATCAGACGGAAAGTGGTGTAAAAACTATTCTTGCAGACACTTTTATGAGCGGAAGCTACACTTGTCCTGACACAAAGAAAAAGTATACATATTCGCAGACCTTTATGGACGCTGCAAAGAAATCGGGCGTTTCACCTTATCATCTTGCTTCAAGGTGCAGAAACGAGCAGGGCGTAAATGGTGCGCCGCAATCCCTTGGTACTGTGAAAGGCTATGAGAATTATTTCAACTTCTTTGACATTCAGGCTTATGCGACCTCTACCATGACAGCCGCAGAAATGGGCTGCAAATATGCAAAGACTACTAATCCGACCTATCTTCTTCCTTGGACAAATCAGTACAAGTCCATAGTGGGCGGCTCGATATTCTTAGGCACAGGCTACATAACAAAGGGTCAGGATACCCTTTATCTGCAAAAGTTTGATATGGTAGACGGTGGAAACGGGCTTTATTACCACCAGTATATGACCTGCGTTTTCGGTCAGGCGAATGAAGCCATAAGCCTAAAAAACGCCTATTCTCAGGATATTTTGAACAGCGCAATGGAGTTCAAGATACCTGTTTACAACAATATGCCTGATAAACTTTGTCCAAAGCCTACAAGCAGTGGAGATAACAACAATTATCTTAAATCTCTCAGCGTTTCAGGCACGAGCATTTCACCAAAATTCGATAAGTTCACCACAAGCTATACTGCCAAAGTCAATGCGGAGGTTTCTTCTGTTACTGTTAATGCAAATCCGCTGGGCAAAAGTGCAAAGGTGTCTGGAAAGGGCAAGGTAAGCCTTAAAACGGGCGAAAACACTGTCAAGGTCACCTGCACAGCGGCAAGCGGAGTGAAACGGACGTACACAATAAAAATAACAAGAAAAGCCGCTTCACAGACCCTGCAGCAGGGAGATGTGAACGGCGACAAGTATCTGACAGTTGTGGACGCTTTGCTCATGCTGCGTTACAATGCAGGCAAGACGCAGCTTGATCCCGCTCAGCTAAAGCGTGCGGATATGAACGATGATGGAAAGGTCGATGTTATCGACGCTCTTACGCTGCTAAAAAAGATAAGTCAGAGTTAAAAATGCAAAAAAACAGGAGCGTTACCACCATGGTACGCTCCTGCATGAGGGCTATTTCATCATCATTGAAATGCCGTCCATTACGTCACCGATAGCTCTGATAGCACGACCTGTGCGGCTTTTGAGCATTTTCTTTTCGCTTGATGTCGCCTCTGTGACTGCATAAGCCACTGTTCCTGCGGCTATCGCCATTGAAACGCCTGTTATCATTGACTTCATCTTCATTGCTGTTTCCTCCTTTTTTCTTTGTAATATTATTTTTCGCAGTAAGAGAACAGCTATGCCATGCAAATGAAGTCAAGAGGGCTGACGGTATTTTCCCGTGAATGTTAGTATTTTGTGATGTTGTGAAAGATATTTCAGTTGATACGCAGTGCTATTGTTTAAAATGTGATTAAAATTTTCGCATTTTATATGTAAATGTAAAAGAGATATGTTCATATCTCAAACGTTTAGTATAAATATTATTCATAGATATATAATAAATATGTATTTGCATTAACATCAAAATAGTGGTATAATGAATGGGTATAAAAAATAAAGGATCTTGGTATGCTCTGAGATCTGATAGTAAGGAGTAATATTAAATGGGTATGACAATGACTCAGAAAATTCTGGCAGCCCACGCAGGTCTTGACGAAGTCAAGGCAGGTCAGCTTATAATGGCGAACCTTGACCTGGTTCTCGGCAACGACGTTACGTCACCTGTGGCTATAAACGAGTTCAATAAAGCGGGCTTCACAGATGTTTTCGATAAGAATAAGGTCACAATGGTCATGGATCACTTTGCACCTAACAAGGATATCAAATCCGCTACACAGTGCAAGACCTGCCGTGATTTTGCTTCAAAGTATGACATAAAGAATTATTTCGACGTTGGCGATATGGGCATTGAACACGCTCTGCTTCCTGAAAAAGGACTTGTCGCTCCAGGCGACTGCGTTATCGGTGCTGACTCACATACTTGTACATATGGCGCACTTGGCGCATTTTCAACAGGTATCGGTTCAACAGATATGTGCGCAGGCATGGCAAAGGGAAAGACTTGGTTCAAAGTCCCTGCCGCTATCAAGTTCAATTTCGTAGGCAAGCTTCCAAAGTATAGTGCCGCTAAGGACGTTATACTTCATATAATCGGCATGATAGGCGTTGACGGCGCACTTTACAAGTCTATGGAATTTTCAGGCGAGGGTCTGAAAAACCTTTCCATGGAGGACAGGCTTTGCATGGCTAACATGGCTATCGAAGCAGGTGCAAAGAACGGCATATTTGCAGTTGACGATGTTACACTTGATTACATCAAGGATAAGGTAGACAGAGAATATAAGATATACAAGGCTGACGATGACGCTGAGTATGAGGCTGAATACACTATCGACCTCAGCCAGATAAAGCCTACAGTCGCTTTTCCGCATCTGCCTGAGAACGCAAGAACATTTGACGATATCCCGGAGGTCAAGATAGATCAGGTGGTCATCGGTTCATGTACGAACGGCAGGATAGAGGATCTGAGATGTGCCGCTGAGATACTTGACGGCAAAAAGGTGGCAAAGAACGTTAGATGTATCGTTATCCCTGCCACACAGAAGGTATATATGCAGGCCATGAAAGAGGGTCTGCTGGAGATATTCATAAATGCAGGCTGTGCGGTTTCTACACCTACCTGCGGTCCATGTCTTGGCGGACATATGGGTATTCTTGCAAAGGGCGAAAGAGCCGTTGCAACAACAAACAGAAATTTCGTGGGACGTATGGGTCACCCAGAATCAGAGGTTTATCTGGCTTCACCTTACGTTGCCGCCGCTTCAGCTGTGACAGGCAAGATCTCACAGCCGTCGGAAGTTATGTGATATTCGGGGAGAAAATCAGCTGACAGATCTTGCGTTGGGGGAATAATTGATATGCGGCATGACCGCATATACGACTTGGGAGCGAGAACAGATGAAAAATTATCTTAGGGAAATATTCTCCGATATACTTCTTAGTATTGTTACAAAGAAGTACGGAACTTCACTAAATGACTATCAGCGTGAGGAAAAGGCTGACGAGATCATTCAGGAACTCCATGACAAAAATACATTTACCGTGGAAATGACGCAGGCTCTTATTGACAAGAAGGGCTTCAATACCTTTTATACCTCCAATATCGGGGGTACACCTGTGTATGCTCTCGTTAAAGAGGGAATGTTCCACAAGGTAAAGATCTGCTATTTTATTACAAGAAACAAGGATACTATAGACGGCCCGTATCTTGAAAAGATATATGAAGAGCTTAGAAAACAGGCGATAGGAGAAAATATATTCCATTCGTCAGAGTTCAAGCAGGGCTGATAAAGTTTGACGAAAGGGGTTTTCATAATGAAAGCTTGCGGAAAAGTACATAAATACGGGGATAACGTAGACACAGACGTTATTATCCCTGCAAGATACCTCAACACACCTGATATGCAGGAGCTTGCACAGCACTGCATGGAGGATATTGACGTTGACTTTGCAAAGAACGTTCAGAAGGGCGATATAATGGTAGCAAAGAGCAATTTCGGCTGCGGTTCATCAAGAGAGCATGCGCCTGCTGCTATCAAGGCGAGCGGAATATCCTGCGTTATAGCAAAGACATTTGCAAGAATATTCTACAGAAACGCTATAAATATCGGACTTCCTATCATCGAGTGCGAGGAAGCTGCTGAGAAGATAGATAACGGTGACGAGGTGGAGATAGATTTCGACAGTGGCGTTATCACAAACAAGACCAAGAATGAGACTTATCAGGGTCAGTCGTTCCCTGAGTTTCTTATCAATATCATCAACAGCAATGGTCTTCTTAACTCACTTAAATAAGATATTTTGAAGCTTTAAGGGGGATCTCTCAAAAGGGGTCGCCCTTGAACTGTTTCTATGAAGGGGTGAAGCTGTGAAAGCTAAGAAGCTATTTGCGGCACTTGCAGCAGGGGTAATGCTGGTGTGCAGCACAGGCTGCTCGAAAAAAGAGGAGAGCAGCGGTAAATTTGAATACAGCAGCAAGGATTTTCTGCCTTTTATGGTAATGGTGGACGGCAGTAAGATAGACCTGACCCTAAGCTCTGCAGAGATAAACAGAAAGCTTGGCGGCAGTTTTGCAAGGGGAACTGCTTCAAACAGCAGTATAGTGCTTGTGGAAAAGGACGAAAAGACCGATAAAAAAGGCGTTACAACAAAGACCTTTGCCTGCAATAAGCCTGAGATAAATGGTGCTGGATTTTCCACTTTCAACGGACTTTGGGCGAATATAGACGAAGCAAGCATAGACAGCACTGTTTCACCCAACAGCATAAAGGTCAAAGGCTCTGACGGTTTGTCTTACTACTGGTCATATTATATGGACGGCGAGGAGATAGACTATAGTCAGGTGAACTTTGACGGCACTGATACGGCGGACACTTATATGCAGTATCAGCTCAAAGGCATGGCTGCTGACGATTATTGCAAAAAGAAGCTTATTGACGGCGAGTGTTCGGTCTATACAGGCATTTTGTTCATGACAGCCGAAAAGCAGAGTTATTCCTGCGAGATAAGCGTTTCGACTTTAAATTCTGAGGAGGAAAAATAACATGGAAAAGAAAATAACAGTTATAAAGGGCGACGGGATAGGCCCTGAAATAGTAACAGAAGCACAGAAGGTCCTCGACAAGGTTGCTGAAAAGTTCGGTCATAAGTTTGTTTATACTGATATCCTTATGGGCGGCTGTTCTATAGATAAATATGGCGTTCCGCTTACAGACGAGGCTGTCGAGATAGCAAAGAATTCAGACGCAGTTCTGCTTGGCTCTATCGGCGGAAATACTTCCACTTCACCATGGTATAAGCTTGCTCCGAACCTCAGACCTGAAGCCGGACTTTTGAAAATACGAAAAGAGCTTGGTCTGTTCGCTAACCTGCGTCCTGCAAATCTTTATCCTGAGCTTAGAGAAGCTTGCCCCCTTAAGGACGATATAATCGGCGACGGCTTCGACATGATGATAATGAGAGAGCTTACAGGCGGTCTGTATTTTGGTGCGAGAAAGACAGAGAACGTTGACGGAGTTGAAACTGCCGTTGATACTCTTACATATAACGAGAACGAGATAAGAAGAATTGCTATCCGTGGCTTTGACATCGCCATGAAGAGAAGAAAGAAAGTTACAAGCGTTGATAAGGCAAATGTTCTTGATTCTTCAAGACTTTGGAGAAAGGTAGTAAACGAGGTAGCTAAGGATTATCCTGAGGTCGAGCTTGAGCATATGCTCGTTGACAACTGCGCAATGCAGCTTGTAAGAGATCCTAAGCAGTTTGACGTTATCCTTACAGAGAATATGTTCGGAGATATCCTTTCAGACGAAGCTGCTATGATATCAGGCTCACTTGGTATGCTGGCTTCCGCTTCACTGAATGACACAAAGTTCGGTATGTATGAGCCTAGCCACGGTTCTGCACCTGATATCGCAGGTCAGGATAAGGCTAACCCTATCGCAACTATACTTTCAGCTTCAATGCTCCTGAGATTCTCTTTCGATATGGATAAGGAAGCAGACGCTATCGACAATGCTGTCAAGAAAGTCCTTGAAGCAGGCTACAGAACAGGAGATATCATGTCAGAGGGCATGAAGCTCGTTGGCTGTAAGGAAATGGGCAGTCTTGTTGCAGATATGATATAACAGCACGATACCAGTTTTCAGACGGTGATAATAAATGTATTATTATATTTTCGGAATAACAGACAAGGGAAATTACCGTGAACAGAATGAGGACTGCATTTTAATAGACCACGAGGTCATCAACAGCGGCAGCTATGAATCAACTGTCGCTGCTCCTTTTATTGCAGCCGTTTGCGACGGCGTTGGTGGAGAAAATGCAGGAGAGGTCGCCTCGGAGCTTTGTTTAAGGCATCTTTCCATTCTTGAATATAATTCAGGGGTGGATATGAAAAGAACGCTTATCGATGTTCACAACAAAATAAAAAAGCAGGGCGTAAGGGCTGAAAACGCTGCAAATATGCAGACCACCCTTTGCTGCCTTGCGGTGGACGAGGAAAGCAGAGCAATGTGCATAAACGTTGGCGACAGCAGAATGTACCGCTATGTGAATGGCACTATCAGACAGATATCTGTTGACCAATCCTATGCACGATATATGTATGAGCATGGCAGGATAGAAGATGTGTCAGAGCTTGAGCCACAGTATCAGAATGCCATAATATCTTCTATCGGCAGCACTCTCAATGAACCTGATGTGGCACAAACACCATTGGTGGCTGATTTTGGCAAAGAACCTGACGATATGATAATCATAGTGTCAGACGGCGTGTCGGATTACGTTTCTGAGGAAGAAATGGTGGTGGGGCTTGGTCTTGACCTTTCTGTTTCTGAAAAGCTAGGCGCTATAATGGAGCTTGCCCTCACAAACGGCGGAACTGACAATGTTTCCGTTGTGGGCATAAAGCCTTATCTTGACGATCATGAGCTTAAAACGCTCACAGCAAAAAAGGCTGTGGAAAAGACAGTGAGCGTGCAGGATATGCTTGAAAGTAAGAAGCCTGAAAAGGCGGAAGCTGTAGAGGAAAAGAAGCCTGACGAGGAGACAAAGCTTTTTTCTGATACGGTGGACGAGCTTATGAGCCAAATGAATGAAAGTATTGACTTTTTAAAGCAGATATAGTATAATCATATATTGATATATTTTTATGATCTTAGATGTATTTTGTAATTTGGAGGAAATAAAAAATGTTGAAAGAGTTACGTGGCTCAGACGTTATAATTGAATGTTTGCTGGAGCAGGGCGTCGATACAGTGTTCGGTTATCCGGGCGGAGCAGTTCTAAACATATATGACTCGCTGTATAAATATTCTGATAAGATACACCATGTTATCACCGCCCATGAGCAGGCTGCCTGCCATGCGGCTGACGGATATTCAAGAACAACAGGCAGAACGGGCGTTGTTATCGCAACTTCAGGTCCAGGTGCTACGAACCTTGTAACAGGTATCGCCACAGCTTATATGGATTCTATCCCTTTGGTGGCTATCACAGGAAACGTAACAAGAGATCTGCTTGGTCTTGACTCTTTTCAGGAGGTAGATATCTGCGGGATAACAATGCCTATCACAAAGCATAACTACATTGTGAAAGATCCTGCGGAGCTTGCTGACATTATCAGAGAAGCTTTCTATATTGCAAACGAGGGCAGAAAGGGTCCTGTTCTTATAGATATACCAAAGGATATCACAGGCGCACTTATGGTCTATGAGAAGAAAGAGCCTAAGAAGGTAGTAAATCATAATCCTGAGGGCATAAACGAGGAGATAGCTGCTGCGGCAGAGCTTATAAAAAATGCTGAGAAGCCTTTTATCTACGCAGGCGGCGGAGTTGTTTCTGCTGACGCAACAGAAGAAATGGCTGAGTTCGCAAGAAAAGTGGACGCACCTGTTTCATTGTCACTTATGGGTCAGTGCGCACTTGACAATACTAAGGACTGCTATATCGGTATGCTTGGTATGCACGGCACAAAGACAGCCGCTATGACGCTCAGCGAATGTGACCTTATGATAGTTCTTGGCTCGAGATTTTCCGACAGAGTTCTTTGCAACGCTAAGACATTTGCAAAGGATAAGAAGATCATACATATTGATATAGACCCTGCCGAGATAGGCAAGAATATCGACGTTTACAGCCATGTTACTGGAGACGTTAAGTATATCCTTGCAAAGCTTTGCGAGCTGCTTCCTGATATGAAGCACGAGGCTTGGATGAATACTGTTATGGATTGGAAAAAGCAGTATGCACTGAGAATGGTGCCTATCGAGAGCGAGGACGAGGTGCTTCCGCAGGACGTTATTGAGGAGCTTGACAGACTTACAGACGGCAAGGCTATCATCTCCACAGAAGTTGGTCAGCACCAGATGTGGGCTGCACAGTATTATAACTTCAAGTGTCCAAGAAGCTTTGCTTCAAGCGGCGGACTTGGTACAATGGGCTACGGCTTTGGCGCAGGAATGGGCGCAAAAGTGGGCAACCCTGACAGAACTGTAGTAAACATCGCAGGCGACGGAAGCTTCTTCATGAACTGCAACGAGCTTTCTTCACTTGCAAAGCATAAGATACCGCTTGTTGAGCTTGTCTTCGAGAATGACGTTCTCGGAATGGTAAGACAGTGGCAAAGACTTTTCTACGGCAAGAGATTTTCTCAGACTAACATTGAAAGAGGAACAGACCTTATGAAGCTTGCCGACGCATTTGGCGTTGAGGGCATAAGGATAACAAAGAAATCCGAGATAAAGCCGATGCTTGAAAAGGCACTCAAGTGCGGTAAGCCTTGCCTTGTGGACGTTATCATCAACAAGGATATAAACGTTCTTCCAATGGTACCTGCCGGCGCAGACGTTTCACAGCCGATAATGAATATCGAACTTGATTAAGAAATCAAAATATAGGGGGTAATAAAAATGGTAAAATATCCAAATGCCGCAAGCGGTATCAAAAAGGTGTTTCTGGCAAAGATCATAGGTGTTATAGGAGTTCCGCTTGCTTTTATACCGGGGATAGGCGCACTTCTTTTGATGACTTGTACCGTAGCCGCAACTATTTTCAACGTATGGGGAATACTTGAAGCTTCAAAAGACCATAATGGTTATCATACAGCTCTTGTTTTCACAGTGGCTGATCTTATCTTTTCAATAGTTGACACATTTATTGACAATAATGCGATATCAAGTGTTCTGAGTTTTGCTGGCAATGTAATGAACATAGCGGTGCTTTACTATATCTGCAAATCAACAGGTGACCTGCTCAGGGACGTGAAGAACTACGGACTTGCAAACAAGGGCGACCATGTGTGGAATGTAAACAAGACCTGCCTTATTGTCATGGCAGTGTGCCTTGTCGTGGCGTTTATCCCGATACTGAACATTCTCGCCGCATTTACAACATTGGTGGTGCTTGTTGTAACTATCTATGCGTCTGTGGTATATCTGATCTATCTTTATCAGAGCGGACAGTATCTCAGCCTTAACACTAATTTCTAAGCGATTTGAGAGCTGTACGGCAAAGGCTGTGCAGCTCGTTTTTGTAAGGAGAAACTAATGAAATTTACAAAAAAATTCAAAGAAAATGCAGCCCTTGTGGTTCTTGGCGTAGTGCTTTTTTGGGGATTGACCAACTATGATAAGTTTTTTAGACTTCTGGGCGTAATGATCGGGGTCTTGAAGCCTGTTATATTTGGCTGTATAATCGCATTTATCCTGAATGTGCCAATGTCAGGCATTGAAAAGAGGCTTTTTAAGGAGCCTAAAAAAGAGAAATATGCCAAAACTGTGGAAACGCTGAAAAGACCATGCTCGATAGTGCTGACCTTTCTGCTTTGCCTAGGCGTTGTGGCACTTGTGTGCTGGCTTATTATCCCTGCACTCATAAAGACTTTCTCTCAGCTTTCAGACGATATCCCTGTGCTTATTTCAAATATTTCCAACAAGCTCAACAATTCCCCTGAGATAGCAGGGTGGCTTGACAGAATGAATATAAGCACTGCCGATATTATTGATAAGGTTACAAGCTGGCTGAAAGACGGCGTTGTGATCTTGAACACACTCAGTTCAACAGTAAGCTTTGTGACAGATCTTTTCTCAGGTCTTGTGAACTTCTTCTTGGGCATTTGCTTTGCGGTCTATATGCTTGCCGCAAAAGAGCGGCTCAAAGACCTGTGCAAGCGCATAAGCTGTGCTTTTCTCAGCAATCGTATCACCGACCGCATAAGCCGTATATGCCGTCGCTCTATCGACACTTTTGCGAACTTTCTTGTGGGTCAGACCACGGAAGCCATTATCCTCGGTTCTCTTTGCGGTATTGGTATGGCTATCTTCCGCTTCCCGAATGCAGTGCTTATTGCCATACTCGTTGCCTGCACTGCACTTATCCCTATTGTGGGAGCTTTTCTTGGCTATGTGGTGGGCTTCCTGCTTATCTGCGTGACGGATTTCAAGCAGGCTGTGCTGTTTTTGTTGTTCATGTTCATTATTCAGGCTATCGAGGGCAATCTTATCTATCCAAAGGTGGTAGGAAACTCGGTTGGTCTGCCGTCACTATGGACACTTTTCGCTATCACCATAGGCGGAAACCTCTTTGGCATATTCGGAATGTTCATCGCTGTTCCTGTGTTCTCTGTTATATACTGCACTTTTGGAGAGGTAGTCAACTACAGAAATGAAAAGAGAGCTGTCAAGGTGGAGGACATATCATAATAAAATAGTCCGTACAAAAAAGGCTGCACATTTCGTGCAAACTTGAGCTTATTGACAACGTCCTAAATAAGCGGGACGTCGAGGGCGCCGTCCCCTACAATTTATGTAAATACGCTGTTCATATGTAGGGGCGACCTCAGATCACCCCTTTATTATAGTTTTTCGACACACAAAAAAGGCTGCACAATTTCGTGCAGCCTTTCGCTATTTATGCTATTTTGTTATTTTACATAGCTTACATGAAGCAGTTCATGCTCTCTGCCCTTGAGGATACCCTCGTAAAGCTTATCCATAAGCGGATTTTCTTCTGAACGCTTCAAAGTGCAAAGCTTGTCAGCATTGTAAAGATTAACACTGCGCTCTTTCTTCTCGTCGATAGTAGCCTTTGGCTGACCAGCGCCGCCTATACAGCCGTTCGGACAAGCCATAACTTCGATAAGGTCGAAATGCTCGCCAGCTTTCATTCTGTTCATTATGACTTCAACATTGCGAAGTCCGTTTACAACGCAGACCTTGATAGCCTTGTCGCCAAGAGGTACTTCAAGCTCCTTTATGCCCTCGAAGCCTCTTACGCCCTCGAATGCAAGATTTCTCAGGGAAGCAAGTGACTTGTCTGTGGAAACACGTCTGATAACTGCTTCTGTTACACCGCCTGTTACACCGAAGATTACGCCTGCGCCTGTCATAGTGCCGAACGGCATATCAACAGCTTCCGGCTCTATTTCGTTGAACACGATACCGGCTTCTTTTATCATCATGATAAGCTCCTGAGTTGTGATGACAAAATCAACCAGTGGCTTACCGTTCTCGTCCTTGAACTCATCTCTTGCGGCTTCTCCCTTTTTGGCAGTGCAAGGCATAACAGCAACAGAAAGTATCTTCTTGCCCTCGCCCTTGAACTTCTCGTTTATTACGGAAGCGAACATCTGCATTGGTGAGCGGCAAGTGGAAATGTTAGGCAGTATCTCAGGATACTCGTTCTCAGCATACTTTATCCATGCAGGGCAGCATGATGTGAACAGCGGGAGCTTTCCGCCGTTTGCAAGCCTGTCTGCAAACTCCTTTGACTCCTCCATAACAGTGAGGTCTGCGGCTGTAGATGTGTCAAAAATGTAGTTGAAGCCTATTCTTCTAAGTGCTGCAACTATCTTGCCCATAACGTTCTCACCGTTGTAACCGAACTCTTTTGCCACTGCAACTCTTACAGCCGGAGCTACCTGAGCCACTGCAATAGTGTCCTCCTGATTAAGCTCTTTCCAAAGCCTGTGGCTGTCGTTCTTTATGATTATAGCGCCTGTTGGACAGACTGCCGCACACTGACCGCAGCCAACGCAGTTTGAATCGCCTATAGGCTTGTCAAATGAGCAGGCAACCTTCATTTTTGAGCCTCTGAATGCAAAATCTATTGCACCAACGTTCTGAACCTCGTTGCATACTCTTACACAGTCACCGCAGAGGATACACTTGTTGGCGTCCCTGGTGATAGATACAGAAGAATCATCGATACAAGGCTTGGACTTTGGATTGTCAAAACGTACCCTGTGGATATCAAATCTTGCTGCAAGCTCCTGCAATTTGCACTTGCCGTTTTTATCGCAGGTCGTACATTCGCCGCAGTGATTTGAAAGAAGAAGTTCCAATATCATCTTGCGGTATTTTCTCAGCCTTGGTGTGTTTGTGTATATCTCCATACCGTTTCTCGGAGGAGTTGAGCAAGCGGCTTCCATGCCACCCCACTTGTTTTCCACCATGCACATTCTGCAAGCACCGTATACTGAAAGCTCGGAATAGTAGCAGAATGTAGGAAGCTCGATGCCTGCCTTTCTGATAAGCTCAAGCAGATTTTTTTCACCGTTTATAGCAACGGGGATATTGTCGATTATCATAAACTCTTTATTCATAGCTAAAATTAAACCTCCTTGACAGCTTTGAAATGGCAGTTGGAAATACAAGCTCCGCACTTTATGCACTTAGAGGTGTCGATCTTGAACGGCTTTTTGATCTCGCCGCTGATCGCACCCACAGGACAGACTCTTGAACACTTTGAACAGCCCTTGCATATCTCAGGGTCGATCTGATATGTCACAAGCTTCTTGCAGTTGCCCGCAGGACACTTCTTATCTCTTATGTGAGCTTCATATTCCTCACGGAAGTTCTTTATTGTAGATACAACAGGGAATGCAGCCGTCTTTCCAAGTCCGCAGAGAGCAGTTGAGGAGATAGTGTCGGCAAGCTCAAGAAGCAGCTCGATATCCCCCTCCTGACCGTTACCATTTACGATACGCTCAAGTATCTCAAGCATTCTCTTTGTACCCTCACGGCACGGAACGCACTTTCCGCAGGACTCGTTCTGGGTGAAATTCATGAAAAATCTTGCAACTTCTACCATACAGGACTTATCGTCCATAACAACAAGTCCGCCTGAGCCGATCATAGCACCGACTTTTTTCAGCGAGTCAAAGTCAAGCTGGATATCGAGGTTAGGCGTAACAAGACAGCCGCCTGACGGACCGCCTATCTGAACAGCCTTGAACTTTCCGTCACCTCTCATGCCGCCGCCGATATCGAATATTACCTTTCTGAGAGAAGTTCCCATTGGCACTTCAATAAGACCGGTGTTCGAGATGTTGCCAGTAAGAGCGAAAGCCTTTGTTCCAGGGGAGTTCTCAGGGCCTATGCTCCTGAACCATTTTGCACCGTTGTTGATGATAACAGGCACGTTAGCCAGCGTTTCAACGTTGTTGAGAACTGTAGGCTCGTTGAAAAGGCCATGTTCAACAGTTCTTGGCGGCTTAACTCTAGGCATACCTCTCTTGCCCTCGATAGAAGCCGTCAGGGCAGAGCCTTCACCGCAAACAAATGCGCCTGCACCACGGTTTATATGTATTCTGAATGAGTAATCTGTGCCGAGTATATTGTCACCAAGCAGACCAAACTGCTCAGCCTGTGCGATCGCACCTTTAAGACGTGATACTGCCAGCGGATATTCCGCACGAACGTAGATATATCCCTCTTTTGCGCCTGTTGCGATACCGGCTATCATCATGCCTTCAAGAAGTCTGTGTGGGTCGCCCTCCATGATAGAACGATCCATAAATGCGCCAGGGTCGCCCTCGTCACCATTGCAGACTATGTATTTTGTAGGGCTTTTCTGCTTTGCAACGCTTGTCCACTTTCTGCCAAGAGGGAATCCTCCGCCTCCACGTCCACGAAGATTAGATTCTGTCATTTCGTTGAGGATATCCTCAGGTGACATATTGAGAAGTGCCTTTTCAAAGGCTCTGTAGCCGCCTATAGCAAGATATTCCTTTATGGAAGTAGCGTCAATGTGACCGCAGTGTTCAAGAACGATACGCTGCTGCATCTTATAGAATGGTATTTCTGACTGCTGGCGATATATTTCACCGTTTTTCTTGTAGCACAGTCTTTCAACGCACTCGCCATTGCAGATAGTCTTGTCAACTATCTCGTCAACATCGTCAAGCTTCACCTTGGTGTAAAGCCAACCCTCCGGCTCTATTCTAACAAGTGGACCCATTTCGCAGAAGCCGTGACAGCCGCTTCTTTTTACGCCGATAGCGCCCTCGTGGATATCATCATCGTGTGGCTCGTCAGCAAGTGCCACCACGCACTCCAATCCCTTTGCGGAGATAGTTTCTATAAGCTTCTGGTATATGTTCAGCGAACCGCCTGCAACACAGCCTGTACCTGCGCAAACAAGCACTTTTCTAGCCTGCTTGTCAACAAGCTTACCATACTGTTCACGGGCGTTGTCAAGATCGTATTTCGTTTTCAGCAGCATATTATTCAGCCTCCTTTTCTCTCAGTTCCTTAAGCAGAGCCGCAGCCTTGTCAGGATTCATCTCAGGGTGAACAACATCATTCACAGTGAGAACAGGGGCAAGTCCACAAGCACCAAGACATGAAACAGTTTCCACTGTGAACATCAGGTCGTCAGTGGTGGTTTTCTTCTCGCTAAGACCAAGCTCTCCTCTGAGATATTCGAGAATAGGTATAGATTTTCTTACATGACAGGCAGTGCCGTCACAACATTTGATAACGTATTTGCCCTTTGGCTCGAGAGAAAAATTCTCATAAAAGGTCGCAACGCTGTATATTCTTGCTTCGCCTGTGCCAAGCTTTTTTGCAAGATATGGGAATATTTCCTTTGGAAGATAGTGATATATCTCCTGAATATCCTGCAATATGGCTATGACCGCTGTTTTTTCATGATTTTCAAGAATTTTGTCGATCGGTGAATAATCAAATTCTTTTGTCATAAAATTTCCTCCATATAATTAAAGTTAAATTTGATTACAAAGTCAATAATCAAGACATACTGTCAACTATAATTATATACTATATGACACAAAATGAATAATGTTTTTATTTACATGGGATATATATAATTAGAATAAGTATTGACTAACTTGTAGAAATACACATAAACGAAAACGTTTATATAGTTATAATGCATAAAAAATCGAGCCATTTCTCAATGACTCGACCTGCTGATACTATTTGATAAACTGAATTAATTATAAAAAATCATAGCCGTTTGTTTCATTTGATATACCTAACATTTCGTATATTATGTTAAGCCTTGCGAATACTTATCTCTCCTGAGGAAATATATTCTTCTCTGCCGTCCTCATATCTGACGTGCAGGCGACAGTCCTCATCAGCCCCAAGCATTGTGGCAGGAGTTTTTTCGCTTCCTCTTATGACGTTTATCTTCTCGCCTACCCACAGCAAGCGTTTTCTGTATTCCGGGTAAAAGCTGTTTTCTTCAAAGCTGTCATAAAGACGCATGAAATTGTTTATTATCTCTGCGGCTATCCTGTTTCGCATATCGCTTTTTCTATCGTGGAATATCGGTCCTGCGATATCTCTTATTGCCTCAGGAAAACCGCCTTCCGGCTCGTAGGTGTTCACACCGATACCAAGCACAGCGTAGTCAAGTCCGCCGCTTTCCATGCTGAAAGAAGCCTCCGTGAGTATTCCGCATATCTTCCTGCCGTTTATGTAAATGTCGTTCACCCATTTTATGTCAGGCTTTTGATCGCTGACCTTTTCCACGGCAAGCGCAACAGATACTGCAGCAGCAGTGGTTATCTTAACAGCGTCAGCCGCAGCCATGTCAGGGCGGAGAAGAATGCTCATGTAAAGTCCCGAATCAGAGGGCGAGAAGAAAGAACGTCCAAGCCTTCCACGCCCCTGCGTCTGCATACCTGCAATGACTATCCTGCCCTCGGACACACCCTGATTTGCATAGTCTTTGAGTATCAGATTAGTGGAGCTTACTTCCTTGTATACCTCTATTTCAAGCCCCTGACGGTCAGGGTCAAGATATTTTTTTATGCCTGCAAGGGAAAGTATATCGGTGTTTTCATCAAGGGAATAGCCCTTGTTCGTCACCGCAGAGATAGGGTAACCGTTTTCCTGCAAAGCTTTCACAGCTTTCCAAACAGCCCCTCGGGTGCAGCCCAGCGTGTCAGCAAGCTGTTCGCCTGAAAGATATTTGCCCTTGTTATCGTCGAGAAGTTCGAGCACTTTGTCTTTTATTGCCATAAAAATGCCTCCTTAATGAGATAATTATAGCACAAAAGGTCAAAGTGTTCAACCCTTACCCTAAAAATCCCTAGCTTACTCCACATTAAGAAACCATTAAGAAAAAATTGTGCAAAATGACGGATAATAATATTTGCATTTTGCACAGCTATGTTGTATAATATAATAGTATATGTATGAATTGAAACAGAAAAGGACGATGACAATGTTTTATAACCTTTTGGCTAAGACTAATAATACTACATTGGCACTGCTTGTGCCAATGCTGTGCAGTTTTCTTATTGCTTTTTTCAGCCTGAAATTCTTCAAACGCATTTTGCCTAAAGATCAGGGCAGAGCGTTCGCTGTGAACGGCGCTCTTTCTGAGGGCAAGCCTCGTGGCGCAGGAATTATCTTTGTGACTTCCTTTACCCTTTGCACAGCACTTTTTTATCCTCTCGATATCGAGAACATAATCTATCTCGTGCTTGTGTATGCCGCCATGCTCAGCGGATATTTTGACGATGCTGCTGAAACTCCTTGGGGCAACCTGAAAAAAGGTCTTATCGACCTTGTTATATCTCTTGGCATTGCGTTTACATACTATTTTTATAACGGTTCGCAGGTGAAGCTTTATATCATAGATTCCACTTTCACTATCCCTGCACCGCTGTTCATCATCCTTGCAGGCGTTCTCGTTTGGACGGCTATAAACGTTACAAACTGTACAGACGGCGTTGACGGACTATGCGGTTCATTGGTCATGACAGTTCTTCTGCCACTTGCATTTATGGTGACAAAGAGTGGTGCGGCTGATATGCTCCTTCCTATGATAATGTTCGTGACGCTTGCGGCCTATTTGTGGTTCAACTGCTCGCCTAGCCAGATGCTCATGGGTGACGCAGGCTCGAGAGCGCTGGGCGTTTTCCTTGCGGTGATGTTTTTGAAAACCGCCGCACCGTTCGCATTTATCCCTATGGCTATAGTTATCATACTTGACGGCGGACTTGGACTTCTCAAGCTTTCTTTCAGACGTTTCCTGAAAATAAAGAATTTTATGGAGGGCATAAGAACTCCTCTTCACGACCATGCAAGAAAGAACAAGGGCTGGTCTGATACTCAGGTAGTAATAAGATTTACAATTTTGCAGATAATAGTAAATCTGTGCTTTATGGCATTCGTGCTGTAAAAAAATATGTGTGGGACAAAAAGCGGTCTGACCTTTTAATGGACAGGCTGAAAATTCGGAGATGATGAAAATAAAAAAGAACCTGAAATATGTTCTTAATATATTCTTTATTGTGGTCATAGGCTGGCTGACAGTCAGACTGCTTTTCAGAGGAGAAGAATTTTCCGACATAGTGGCGGATCTTCATCTTGCAAAGAAAAGCTGGCTTGCAGTGGGTGCTGTGTGCGTGTTCTGCTATGTGGCAGGGGAGTCGGTCATAATAAAGTATATGCTGAGGCTTTTTGAAGTAAAAACTCCTTTCAGGCGTTGTTTGAAATATTCGTTTATAGGCTTTTTCTTTAGCTGTATAACGCCGTCTGCTTCCGGCGGACAGCCTGCGCAGATGTATTACATGAAGAAAGATGGCATAAAGATAGGCTTTTCCACCTTGATAATGCTTATCATCACCATAGCTTTCAAGGCTGTGCAGGTGCTTCTTGCAGTGGCGTTCCTGCTTTTCAACTTTGGCTTTATAAAGCTTCATGTGGGACGGCTTTGGTGGCTTCTGCTTATCGGCTTTATACTGAATATCGCCTATATCGCAGGGCTTGTGTTTATTTTCTATAAGCCTTTGTGGGCGAGAAAAATGGGCATAAAGCTTATAAATCTTCTGACACGCATAAGGATACTCAAAGAAAAGAACAACGAAAAATACATAAACAAAATAAAGCGTATCTGCGACAATTATATGATCGGTTCGGAATATATAAAGAGCAATGTACATACTGTTATAAATATTTTTCTTATCACACTGGTGCAGAGAATGTTCCTGCTGGCTGTCACATGGATAGTGTATAAGTCCTACGGTCTTAGCGGAACAGGTTTTTGGAATATTATCGCACTTCAGACTATGATAGGCGTTGCAGTTGAAATGCTGCCATTGCCTGGTGCGGCAGGCGTAACAGAGGGCTGCTTCACATATATGTTCATGGGCATTTTCACCGCAGAGCTTGTAAAGCCTGCAATGCTACTGAGCCGTGGACTCAGCTTCTATTTACTGCTGATAATGAGCGCATTGGTAACATTCGTGGCTCACTTTATCGTTATGAGGAATGATAAGAAGAATGGTCTTGAGGGGTCGCAGGAAGTTAAAAAAGAAGTCGAAAAAGAATGAGAGGAAAAGAAAAAATGATCGGTTTTTATAATTATTCGGTAATACTCACATACATAGGACTTGTTTCGTCAGTGTTCGGGATCACTCAGGTCTTTGAAAATCATATGTCCATAGCTTTTCTCTGCCTGCTTCTTTCGGGTATCTGCGACCTTTTTGACGGCAAGATAGCAAGAAGCATGAAAAACAGAACAGAGCATGAAAAGGTGTTCGGCATACAGATCGACTCACTGTGCGACCTTGTTTGCTTCGGTGTTTTCCCTGCTGTCATAGGCTATCACTACAACTCGGTTTATCCGCTTCGTCTTATCGCAAGCATTATGATAGTTCTGGGCGCTGTTATCAGACTTGGCTACTTCAACGTTATGGAGGAAGAGCGTCAGAGAAACACAACAGAGAACAGAAAAGAATATAAGGGTCTGCCTGTTACAACAGTTGCTATGATACTTCCTCTGCTGTTCATGGGTCAGCACAATATACCGAGAAATATTTTTCCATTTGTTTTCCATAGCTTTATGATACTTATTTCAATACTCTTTGTATTGAAAATAAATGTCAAGAAGCTTTCCATGAAGGGTGTGCTGATACTCTTTACTATAGGTGCGATAATCCTTCTCGGCTATCTTAAAATGCAGCATATAATCTAAGATAAAAGTTACCTGAATGGGAAATGTTTTTGTCGGACAGGTGTGTGAAAAAACAGGACGTAGGGTGTGTCGTCCCATACAATAATGTAAATAAAAGGAGAGAAACAGATGAAATATCGTGACAGACAGGGAAGAGAATATGAACAGACCACATCTCAGGATAGCTTTCTTGCGGCTGCCTACAGCTCGGCAATGGGCAGGGCGCTTATGAAATTTCTCGGCTGTCCGATATTTTCAAAGTGTGCAAGAGTGATACTTGACAGCAAGTTCTCAGTGCCTTTTATTTTCGGCTTTGCAGAAAAAAACGGAATAGATATGTTTGACTATGAGGAAAGAATGTATCGCTCCTTTAATGATTTTTTCACAAGAAAAATAAAGCCAGGCAGACGTTTTATCACTAAGGACAAGAATCTGCTGGTGTCACCTTCAGACGGAAAGGTCACAGCTTATAAGATAACACAGTCTGATACTTTTATAATAAAGAATGCGGTCTATAATACCGCCTCGCTTCTCAGGGACAGCAAGCTTGCAAAGCGTTATGAGGGTGGCTATGCAGTTATCATCAGACTTTCTGTGGACGATTATCACCGCTATTGCTATTGTGCAGACGGTGTAAAGAGCCACGACAGAAAGATAAATGGTATTCTTCACACTGTGAACCCTGTGGTGAACAATTATCTGCCTGTTTTCAAGGAAAATTCCAGAGAATATTGCATGATAAGAACGGAGCAGTTCGGAGATATTATTCAAATGGAAGTCGGTGCTCTTATGGTGGGCAGGATAACTAATCTGCACACTGAGGGCGGCGTAAAGGTCACAAAGGGCGAAGAAAAGGGATATTTCGAGTTTGGCGGCTCAACTATCCTGCTGCTTCTTGAAAAGGACAAGGTAAAGCTTTGCGATGACCTGCTTAAAAATACGAGGGAGGGCTTTGAAACTAAGCTTCTTCAAGGCTCGGTGCTTGGCGAAAGTCTGAAGTAAAAATATCTAAGACGTAAAAAAATATAGGCAAGGGGCATGGTTGATGTACAGATTGAATTATGAACAGTTCGACAGAGATAATCAATATATAGGAAACGATCTGGGTGCGGTCATGAAAGAGGGCAAAACTGTGTTCAAAACATGGTCGCCGCTTGCAACGGGAGTTTATCTTAATCTGTATCTTGACGGCGAGGGCAAAAGCCGTCTTGAAAGCCTGCCTATGGAAAGGCTTGACCACGGTGTTTGGTATGTGGAGATACTCCGTGACCTTGACGGTGTTTTTTATACCTATACATTTGAGTTTGACCACAAAACAAGGCATGAAACTATAGATATCTATGCAAAAGCCTGCGGAGTCAACGGAAACGTTGGTGCGGTGGTGAATTTCAAGACCACCGACCCTGAGGGCTGGGACAAGGTCAAGAAGCCTAAGTGTAGAAATGCCTGCGACGCAGTGGTGTATGAGTGCCACGTCAGGGATTTTTCTGCGGACAGTTCATCAGGCGTTGCTCCTGAGCATAGAGGAAAGTATGTGGCTTTTGCCGATAAGGGTACGAAATATCAGGGCGTGAACACCTGTATCGAGCATCTCAAAGAGCTTGGCATAACCCATGTTCACCTGCTCCCTGTGGAAGATTATGCCACTGTGGACGAGAGCAAGCCTTGGCTCAATCAATATAACTGGGGTTATGACCCTAAGAACTTCAACTGCCTTGAGGGGTCATATTCCACAAATCCTTATGACCCTAAGTGCAGGATAAGAGAATTCAAACAGCTTGTTATGGCACTTCACGAGAACGGCATTGGCGTTGTAATGGACGTGGTATACAATCACACTTACTATACCGAGGAGTCAGCTTTTGAGCGTTCTTTTCCATATTATTATCATAGAATAAGAAATGACGGCTCTTTTTCAAACGGCTCGGGCTGTGGAAACGAAACGGCTTCAAACCACATGATGATGAGAAAATTCATGATAGATTCTCTCAGATTTTGGGCAACGGAATATAAGATAGACGGCTTCCGCTTTGACCTTATGGCACTTCACGATATTGAAACTGTGAACATCATAAGGGACGAGCTTAACAAGATAGACCCTCAGATATTAATGTATGGTGAGGGCTGGACGGGAGGAGAGTCACCGCTCCCTGCTGACAGACTTGCATATAAATGGAATTCATATCAGTTTGGAAGAGTTGGACTTTTCAACGATAACATCAGAGATTCCATTAAGGGCGGTACTTTCAATCCATATGACAAGGGCTTTGTCAGCGGAAACAGAAATGCGGCTTCTACTCTAAGGCGTGGTATAGCCGGTTCTGTGCCACACTATCAGATAAATGACGCAAAAGAAGCTTGCTGGGCATTTGAGCCTACTCAGGCGGTGAATTACTGTGAGGCTCATGACAACAATACTTTGTGGGACAAGCTTTGTATATCGGCAAAGAATGACAGTGAGGGCGTAAGGATAAAAATGGATAAGCTTGCAGCGGCGATAGTGATACTTTCACAGGGGATGCCGTTCATACAGCTTGGTCAGGATTTTCTTAGGTCAAAGCCGAGGATACTTAAAGAGGGCGAAGCGCCAAACGATGTGAATATCTATTCCCATGACAGCTACAATGCGCCTGACTACACTAACTCCATAAAGTGGAACAGGAAGCTTGAATATAAAGAGGTCTTTGAGTATTACAAGGCTCTTATAAGGCTGAGAAAGGGAAGTCCGCTTTTCCGAATGTATACTAAAGAGGACGTGAACGCACATCTTCATTTTATGCACAATGACGATTGGAACTGCGTAAGCTGGAAGCTTGAAAAAGACGGAGAATGCTACGTTATCGCACTTAATCCTTACTACGAGAACAGGGGCTTCGGTCTGCCTGAGGGAAGCTTTTATCTCAGGCTTGACGAAAACGGTAAGATGAACAAACAGCCCGTTTCAGGCAGTTTCGTCTGTCCACCGCTGTCGGCTGTGGTTTATAAGAGGATAAAGAATATCTAACAGACCCGTTAATAAAATAGCGAATAAATATTAATAATAAATTAATGTATATATCTTGCAGATAGAGTATAATTAAATTATTGGATCGAGAAATATTAAGGCAAAAGATACAAAAAAAATTAAACAACGGAGGAAATCATAGTATGAAGAAGTTTTTGGCAGGCTTCTGTGCTGCGGCAATTGCAGCAGGCTGCATGGGAATGACAGTCATGGCAGACACGGAAGCAACGGACAAGCTCACCTCTTACGAGGCAACAAGCGACAATGTTAAGCTTATCGGTCGTACTTACAGAAAGGGCGACACAACGATACTTGGCTATTCTGCAAGCGGTATCGAGTTCAAATGCACAGGCACAAAGGCTGTTTTCAATGTAAACGGCAGCGTAGGTGAGGCAAGAATTGGCGTATTTGTAAACGGCAAGCTTGTTAAGCAGGGCTACATAAAAAATAAGAAGACAAACGCAGTTGAGGTAGAGCTTCCTGAGGGCGAAAGCACAGTTAAGCTCATAAAGCTTTCAGAAGCTGCACAGAGCGTTATCGCAATTGACAGCTTTGAGGTAGACGGCAAGCCACAGCCAACAGAGGCAGCAAAGCATTCTATCGAGTTTATTGGTGACTCTATCACTTGTGGATACGGCGTTGACGATCCACTTGGAAAGTCATTTTCTATCTACAACGAGAACGCCGCAAAGACATATGCTTACAAGGCAGCACAGAATTTTGGCGCTGACTACAGCTTTGTATCAGTAAGCGGAGCAGGTGTGATCTCTGGTTATTCAGGCAACGGCAAGATAAATGACGCACTGCTTGTGCCAAATTTCTATGATAAGTTCTGCTTTACATGGAGCTGGTTCGACGGTGAACAGACAGCTAATTATGATTGGGATTTCTCACAGTATCAGCCTGAGCTTATCGTTGTAAATCTTGGTACAAACGATAACTCATACACAAAGGGTGACGCTGATAAGTGTGCTGAGTTTGAAAAGGGTTATGTAAATTTCCTCAAGGAGATAAGAGCTAAGAATCCAAATTCTGAGATACTTTGTACACTCGGTATTATGGGACAGGAGCTTTATCCTTCTATTACAGATGCAGTTGACACTTATAAGACTGAAACAGGCGACAGCAAGGTATCAGTTTTCCAGTTCAGCGTTCAGGACAGCGAAAACAATGGTTATGCAGTTGACTATCACCCATCAGCTGTTTCACAGAAGACAGCAGCTTATGAGCTTACATATGCTATTGAAGGCATTTACGGTTGGGAGAGAGTTGAGTTGGTTAACGATGGCGTTGACGAAATGACAAAGGACGACGACGTTGAGTTCAATAACGTTGTTGAGGAGTCGTCAAGTGAGGAGAGCAGCGAGAGCAAAGCAGAGGAGTCATCTTCCGAGGCTTCTTCTGAAGCAACAAATGACAGCAGCGCAGCGGCTTCATCATCAAAGACAACGACAAATCCTAACAGCACCACAAACCCTAATACAGATGCGGCAATGGGCATAAGTATAGGTCTGGCAGCACTTGCAGGTGCAGCTATGGTGGTTTCTAAGAGAAAGTAATAAAGTAGATATTTACACCGCACAGAGGTAAGACTTTGTGCGGTTTTTTTTTATATGGTTGGTCGTAACATTTCAGGGTGGCTTTGCCGACAAAATGTACGCTTTAACGCAAAAAACTCCCCCATGCAGAAACCCTCTGCATGGGGGATATTTTCATAAACGATAAAAATTACTTCTTTGTAGTAACACTCTTTGAAGCCGACCAAGCGCCGTAGTATTTCGTACCCTTTACAGTTGTGTATGAACGAACACGAACATAGTATTTCTTTTTGCCTGAAAGCTTTGAAACAGTGGTCTTGTCGGTCTTGTTGTTTGTTATGGTAACTTTCTTTGCATTTGTGAACTTTGAGTTGGTAGCGTACTGTATCTCGTATCCAGTAGCCGAGCCTTTCTGCGCCCAGTCCACAAAGAATGCCTTGCTCTTTGCCGTGAGCTTCTGTATCTCCTGCTTGGCAGGATTTATCTTGAACGTCTTTGTGACAGTGCCTGTGCAAGAGCCTTTTCCTGCAATTTTTACAGTGGCAGTGCCTACTTTCTTGTTGTTTGAGTACGAAACTGTGTAGTCAGTGCCATTCTTTAGAGTTTTGCCATTGTATTTAACAGTAATGCTCTGAGTGATGTTCTTGCCAGTGAAAGCCTTTGTGGAAATGCCCGAAACTGTGGCTTTCTTGAAGTTATTTTTGATACTGTAGGTCTTAGAAACTGAGCCTGTATAATTGCCCTTGCCCGTGATTTTTACAGTAGCTGTTCCGACCTTGGTATTGTTTGAATAGGAAACTGTGTAATCTGTACCATTCTTCAAAGTTTTGCCGCTTAGCTTGACCGTTACACCAGGCTTCTTTGCTTTGCCGTCATATGCGTAGGTCGAAGTGGAAAGTGTCACGCTTGCCTTTGAAATGCTAATTCTTGAAAGTGCAGGGATCTCAGCCGTTTCAAGAACTTTCTTGCAGACTGTACATTCCTTGTGCTTTGAGCCTTTAACTCCGATAGAAGCCGTTTTGTCGATTATCCAACCGCTTGACTTGTGACCTGTGGCTGGGATAGTTTCTGTGTAGGAGTCACCGCATGAGCAGGTGTATTTTAATGTGCCTGCGGTGGTGCAGGTGGCGTTGCTGAGAATAGTTTTTGTATAGCTGTGTTCATGATAATCGTCCAGCGCAAATGGTGAGAGCTTGTAAAGGGTCGGCGCTGAATTATTTGTGACATACCATTTTACCATGCCGTCACTGCATACAACAGGTTGACAATCTGAAAGTCCGAAGGAGTGAGAAATGGCTTTGGTAACAGTTTTGCCGTTTGAGTCAACTGTCATTGCCTTTGTGGCGGTCTTGCCTGTGGAACTGTTGTATTCTTCCCACATAACAAGGAATAGATTGTCATTTATCTTGATAAGCTGAGGGTTGCGGCAGGTCACTTTACTTGATGTGCCGTAGTTTGTGAGGGCAATGTTCTGTGTGCCGTTGAAAAGCTCGTCTGTGACGCTTATGTAAACGTTTCTTGTCTTACAACTGCTTGAAACGTCTTTTGCATAGGCTATCAGACAGTTTCCGCTGCCAAGCTCAAAACCGCCTATTGAAGCGCCCGTGTAGTTGCTTTTGTTCATATCGAACTTAACAGGGATAGAAACGCTCACGGCTGTTGATTTTCCGTCAGCCTTATATTTTGTGAGAGTAATACCGTTTACAGAGAGGTAAGAGCCGTTCATTATGTAGTTGCTTGATTCTGAGTGGTCAACTCTGTAGATGTATTTTCCACTTTCGTCAGCTTTGATGAATTGGTTGAATGAGTGGCTAACATAGCCGTCTGTAAGATTTGAAACGTCATACATTGAGTCGGTCAGGGACATGGAGGATTCGTCAATGGTGAAAAGCATATTTGCCTGATGATTTATGCCGTCGCTGTCAGCATACATCTCATGGCAGGTGTAAACATAAAGCTTTCCGCCCGCTTCTTCCATTCTCAGTGAGCCTGCCGAGAACGGCTTTGTTGTATTGACACCTGAGATACTGCATGAATTTACCTTGCTCCAGCTCTTGGTGTATTTGACTACTCTCACAACTTCCTTGCTGTCGCTTTCGGCAGTGTTGTTCTGACCGAATACGAGATAGTTATAGTCTTTTCCTGAATAAAAGCCACCAAATAGGTTAAGCTCTTTTGAAATAGTGCGTTGTGAGATAAGCTTTTTGCCGTCTGCGGAGTAGTTTTCTACCACAATGCCGCTTGATGTGTTTTCAAGCCTTGTGAGCGTTCCGTCGCTGTTTTGTACAAGATAAGAGTTTGTGACAGATGACCATGTGTTGTAATGGTTATCTGAAGCATTGTCTGTTGCACGTCCGCTGAGTATAGTGGCAGAGCCTTTTGTGTCGCTATCCATAGGCGTAACTGTCACTGTACAGCTTGCTTTCACACTGTTGTCGGTGGTGGCGGTTATTGTGCATACGCCTGCCTTGTTTCCGTACACCTTGCCGTCTTTTGTAACAGAAGCCACAGAATTATCACTGCTTGACCATGTGAAGCCGTAGTCTATATCGGAATTACTCTTTGCAGAAAGTTTAAGGCTGTCGCCCGTTTTGAGCGTGGCAGAAGAATTTGAGATCGTAACACTGCTAGGCATTTTCCAAGCAATATTCTCTGAGTAGAAATTGCCGTCAGTATCACGCTCTATGGCTGTCACAGTGCCGTTCGTATAATACAAAGCGAAAACAGGATAAGCTGTTTTATATGAAGCCACCTGCTTGAAATCATTGTTGAACTCCATAAGGGTGTTGTTGTTTACATACATTATAGTGCTGTCATTTTCGCTGTTGTATACAGTTCTTGTTCCAACGCTGTTGTAGAGATCATTTTTGTTTTCATGTTCCGCTCTTGAAACGCTTCCAAAGAGAGATAATGTATCATCTGTTGATGTATGAAATTTGGCAGATTCCACGATGTTTACAGTGCCGCTTGCAGAAGAAGTCCACGCAAGCTTGCCGTTGCCAAGCATTTGTGCGTTGTCATAATGATAATCGTAATATTTCTGATAGAAATAGTCGATAGATTTATCAGACACGGTTATTTTGTTATTTGAAATATTTCCAAAGCCAAGGGCGTTCATTTTGTGACTATAGCCCCAATAAACGTAATCAGCGTTTCTTTCAAAATAGAAGTTTCCGTTTGTGCTGTCAAAGCCTGAGAATTTTGTTATGGCAACTTCAGTGCTACAGGATGACAGCTTATTTCCGTTTGAGTCCAGGACAAATAGATTATCGCCTTTTTCAGCACCACTGCTGTCTGTTACATAGTAATATATCCTGCCGTTATCGTCAACGCCAAAACAGTTTGGGTAATTTAAAATACCATTGGGGGTATACTTGCTCACATTAACGCTTTTGGTCACCTTTTCCGTATCGGTGTCAAAGGTCTTTATGTAATAAGAATATGACGAGCCCTTCACGCTGGAATTGTATGTGCTGGTATCTCTTTCGATATAATAGATCTTGGAGTTGTTGGCATATACATTTATAATGTCACCAAGCGTTGCTACAGTTCTTACGGAGTTGTTGGAAAAGCTATAGAATTTAATTAGCTTCTTGTAGTTTTCTACAGTATAATAGTATAGTCCGTTTTTGGTGGCAGAAACCACGTTTACGAAAACCTGATCGGAGCTGTTAAAAGTCAGAAAATCTGACGGCATTTTTACAGCGCCGTTTGCAGAATAAGCCTGAGCTGATATAGCGGTGTTCCCCAATATGCCATTAATGCTTTCTGGAAGCGGAAGCAGTGCGGCAGAAGCTGTTATAACAAAAGCTGTAAGCCCTGCGGCGATTTTTTTAGTAAACATATTAATTCCTCTTTAATATGATCTTTACCCCGACCCTATGTGTATATTATACTACTTTTTTGCCTGATTTCAAGTAAAAAGCTCCGCCACAGCGAAATGCCGCGGCGGAGCTTTTAGGACTTTTAGGAAAAATTACTTGTTGCCTGTTGTCTTGTAAGCGTCGATCATCTTCTTGACCATCTGACCGCCTACAGAGCCGACCTCACGAGCTGTAAGATCGCCGTTGTAGCCCTGCTTGAGGTTTACACCAACTTCGTTAGCTGCTTCCATCTTGAACTTGTTGAGTGTTTCTCTGCCTTCCTGAGTTGTGATACCTTTCATTTTCGTATCTCCTTTTCATTTGTTTTTCGGGTTTGCAATAATATTATATGACCCGTAACAAAGTTTATAAGAGGTAATTTATAGAACGAAATGGGGCGGTTTTTGGAATGAAAAAAATTAAAAGCTAAAATTAGTATGATTTTAAACGGAGCAAAATTCAAAAAAATCATTTACATATAAATTATACTTCTTTTGGAAATTGTGTGATTTTGTATAGTCACTGTTTTCAATTGTCAAAATACCACTGGACACAGTGATTACATGCCCTGCACTGCTGCTGCCGTATTTCAGCACATAACCGTTGAGATCAAGGGTGATGGTGCGGTTGACCACTAATGTGGTGTAAATGGTAATGTCTGACGTCAGTTTGACTGTTCCGTATGAAGCTTCTCTGATTGCTGAAACCAGTTCCGCCGCTGTGGAAACTTCCGCCGTCCCACTCGCTGCCATATTATCCTCGGCAAATACACTTGTCGACACAATGCAAAGAACCATACAAAGGGTGAGCATGATACTGAGTATTCGTTTTTTTATTTTCCGTTACCTCTGTTTTCGTGTATATCGGCTCAGTCAAGAGCGGTTATTGTAATGGTACCTCTGAAGCCACCGAGATAAGTATTGTATGCCGAATTTTCAAACCACAACT
>ERZ773237.669-NODE-669-length-35949-cov-4.677578_pt1 | contig 35949 bp, 20 predicted proteins | sample MGYA00580990_ERZ773237 | MGnify/ENA primary metagenome ERZ773237 (study PRJEB29015, sample SAMEA2737749) | human gut metagenome | biome: human gut; feature: human-associated habitat; material: faeces | place: China | collected 2012 ...
GCTTCCAGGCCGTGATCGACAAACTGGAGGCCAAACCCGTCGCCATCAGCTTCGCGTTCCCCGGCCCGGCCGACTATCCGAACGGCATCATCGGCGGTTATCTGCCCAACTTCCCGTCGTTCCGCGAAGGCGTGGCGCTGGGTCCGTTCCTCGAAGCGAAATTCGGCATCCCGGTATACATCAACAACGACGGCGACCTGTTCGCCTACGGCGAGGCGCTGGGAGGCGCCCTGCCCGAGGTCAACGCCCGGCTCGAAGCGCTGGGAAGCCCGAAGAAATACAAAAACCTCGTCGGCTACACCTTCGGCACGGGACTCGGCGTGGGCCTTGTGATCGACAACCGGCTGAACCGCGGCGACAACTCATGCGTCGAGACGTTCTGCCTGCGTCACAAGAAAATGCCCGAAATCATCGTCGAGGACGGGGCGTCGATCCGTGCCGTGAAACGCGTCTACGGCGAAGCTTCGGGCGACGTGAACCACACCTTCGAACCGAAAGATATCTGCGAAATCGCCGAGGGTAAACGCCCGGGAGATGTCGAGGCCGCGAAGAAGGCTTTTGCCGAAATGGGCGAGATCGCCGGCGACGCCATGGCTACGGCCGTGACGCTGGTGGACGGCCTGATCGTCATCGGCGGCGGCATCACGGCGGCCCGCAAATGGATCATGCCCAGCCTGCTGAACGAGCTGCGTTCGAAGATGCACCAGCTCAACGGCAACGAGTTGAACCGCGTGCAGATGAAGGTTTACGATCTGGACGACGAGACTGAATTCCGCGAATTCGCCAAGGGCGCGCAGCGGCCCCTGAAAGTCTACGGCACGGACCGCTACGTGGCCTACGACCCGCAGAAACGCATCGGCGTGACCATTTCGAAACTCGGCGCGAGCCAGGCCATTTCGGTCGGAGCATACGCTTTCGCCTTGAGCCAGCTCGACACGGAAAACGCATAAAATAGATCGACCATGTATAAATTTCAACCGATTCTGAAATCCCTGATCTGGGGCGGCGAGAAGATCGCCCCTTACAAGGGAATCGCCACCGACCAGCGCAACATCGGCGAAAGCTGGGAGCTTTCGGGCGTCAAGGACAACGAGTCCGTCGTCGCCGAAGGCCCCGAAGCCGGGACATCGCTCCCGGAACTGATCGCCCGTCACGGCGCGGCGCTGTTGGGCAAAGCCAACTACGGGCGTTTCGGCGAGGAGTTCCCGCTGCTGATCAAGTTCATCGACGCCCGGCAGGATCTCTCGATCCAGGTGCACCCGAACGATGAGCTGGCATGGGAACGCCACAAATCCAAGGGCAAGACCGAAATGTGGTACGTGGTGTCGGCGGATAAGGACGCGCACCTGCGTTCGGGCTTCTCGAAGCAGGTAACGCCGGCCGAGTACGAGGCCAGCGTCGGGGACAACACCATCACGGACATCCTGGCCGACTACAAGATCGCACCGGGCGACGTATTCTTCCTGCCCGCGGGACGTGTGCACTCGATCGGCGCGGGGTCGTTCATCGCCGAAATCCAGCAGACCTCGAACATCACCTACCGCATCTACGATTTCAACCGCCGCGATGCCAACGGCAACACCCGCGAACTGCACACCGAACTGGCGAAGGGCGCCATCGACTACACCGTGCTGCCCGATTACCGGACGCATTACGAGCCGGCGCAGGACACGCGCGTGGAGCTGGTGTCGTGCCCTTATTTCACCACGTCGCTCTACGATCTGACCCGCCCCGAGACGCTCGACCTCGCGTCGCTCGACTCGTTCGTCGTGGCGATTTGCATCGAGGGCCGCGGTACGCTCACCGACGACAGCGGCGCAGCGGTTCCGGTGCACCAGGGCGAAACGGTCCTGATTCCGGCTTCGGCCCGTTCGCTCGCCTTCACGCCCGACGGCGGCATGAAGATTCTGACAAGCTGGATCGGCTGATCCGCCTCTTCGGCTCAACGAAAAAAACTCCGGCCTGCGAAAATGCAGGCCGGAGTTTTTCGTTACGGCAAGCCGGAATTACTCCGTCTTGAACCACGCCTTCGTGTCGTAGGTCGCTCCCGCACCCGTCTTCACCACCGAAGCGTCGACCGGGAAATACCCCTTCGCCGCATCCATCGAAGAGAACGGAGCTTCCACGCCGTCGCCCATCTGGTTGTTTGCAGGCGTGTAGCTTCCGGTATGCTTCGCCGACCAGAAATTCGTATCGCTGACCGGCGCGGTGTAGAGGTAATTATAGGTTACCTCCGCCTTGTCAGCCGTAAATCCGGCCGTGTCATACACACCCGTCAGATAATTTTTCGCGGTAACACCGGTATAATACCCGACATTCTTGGTCACGGTCAGCCCTGCGAGGACATAAGCCCGGATCATAATGTTCGGCTGGTAAATGTTATAAATCGTATTGTTCGTCACCTCGACCTGAAGCCGGGTCGTCTGGAATGCCTGCGACCTGTCCCCGCAGTTGATCAGGTAGTTCTGCAAAGGCGTTTCGGCATAGAAGACATTATTCTCCAAACGGATCGACTGCTGCGTATAGGCTCCTTTCGATTTGGTCGAATAGAACGGCTTGTTGGCGACGGTCATCTTCACGATCGAATTCCCGAAATAGACACTCTTGAAATTCTGCGTATTGTGCGAATCGTAAACCACATTGTAGGCGGCATCCACGGTACAATCCTCGACATGCAGCGTCGGATCATAGGTGGCATTGGTCGTCGTAAAGAGGTTGTAATTGCCCGAAGCCGCGATATGCAGGTTCTTGAAAGCCGCATTGTACTTGCAACGCAGTTCCGGCCCGGAGATCGTCGCCTGCGCACGTTCGGGATAACGGCCGATCAGCACGATGTCGCCCATATTGATCGACGCGCCCGAAATCGTGAACGACAGATCGGCAGCATCGGAGTTGTCGACGAAAATCAAACCTCCGGCCGTAATGATCGCAGCGGTCAGTTCGGAGGGCTTGAGCAGCTGCGCTTCCGGATAGACCGTCTTATTGATCGTCAGGTCGCCCAGCGCGATGTCTTTCCCGTCCTGATAATCCTGATAGTAGTCCGTCTCGGCGGTAACGGGAGCCGCCGCCGTCGTGTTCTGCACGCTTGCCACCTCGCTCGTCAGATCGCCGGCATAGGCGACCACGTAGATCGTATAGGCCGTATTGGCTTCGAGATTCCTGACCGTCACGCCCGTACCCGTACCGGCCGTGCCTTCGGCAAGGACCCTGGCGGCGTCGGGAGCCGCTTCCGTCGATTTGAGGCAGAGGTATTTCCAGCCGTCGGCATTGGCCGAGGGCGCAACGTCGAAGGTCAGCGCCGACTGCGTGGGCTCGACCGTCGCGGAGTTGGTCACCGCAACCGTCGGAGCGACGGGAGCCGTTCCGGTGCTCTCAACCTGGATTTTGGCCACCGTCGAAAGCCCGCCGGCCGCAAAGGCCTCGATCGCCACGTCCTTCGACGTGTCGGCCGTGGCGCGGGTCACGGCTGCGGGGGCCGTCACGATCAGTTCGGCCCTCTCATCCACGGCATCGGTCAGGCGTGCCGACCAGCCCTCGGGAGCCGACAGTTTCACCTGCTCGACACCTCGGATCTCCACCACGAAACGCTTGGTGGCCCCGGCGTCGAACGTCTGCACGCCCTCGGTCGGCGTGACGATCCGGCAGAAGAAATCGTTCACGATCGGAATGCGCAGTTCCTCGCCGCCGAGCAGCCTGATATAGAGGTCGCCGCCGTCGACCTTCACCTCCTCGAAGAACTTGTCGGTCACCGTACCCGAGCCGATGGCCTTGACGGGCTGCCCCTTGGTGTCCTTCACATTTTCGAAGGAGGTGCCGCCGTCGTAGCTCACCTGCCAGTAGCCGGTGGCCTCGTCGATGCGGAACCGGGGCGTCGTGCCGTCCTCGGCCACGGCCTTCACGCCGAGCGAGGTGAACGTGGCTCCGTTGTCGGTCGACACCTGCCACTCGCCCTTGTCGTTGATCGAGACGATCGGAATCACGGCCTCGGCCTCGCTGCCCTGCACCAGTTCGATGGTCTCGCCGTTGGTCAGCGTGATGAGATATTTGCCATCGGAGGTCTCGACCTTGGAGATCGTGGCGCCGCCGTAGAGTTTCTGCAACGCCTCGATGTTGCCGTTCAGCGCGTCGACCTGCGTTTCGAGCGCCTGCACGCGGCTCTTCAGGTCGTCGATCGCATCCCACAGGTCGTCGTTGTTGTCGCACGACTGGAAAACCGCAGCCAGCGCGACGAAGATCAGGATCAGATACTTTTTCATAATATGTTTGGTTTTTTATTCTATTTCAATGAATTGAGCCATGCGGGGACATACCCTAACCGCTGGCGCAGCTGCGCTTCGTAGAGCGACAGCGGCTCGACGGCCGCGCCGTTGCTTTCGAGGTATTTCACCTGTTCGGCGCTCTCGTCGAAGGTGACCGCCGCGCCGTGGAATCCGACGATGATCGGCGGCATGGTCTTCCACCACTTGTCCGAGGAGAGCCACCACTTGAACGGTTCGGCCCCGAAATCGTGCGCCGCACGCGTGGCGTTCAGATTCCAGATCGTCAGGTCGCCCAGGTGGTTGGGCACGTTGGTTTCGTCGCCGCCGAAACGCCATTGCACGAATCCGCCCGTGCAGCGGTCGACGAGCGTGGCGCGCGGCTGCCTGGAATGCGACTCGAAGAAGGCGTCGTCACCCCACGTGTTGTTCCACAGCACGGCCCCCAGCGAGGTGTTCGACACACCCGAGGCGTGGTACTGTCCGGCGTTTTCGAAATACCCCGTGCTCGTATAGGGCGGCGAGACAGCCTGCCCGCGGCTGCGGTCGCAGACCTTGCCGATGAAGATGCGCGACGAGGACTGCGAGCGCACGCCCGAGTGGCCGCGGTTGCCGCTGATCTCGATGTCGTAGGCCGAGCAGTTGGCGCTCGACACGATCGACAACGCCTCGCTGACGCCCCTGAAATCGACGCGGCGAATCCACGAATCGGTCAGACGCATCATGTTGAGCGGCTTGTAGGCCCCGTCGTCCTCCCACGAAGCGTGGTGGCCGAAGTTCTCCTTCGAGCGGCCCTCGAACGTGAGGTCCTCGACACCGACATGTTCATAATGGGGGTATTTGCGGATTTTCCAGCCCCATTTGGCCTCCACGGCGTACATGATCGGTTCGGCGAAGGTCACGCGGTTGCCGCTTACGGAAGCCACCTGGTGATAGTCCTCGACCGTAATGGTCTGAATATCGGTCATGTTTCCCTCGACCCGGTGCGGCGCCAGCTCCTGCGCCACCAGCGTCGGGTCGTTGTTCGAAAGCGAAAGGCACACCCAGTCGCCCTTCCCGATGCCGGCCGCCGAAGCCACCTCCACCGAGAACGTGCCGCGTGCGGCGTCGCCCGTCACCGTCGTGAGGTCCGAAAGTCCCGAATTGTGCTTGATATTGATCATCATGGGCGACGACCACATCTGCTCCGAGTTGTTCGGCAGGTTGGGCGTGTCCATGACGAGCGTCGTCTTGCCGCGGCCCGCGCCCTTGAGCACGAAATACCCCCCGCGAATGAAAATCTCCTCGCTGCGGTTGTTCCCCTTCGAATCGGTGTATTTCTGGTTGGCGGAGGTTGGGTCCACCACGTTGTCGTCGTCGTTGTGGAGGACGAAACGCCCCTCGGGGAAGTAGATCACCGCCCGGGCATTGGCATTCGCGAGGTTCGCCCCCGCATCGCTCCGTCCGGAAAGTTTCAGCTCCTTGAGCAGCGCAGTCAACGCCCCGCGCGAGGACCTGACGCCCGTGGGATCGGCGCCGTAGTCGACGACGTTGTAAACCTTGTAGCCCAGTCCCCAGACATCGGCCGGAGCCTCCTCGCCGTGCTTGTAACCGGCATACGAATAATCGAGCAGGACGTTATCCGCAGTTCCGGCCTTAAAATTCCGCCATGCCAGAGCGGCGTTGGCATCCACCTGCTCGTCGAGCAGCGTCACGTTCAGCGTGACGAGTTTCCGGTATTTCCTGTCCGAATAGACCGTCACCGAGACCGCCGCCTGCTGCGAAGCGGCGTCGAACGTCGCGGGAGCCTTGACCGTCAGCGTCGTCTCGCCAAGCACGGCCGTCCAGCCCGCAGGAGCGTCGATCACCGCCTCGGCGACGTTGTTCTGCACGACCTCGAAGGCCCGGGTCTCCCCGAGGCGGAAAGTCTCGTTGTCGGAAGCCGTCACCGTCAGTCCGAAATCGTCGAAGACGGGAAGCGTGAGTTTTTCGCCGTCGAGCAGTTCGACCGCCAAAAGTCCGGTCGTCGCGTCGTAAGTCACCGACTTGAAGGCCGAACTGTAACTGACGACGACCTTGTCGCCCAGCGCGTTGACGGGCAGCCCGTCCTGCAGCAGCGGCGTGTAGGTCGCCCCGCCGTCGAGGCTCACGAGCCACTCCCCGTCGGCCGAAACCTTCAGCTGCGGGGTGACGCCCTCGGCGCCGGGCTTATGGTCGCCGCCCGAAACGGGCCATGCCGAAACGTACTCTCCGCCGACCTTCAGCCGCTCGGAAGTGGCTCCGCCGTCGAGGCTCACGGTCCAGTAGCCCTCGGCGTCGATGCCCATGACGGGAACCAGCGCCTCGATCTTCTCACCGAGGATGACGGGCAGCCGGGTTCCGTCGCTCAACTCGATCTCGTACCCCTTTGCGTTGGGTTTGATCCCGACGATGATCGTCGACTCGTCCATCAACTTGTGGAGCGCCACGATGGAGGTGTTCACGCTGCCGATCTTCGCCTCCAGCGCAATCACCCGGTCGCGCAGGCTCCCGATCTCGTCGCGGATGCCGTCGGTGTTCTCACACGATTGCAGCACAAAGGCCGAGGCCGCTGCAATCCACAAAAACAATTTATTCATATCCGATTGATTGTTAGTTATTCGTATCATAGGGAACCACGTCGGACAAGACGCCCTCGCGGAACCACACGTCGTCGTTGTCGCGCAGCAACACGGCCAGTTCGCGGCACAGCGCGGCGAACAGCGCGGGATGCTCCTCCGGCGCGAGGTTGTGCAGCTGGTAGGGATCGGCCGCATCGTCGAACATCAGCACGCGTTCGAGCGTCCCGTCGCGGCCGATACGCAGCTCCATCGTATGCGTTGCGGTCTTCACGCCGCGCGCCTGGGCGAAGAAGCTGCGGACCAGGCCGTCGGCATCGCGCCCGCCGTCGAGGTTGCGCATGTAAAGGGCAGCGCGCGGGCGTTCGGGCTGCACGGCGTCCTGCCGCAGCACGGCCGAGTAGTCGCGCCCCTCGACACTCGCGGGAATCCGCTCCCCGAGGCCCGCCAGCCCCAGCAGCGTCGGCATGATGTCGGGCGTCGAGAGCAGCAGATCGTCCACACGGTGCGGCACCCGCCCCGGATAGCGCACCAGAAAGGGAATGTTCAGCGACTCGCGCCAGATCGAGTTCTTGGGGTCGTCGGTCGAATGGCTGGTCATCGTCTCGCCGTGGTCCGAAGCGAAGACCACGATCGTGTTCTCCGTAAGCCCCGCCCTGTCCAGCGCAGCGAGCAGGCGGCCGAACTCGCGGTCGATACCGCTCACGTTGGCAAAATAGTAACGCACGGCGGCGGCCTTGGCCATCGTCGTGTCGGCGTTGTCGCGCACGAGCAGCTCGGTCAGCGACTTGTCCTTGTAACGTTCATACCCCTCCAGGTCGCAGTCGTCGGTCGAAGCGTAGGGCGAATGCGGCGGATTCATGCCGATCATCATCAGGAACGGTTTTCCCGGATCGCGCACGCCGCCCTTGTTTTCGATATATTCGATGGCTTTCGAAACTTCGTGCCGCGGCGACCACTCGTCGACATCGTGACGGTTGCCGTCGGTATCCCAGTAATGGGGATGCTTGTGCACGTCGTAGGTGCCGTAGGAGTACCAGTAGTTGAACCCGTGGCGGCGTTCGGGCGGCGTGTAGGCGTCCCACTCGGGAACAGCGTCGCTGACGTAGGTTCCCGGACGCTGGGGGTTGTTCTTCGTCGGGAAGTCGGCGTGCAGCTTGCCGATGTAGGCGCAGTCGTAGCCCGCCGCCGAGAAGACGTCGCCGATACACTCGGCGTCCTCGCGCAGCGAACTTTCGGGACGCTCCGACATGCAGTTCAGCACCACGCCGTTCCGCTCGGGATACATGCCCGAAAGCAACATGCCCCGGTGGGGGCTGCTCACGGGGAAATTGCTCACCGCCTCGGTCAGCACCGTGGCTTCGCGGGCGAAGCGGTCGAGGTTGGGCGTTGCGACCGGATCGCCCTTCCACCCCACCTCGGCGGCGAACTCCGGATCGCTCCAGAACCCCAGCGAGGAGTTGCGATACTGGTCCGGAAATACGTAGATCACGTTGGGGCGCCCGGCCTCCGACTGCCCGCAGGCCGTCAGGGCGAGGCCCGCAAACGGAATTGCAATTCTAATTTTCAACATCGTGTCTTATTTCATTTCAATCAGGTTCACTTCGCGCGTCGCACCTTCGCGGCACGTGAAGATCAAAACGGTGTTTTCGCCCGCGGGTTCGATCCGGCACTCCGGCCTATCGTCTGCGGACTGCCAGCGGCCGCGGATCACGACCTCCAGCTGCGACTCTCCCGAGGGATTGTCGATCCACTTGCGGGAGTAGACGCTCCGCTCGGCGCGCCTGCCGTCGGCATCGAACACCTCGTCGCTCGGCCCCTCGTAGAAACGCAGGTCGGGGTCCGCAGCGCTCACCGTCAGCCCTTCGCCATCCCCGCCGATCATCACCAGCGAAGGCAGCGAAACGCTTTCCAGCAACCCCTCGCCCACCTTACCGGCCGCAAAAAGGGCATAGCCCGTAATGCCCGACAGCCTGTCGCGCAGGATATGCGCCGAGGCGTCGCGGCGCAGCACCTCGTAGGGAAGTTCCCGCGCGTAGCGGGCCGCCTCTTCGTCCGAAGCGTGCACGGCCAGCATGTATTCGTACCCGCCGCCGCTGACGGACCCGCTGCCGTGATCTATCCACGCCGTTGCGAAATTGTTCTGCGTCGGGGCGTCGGTCTCCTCGTCGAGCGAACGCTGAAGTGATTTCGAAACGACTACCCTACCTTTCGGCACGAAGTAAGCGTTGCGCAGGTTGTCGCGCAGGACGGCGCCGCCCGCAAGTTCGGCCCGGTAGGGGAACTGCGTCACCGCCTCGCCGTTCACGACGAGCGGATCGGCCCCGTCCGCCAGAAAATTCTGGAACAGCGTCGTATGCACACCGCCCTCGGCCTTGTTTTCGATGTCGGAACCCATACAGACGATGCGGTTGTCGAAGAAAAACCACGACTTGCGCGCCCGCAGCGAACCGTTGTATTTGTCGTGCTCGTGGAGTTCCATCGCGAACACCCCGTCGCGGCCCCTGTGGCTGACGCCTCCGGCGAAGGCCTCGTCGGAGAGGAGCATCTCCTCGTAGCCCGACGCGGTGTCGACGTTCCGGATATCGGCCTTCATCCGCTCCATCGGGATTTTGAGCGCCGTCGTCCCGGGAATGTGCCGCCAGTCCCAGCCCTCCTGCCGGAACCCGCTGCCGAAGGCGCTCACGGGATCGCCGTCTGCAAGCAGCTGCATGCTGCCGTGCGTCAGGTAGCGGCCGTAGTGGTTGGCTCCCTGGTAAATCTCCGCCGACCAGAGATAGCGGCTGTGGCCCGCGACGGTCACCAGCCAGTCGGCGCGCCGGTGCGACACCGAGGCATTGTAGCCGTAGACGCGGTTCCCCGCAGGCGAAGGTTCGGGAGCGAAGCCCTTTTCGGCGAACAGCCGCGTATAAGCGTCTTTTCCTTTGGCCACGCGCAGGTAGGCGGCGGCCAGCTCCGGGTCGATCTCCCCGCGGCCGTCGGGCGTACCCGCGACGGCCAGCCGGGCATAATGCCACGGGACCAGTTCTCCGCGGCCGTCGGGATGACGGCCCGAAAGGGCCAGCGGAAACGACCGCAGATTGCAGTAGAAGCGCATTTCGAGCAGCGCGCGTTTCAGAACGGCATGGCTTTCGGCGCTCACCGCGAACTGCGTCTTCGACAACAGCCACACGGCATTCACGGCCCCGCCGCTGAACCCGTCCACGGCATAGGCCGGGTAGTGACGCCGGTGGTGGAAGACCGTGCCGTCGCTCTTGAAGCAGGGTCCGGTCCCCTCGGTGACCTTATATCCGTTGTCGACCCAACGGGAGAACGCCTCCAGCCAGGCCGCCTTCACCGGGGTGTCCGGGAGCATCACGATGCTCGCCAGACGGCCGACGAGCGAGGTGTTGAACGCGTCGATGTCCATCCCCGGCTCCGCCGGCGGAAGTTTCACCTCGCCCACGCCCGAAAACCACTCCATAGCCTGCTGCACGTCGTGTTCCAGCCCGGCGCGACGCAGCACGTCGCGCATGATGACGGGAGCCGTGTAAAAATTGCGCATGCTGTACCCCAAGTGGTGCAGGGTTCCCTGCGCACTTCCCGCGGCGAAGCCCTGATCCAGAAGATGCCGCGTCAGCAGCACATACATCCGCTCCAGCTCCGCCCGCTCGGCGGCGTCCGCAGCGGCATCGTGGGCCACGGCGACCTGGAACAGGAAGTCGTTGTATTTGCGCAGCGTCTGGCCGTTGTCGTTGAACAGTTTGCCGACATCGGGATGGCCCAGATTAATATAGGTCTCGGCATAGCGCACGAACCAGATCGGCTTGCCCCGAAGCGTCCCGTCGGAATTTTCCGCAATGCCGTATGCGTCGAAGCGTTTGCGCAGGGTCTTCATCGCCATCGGCTTCCGGCCTTCGAGCAGCAGTTCGCGCAGACGCCGTTCGACGGTCGCCATATCGCGCCGCTCCCCCTCACCGACCGCGGCGGGGAGTGCGGGCATCGGATTGCGCCACGATTGCAGCAGCGTGAGCCAGTGGCTCGTGGTCGCGGCGTTGATGAACGGCGCCTGGAAATCGGCCGTATGGTGCCGCACGTCCTGAAACGAGGAGAGAATCAGGTGGTCGAAATACAACTCGCCCCGTTCGACGCCCTCCGCCGTGACGACCAGCTCGTCCATCCCCTCCTCGGGCCGGCCCTGCATGTCGCGGTCGAAAGCCACCCATGCCCCGCGCCAGCCGGTGAACTCCAGTCCGTAGTCGAACCACGCGCAGGTGCGCCCCTCCTTGCGGAACTCGAAACGCAGTTTCCCGTCGAGCGCCTTCGGGGCGTAGACCCAGAACACGAAGGTCGAAACGGAGGTCTCCCTGGGATTGGGATTTTCCGACAGGTAACCCACCGGGGATTCGATGCGCACCCGGGCGCCCGCCCGCGACCATTGCCAGCGGAGCGCGTGCGCGCCGTGCTTGTAATGGTCGCCCGAGACGGACAGCGACGAGCCTTCCGACGCCGTGAAAGGCGCCGCAGACTCCTCGAACGAAAGAATCCGCGCATCGGCGACCTCCCGCACCGACTGCGCCGGTGCGGCCCACGACCACACCGACGCAGCGGCGAGAAACAACAGTTTATACATGGGCATCCGGTTTAAAACAAAGGTTCGCCCGCCTCCAAGCGGCCCTTGCGGATCAGCGCCTCAAGGAAATAGTAATCTGCGTAGTTCAGCGGCACGTCGATATTGCTGCCGTGCGGGATGCTGCCCACGGAGTGCATCAGCAGGAACCCGCCGTTGCCGCCCACCGGAGCGCGGTAGGCCGGCGACGAGAGCGACTCGACGATCCGGTCGGCCTTCTGCTTATACAGCCCGTCCCCCGTATAGGTGTACATTTCGTAGAACGCCGAAGCGATGATGGCCGCCGTCGAGACGTCGCGCGGTTCATTGGGAATGTTCGGCGCATCGTAGTCCCAGTAGGGAACCAGGTCGGCGGGCATGTTCTTGTCGCCCAGCATGAAACCGGCCACCTTCCGCGCATGGTCGAGGTAGCGTTTGTCGCCCGTGTAACGGTAGCAGGCCGTATAGCCGTAGACGGCCCATGCCTGTCCGCGCGCCCACGCCGAGTCGTCGGCATAGCCCTGCGCCGTGCAGCGTCCGCGCACGTCGCCCGTCGTCAGGTCGTAGTCCACGACGTGATAACAGCTGTAATCGTCGCGGAAGTGCTCCTTCATCGTTCGGTCGGCATGCTTCACCGCGATATTATAATAGGTGCTGTCGCCCGAAAACTCCGTGGCCTTGAACATCAGTTCCAGATTCATCATGTTGTCGATGATCACCGGGCACTGCCAGCCGCGCTCGCCCTGCCAGCCGCGGTCGGCGTCCCACGACTGGATGACGCCCGGCACCGGCCGGAAACGCGTCGCAAGCGACTTGGCCGTCTGGACGATCACATCCTCGTAGCCGGGTATGTTTTTCAGCCGCAGTCCGTTGCCGTAGCTGTCGTAGACCATGAAGCCCACGTCGTGATGCCATTGCAGGTACTGCACCGAATCGAGGATCTCGGTATGCTTCCGTGCGCGCGCGGCCCATGTCTCGTCGCCCGTCAGTTCGTACATGTACCACAGCGTCCCGGCGAAGAAACCGCTCACCCAGTCGTCGACGGGCACGTAGTCGATCCGCCCGTTCTTCCAGGTCGAGGGGATGCGGATCACACCGCCCGTCTCGCTCGAATCGGCCAGCATGCCGATCTGCTTTTCGGCGACGGCGATGTTTTCGTCAATGATCGAAGCGCGCTTCGAAGGCTGCGAGCAGGCGGAAGTCCCTGCCAGGAGGAGCACGACGGTCGCATATTTAAATAAGGTCTTCATAAATTAGGTGATTAACATGATTATTTTGGTAAACCAAACCAGCTTTTCGGACAAAGGTAAAGTTTTTTTCGGACATGCAACATATTTTAATAACATTTTCCGATGAATGTAAAATTTTTATTATTTTCTCTTTGAAAAATTTTGGCGAACCAATTTCTTTATTTATTTTTGACCAAATATGAATCTATGAAAAATATATTAAAACACGCTGTACCAGCGATTTGGATACTATTCGGCACGCTTTGGGGCCAGCATGCCGCTGCGGCAATCGACGCCAAAATCAGTTTCGAAACGGAAATTCCCAAGGCTTTCGTATGCGGCGAAAACAGCACGGCCGAATTGAGCGGCCTCCACTACAAGGACGGGAGCCGTTCGCTGCGCTGGTCGTGGAGCGCGCCGTCGACGCTCCGCTTCAACGACTTCGGACAGCTGATGCGCTCGCTGCGGGTCAAGGGCGCGGGCGTCATGCTCTGGATCTACAACCCCAGGGCCGTCGACGCCGACATGCGGTTCTCGTTCGAGACGCCCACCGGCGAAGTCCCCTACCGGTTCGATTTCCACATGGATTTCACGGGCTGGCGCGCCTGCTGGATCAAGTACAACGACATGCCGGGCGACCACGCCTCGCAGCAGGTATCCCGGCTGACGATCTCGACGCCCGCCGGGGTCGAAAGCGGCGAGCTGTTCCTCGACCGCCTGACCTTCTCCGAGGTCAAGCTCCACGACCAGATCACCCCCGACAAGCAGATTCCCGGCAACAACTGCAATCTCTCTCGCGAATTGTGGCACTGGGCGCGCCTCTGGGAGTGGGAGCAGTACGAATACGAAGAGCCGCTGCGCGACGTCACGCCCGCAGAAAAGGCCCAGCTCGACGCCGTGAAATCGCGCATCGAAAGCATCATCGCGGCCAACATGTCGAGCGCCAACTACATCAACGGCACGATCATCCCGCGCGCCCGGGCGACCTTCGAAAAGGCCGCGATCCGCCGCACCGACGACGGCGGGATCATCGGCGCCCCGCTGCTCTCGAACGACGAGTGCAACCGCCCGAAAGGCGAACTGCGCCTGGACGACATCGAGAACATGCTCAACGCCTTCGCGCTGAACAGCCATATCAACAACGATCCGAAATACGACGACGATTTCTTTCTGGTGATGGACCACGCCATCGACCAGGGCTTCGCCTTCGGCCACGGCAACGGAACCAACCACCACTACGGCTACAACATACGCAAGATCTACGACGCCATGTGGCTCATGCGCGACAAGATCGCCGCACGCGGCAAGACCGACGAATACGTCAAGGTGCTGGCCTACTGGAGCGGCCTGGCGGAGACCCGCAAACCCTACGTCTACGGCCGCGACGAGCTGCTCGACTCGTGGCACACGCTGCTCATCCCCAAGATCGTCAGCGCGCTGATGCTGCCTGACGAGGCCGAACAGTACCGCGCCATGAAGAGCCTCGGCGTATGGCTCTCGGGGAGCCTCGGCTTCACGCCGGGCACCATCGGCGGCATCAAGCCCGACGGCACGACCTTCCACCACGGCGGCTTCTACCCCGCCTACTCGACCGGCGCATTCGCCATGATCGGCTACTTCTGCAAAGCAACCCGGGGAACGGATTTCACCCTCTCGGAGCAGGCGCGCCGCAACTTCAAGCTGGCGCTGATGACCATGGCCAGCTACACCGATCTGCGCGACTGGGGCCTCGGCCTGGCCGGCCGCCATCCCTTCGGCAAGAACGGCCGCATCCCCGACGCCGACGTCAACGCATTCGGTTATCTGGCCGCGCTGGGCGACCTGACGGGCAGCGGCAAGGGCGCGGACCCCGAACTGGCGGGCGCCTACCTGCGCCTGAAAGGCACGGACAAGGAGTTGAACAGCCTCTTCAGGAAAGAGGGGATTTCGGCGGGTCCCACGCCCTCGGGATTCTTCGTCTATAACTACGGGGCCGCGGGCATCCACCGCCGCGGCGACTGGATGGTGACGCTCAAAGCATTCAACACCGATGTCTGGGGATCGGAGATTTATACCAAGGACAACCGCTACGGACGCTACCAGAGCTACGGTTCGGCGCCGATCATCGGTTCGGGCAATCCCGTCTCGGCCGCGGCGAGCGGATTCGTGCAGGAGGGCTGGGACTGGAACCGCGTGCCGGGCGCCACGACCATCCATCTGCCCTACCCCGAACTGGAAAGCCCGCTGCCGGGGACGCTCATGGAGCGCAACCCCGAGCGCTTCTCGGGCGCCTCGTCGCTCGAAGGCCGCAACGGCATACTGGCCCTGCATTTCGTCGAAAAGGACCGCAAGAACTTCACCCCCGGGGCCACGGCATACAAATCCGTCTTCTGCTTCGACAACCGGATGGTCTTCCTCGGCAGCGGCATCGACAACGACAACCAGGCATACCCCACCGAAACGACGCTTTTCCAGCTGCGGATGGACAGCCCGGCCGAACAGATAGAAGTCGACGGCGAGCTTTACGACGCTTTCCCGCTCAACCTTTCCAAGGGAGGCGAGCGGCTGGCGCTCTCCGACACGAAGGGCAATTTCTACGTGGTGAAGAACGCCGCAGCGGTGAACATCACCAAAAAGGAGCAGACCTCGCCCAACGACAAGACCCGCGCACCCCAGACGGGCAACTTCGCCACGGCCTGGATCGACCACGGCCGCGCCCCCAAGCAGGCCGCCTACGAATATGCGGTCTACATCCAGCCCACGAACAAGGAGATCACGCGCCTGATCAAGAAAGACGGCTACGAAGTGCTGCGCCGGGACAACACGGCCCACGTCGTGAAGGACCTCGCCACGGGCATCACGGGCTACGTCTGCTTCGGGGAATACACGGGCCAGGAGCTTGTGCGCAAAGCGACCGGAGAGTCGATCGTCATGGAGCGCACCGACACGGACGGACAGGTCGTGATGAGCGTCTGCACGCCCGACCTCGGCCTCACGGAGAAGACCTACACCACGCGTCAGGAGAGCCGCCCCATCGAAAAAGAGGTGCTTTTGGACGGCGCATGGGAGCTTGCCGCACAATATCCCGGCGTGGAGGCCGTTTCCCACGACACCGGAACGCTGCTGAAGATAACCTGCCGCCACGGACAGCCCGTGGAGTTCCGGCTCAAGAAGAAATAACCATTTTCACCCACAACCTGATTTATTTATGAAAAAAGCACTTAAACGCATGGCCGCGGCAGCGCTGGTGACCCTATCGGTACTCCGGGGGGGGGACGCCTTTGCGCAGAACGCCGTGGACGGACGCGTGGTTGACGCCAACGGTGCACCGCTGGTGGGCGTAACCGTCCTGATCAAGGGGACGCAGTCGGGAACGGCCACGGGCGCCAACGGCAGCTACTCGATCAAGGCCCGGGAGGACCAGACGCTGGTCTTCTCCTATCTGGGCTACACGACCGTCGAGGAGTATGTCGGCAAACGCACGGCGATCAACGTCAAGATGACCGAAGAGGCGTCGCAGATCGGCGCCGTCGAGATCGTCAACATCGGCTACGGAACCACCACGCGGCGCGACCTCACCGGCTCGGTGGCCAAGGCCGACCTGGGAACGATGATGAAGGCCAACGTCACCAACTTCGACCAGGCGCTGGGCGGACGCATCGCCGGCGTGGTCGTCACCACGGGCGACGGCTCGCTGGGCGCCGAAGCCAATATCACCATCCGCGGAAACAACTCGCTCACGCAGAGCAACGCCCCGCTCTACATCATCGACGGATTCCCGTCCGAAGGGTCGTTCGCCGCGTCGATCAACCCCGCCGACATCGAGTCGATCGACGTGCTGAAAGACGCTTCGGCGACCGCCATCTACGGAGCGCGCGGAGCCAACGGCGTCATCGTGATCAACACCAAACGCGGCAACGAGGGCAAGCCCACGGTGAACTTCAGCGCCTCGTTCTCCCTGAACAAGATCGCCAACAAGGCCGACCTGATGGACTCCTACGAATTCGTCCGGCTTCAGAGCGAACTGATCAGCGAGGAGACGATGAACAAGAGCTATTTCAGCGAGGGACTGACGCTCGACGACTACCGCCACATCCCGGGCATCGACTGGCAGGACCAGCTCTACCGCACGGCTTTCCAGCAGAACTACAACGTCTCGCTCTCGGGCGGCAACAAGGAGGGGCTGCGCTACAACGTGGGCTTCTCGGCGCTCGACCAGGACGGCATCATCATCCGTTCGAACTTCCAGCGCTACCAGGGCAAGGCCAACTTCACGCTGCCCATCTCGAAAAAACTCACGCTGAACGCCAACGCCAACTATTCGCGCACGGCGACCAACGGCGTGACCCCCACCACGGCGCAGACCACCTCGTCGTCGTCGGGCTGGCTGATGTACTCGGTCTGGGGCTACCGCCCCGTAACGCCTCCCGGGCAGGACATCCTCGACTCGATGCTCGACGAAGCCGTAGACGGATCGAACGACTACCGCTTCAACCCGGTGAAGACCGCCAAGAACGAATACCGCAAGACGCTGGTGGACTACCTCAACGCCAACCTGGCGCTGACGTGGAAGATCACCCCCGACCTGACGTTCAAGACCACGGGCGGCTACGTCCTGAACAAACGCCGCCGCGAGGAGTTCAACGGCAGCGAGACCTACACGGGCTACGCCGGCTCGCCCAGCGGCAAGGGCGTCAACGGCGCCATCTACTGGACCGACCAGACGAGCTGGTCGAACGAAAACACGCTCAACTACAAGAAGCGCCTGGGGCGCAGCCACAACCTCGACCTGATGGCGGGACTCTCGCTCCAGGGGCAGAAGAACACCTACGACGGCGTTGCGTCGACGCAGATCACCTCCGAGGAGCTGGGCATCGCGGGCATCCACACAGGCAACTACCAGAAGGTCCAGAGCAACTACTACGACTGGCGGATGATGTCGGCCTTCCTGCGCGCCAACTACAATTTCCGCTACAAATACTACCTGACCTTCTCATTCCGCGCCGACGGCTCGTCGAAATTCCCCTCCGACAACCGCTGGGGCTACTTCCCCTCGGCCGGCCTTTCGTGGAACTTCAACCGCGAGAATCTGCTGAAGAAGAGCGAGTGGATGAGCAACGGCAAGTTGCGCCTCTCGTGGGGCCTGACGGGCAACAACCGCACGCAGACCCCCTACGACTTCTATTCGCAGATCACCGTCAACCCGGGTTCGGGCAACTCGCTCGACTATGTGTTCGGCGGCGAGCGCGTGCCGGGCTACTACGTCTCGAACATGGCCAACGAGCGGCTCAAGTGGGAGACCACCGAGCAGTGGAACGCGGGTCTCGACCTCGGGTTCTTCGAGGACCGCATCAAAGTGACGGCCGACTGGTACGACAAGGTGACGCGCGACCTGCTGCTCTACGCCCTGCTGCCCGCCTCGTCGGGCTTCGAACAGGGGATGCTCAACATCGGCAAGATCCGCAACCGCGGCTTCGAGCTGACGCTCGAAACGGTGAACGTCAAGACCCGTCAGTTCCAGTGGTCCACGTCGTTCAACATCGCCTTCAACCGCAACCGGATTCTCGGGCTGGTCGACGGACAGAACACGCTCCAGAGTTCCGTATCGTGGGAGACGCGCTTCAACTCGCAGTTCCCCTACATCTCGCAGGTGGGCAAGCCCACGGGCATGATGTACGGCTTCATCTACGACGGGACCTACAAGGCCGAGGATTTCGACGACAAGGGCAACCTCGTCAGCGGCGTTCCCTCGTTCAAGGGCAACGCGATGCAGCCGGGCGACATGAAATACCGCGACATGAACGGCGACGGGGTCATCGACGACTACGACCGCACGATCATCGGCTGCGGACAGCCCCTCAACACGGGCGGCTTCGGCAACAACTTCAACTGGAAGAATTTCGACCTGAACATCTTCTTCGCGTGGAGCTACGGCAACGACGTGCTGAACGCCAACCGGCTGGTCTTCGAGTCGGGATGGAGGAGCCAGACCAACCAGCTGGCCTCCTACGCCGACCGCTGGTCGCCGGAGAACCCCGCGTCGAACATTCCGCGCGTGAACGCCGTCGGCCGCGAGGAGTACTCGTCGCGCGTGATCGAGGACGGTTCGTTCCTGCGGCTGAAGAACGTCTCGCTGGGCTACACGCTGCCGAGCCGTTCGCTGCGCAAGGCGGGCATCAGCCAGATGCGCGTCTACGTCTCGGCCGACAACATCTGGACCCTGACGGGTTACAGCGGTCCCGACCCCGAGGTATCGACCCGCAACTCGGTGCTGACGCCCGGATTCGACTGGTCGGCATATCCCCGCGCATTCGGCTTCACGGCCGGCGTAAACCTCACATTCTAACGGTTTAAACGCAACATTACGCCATGAAAATCAAAAGCATATTGAAACTGGGAACGCTGGCGCTGCTCACCGCTGCCCTTCCGGCGTGCAGCTTCCTCGACACCGATCCGCAGATCATCCCCGACGACGGCTACTACAACAGCGAACAAAAGCTGATCTACGGTCTGGCGGGCGTCTACGGCGTGCTGAACAGCGAAGCGCTCTACGGCAACTACTACTCGCTGCAAATCGCCAACGCCGACGACCTCTGCTACTTCAACAACTACAACAACAGCGAATCGCGTCCCGACCGCTACAACCACAGCGCCGGCACGGCGGCGATCTACGACACCTGGTCGAAGCTCTACGAAGGCATCAAGAACGCCAACCGCTACATCGAGGCCGTCGAAAAGACGGAGATCGACCCCGAGAAACTTTCGGTGGACATCGGGCTTTACATCGCCGAAGCGCGGTTCCTGCGCGCCTACTACCACTTCCTGCTGGCGCAGGCGTGGGGCGATATGCCCCTGCGCGTCAAAGCGACCACCTCGCCCAACCCCAACGACGTGCAGATGGCCGCAACGCCGCAGGAGCAGGTGCTCAAATGGTGCGCCGACGAGATCGAAGCCACGATTCCCGACCTCTACGAGCCCATCGACAACACCCCCTCGCGCGTCAGCCAGACCGTCGCCCAGGGCATTCTGGCCCGCGTCTATCTCTTCATGGCCGGCGAGAGCGTCAAGCAGATCGACGGACTGGATAAAAAGGAGATGTACCGCCGCGCCGCCTACTGGGCCAACGAGGTGATCGCCTCGCACAAGCACGACCTGAACGAGAGCTACGAGGAGATCTTCATCAACATGATCCGCGACCAGTACGACACGCAGTTCCACGAATCAATGTGGGAGGCCGAATTCCTCGGCGACCGCACCAGTGCGACCGACTGGACGAACGGCCGCATCGGCGACCTGATCGGCCTGCGGTCGCAGTCGGGAACGACCAACTACTCGGAGTGGGCCTGCAACTACTCCTACGGCTACTACAACGGCTCCTACACCCTCTGGCAGCTCTACTGGGAGAACGACCGCACGGCAGACGAAACGGCCAGCGCCACGGTCATCGACAAGCGGCTGACGTGGAACCTGCCGGGCTACAACTACCGCGGAATGAACAACCAGAAAATCTCGTACAAGAACAAGGCGGGCGAGACCGTGACGCGCTACTTGCAACAGACGCAGAGCATGTTCAAGACGCCGTGGGTCTACAACAACAATTTCGCCATGCCCGACATCGAGGGGCTGGACCAGACGATCGAGGACGCGTTCGACCCCGCCGATCTGGTTTACGACCCGACGGTGATGTGCGCCGTCCGCAACGCCGGCAAATGGCGCCGCGAGACGGTCTACGAGAAACAGATGTCGGCCAAGAGCCTCTACACGACGATCAACTTCCCGATCCTTCGCTACGCCGACGTGCTGCTGATGTACGCCGAGGCGATCAACGAATACGCCGGGGCGCCGGACGACCAGGCCAAGGAGGCCATCCGGGAAATCCGCAAACGCGCGGGCGTCAAGACCGACGAGAGCCTGCTGGGCGACTACCGTTCGTTCCGCGACCTGGTGCGCAACGAGCGCGGACGCGAACTGGCTTTCGAGGGGCTTCGCAAGTGGGACCTGATCCGCTGGGGCACGTTCGTCGAGAAGATGCACAACGCCGGGACCAACCAGCCGACGGAGAACAAGTACCGCAACGTCAGCTATACGAACTATGCGTCGGCGAACTACGCCAACGTGACGGCACGCCACATCTACCTCCCGATTCCGACCAAGGAGCTGGCGGTGAACCACGCGCTCCGACAGAACCCCTTATGGTAAAACGCTTAATTGCAGAGCATACGATGAATACGAAACGAATCACATACCTCGCGGCGACGCTGGCCCTCGCAACCGCGGCAGCCTCATGCGAACACGAAGAGATCTACGAGCCGCTGGAGTTCTCGGTGCAGCTGGCGCCGACGAACACCTACCGCACGGGCGACCCGGTGGTCTTCAACTTCAGCGGCAACGCCGACTTCATCACCGTCTGGACGGGCGACACGGGACACGAGTACAAGCACCGCAACCGCACGAAGGTCGACATCGCCGACATCGAGTCGTGCGAACTGGAGATCGAGATCAGCCAGCAGTACGGCACGCTGAACAACCTCGTCCTGTTTGCGGGCAACAAATTCGCGGGGCTGAACGGCAGCGACGCCGCCACCGACCGCCCCGTGGTCGAAGCCATCGCGGCGAACGACTGCGCCGACTGGACCAAACTGGAGTTCACGCCGAACAACGCGAACAAGTTCGAAACCTACACCTACGACATCACCCGGTTCGCCGACCGTTTTTCGTGGGGCATGCACCTTTTCTATCCGGACCCCAAGACCACGATGCGCACCTATCGGATCAATCCGAAGATCACGGTCAAGTTCAAGGGCCACGACACGCAGGTCTACAACTACCCGGACATGGAATTCGTCCCCTTCTCGCTGGCTTCGCAGCACGCCGACGACCCCTATATCCATAATGTATCGGGCAACGGCAACTTGAAATTCCAGGGCCGGCCGGGAGCGAACAACACCGCCAATATCGTCTTCCAGGGCTTCAGCGCCGGAGCTTTCCCCGAGATCGACCAGTGGGCCTTCATGCAGCCCGTCGCGCTCAACACGATCTCGCCCGACACGGGCCTGAACATCAAGGGCGTGACCGACGACCTGCCGAGCTACTCGTACACCTACACCGAGCCGGGGACCTACACGGTGACCTTCATCGTCGCCGGCGGCAACTACCAGGGACAGTCGGCGCCCGCTCCCTACGAGGTGACGTTCACGGTGATCGACCCGATCGAATAACCCGTCCGAAAGTTTTCGCAAGCCCGCCCTTCAGCAAGAAAGGCGGGCTTTTTCACAATATCCGGTTGCATTTCTGCGTTTTTTCCAGTAACTTTGGAGGTGAAACTTAACCTTTAACAACCAAAACCGAAACAACCTCATCGTATGAAGGCTGAATTACAGGAAATAGCGTCGCAGTTCGCGCTGGAAGGCGCTATCACGGCAATCGACTCGCTGGGCGAGGGATTCATCAACGACACGTTCATCGTCCGCACGGCGGGCGATGCGCCGGATTACATCCTCCAGCGCAAAAACAAGAGCATCTTTCCCGACGTTCCGGCCATGATGGAGAACATCCGCAAAGTGACGGATCATATCCGCCGCCGCGTCGCAGCCGCCGGGGGCGACCCCAGACGCGAGGCGATGACCGTGGTTGCGACCCGCGACGGAAAGCTCTATCACGTGGACGCACAGGGCGAATATTGGGCCGTTTCGGTTTTCATCAGCGACACGATCGCCTACAACAAGGCCGACTCCCCGGAACTGGCCCGCAAGGGCGGCGAGGGCATCGGCAAGTTCCAGGCCCAGCTGGCGGACTTCACCGAGCCGCTGGCCGAGACGATCAAGGGCTTCCACAACATCCGCCACCGCTTCGTGCAGTGGGACGAGGCGCTGCGCCGCGACGCCGCAGGCCGCGTGAAAGACCTTGCGGAGGAGATCGGCTGGATCGAATCGCGCCGCGACGAGATGCTCTCGTTCTGGTCGAAGGTCGAGGACGGCACGATCCCCACGCGCGTGACCCACAACGACACGAAAATCAACAACATCCTCTTCGACAAGCAGGGCGAGGTGCTGTGCGCCATCGACCTCGACACGGTGATGAACTCCACGTCGCTCAACGATTTCGGCGACGCCATCCGCTCCTACGCCAACACGGGCGACGAGGACGACCGCGACCTTTCGCGCGTGGGCATGTCCCTCGAAATGTTCCGCGCCTATACCGAAGGCTATCTGTCGCAGCGGGCCGGACAGCTCAACCAGGCCGAAATCGACCACCTGGCATTCTCGGCCCGTTACATCACCTTCGAGCAGGTGCTGCGTTTTTTGATGGACTACATTGACGGCGACACCTATTACAAAACGAAATACCCCGAGCACAACCTCGTGCGCACCCGCGCCCAGTACAAACTGCTGCAAAGCATGGAAGAGCAGTACGGCACGATGTGCGAAATCGTACGGGAAACCGTCGCCAAATACAAATAAGGAATGGAAATTCGCAAGATAGCAGGCATCGCGCCCGACGACCGGGCCGCCGTGGACGAGGCATTCGCCGGAATCGAGCCGCTGCCGGTGGCGTGCTGCAACTGGCCCGCGGAATTTCCCTACGCCCCGGAAGTCAGCTTCCGGATGTTCCATACGGGCGACTGGCTGATGCTGCGCTTCGACGTCGCCGAACGTTACACGGCGGCGCTCGTCACGGAGGACAACGGCGAGGTGTGGACCGACTCGTGCGCGGAGTTCTTCATCGCACCCGACACAGGGATGTACTACAATTTCGAAACCACCTGCATCGGACGGATGCTGCTCGGGGCGCGCAAATCCCGGACCGAGGCCGAGCACGCCTCGCCCGAGGTGCTGGCGGGCGTGAAACGCTACACGACGCTTCCCTGCGGCGAGCCTTTCGCCGAGCGCGAGGGCGACAACCGCTGGTCGCTCACGCTGGCCATCCCCCCGCAGGCGCTTTTCCGCCATGCGCTGACCGACTGGAGCGGTCTCAAGGCCCGCATGAACCTCTACAAATGCGGCGACAAACTCTCGCACCCCCATTTCCTCTCGTGGCGGCCGATCCGGACGGAGAAACCCGATTTCCACCGTCCCGAGTTTTTCGGGGAGGTGACGTTCGAGAAGTGAAAAAGTGAAAAGTGAAAAGTTGAAAGCCAAGAGACAATCCGGTCGCGATGCAACAGCTGCGGGCAACAGGCGAGCGCAATCGCTTGCGAATTGCCGAGCCGCCACAGCAGTCAAGGCGCGTGTTTTTGCGCCTTAAGTCCCCTCCCGAGGGAGGGATTTGGGGTGGGGTCAGACTTGTAAACGACACCAACGGCGGCGACAACACGATCGGCAGCAAACCGACAGAGAGAAAGATTAACAAATTACATAAACGTATGAACAACAAGTATTCACTTCCCAAAGACGGCGGCCTGATTTCCGAATCGGCTCCGCGCGACATCATCCATCGTTACGAGAAGATCCACACCAAGGTCTACGAAAACGAGTACGAAGGCGTGCAGTACGTCGCCGACAACATCGTCAAGGCGATCCGCATGTACAACGAAATCCACTGCTCGAACGAAGTCTACGAGGAGTCGCAGCCCTTCGTGCTGGGCCTCACGACGGGCCGCACGCCGCTGGGTCTCTACCGGGAACTGGTGAAACGCCACCACGAAGGGCAGATCAGCTTCCGGAACGTCGCCGTTTACAGCCTCGACGAGTTCTACCCGATCCGGTCGACCGAACAGCAGAGCCGCAACTACCGCATCCACGAGGAGTTCCTCAACCACATCGACATCCTGCCCGAGAACGTGCACATCCCCGACGGTACGGTTCCCGAGGACCGCGTTTCGGAATACTGCGCGTCGTACGACCACTCGGTGCGGCGCATCGACCTGATGATCATCGGCGTCGGCGAGGACGGGCAGATCGGCTTCAACGAGCCGGGGTCCTACTCCCGCTCGCGCACGCGGCTGGTGCAGCTGACCTACAACACCCGCAAAATCCAGTCGGGCGCTTTCTTCGGGCTGGAGAACACGCCCAAGATGGCGGTCACGATGGGCATCGACACGATCATGCGCGCCAACCGCATCATCCTGATGGCCTGGGGCGAGGAGAAGGCCCACATCGTGCAGCGGGTCGTCGAGGGCGAGATCACGGATCAGGTTCCCGCCTCGTACCTCCAGGCGCACCAGAATATCGAGGTGGTGATCGACGAGAATGCCGCGCAGCTGCTCACCCGCGAGCAGACGCCGTGGATGGTGGGTCCCTGCGAATGGACGCCGAAATTCGTCCGCAAGGCCGTGGTATGGCTCTGCGGCGTGGTGAAGAAGCCCATCCTGAAACTCACCTATAAGGATTACATCGAAAACTCGCTGGGCGAACTGCTCGAACAGGGCCGCGCCTACGACCAGATCAACATCGACGTCTTCAACGACCTCCAGCACACCATCACGGGCTGGCCGGGCGGCAAGCCCAACGCCGACGACTCGACGCGCCCCGTACCTTCGTCGCCCTTCCCCAAACGGGTGATCGTCTTCTCGCCGCATCCCGACGACGACGTGATCTCGATGGGCGGCACGTTCATCCGCCTCGTGCAGCAAGGTCACGACGTGCACGTGGCTTACGAAACCTCGGGCAACGTGGCCGTGCACGACGACGTGGTGCTGCAAAACATCGACACGGCCCGCGAACTGGGCTACGGCAACCACTACGCCGAAGTCGAAAAGGTCATCGCCGGCAAGAGGAAGGGCGAACCCGAGCCGCGCCCGCTGCTCGACCTGAAAGGCGCCATCCGCCGCGCCGAGGCGCGTGCCGCCGTGCGCTCGTTCGGACTGAACCCCGACACCAACGCCCACTTCCTCAACCTGCCGTTCTACGAAACGGGCGGCATCAAGAAGGGCCAGCTCACAGAGAAGGACATCGAAATCATCGTCAAGCTGCTGCGCGAGATCAAGCCCCATCAGATCTACGCCGCCGGCGACCTTGCCGACCCCCACGGCACGCACCGCACCTGCATGGAGGCCGTGCTCGGCGCCCTCGAAGTCGTGAAGGACGACGAGTGGCTGAAGGAGTGCCACCTGTGGCTCTACCGCGGCGCCTGGATGGAGTGGGACCTCGGCATGGTGGACATGGCCGTGCCCCTGTCGCCCGACGAGCTGATTATGAAACGCCACGCCATCTACCGCCACCTCTCGCAGAAGGACATCATGCCTTTCCCGGGCAGCGATCCCCGCGAGTTCTGGCAGCGGGCCGAGGAGCGCACGCAGAACACCGCAAAGCTCTACGACCAGCTCGGCATGGCCGAATACCAGGCTATCGAGGTGTTTGTGAAGATGTTTTAGCGCATCTTCACAAAAACTTCGATTAAAAAATGAAGCATTGAACATTAAAAAATCACCCCATGCGCTTAATCATTGAAAATACCCCCCAGCAGGTAGCCCAGTGGGCCGCCAATTACATCATCGCCCAGATCAAGAACAAGGAGCAGCACACCTCGTCGCCCTTCGTGCTGGGGCTGCCGACCGGCTCGACCCCGCTGGAGACCTACAAGGAACTGATCCGCCGCCACAAGACGGGCGAAGTGTCGTTCAAGAACGTCATCACGTTCAACATGGACGAGTATGTGGGTCTCCCCGAGGAGCATCCCGAAAGCTACCACTCGTTCATGTGGAACAATTTCTTCAAGCACGTCGACATCAGGCCGGAGAACGTCAACATTCTCGACGGCAACGCCGACGACCTGGCCAAGGAGTGCGCCGACTACGAGGCGCGCATCGTCGAGGCCGGGGGCATCGACCTCTTCATGGGCGGCGTGGGCGAAGACGGACACATCGCCTTCAACGAGCCGTTCTCGTCGCTCAACTCCCGCACGCGCCTCAAGACCCTGACGCAGGACACGATCCAGGTCAACGCCCGGTTCTTCGGCGGCGACATCTCGCTCGTGCCGAAAACCGCGCTGACGGTCGGCGTGGGCACGGTGCTCTCGGCCAAGAAGGTGCTGATCCTCGCCACGGGCCACAAGAAAGCCCGCGCGGTGCGCCACGGCGTCGAAGGCTCCTACAACCACCAGTGGACCATCTCGGCCCTTCAGGTGCACCCCAACGGCATTCTGGTCTGCGACGACCCGGCCGCCGAGGAGCTGCGCGTAGCCACCTACCGCTATTTCAAGGACATCGAGCGCGAAAACCTGATCTCGAAATAAGCGCATTCCCGATACGAAGTCTCCCGCAGGGCCTGCCCTGCGGGAGACTTTCGCTTCCACGCCCCGGATACAGAACTCCCGGCGTCATTTTACGGCCGGATTATTTGCCGAATGCCGGAAAAATTTTATCTTTGTAGAGCATTGCTTATACGGATAAATCGTGGGAGCGTCACTCAAGGACATAGCCTGCAAGCTCAACCTCTCGAAAACGACCGTTTCGTGGGTCCTCTCGGGGCAGGGCGACAAAAAAGGGATCAGCGCGGAGACACAGAGCCGCGTGCTCGCCTGCGCCCGCTCCCTGGCATACGAACCGAACCTGCTGGCCCGAAGCCTCAACACGGGCGTATCGAAAACCATCGGACTGATCCTCCCCTCGATTTCGGACACCTTCTTCGCCCACATCGCCGACTGGATCGAGTCGGAAGCCGAGCGGGAAGGCTACTCGCTGATGATCGCCGGCTCGAACTCCGAAACCGAACGGGAAAACGCCCTGATACGGCTTTTCCGGTCGAAAAAGGTCGACGGCATCATCATCGCCCCGGCCGACGCTTCGGGATGCGAGGTCGGCCGCCTTGCGGAGAGCGGCTGCCCGGTCGTGCTGTTCGACCGCTGCCTCGCGAAAACGGACGCCGGCTGCGTGGTGATCGACAACGAGGCGGGCAGCCATGCGCTGGTCCGTCATCTTGCCGCCCGGGGATTCCGCAAAATCGCCATCATCACGACCTTCCCCCACCTCCCGACAATGGAACTGCGGCACAGGGGCTACCTCCGCGCGCTGGCGGAAGCGGGACTGCACGCCGATCCCCGCCTCTACGGAGAGGTCGCCTATGCCGGCTACCGGCAGCACGTCTGCGATACGCTCGACCGCATTCTCGCCACGGTTCCCGACACCGACGGCTTTTTCTTCACCACGCATATCCTCGCCACCGAGGCCCTGCGCTATTTCCACGACCGGGGCATCGACATCAGCGACGGCCGTCTGGGGCTTGCCTGCATGCACGAAGACCCGCTTTTCCGCCTGGCCGCCCCCCGGATGAGCGTCGCCCGCTTCCCCGTCGAAGAGATCAGCGCCCACGCCGTGCGCCTCCTGCTGCGGCAAATCCGCGAAAGCCAATCGCCCGGCTCCGTCCGCCCGGCACCCGAATCGGTGGTGCTGCCCTGCCGCATGGAGTTCCGGGACGAATAAGCCCGTTCCGTCCGGACATCCCTCCCCCCCCCGATACGAAAGCCCCGCAAAACGATGAAGTCCTGCGGGTCTTTCTCCGGAAACTAATCTCTAAATTACTTCTCGGCAATCAGTCCGATTTCGTCGATGGCAAAATAAGCGGGAACGAGCAATCCGTAAGCATTCGCCTCATTCGAAGCAGGCGAGAAAGTCAGACAGTCGACCTTGCCCAAAGCGGAAAGATCGACCTTTTTCCAGTCCGACAACTTTTCCGAACCGTTGATCAGGAAGCACTCCGCACTACCGGTCTCCTTGCCCTCAAGCGAGCCGGTAATTTTCACTTTATAATAATACGAAGCCTCGTCAACCTGCGTCGGCTTATAAGGGTAGGTAATCGCGCTGTTGGCCATATACAGATAGCTGACCTGACGCGGTTCCACAAATTCGATCATCGGAGTTGCATAACCGCTCGTATATCCGTCGAAATAACCGATCATGCAGTTCGACGAACCGTTTGCTCCCTTATCGGCCCATACCATAAACTGGTTCGCATAATTGACGCTCGTAGCCGTTCTCCCGTAATTGGCAGACAAGACGAAACCGCCCCAATAGTCTCCGTAGCCGATGTCGGCTGAAAAATAGGTTCCGAACCAAATCTTCTCATCCGAGGTCGAACAAAGATACCCGTTGTAAACGCCACCTACGGCCAGATCGTCGTAGCTGCCGCCCTTCGCCCAAAAGACATTATGGTGATTTCCCGCCGCAGAACCGCCGCTAACGGTAATGTCGCCGAGCTGTACAGCCTTGCCGTCGATAGCAAGCATCCCCTCGCTCGTTTCGAAAGAAATCAAATTAGACGGTTCCGGCTCCGGATCGGGATTGGGGTCCGGATCGGGTTCCGGATCGGGTTCGCTCACATGCACGGTACAGGTTGCCGACACCGAACCGTATGTCGCCGAGATTTTGGCGGTTCCGGCAGCCACGGCCGTCACAAGACCCGATTCGGAGACCGTCGCGAACTCCTCGGCATCCGAAGACCACACCACGTCGTCGGTGGTATTCGCCGGCGCCGGCGTTGCGGTGAGTTGCAGAGTTTCGCCGACTGCAAGTTCTTTTTCCGTACAATCGAGCACAACCGCAGTCGCAGGGACGCGGGAATCGCCGTCATCGTCCGAGCAGGCGGCCAAAGCGCAGGCCGCAAATGCGAAAAGCAAGAGTTTTTTCATCGTTCGTCTGATTTTAAGTATGTTCGTAAAATAAAAAATCCGGTCCCGGAACCTCCCTGAATCGAACCTTTTTCACGTCCATACCCGTATTTCAGCCACGAAATACCAAGACTTGCGATGCTCCGTTCTCCGCAGACACACCCCGAAAAAAGATTCTTCCTCGTCGGGAAGCTGCAAGGCAGGTCTTCTGGCTCGTTCCTGCCGCAACGCCTTCCCGGCCCTCTCGGACCAGTGGCTTTCAGCGTGTCGCGGCAACTATCGGAACTTACAGCAGCGGGAACTGCTGCCGATTTTCACGGCATTCCCATTTAATCACACGGGGCCTTGCCCGGCCCTTTGTGAACCATTGCGGTGCAAATTTAGGAAATAAATTCGTATCTTTGCCTCCGCAAACATAAAATTCGCAAAAAATTATGAAGCACGCATACGTATTCCCGGGCCAGGGCGCCCAGGCCGTCGGAATGGGCAAAGACCTCTACGACAACGTTCCGGCTGCGAAGGAACTCTTCGAGAAAGCCAACGAGATCCTCGGTTTCCGCATCACCGACATCATGTTCGCCGGTACGGACGAAGAACTGAAGCAGACCCGCGTCACCCAGCCCGCCGTATTCCTCCACTCGGTGATCATGGCCAAGGCGCTGGGCGTGAAGCCCGATGCCGCCGCCGGACACTCTTTAGGCGAATTCTCGGCCCTCGTGGTCGCCGGAGCGCTCTCGTTCGAGGACGGTCTGAAGCTCGTTTCGAAGCGCGCCATGGCCATGCAGGCCGCCTGCGAAGCGCAGCCCGGAACGATGGCCGCCATTCTCGGTCTGGAAGACAAGGTCGTGGAGGAGATCTGCGCGTCGGTCGACGGCGTGGTCGTCGCCGCCAACTACAACTGCCCGGGGCAGCTGGTGATCTCGGGAGCCGTGGAGGCCGTAGACGCCGCCTGCGAGAAAGCCAAGGCCGCCGGAGCGCGCCGTGCGCTGCGCCTGCCGGTGGGCGGAGCGTTCCACTCGCCGCTGATGGAGCCTGCCAAGCAGGAACTTGAGAAAGCCATCGCCGAAGCGCCGTTCCAGACGCCCGTATGCCCCGTTTACCAGAACGTCGACGCCAAGCCCTATACCGATCCCGCCGCCATCAAGGCCAACCTGATCGCCCAGCTGACGGCCCCCGTGCGCTGGACCTACATCGTGCGCAACATGCTCTCCGACGGCGTGACGGAATTCACCGAACTCGGCCCCGGCAGCGTGTTGCAGGGACTCATCCGCAAGGTGGACCCCAACACAGTCGTGGAATCGAAATCGACGCTGTAAAACAAAAAGTTTCGCTTAAAAATTAACGCCCTGAAAATCAGGGCGTTAATTTTTCTACCCCTCATTTTGAAGCAAAATTTATTAAATTTTATTAAAAACTTATTGCATTTATTAAAGATAGTGTATATATTTGCAGAGTTAGTTAAAAATGAGCCTGGAAGGATGACATCACTTACCGAATTTTTCAACAAACACGAAGACGACGCCCTGAAGGGCATTACGCACAAAAACAGCATCATCAAGCGCAACATCATCGCGCACATGGCTGTCAACGGAGAATGCACGCTTTCGGAGCTTACCAAAGAGCTTCACATCAGTGTCCCCACGATCACCAAACTGGTTCAGGAACTGGTCGACGAGAACATCGTGACAGACCTGGGCAAGGTGGAAACCCCGGGCGGACGGCGCCCCAACATCTTCGGCCTGGCCAACTCGGCAATCTATTTCGCCGGGGTGAACGTCGGTCGTGACAACATGCGCTTCCTGATCACCGATCTGCAAAACAACATCATCAAAGAGGAGAACGACTTCACGTTCGAGCTGCTCGACCGTCCGCAGTGCATCGAGCGCATCTGCTCGGGCATCGAGAACTTCATCGCCGCATGCGGCATCGACCGGGGCAAGATTCTCGGGCTGGGCGTCTGCATGACGGGACGCGTGAACCCCGACACGGGCCGCAGTTACAAATACTTCACGTCGAGCGAACAGTCGTTGCGCGACTTGCTCGAAGAGCGCGTCGGCATCCGCGTACTGCTGGAGAACGACACCCGCGCCCGCTGCTATGCCGAATACACCTGCGGCAAATCGAAGGACGAGAGCAACGTGCTGTACCTCCACATGGGCCGCGGCGTGGCCATCGGCATCGTGGTCGACGGACAGCTCTACTACGGCAAGAGCGGCTTCGCCGGCGAGTTCGGCCACATTCCCTTCTTCGACAACGAGATCATCTGCTCGTGCGGCAAGAAGGGCTGCCTCGAAACCGAGGTTTCGGGCATCGCCATCGAGGACAAGATGTGCCACCTGATCCAAAAGGGCGTGAACACCATCCTCAAGGAGAAATACGACCAGCAGAAGACCATCCACATCGACGACATCATCACTGCGGCGAAGAACGACGACAACCTTTCGATCGAACTGATCGAGGAGGCGGGCGAAAAGGTCGGCAAGGCCGTGGCTTTCCTGATCAACACGTTCAACCCCGAGACAGTCATCGTCGGCGGCAACCTCGCGGCGGCGGGCGACTACATCATGCTGCCGCTCAAATCGGCGACGAACAAATATTCGCTCAACCTGGTCTACAAGGACACCAAGTTCCGCGTGTCGAAGATGACCGAGAACGCCAACGCCTGGGGCGTGGCCATGCTGATCCGCAACAAGATCATCGGATTGTAATGAACATCGAGGGCCGCACCATCCGCCTGCGGGCCGTGGAGCCGGGCGACGTCGACCTGATGTACGAGTGGGAGAACGACTGCGACATCTGGCCGGTCAGCGGGACGACGGAGCCGTTCTCGCGTCATCAGCTGGAGCGCTTCGTCGAACGGCATCAGGACATCGTCGGGGTGCTCTGCGACGGACAACTGCGGCTGATCATCGAAACGCTGTTGAGTTCCAAGCCGGTCGGGGCGATCGACCTGTTCGAATACGACCCGATCCACCGCCGGGCAGGCATCGGCATCCTCATCTACGAACAGAGCGACCGGGGACGCGGCTACGCCTCCGACGCCGTGGAAACCCTCTGCCGCTACGCACACGATACGCTGCGCGCGCATCAGCTGTGGTGCAACGTCGGTGCCGACAACGAAGCGAGCCTGCGCCTGTTCCGCAGCGCGGGATTCACCGAGATCGGCGTCAAACGCGACTGGCTATGGCGGCCCGACGGCTATCACGACGAGGTGATGCTGCAAAAGATGCTGGAGTAATCCCATTTAGAACCGAAAAACCTTTTAGACATAGAAATTCCCAAATATCTATACATATTCAATATGTGACGGATAAATATTCCCCGGAGTTTGTTGCCCCTTTTTCAGTATTAAAGTTTGGACTTCAACATAAGAATAAGGAGACCAATACACTAACATTGGACATTCTGACAAATCGAGTGTATTGAAATAAAGCCTGTTATTATCATGTTCTGCCCCAAGCAGAATACCTTTTAAGACTGATCCTGATATTTTCAAGGTTCTGCTGTAATCAGCACTCATCAATAATTGAATTTTTTCAGCCGAATTTGAACCAAAAATAATTTCTTCGGCAGAAAAAGATTGGAAATTACATGGAGCCAGACACTCCGACAAATCCAATTTCTGAAACCGACAATCAGCCCCGAAAATAAAGTGAGAGCGGGAACTTCCAGAAGACGTTACTTTGAATTCATCGGATAATTGCGTGAATTGATACTCATATAACGGGTACGTCACACAAACACAATTGCCAAGCACCAACTCTTCAATTGGAGTATATCCGCCCGACAACACGACCTTTTTTATTGGAGAAAGGTCCAGTTTAACAAGTTGATTTCGGGAACAATCCAATGTCAGAGATGGCACCGCAGGCAAAGCCAATGAAGTCAATCCGGCATTTTCACACCCAAGCCATTCAAGCGCAATCAACTTTGAGCAATCAAGTGCTTCAATGCCCGATGCTCCGCCAAGATTCAGTGTTTTCAGCTTTACATTATTCGAAACATTTAACGTTGCATCCGCACAATTCTCATAAGACAAATAGACCAAACCAGCCAGTTGCGAAAAGTCGCTCGACACAAGCCTAATCCCTGAACACGAAAGGTGGGTCACACTGACACAAGAAGATATATCGAGCCAAGCAGATGAATTCTCCCCGCACAATAAATGAGTAAGTTGCGTAAGATTACTCAAATCCAACGCCTCCAGATTATTATTATAACAATTCAGATAACGGAGCCCCCGTTTTCCGTATAAATCAATCCGTTGCAACATATTGCCCGCACAAGAAAGATAAGTCAACCCGGGAGAAGATTGCATATTGAGGTTTTTTAAGCCGAGATCGTTGCACTCCAGCCACTGCAACGAACTACACCCATCAAGCGTTAAATTTTCAAGGCTCCCAAATATCTCCATCCGCACGGCATTCGGCGCCTTAACGGTAAGTGATGTTGTTTTGATCCAAATATTAACAGCGGATTCGGGCATCGACTCACGGTAGGTGAATAGAGGAGTCATGAAAGGATCTTCTATCACTTGTCCGATCGGAGAATCATAGGACTCGACATTCGTAAGTTCTCCGAAATCGAGCAGTTCCAATGGATTATTATCGCAATACAAAGATACAAGGAAGAGATTGTCAGACAAATCCAATTTTTTCAGACGGTTTTTATCACACTTCAAGTTGACTAACCGCTCGTTATAGCGACAATCCAGAACAGACAAATTATTATCGGAACAATCCAATTCCGTCAGATTCGGCAAATACTCGATTCCAGACAATGAACTAATCCCCAATCCAGAGCAGTCCACGCTCGTAACAAGGGCCGCCTCCGCCTTGGTAATAACTCCGTCGCCGTTCTGGTCCCAATTCAGGTAACAATACCTCAAAAAGGCTGGATCAGATATTCGATCTGCCAAATCATTTGGGTAAACCAGTTCAGGTTTTGAATTTTCAAATTCCGAGTCATCTTTGCTGCAGCCAGCCAGCGCCAGAATCAAAGTGAAAATACTAAACCAACGTTTTTTCATAGAAAAATAATTGCTGTCGCTTGGCTAATGCGACCATTCACAAAAAGAAAGTGTGGAGCCGTTCGTTTATCTGGATGGAGGTTCTGGTAAACCTTGAGTCAAATAAACAATACCCCACACTTGTACAGCATGGAGCAGAAACTCACATACCAATACAAGTGATGAGTGTTATTGCTCTCCTTGACTCATTGAAATTTACCAGATTTCCATCCAAGGATAAAAGCGAAACACTTTCATCAAAATATGTCTTGCCGGATTACCCGACTATGCAAAAATAGAAACTATTTTCGAGAAAACAACAATCAAACACGCTTTTGTCCAATAAATAGAAATCCCGGACTTGGTCGAAAAGCCCGGGATTCTTTTACAACTACCGTGCGGATTACTCCAGCCGGCGCGAACCGTCGGAGATCACGACGTCGTAAACCTTCGGTTCGTGGCCGTATTTGGCGTTGAACTTCTCCTTGGCCGTGGCGATGAAGTTGTCGTAAAGTTCGTCCTTCACCAGGTTGATCGTGCAGCCGCCGAAGCCGCCGCCCATGATGCGCGAACCCGTCACGCCGCACTCCTCGGCGACCTCCGCCAGGAAGTCCAGCTCCTCGCACGACACTTCGTAGTCCTTCGACATGCCCCAGTGGGTCTCGTACATGCGCTTGCCGACCGTCTCGTAGTCGCCCTTTTCGAGCGCTTCGCATACGTCCAGAACGCGCTTCTCCTCGCCGATCACATAGCGGGCGCGCTTGTAGTCCTCCTCCGAAATCCGATCCTTGACGGCCTCGAGCTGCTCCATCGTGGCGCCGCGCAGGAACTCCTGCCCCAGCACTTTCGCAACGCGCTCGCAGGAAGCGCGGCGGTCGTTGTACGGAGAGCCTACCAGTTCGTGCTTCACGCGCGAATCCAGCAGAACCAACTTATAGCCCTTCGGGTCGAACGGGAAGTAGGCGTATTCCAGCGAACGGCAGTCCAGACGGATCAGGTTGCCCTTCTTGCCGAACACCGAGGCGAACTGGTCCATGATGCCGCAGTTCACGCCGCAGTAGTTGTGCTCGGTCGACTGACCGATGCGTGCCAGTTCGAACTTGTCGATCCCCAGCGCATAGAGGTCGTTGAGCGCAAAGGCGAAGGTCGACTCCAACGCTGCCGACGACGACATGCCCGCTCCCAGCGGTACGTCGCCCGAAAAGGCGGTGTCGAAGCCGCCGATGCGGCCGCCGCGCTTCTGGATTTCGCGGCAGACGCCGAAGATGTAGCGGGCCCACGACTCGGAGGGTTTGTCCTCCTCGCGCAAGCCGAACTCCGCATAGGAGTCCAGATCGACGGCGTAGGCGCGCACGCGGTCGGTGCCGTTGGGGCGGATCATCGCCGTGATGCCGCAGTCGACGGCACCCGGGAAGACGAAGCCGCCGTTGTAGTCGGTGTGTTCACCGATCAGGTTGATGCGTCCCGCCGAGGCGTAGAGTGTTCCGTGGGTATTGAAATGCCGCTCGAATGCGGCCCTTACATTGGATTGCGTCATGGTCCGAATGGGATTAGTGGTTTTAAAGTCTTACAAATATATAAAAAATTTAGTAAACGGCGATTCCGAAAAACGGGAACGGCCGGAAAATCGTTCACATTCGTGTTCCTTTTCTCGCCTCGGCATGGCCCGGGCGAGCGCGGCTCTGTACTCGGCTTATCGAAAAGTTCCCGTCGAGGACTCGTCGTCTCCGGCGTCTCTGACGGCGAGGGTCGTATGTCAGGCGTGGCGGGG
>ERZ773237.681-NODE-681-length-35487-cov-2.809889_pt1 | contig 35487 bp, 34 predicted proteins | sample MGYA00580990_ERZ773237 | MGnify/ENA primary metagenome ERZ773237 (study PRJEB29015, sample SAMEA2737749) | human gut metagenome | biome: human gut; feature: human-associated habitat; material: faeces | place: China | collected 2012 ...
CAATTAAATACTATTTGATTATAATAATATGATTTAGCAAAAGCTGAATGGGCGGCTTGGGATGAAAGAAGAACGAAAATGAAGTATTTATGTATTATTATTGCTATTGCACTTTTGATTGTAGGAATTATTCTTATAGTTTCAAAAGCAAAGGGAAAAGTGGTTGATAACAAAGTTCAGCGTAATGTTGGTAGTATTGTTATCGGTATTATAATGTGTATTGTAAGTATTGCTTATTTCATTGGTTGTTATACATATACAACTAATAACTATGATAGATTACTGACAACTAAATCTGACTTATCAAAAAAGTTACTATGATGATGTCTAACTATTATGACGTTAAAAGTTATAATGACAGATATGATAGAGTAACGGATAGCATTTTTTCATTCATTGGTGATGATGAGGAAGTAAGTAATTTCGATATTAATGAATTAGATAAACAAGGTTATATCATTAAACCATCCACAACCAACCATGTTCTTAAACCATCACATTAATTTTAGGCAGGAAGTTTTTACTTCCTGCTTTTTCATTGAAGGGAAATTACTAATAAGTATCCAGACTCTAAAGATTTAAAATTCTTTAAGTTATTCTTATCACAATTAACTGATGAAGATGAACAATTAAAGTGGAAATTAGCATTTGAAAATTCTTAAAATATTTTTAAATTAATAACTTTTAAGTTATAATATATTACAAAGAGGGAAGCAATTATGTACAATATATATTTCTATCAAGATAAGAATGGTCATCAACCAGTTCTTGAATACATACAAAATTTAAAAAAAGAGAAACAATAAAGATAGTCGCATTAAACTTAATAAAATCAACGACTATATTACAATTTTAGGTAGATTTGGAACAAGAGCAGAAGAACCATATATTAAACATATTGATGGAGAAATATGAGAACTAAGACCACTTAGAGATAGAATTTTATTTGTGGCTTGGCATAATGGTGATTTTGTGTTGCTTCATCAGTTTATGAAGAAAACACCTTTAAGAGAAATTCAAAAAGCTAAAAATGAGTATTCTGATTTATTAGAAAGAGGTTTTGACAATGAAAAAAAATAATAGTGCTATTGGTTCTAATTGGAACGATGTTCGTAAGAAACTATTTACTCCGGAAGAAATAGCAGAAAGTGATTTGAGAGTATCTATTATAAGTGAAATCATCAATGCAAGAAATGAAAAAGGTATTAGCCAAAAACAACTTGAATTGATGAGTGGTGTAAAACAACCTGTTATTGCAAGATTGGAAAAAGGTCAAACCAATCCACAGTTAGACACTATTCTAAAACTATAAGTTCCTTTAGGTAAGAAATTAATTATTGTTGATGATAAGTAATTGAACAAAACTGCATTAAGAATTGAAAGAAGGTATTTAAATGAAAAAGTTATTATCATTATTATTAGTTGCAACAATCATTACAAGCACATTATGTGTAAGTTATTTTGCATTTGATAACGTGGACAATTTGTCCAACATTACAACATCTGAACCAACAGAGAAAGGAATTGAAACATCTACTATAAGTACATCTGATGAAGCAACATCTGATGAAGCAACACCTGATGAAATTACTACAGAACCTTCTTTCACCAACTACAGAAAGTAGTACAATAGAAAGTTCTACAGAACCTTCTTCATCAACTACAGAAAGTAGTACAATAGAAAGTTCTACAGAACCTACTACAACAGAAACAACTGAAGTTAAAGTTAGTTCTATTAAGCTAAATGCTACAAGCAAGACACTTTACAATGGTAAGTCAACAACTTTAAAGGCTACTGTTTTTCCTATAAATGCTACTAATAAGAGATTAACTTGGAAGTCAAGCAATACAAAGGTTGCTACTGTAGATAAGAATGGTAAAGTCAAGGCTCTTAAAGTAGGTAATGCTATAATTACTGCAACATCTACTGATGGTAGTAATGTATCAGCTCAATGTAAAATCAAGGTTGTACAAAGAGTTACTAAAATTAAACTAAATAAGAGTATTATTAACTTGTCTAAAAAAGGCAAAACTGCAAAACTAAAAGCTGCAGTATTACCTAATAACGCTTATAACAAGTCAGTTACTTGGAAATCAAACAACACTAAAGTAGTTACTGTAGATAAGAACGGCAAAATCAAGGCAACAACAAATAAGGGTACAACTTATGTAAATGCTATTGCAAAAGACGGTAGTAAAATCAGAACAAGGATACTTGTTGTTGTAGGTAAAAAGGTAAAGAAAATCACTTTGAATAAATCTTCAGTTACTCTTAACAGGGGTGCAAAGAATAGAACTTTCCAATTAAAGAAAGCTATTAAGAATAAAAATGCTACTTATAAAGGTGTAAGTTGGTATTCATCAAATAAGAATGTTGCTACTGTAAACAGTAATGGTAAAGTTACAATCAAGCATAGAGGTAAAGTTGTAATTACTGTAAAGGCTAAGGACGGTAGTAATAAGTCAGCAAAGTGTAAATTTACAGTAAAGCAACTTGTTACAAAGTTATCATATAACAATAAGAAACAAGTTAAAGAAGTATATAAAAATAAGACTATTAAATTTGCAGTTACAGTAGTTCCTAGCAACGCAAACAATAAAGGTTTAACTTATTCTTCTAGTAACAAAAAAGTTGCTACAGTTAATTCAAAAGGCGTTGTTAAAGGTATTAAGGCAGGTACAGTAACTATTACTGCAAAAGCAAAAGATGGTAGTAGAAAAGTAGTAAAACTAACTGTTAAAGTTAAAAATCCACCTATAAGTGATAATACAAAATTAACAATAAAGCAACTCAAATCTAAATCGATTGTCAAAAGACATTGTGATATGCTGAATAACTACTTTAAGTCTTGTGGTGCAACAATTGAACCACGATTAAAATGTCAACATCAATGGTATGTTGAGGATACATCCGGATATTGTGTTGATAATTTTGTATCCCTTAATTATTGGTATACCGAAACACTATCATATTGGATTCAAGAAATGTCCGGTGATTTTCTTAACAATAATAATGATTGGAATGACAAAGGTTATCTTAAAGATTCTAATAAATATGCAGATTTTCTAAATTCATTTATATATTGGGATAAAAACGGTTACCCACAATACCGAAAAAATCTAATTTTAGATAGCAAATACAATGGTTTTGATTGGCTAATCAATACTGAAACACCAAAAGATTCAAAATTTTTAGTTTATGTTGATTTTGAAAAATTTAAAATCAATGGTAAAGATTATAAAGATAATAAAGGAAATCAAGAGTATGTAATTAAGTTCTATTACAACTGGCAATCTATTGAAGATTATAATAACCACAAAGACCCAAGAGATTAAAATATAATATTCGTGTATTTACACCGATTACTTTAATAAAAGTGGTCGGTGTTTTCCTTTTGTCAAAATTGACAAATTTTCAAAAAAACAGAAAAATATTGCAAATTTAGGTTGTCAAAATGCAAAAGTCACGGAATATAAGTAGGAGGTAATAATATGTTTTGTCGCTCACCAACTTAATAAACTTCTATAAAATACGAAAAAAGGAGGAAAATAAAATGAAAATCTTATTATCAATTAATAAGAAAGCTATTGCCTTATTGTTATCATTTTTAGTGATTTTAAGTTCATTTTCTTTGATATATACTTCAAAAGTGTCAGCTGATACTACTGGTAGAAGCACCAATACTAAGATGATGTATCAAGACCCTTTTACTGCGAGTGGTTCTCATATTGTTGCAACTAAAAGCATTGCCGGTACTGACATAAAAAAAGGTTCATCACGATTTTTTGTGGGATGGTGAACGTACAGAAGGAATAGAAAGATAGCGAATCAAGGTAAAGAAGAAGTCATCATCACGGTAACCGTAGCCGATTCGTTTAGCGACCTTGATCTTGTTGTTGAAGCTTTCGAGCTTGCCGGTGCTGATTGAGTAGATGGCATGGGCCGCTAAGCCAGGGAGCCGTTTTTCTTTTTGAACTGCAAACCGTACCAATGCGGGAATCTCACTTTCTTTCGCCGCCTGAAACCATTTTGTCCATCCGACGACTGCTTGTTGGTAATCTGTCAATTCATAAAGTCTGCACATTTCCTCTTTCATGGCATAACAAACAGCAAGGTCGTGATGATCTTGCAGAATAGATTGTAATTGCTCGGTATGTTATCCGTGTTCCTGGATAGTTGAAAGGTATTTCTTTTGTAAATGTTTCGTGGCAACAGTTGCATTGATATCTATGGATAAAGAAGTTCCATATGTGTGTAGTACCTCTCCATATTGGAATATCTTTGAGTTTGACTTGTCCGTTTTCATAAATATACACACTGCCTCCACAATAAGGGCACCGAACTGTCTGCATTGACCTTACGCTTTCCAGAAACAGTACGCTTTTATCTTTTTTAGGACTGATTCCTATATGTGTTCCTTTAAATCCTTGACTTTGATATCATCTAAATAGAGCATAGGTTTCTCTCCTCCATTGTTTGTCTTTTCAACTACAATTTTGGAACTTCCTATGCTCTTCTTCAATATTTATTTTTGATTATCCCACATTTTTCTGTGATGAGGGAAAGTTTTAATACCTTATGAAATTACACTACTCTCAAACAGGACAGGTCATTGGCTTACAAACATATAAGTTTTAATACCTTATGAAATTACACTACTCTCAAACTACATACAACCTTTGTACTTACCACTTGTGGTTTTAATACCTTATGAAATTACACTACTCTCAAACTCCACCGCAGCAACGCCGACGGAATCACTTGTTTTAATACCTTATGAAATTACACTACTCTCAAACTTACTTACAATAAAGTTGCTTACAAGTCAAGTTTTAATACCTTATGAAATTACACTACTCTCAAACAAGTCTGATTGAATAGAAGAGTTACCACTAGTTTTAATACCTTATGAAATTACACTACTCTCAAACGCCCTTGCTTTCTTCAATTCATCATCAAGAGTTTTAATACCTTATGAAATTACACTACTCTCAAACTGATGAATCCTAGTCTGGACTATGACTATCGTTTTAATACCTTATGAAATTACACTACTCTCAAACAAGAAAATAATCCTTTAATACATCTTTCTTGTTTTAATACCTTATGAAATTACACTACTCTCAAACAATAGTACTAAGGATAATGAAAATTATACTGTTTTAATACCTTATGAAATTACACTACTCTCAAACTACATCATTATCATTAAAATTAATTAACTGGTTTTAATACCTTATGAAATTACACTACTCTCAAACACTTATACTTATTGCAGAAATATGAAAAACGTTTTAATACCTTATGAAATTACACTACTCTCAAACTGTGACGGCGTAGAGTATGTTCGTTTTAAGAGTTTTAATACCTTATGAAATTACACTACTCTCAAACGATAGACATAGGTCTTACTTCCAACAAAGAGTTTTAATACCTTATGAAATTACACTACTCTCAAACTAACGTTCAGCAGAGTGTTTTGTGTCTCCTGTTTTAATACCTTATGAAATTACACTACTCTCAAACCTATCATTCTGTGTATTTTGCTATCGTGTCGTTTTAATACCTTATGAAATTACACTACTCTCAAACATCAAAGAGTTGAAATATCTGCTAGACCAAGTTTTAATACCTTATGAAATTACACTACTCTCAAACAATTAATGTAGTATAATATAACTATCAAAAGTTTTAATACCTTATGAAATTACACTACTCTCAAACGATGGTTATACAAGCACACAATCTATTTCAGTTTTAATACCTTATGAAATTACACTACTCTCAAACCATCAGTTCCATTACAACTCTGTGGCTTTCGTTTTAATACCTTATGAAATTACACTACTCTCAAACTGGGTGTTCATTCTCCTTCTTTTCAAGTTCGTTTTAATACCTTATGAAATTACACTACTCTCAAACTGTAAGCATTTCTCCTGTTTCTGTATCTACAGTTTTAATACCTTATGAAATTACACTACTCTCAAACCTCAAATAAAATGCACCCACTACATGTGCATGGTAAAAACATAAGATATTTCACTTAATTTTATTACATTTCTATATTATTTGTCAATCACCTCACATAAATCTTTATCAATTATTATTATTTCTTCCAGAGAAGTTATTTGATTTGGATATATATTTTCTATATCCACTAAATAAATATCGTGAGCAATAAGTGTGTTATAAAATGATAAAATCTCATTATTGCTGAAATAAATAAAAAGATTTTGTGTAATAAAACACTTTATGCCCAAATACTTATTCACTAAACTAATATACAATAAAAGTTTTTCTAATACGCCTGAAAAATCATTATTAGGAGAGAAAGAAAACAGTTTTATAAAAGCACTTGTTTCTATTTCATCATTAAAAGTAAAATCAAATTCTTTTTCTTCACAAAGATTATAACAAAGTTTTGTACATAATTCTTTAATCATTGATAATTCATCAAAATACTTTGAATTACAAATAAATTCTAAATCACTATTAATTTTACTCATAAGTTTTTTATCAGCTAAATTAAAAGATAGTGCATTATCTATAAATCTAACTGATTTAGAAAAATCTAATGGTTTATAATCCTTTGAAAACACAAATAAGCCCTCTTCATCACCATTCTGTAAACTTAAAATAGTATTTCTAAACTGAATTTTATTTTCAATAACCAACAGTTTAATATTACTATTTTCAAATATTACAGGATCTGTCATTAAATTATATAACATTCTCATAGCATTAACAACCTTTCATCAGTATCTACTGTATCATTTGAATACTCACCGGAAATAATTTCCATCTTTGAATATTGTTTTTCAGTAATTGTAAGAATTTGAACAAGGCCTTCCGAAGGCTTGTTCTTTTTTACACTATCAATCATTCCTTTTGCATTTGTCTGATTTAATGCCAATCTCACATAAACAGACTGTTGCATCATCATAAAACCACTTTTAATCAGATACTTTCTGAACTTAGTATAATTTCTTCTATTTTCTGCTGTTTCTGTAGGTAAATCAAACATTACTAATACTCTCATAAATCTATAACTCATTTTTTGGAAACCTTATTAAAGATGAATTCTGTTCTTCTATTGCTGTAAAAACACTTTTACAATATATTTTTATTGTATTTAGAAAAGTTTGTTTTCGGTCATCTATTATCAACTCTTTATTAAGTAAAGAATAAATTAGCACTTTTTCTTCTTTATCAAATTTTACCGGATTACATTCCTTAACAATAGAATCAACAAAAGGTCGGAATGGTTCCATTAAATCACAACTTAAATTGTATTGATTAAACATATTATCATGAAATAATCCCAGTTGTGTTATGTAACCATTTGACACAACTTCCCTGTTAAAAGTAGAAAGTATGATACTATAACCATAATTAAGCATAGCATTAATGGGACAATCATTTTTTCTTGAAAAACTCTTTCCAAACAAAGCATTAAAATACACTTTTGCGGAATGACCTTCTCTATTGGTAGAATCATTAAACTCAATTTCATCAATATATTGTAATAATTGAGTATATTGAGGCAACTGAAATTGCTTTAATACTTTTGCTTGATTACTGATTTTTTCTGCAACAATATTTGTCCATATATACTGCTTGATATGGTCATCCCAATCAATCTGTTGTTTCAGTTTTAAACTCGACTTACAACTATCATAATATGGAGTTACTTCAAATGACGGACTATGCTTTTCGTCACAAAAAATAACTTTGACACTTTTCTTGGTTAATTCGTTTAGGAGAGCAACAGTTACTGCAACAGATGTACTCTCAACAATTAACATACTAATTTCACTAATATGTATCTTTGTAGTTTTTTCAACATCACGAACAACTAGATAACCAATAGAATAATCCAGTTTACAGGTTTTTGTTATTACTACTGTTCTCCAACTCATAGTTACTCTCCTAAATAATAAATTTACATGTTCAACAAGTCAATTTTCTTTTCAAATAATCCTGTTACTGACTGATTAACAAGGTAAATAGATTTTACATTTTTAATTTCAGTTAATACAGAATTAGAAGTAAGTGCACCAGATTTTTTAGCCAGACCTATTTTCGATAAATCTCCCATTAAAACGTTACAATGTAATATTTTTAAAATTTCATTTAAAACAAAACATTGTGTTCTTAAATCAAGAGAAAGAAATACATCTCTCTTTTGATTAATCTTTTTTCCCATATCTGAATACTTTACTTTTAAAATTGTATTACACATTTTGTTCACTAAAGAATCAAATAAATCGATGTTTTCATCAAAAGAAACACCATCAAATTCAGTAATAGTATGATCTTCAGGGCTTTCAAGTAATTTTGTAATATTTCTTACATACAACTCACCTTGGTAACCTAAAACCAAAAGCATTGCTGATTTATATACTATTGTCTTACCACCATTTGACTTACTGCTAATATTCATTCTAAATCCATCAATTTCAATACAAGCATTGTACTTCACAATTGGAATAAGAATTTTCGGATTAACTAGACCTAATCTTTCTGTTAAATACTGAATAGGATTTCCTTCATATTCTTTTCTTAAGTAGCTATCGATAGGTACAAATTGACGACTTTTCTTTCCTTTCTTACCTTCAAATTCAACATATGAGAAGTAAGAAGAGGTTGGCTTATCATAACCACCATACTTGTTAATATTAGAAAGTGGTGAATTTTCCTTTAATGGTGCTTGTCCTTTGCCCTTTTTAAGAGGTAAAACTTTAAAAAGTGCTCCATGTTGAACGAAAGAGTATCTCCTATAGATAGGATTATTCTTGTTCATTGTTTTCTTAACAATATTCAAAGAATAATTATCTTCAGCAATCCATGCATTTTTAACATCATAACTAAACATTTTGTTCATACTATATTTCTTAGTCTGCAAACCCTTTATAAAGTTAATTCTATTATGAGTAAACCTTTCATTGTACACATTACCAACAACAATATTAAGGTATGCATCCTTTGCATGGTGCATATCATTGACTGTTCTGCATTTTAGCATATCGTATTTTTTTCTAAATTCAGAAGCATATCTAGCCTTAACATAAACAATTTCAGTATTTGGATATAAAATTTTAAGAATATCAGCTACAGCTTTGGTTGACTGTGAAGTTTCTACAAGTTGACGAGCAATAAAGTCGGAAAGTTCACTGTCTGTTAAGCTTGTTGACCTTGTAAGTCTTTCAAACTTTTTCTTACTGATTAACTCTTTAGAATAAAGTACATACCAAAAAGATTTCATCTTATCTCTAATAGACTTATCTAAAGGATAGTCATTATCCTTATGAGAGTTCACTGTTCTCTTAACTAATACACGGTTATCAAGGCTATCATCTTTTACCTTTGATCTAGGGAAAATATGATCAATATCATAGATATTTTGATTAAACAAATCTGAAATATCAATGCTTTCTCCGGTGTACATACATTTTCCAAATTGAGTGTAATACAAATACAACTTATCCTGTTGAAATTCATTGTCAGGTGTTTTCTCTAAACTTTCCCAAAGTTCACCGGAATCTTCTTTGCAATTTTTGTAAAGTTCTTCAAGACGCTTTTTACGAGAGTGTTTACGTCCTTTATCCCCTTTAACACCATCACTTCGAGTCATTTCCACAAATATCTTCTTAGGTTGGCTCTTTTGTATCTTCTCAATTTCTTTCATAATAAGTAAAGACTGATAAATAGGTCTTTTTATCTTTGGAGATACATATAATGCTTCTACCATTTTTCTAATAGAAGTACTGTTTTGAATTTCTCTATTAGCATTTTCTATGCTCTTTTGGAAATTATATTTTGAGCCTAAGAGTTCCATAAAATTATCATTAGTATTCCAAAGGGAATTAATGATATTATCCTTTACTTCACCGGTATTTTCATCAAAATCATAAATTTCAGTTAATAAATCTTTAGAAAATCTTCCCCAATCTTTATATTTTAACTTGCTTATCTTCTTAATATCATCATCAGATAACTTATCAGCAAAGTTTTTCTTCAATCTTTTTTTCAGTAACTTTTTATCGTCACCAAAAATGGTAATAGAAGAAATAATCATTTCCTTTTCTTCTAAAGCTAAATCATAAGAAGAAAGATCAATAGCTGAACGCATACTTGTTTTGAAGTCACCATCAATTCCTGTAATGTCAGGTGTTTCACCTGTCTTTGATTTGATATAATTTACAAGACTCTTTCTTGTCACTTTTTTGTGATGCATAAAAAGATCATTAAATATATCTTGCTTAAACTGAACATCAGGTTTCTCACCATCAAGACGCAAATTATTTAGTTCATTAAGAACCATAAACTTGCTATATAGAATTGAATTTTTAGGAATAACATCCCTATCAAATAAGTATGTACACTTACTTGTTAGATTAGTAATAAAAGCCTCTGCTGACTTTTCAACATCTACAACCTTATCAAAATTCCAAGGATAAATTTTTTCTTTACCTCTAATAAGCCAAGAATTATCACTATGAGTATTTAAAGGACCAACATAGTAAGGGATTCTAAACTGAAAAATCTTTAGAATTTTGTCACTAACAGAAATGCCATCACAATCTTTTTCACTTAGGAAAGGAAGATATTTTGAGGCATTATTCAGAATCATCTTTACTTCTTTTTCATTAACTTGCATTGGAATAACACCATTATCTTTTACCACTATCTTAGGCATAAAGGTGTTATTCTCAATTTTCAGGAACATATCTTCATAACCGGAATGGTCAAGATTCTTAAAGGACTTCAATAGGTATGAACAAAATTCTTCCTGTGTTGCTTTGTTCTTTCTTGCTAAAACTCCTGTTTTACCGTTTTCCTTATACTTTCCACTATATGAAGTGTAGTTTGGAATATCGGATGAAACCCTAAAAATTTCATCATACTTGTCAAAACATCTTTCTTTAACATAGTCCTTCAACATTCTCAAATCATTCTTATGTTCTTCATATGTTTTAACCTTAGCAAAAGATATATAAGATTCACCGTTTAGAATATCAGCTAAAACAGCCCAATCATAAATTGCTTTTACTTTTTCAATAAGTTCATATCTGTCTTGCAATATAGCAATGTAATCATCTTCATTTTCATCAAAACTGTTATCAAAAACAATTTTATTTTTTTCGGCATCATCCAAAGTTTTATCACTAAAAATAGTAGATAAAGTTCCTTTCAGTCCACAAAGCAAAGTAATAATCTCAACTTCCTGTGGGTTGTTCTTCTTAGTAATTTGAAAATAATTACTAAGTTCTTTTTTCTTAACACTTCTACTCTTGCTTTTATCCTTGAGAACATCAGCAACATTTGAGGAATCACTACATTCAAGTACAATACCCATTTCCTCACTTAAATAGGTAACTAAATCATCATAAAGAAAATCAAAAGAAGAATCACTATCATAATCAGAATTTAGATTATCAAACAAAAAGTGACCTCTATTCTTAATTAGATGATGCAATGCAAGATAAACCAATCTAATATCATGTGGATCCTCTCTTTCAATGAGATCCTTTCTAAGGTGATAAATTGTGGGATAAGCATTATGATAATCAACATCAGTATAATTTTTATCTGCAAATACTGCATAAGGCACATTGGTTGATTTATCTTCAAGATAAAGATTACTTTCTTTCAGTCTTTGAAAAAAAGCAATATCTACTTTGGATATTTCCTCGTTAAACAGCAATTGTAACCATGCAATTCTTTGCTTCTTTCTATCAATTCTTTTTCTAGAATTTCTGAAAGTTCTCCTGTCAACAGCAGTATTACATTCATCAAAGAGTTCATAGCCCCACATAGACTTCCCATGGAATTTACATAAATTGTAGTAAAAATCAGACACTGCCCATCCTACTGATTCAGTACCTATATCAAAGCCAACATAATAATCTTTCATAAAAATTTCTCCTTTTGTATTGACAACTAAAAATTTTAAGTATATAATTAAGACAATCTTAAAACCTTATGAGATTACACTACGAGTTCAAATAAAAATTTATTCAAATCGTTGCATTAATTTGCAACTGTCACATTGTGTGATTTAAGACCTGCAAAAGCAGGTCTTTTTTTATTTTACTGTCCCATTTATGGGACTTATCTTTTGTGATTTTACACAGATAATACACTGTACATAATTATTTTTTATATATTTTTAATAATTTAGTGATATTATATCATAGTACAATAAACATTTCAATATGTATTTGCATTTTTTTAATTATATATTGAATTATATTCACAATTCATATATAAAAAAGACCCAAGAATTAAAAATTCTTGAGTCTTTTTATTCCAAACTTTTCTTGGCTCTATGTCAATAGTTGGGGTAAATCCACTAAAATGAAATAGATTAGATAGACAAGTGATAGTATTATGCTATCACTTGTTTTTTTCTTTTGTAGTGAAAACATATGTAAAATACGGTTACGAAATCTATTAAAATTTTGATATCCATAAGCATTCCTTTTTAGAACTTTGATTTTGTTGTTGCAACCTTCTGCAAAACCATTAGTTACCGGTGTCAAGAATGAATTTAAAATACCATTTAGCCAATTAAGCATTGTTTTTGCACATTTCTCTAAATGTTCAATTCCGCTATCAAGTGCCGAATCTATCCATTCAGACATTCTTTTCTTGGCTTCTTCTCTGTCATTGCAATCAAATATTTTGAGAAAATTTTCCTTAAACCAATGTGCAATATTTAGGTTTGCTGATTTATACAACATAATATTTACTTGTTGCTTTTGTTCATCATTTAATTCATCAAATCGTTTTAATAACAGCTTTCTTGAGTGTTTGAAATATTTTCTTTCACTCTTTGGGAACTTCTTCTGTTCCTCTTTTCGTACTCTTTCAAATGCCCATATTATCTGCCTTATCCAATGGTATTTATCCACTACCTGCGTTGCATTTTTAAGCCAAGTTTCGGATACTTTAAAATATGTTTTCCACATATCACTTACAAATAACTCAACTTCCATCCTATTTTCTTTAGGAAACTCCTTAAAATACTTAATTAAATCGTACATTTATATATATGATAAATCTTGTTGTATATCTTTGGTATTTAGCAAGAAAATTATTATCTTCAGCAAACCTTTTTCCGCATTTACAACGGTATCTTCTTTTCCTTAGATGTATATATATGAACTTACCAAAGCTTGGAATATCCTTAATTACTTGCACTCTGTAGTCATGAACACAATCTGTTACACAACCACAATTAGGACACTTATGAGGTTTTCTTTCCAATTCACAATGAATATGGACCTCTTTTTCATTGCTTTCAATATTATTTATTATTATGCCTTGCAATCCTGTTATTTTTTCGGTAAAATAAGTGTAGAGCATATTTTTGACCTCCGTTCTGGTTTTTTGTCAATTCTATTTTAACGGATTTTTCAAATTTATGCTCTACTTTTTTATATTTTTTTCGTAGGCTCTATTTTTCTTACCCCAACATTTATTATAGAGCCTAAAAAAACAGAGATTATGAAATTAATCATAATCTCTGAAAATTGCTTAATTAAAATTAGTCTTTTGGTAACTTAAAGTCATCAGAAAAGTCAAAAGTAGCAAAGTAGTCACCTGGAGTTTCTGCTCTTCTAATTAACTTATGTGAGCCATCTTCCTTTAGTAGTACCTCTGCACTTCTTAGCTTACCGTTGTAGTTGTAGCCCATTGAGAAACCATGAGCACCGGCATCATGAATATAGATAATGTCACCCATATCAATCTTTGGTAACATTCTGTCAATAGCGAATTTATCGTTATTTTCGCATAGGCCACCTGTAACATCATACTTATGGTCGCAAGGTTCATTTTCTTTACCAAGAACAGTAATATGGTGATAAGAACCATACATTGCAGGACGCATAAGGTTTACTGCACAGGCATCTACTCCGATGTACTCTTTGTAGATATGTTTCTCATGGATTGCTTTTGTTACGAGTCCGCCATATGGTGCGAGCATGAAACGCCCAAGCTCTGTAAATATTGCCACATCTCCCATGCCTGCCGGTACCATTACTACATCGCCCATTCCCTCAGGAACAAGGATTTCTTCAAATTTTTTTCTAACACCTTCACCGATAATAGCAATGTCGTTCTTTGGCTGTTCAGGTTTATAATCAACACCAACACCACCTGAAAGGTTGATAAACTTAATATGTACACCTGTTTTCTTGTGTAGTCTAACTGCTAGGTTAAATAGAATACCGGCTAGTTCAGGATAATATTCATTTGAAACGGTATTTGATGCTAAAAATGCGTGAATACCAAATTCTTCAGCACCGGCCTTTTTAAGTTCAGTAAATGCTTCAACCATTTGTTCTTCACTCATACCATACTTTGAGTCACCGGGAGTATCCATAACCTGAACTTTTTCTTCACTATCAGCTAGTTTAAAAACACCACCCGGATTATATCTGCAACAAATTGTCTTTGGAACACCACAAACCTTTTTGATAAATTCAACATGAGTTAAATCATCAAGGTTAATGTTAGCACCTAGTTCATAAGCCTTTTTCATATCTTGTACAGGTGTAACATTTGAACTAAACATAATGTCACTACCTGTGATACCACAAGCCTCACATAGTTCAAGTTCTGTATAAGAAGAGCAGTCCATACCACAACCCTCTTCTTGTAAAATCTTCATTAGATATGGGTTAGGAGTAGCTTTTACTGCAAAATATTCCTTATAACCTTTGTTCCAACTAAAAGCCTTGTTAAGTGCTCTAGCATTTTCTCTAATACCCTTTTCGTCATAAATGTGGAATGGTGTAGGAATGTCCTTAATAATATCCTTAGCCTGTTCCAAAGTAATAAATGGCTTCTTCTCCATTTTTATTCCTCCTCTGAATCTTTTAAGTATTCCTCAACACTTTCATTAATAACACCGATTATTGACTCGGCACCTTCCCCTGTTTGTGCTGAAAATGGAAATAATCTTATATCATCAAACTCTTTTAGAGTTTCCCCAATCATAGCTAAATTCTTATTAACTTCTGATTTCTTTAGCTTATCCAGCTTTGTAAGAACTACAATATATGGCAAACCACTATTGTGTAAAAAACTAATCATACCAATATCATCTTGAGTTGGTTTATGTCGCATATCAAGTAACTGAACAACTAGGCAAAAGGCTCTTTCTTGGTCAAAATAGCCTTCCATTAGTTCTGCCCATCTTTGTTTTTCTGCTTTACTTACCTTTGCATAACCATAACCCGGTAAATCTACAAGATGAAAATCATCAACATCAAAAAAGTTAATTGTTGCAGTTTTACCTGGCTTTGAGCTAATTCTGGCCAAAGCCTTTCTACCACAAAGTTTATTGATAAGTGATGACTTACCAACATTACTTTTGCCGGAAAAAATAACTTCTGGTTTAGTTGACTGAGGTAACTGATTGCTTGTACCACAAGCAAATTCAAATTCTGCACTATTAAAAGTCATAATTACCTCCTACTGTCTAATTGCATTAACTAGACCATCTTTAACAGATGTACCAGTACTTTTTGCAAATGATTTATTATAATTGCAAATTGCAATTTCTAAAACCTCTGTTATATGTTTAACAGGTTTAAATTCAACCTTTTCTTTAACTACATCATCAACTTCTTCAAGGTCTTTAATGTTGTCATAAGGAATGATAACAGTTTTCATACCATTTCTATAGGCTGCCATACTTTTCTCTCTAAGTCCACCTATTGGAAGGACTTTACCTCTTAAAGTAATTTCACCTGTCATAGCAACATCACTTCTTACAGGCATATTAGTTAATGCTGAGAAAATAGCAGTTGCCATTGTTACACCGGCTGATGGTCCATCTTTTGGAACTGCACCTTCCGGAGCATGAAGATGGATGTCATTTTTTCTATAGAAATCATTATTAATTATGTACTTTTCACTCATAGTACGGATACAAGTAATAGCAATTTTAGCTGATTCTTGCATTACTTCACCTAATGAACCTGTTAGCTGAATATTACCCTTACCAGGCATTAATGCCACTTCAATAGGTAACAATGTACCACCAACAGAAGTCCAAGCCAATCCGTTTACAACGCCAACTTCATTGCGTTTACTCTTAGTGTCATCAGTAAATTTATAAGCACCTAAGAATTCTTGAACATTCTTATCTGTGATAGAAACTGAGTCAACTTCTTCCATAAGTATTTTAACTGCTGATTTTCTCATTAAGGAAGCAATTGTTCTTTCTAATGAACGAACACCTGCTTCTCTTGTATAGTAATCAATTAATGAATAAATACCCTTAGACGAAATTTTGAATTGTGTTTTATCAAGGCCATTTAATTCAAGTTGTTTCTTAATTAAATGCTTTTTAGCTATATTCAGCTTTTCTTCTCTTGTATAAGATGGAAGTTCAATAATATCCATTCTATCCCTTAATGGTGCAGGGATAAGTGACAAGTCATTTGCAGTTGTGATAAACATTACATTTGATAAATCAAAAGGAATTTCTAAGTAATGGTCAACAAATGTACTGTTCTGTTCACTGTCAAGAACTTCAAGTAAAGCTGATGTTGGGTCGCCTTTGTAGTCTTGTCCAAGCTTATCAACTTCATCAAGAATAATCAAAGGATTCATACTCTTTGCACTTCTCATTGCATTGATAATTCTACCCGGCATAGAACCTATATATGTCTTTCTATGACCTCTGATTTCTGCTTCATCATGAATACCACCAAGGGCAATTCTTGCACTATTCTTGCCAATAGCTTTAGCAATAGACTGTGCAATAGAAGTTTTACCAACACCGGGAGGTCCAACCAAACAAATAATCTGTGAATTGTTCTTACGGTTAAGAATTTTAACTGCAAGTTGTTCAATAATTCTATCTTTAACCTTATTTAAACCATAATGTTCTTTATCTAAAGACTTTCTTACTTTATGTATTTCAAGTTTATCAGTTGTAAACTTATTCCATGGCAAATCAAGACAAGTATCAAGATATGTACGAATAACAGTAGCTTCTTGATTTGAATAACCCATTTTCTGAAGTTTAGCACATTCTTTTAATAAGGTCTTTTCAATTTCTTCATCAAGGTGTAAATCTAAAATTTTCTTTTTATATTCTTCAGATTCAGATTCAGGATTGTCCTGTTCACCAAGTTCTTCTTGAATTACTGCTAACTGTTCCCTTAGAAAATAATCTCTTTGGTTTTTTTCTATATTCTGTCTGGCTTTTTCTACAATGTCATTTTCAATTTCAATAACATTGATTTCTTCCAACAGTAATTCAATTAAGGCTTCCAGCCTTGCTTCAATATCAAAGATATTTAGAATTGTCTGTTTATTTGTATAGTCGGTAATAATATTACTAGCTATATAATCAGCAATTTCAGAGGCATCTTTACAAAGACTTAGTTTATAAAGATAATCAGTTGAAAAACTAGGTGTAATAGATATATATTGTTCAAATACATTTTTTGCTGCTCTTACTAAAGCATCACCTTTTTCACTGTCGGTAATTTCACTTCTAGGAACTTCTTCTACTTTAGCAAATAAGCAATTTGTATCTGTTGTAATCTCTTTTAAAATACCACGATATTTACCTTGAATAGTAACTCTGATAATATCTTCTTGTTGGTTTACTATTTGGGTAATGTTGCAAATAACACCAACTTTGTAAACATCATCAAGTTTTGGTCTATTCACAGAAGTTAGCTTTTGTGTGGTTACAAAAATTTCTTGGTTATTAAGCATAGCAGCTTCTACGGCAGCTTTACTACGCTTTCGACCTACATCAAAATGTAAAATCATATCCGGAAATACAACTAATCCCTTTAGTGGTAGAACCGGTAATTCAACAATATTAGGTGTATCGTTCATATAATCACTCAATTCAAAAATAGCTGTACCCAAAGAGTACAGCTATTTCGTATGTTTATTTAAGCTGTTGGATTGGATTCTTCATCCATAATTATTGGTTGCTTTTTCTTAGTTCTACGTCTTGTAATCTTTGGTTTAGCCTTACCGTTTACAACATCAGCGTTAATAACAATCTTCTTGATTGTTTCGTCAGATGGAGTTGTAAACATTAAATCAGTAAGAACATTTTCAAGAATACCACGCAAACCTCTTGCACCGGTATTTTGCTCCTTAGCAATCTTAGCTACTGCAAGTAGAGCATCATCAGTAAATTCAAGATCAACATCATCCAGTTCAAACAGCTTCTTGTACTGGTTGACAATTGAATTCTTAGGTTCAGTTAAAATTCTGACTAGGGCATTTTCGTCAAGACCTGAAAGTGATGTAATAACAGGAATACGACCAACAAGTTCAGGAATAATACCAAACTTAACAAGGTCATGAGCTACAACATCTTTCATCCAATCTGTACTGTCAAGTTCTTTACGGCTTCTAATTGTGCCACCAAAGCCAAGTACTGAGGAGTTCATTCTCTTCTCAACAATTTTTTCCAGTCCCTCAAAAGCACCACCACAAATAAATAAAATGTTCTTAGTATTTATCTGTATAAATTCCTGTTGAGGATGCTTTCTGCCACCCTGAGGTGGAACATTAGAAACAGTGCCTTCAATAATTTTAAGTAAAGCCTGCTGAACACCTTCACCACTAACATCTCTGGTGATTGATGGATTTTCAGACTTACGAGAAATCTTATCAATTTCATCAATATAGATAATGCCACGCTCAGCCTTTTCTATATCGTAATCAGCAGCTTGAATAAGTTTTAGAAGAATGTTCTCAACATCTTCACCAACATATCCGGCTTCTGTTAATGTGGTTGCATCAGCAATAGCAAAAGGAACATCAAGTGTTTTTGCTAAGGTTTGTGCAAGAAGTGTTTTTCCCACACCGGTTGGACCAAGTAAAAGCACATTACTCTTAGCAAATTCTACATCATCATCAAGGGAAAATACTCTCTTGTAATGGTTATAAACTGCTACACTCAAAGTAACCTTTGCTCTATCTTGACCAATAACATACTGATCTAGCACATCCTTAATTTCCTGTGGTTTAAGAAGCTGTGGAATTTCAATATCTTTCTTTTGGTTTTTAACAGGTTCAAGACCATCTTCTAATATTTGCATACACAAATCAACACATTGGTCGCAAATATATACACCATTGCCAGATATTATTCTACCAACCATATCTTGTGGTTTACCACAGAAAGAACAGTAAATTTCTTTTTCGTCCTTTGGCATTAACTAATTCCCCTTTTATCTGTTTGTGATAACCTTGTCAATTAGACCATATTCAAGTGCTTCTTGAGCAGTCATAAAGTTATCTCTTTCAGTATCCTTTGCAATTACATCATATGGTTGACCAGTATTGGCAGCAAGAATTTCGTTTAACTTCTTCTTTGTGTCGATAATGTGCTGAGTATGAATAAGCATATCAGTTGCCTGACCCTGAGCGCCACCACTTGGCTGGTGAATCATAATATCACTGTTAGGTAGAGCATATCTCTTGCCCTTTGCACCTGCTGATAGTAGGAAAGCACCCATTGATGCAGCCATACCCATACAAATTGTTGATACATCACACTTAATGTAATTCATTGTATCGTAAATTGACATACCGTCAGTAACAGAACCACCGGGACTATTAATATATAAGCTAATATCCTTTGTTGGATCCTGTCCTTCTAGGTATAGAAGTTGGGCTACAACCAAACTTGCAGTCTGGTTGTTTACCTCTTCTGTTAACATAATAATTCTATCGTTTAAAAGTCTTGAAAAAATATCATAGGAGCGTTCGCCTCTATTTGTTTGTTCAACGACATATGGTACTAATGCCATTCTAATCAATCCTTTCAATTATAATAATAGGTTAGATAGACCAAATTTATTCAATTAGTCTTCTTTTTTATCTTCAGCAGCCTTCTTGCTTTCAGCCTTAACACTGTTTACTGCAAGGTCCATAGCCTTCTGAGTCTTTAGGTCAGCTGATAGTGCTTCATCGTTGATTGCTTTCTTAACATCTTCAACCTTCATATTGTACTGATCAGCTAGTCTTGTGTATTCTGCATCTAGGTCAGCTTCTGTTACTTCGATAGCTTCCTTTTCAGCAATCTTTTCAAGAGCAAGTCTTAGCTTAACTCTCTTTTCAGCGTCAGGTCTGTACATTTCCTTAATAGTGTCAGGAGTTGCACCCATATACTTCATATATGTGTTAAAGTCCATACCCTGGCTTCTTAGACGCATATCGAATTCCTGAATCATTTCGTTAACTGCATTATCATACATCTGTTCAGGGATTTCACCTTCAACAGCATCACATAGCTTTGTGATAACCTGATCTTCGATATCCTTCTTCTGTTCATCTTCTAGACGTTTCTTAACAGTTTCCTTAACTTCTTCCTTATATTCGTCAAGAGTTTCCTTTTCACTTACATCCTTAACAAATTCATCGTCAAGTTCTGGAAGTTCTTTTCTCTTGATTTCGTGTAGGTTAATCTTGAATTCAGCATCTGCACCCTTTAGTTCTTCAGCCTGATAATCTTCAGGGAACTTAACTGTGATAGTGAATTCTTCACCTGTCTTGTGACCAACAATCTGTTCTTCAAAACCTGGGATAAAGTTGCCTGAACCAATTGCTAGGTTGTAGTTTTCAGCCTTACCACCTTCAAATGGAACGCCGTCCTTCATACCTTCAAAGTCGATAACAACCATATCGCCATTTTCAACAGCACCGTCTTCAACAGTTACCATACGGCTATTTCTGTCACGAACTTTTTCGATTTCTTCATCAATAAGTTTCTTTGTAACTCTTGTTGACTTCTTCTTAACTGTGATACCCTTGTAATCGTTAATGTCAATTTCAGGGTATGTGATTACTGTAGCCTTGAAAGTAAAGCCATCTTTTTCTGAAGCATCCATAGCTTCAAGGGATTCAACTGCAATAACATTTAGTTCTGCTTCCTTAGCAGCTGCATCAAGAGCTTCTGGGTAACAATCCTGCATTGCATCTTCAAAGAATACACCTTCGCCATACATCTTTTCGATCATATGCTTAGGAGCTTTACCTTTTCTAAAGCCAGGAACATTGATGTTCTTAACCTGCTTCTTGTATGCTTTATTACAAGCTTTTGCAAAAGTTTCAGCATCAACAGATACTTCAACTTCGTATGTGTTTTCTTTAGTTTTTGTTGAATTATTAAGACTCATTGTATATTTCCTCCTGTTTATGACTAAATAACTAGACAATTATAACATATGCTTTTGATAATTTCCATAGTTTTTATCAAATTATTTTGCAATTAGCACGGGGGTAAATGCTACACTGTCACTTGATATTAACTTTAGTTTAATATCTTCATAGTCACCATTAAAAGCATACTTTGTAATTTTACGACCATGTAAGTGACCATAGTAACATTTTTTTATATTGTAGTTATGTAGTATATCAAATATTTCTTGACAACACTGATTTCCGAATACCGGTGGATAATGAAGAAAAACAATTGTTTCTAAATCGTTATCAACACTATCAAGTGATAATTTTAATCTACCAAGTTCTCGGTTAAGGACTTTCTCATCCTCAGCACTGTCAACTTCTAAATTCCATCCACGAGTACCACAGATGTTATAGTTACCTACCTTGTAAGAATTATTAAAAAGAATCTTAATTTTGTTAAAATTATTTTCTTCAAGGTAGTTATCTACTTTCTTCTTAGTTCCCCACCATAAATCGTGGTTTCCTTTTAAGAAAATTTTGTTACCCTTAAGTTTATTGTTTATAAACTCAAAGTCTTTGTAACATTCATCAAGCTTAAGAGCCCAACAAATGTCACCGGCTACAATAACTGTATCTTCATCTTTTACAATGCTGTTCCAGTTATTAAGCAATCTCTCTATATGATTGTCCCAACCTTCAAATATATCCATAGGTTTATCAACACCGATAGATAAATGAAGGTCAGCAATACAAAATAAAGACATATTAGATACCTAATGTATTCTTAACATATTCAGGCATCTTATCAGCATCTGTTACATTATTAAATCTAACTTCTAGATTCTTTAGTTCAGCAATTGGCTTTGGTACTTCAGCACCTGTAATCTTATTAAGTTCATCAACCATTGTGAACTCATCATCACAGATAGCTTCAGGAGCTACTGCTTCAAGTACAGAATGAGAGAACTTATATGGACTTGCAGTAGAAGCAATAACAACAGGTGTTTTATCTCCTGTCTTTTCTACATACTGGTTATATACATTAATAGCAACTGATGTATGAGTATCGCATAGATACTTTTCTTCATCAAATAGTTCCTTAATTGTAGCCTTTGTGTTTGTATCGTCACAGAAACCACCAAAGAACTTAGAAGTAATTTCTTTCTTAACTTCATCAGTTACTTCATACTTACCTTCAGTCTTAAGCTGATTCATCCACTTTGCAACCAGTTCATCATTATTACCTGAGAACTTGTAAAGTAGTCTTTCAAGGTTACTTGAAACAAGAATATCCATTGATGGAGAAGCAGTTGCGTAGAACTGTCTGTTCTTGTCGTAAACACCTGTATTGATAAAATCAGTAAGAACATTATTTTGGTTAGATGCACAAATAAACTTGTTAACAGGCATACCCATACAATATGCATAGTAAGCAGCTAGAATGTTACCAAAGTTACCTGTTGGAACAACAATGTTGATTTTGTCACCCATATTAATTTTCTTACTGTTTACTAAATCACAATAAGCAGAAATATAGTAAACAATTTGAGGAAGTAATCTACCCCAGTTGATTGAGTTAGCTGAACTGAATAGCATATCATTCTTATGTAGTAGTTCAACAATCTCATCAGTAGTGAAAATCTTTTTAACACCTGTCTGAGCATCATCAAAGTTACCCTTGATTGCACAAACATTTACATTACTACCCTTCTGGGTGTTCATCTGACGCTTCTGCATTGGAGAAACACCGTCTTCAGGATAGAATACAATCATTTTAGTGTGGTCAACATCCTTGAAACCTTCAAGAGCAGCCTTACCTGTATCACCTGATGTAGCAACAAGAATAACAGCAGTTTTTCCATCATAAGTTTTCTTTAATGACTTAGTTAGGAAATGTGGAAGAATCTGAAGTGCCATATCCTTAAATGCACATGTTGGACCATGCCATAGTTCCATAATGTTGATTTCGTTACCGTTGTATTTCTTAGCAACTAGAGGAGCAGGACATTCTGAACCAAACTTCTCAACTGTATATGCCTTGTCAACACAATCAGCAATTTCTTCTTCTGTGAAATCTGTTAGAAAATCAGAGAACACAATCTTTGCTCTTTCGTTGTAAGAAAGACCTAGTAAAGATTTGAAAGTTTCTTCTGTGTACTTAGGTAATTCCTGAGGAACAAAAAGACCACCGTCCTTACTGATACCCTGGGCAATAGCCTGAGCAGCAGAAACAACTTCTTTATTATTTTCAGTACTGTTATATAACATTTTTATCTTCCTTTCAGTACATATTTCCGATTTTACATTCTACACTATATTGTGCTAAATGTCAAAGTTTATCGTAAAATTTCATGCCATTTTCAAAAAAAATCTTGTTAACAACTGATTTTTTGAAGTTATTTTCTATAAAAGAATTATACAGCTTATTAAAATCACTTGACGAAGAAAACCCATCAACAAGGTCTGAACCATCCATATCCGTACCGATACATAGGTTATCTTCACCACCAAGACTTAGAAAATGGTATGCATGATTAAGAATATCTTTTATACTGTAATTGTCACTATCACTTAAAAAATATTTATGAAAGTTAAGTCCTACAACACCGTTTTTACTTTTAATATATTCAAATTGTTCATCTGTAATATTCCTTTTGTTACTACAAATTTTTCTTGAATTTGAATGTGTAGCAAGTATATATTTTGGGTTACTTGATGCTATATCATAGAATAAATTGTCACTTGTATGAGATACATCAATAGCAATATTATTCTTAATATATTCATCAATTACCTTTTTGCCGAAAGTAGTAGCACCTATAGGATTTTTTGCAAGAACACCATCACCGATACAATTACTTTCGTTCCAAGTTAGTGTAGCAACTTTTACACCATACTTTTTTAGAAATTGTATATTTTCAATATTATTTTCTAAAATTGAAGAATTTTCTACAGTTAGGTGCAATGACTTATTTGCATTTATATCATTAAAAGGAATTTTAAGTCTTTTACATTCTGAAATAAGTTTTTCTGCACTTGCAATAAAATACTCTATAAGAGGTTTATCTATAAACTGTAACGGTAATTCATTTCTGTCATCAGGTGTCCATACTGCCATACATTGATGCCATTTATGCTCTTTCATTAAATCAGAAATTTTGAATTCATAAATATCGGCATCAAGCAGTAAATCATTCATCATACTTTTATATAAGGTATCACAATGAAAATCAAAAACTTCCATAACTACCTCCTTGCATAAATGCATTTTTTATATGATTAATACTTACAACCTTTTTAGAATTATGGATAACTTCTATTATATCAAATCTTATGTTCTTATTTGTTGGATATTCTTTAAGATATACATAAGCAGTTTTCATCAGCTTATTTTGTTTTTGCTTTGTAACTGCTAATACCGGTGCATAGAGAGAATTTTCTTTTCTGGTTTTTACTTCAACAAAAACAAAATAATTCTTATTTTCTGCTACAATATCAATTTCACCATACTTAGTGTTGTAGTTCTTAGCTACAATGTTATATCCATTTTTCTTTAAATATTTTCGGGATGCTTTTTCTCCAATATCACCGACTTGTCTTTTATCAGTTATTTGCATTTTTATAAATTTTCTTTAAAAAGCTTTTTCTGTGAATTTCACAAGGTCCATACTTTAAAATCATTTCTCTATGTAACTTTGTGCCATATCCTTTATGTTTAGCAAAACCATATTCGGGATACAATTCATCATACTTTAAACAAAGTCTGTCTCTGGCTACTTTTGCTAGGATTGAGGCAGCAGCAATTGACATAGAATTTGCATCACCTTTTACAATACATTCTGCCGGAATATTAAGTGGTGGAAGTCTATTGCCGTCTATCATAGCATAATCAGCCTTAACATCAAGGCCTTCAACTGCCCTTTGCATTGCAAGCATAGTAGCATTAAGAATATTAAGTTCTTCAATTTCTTCAACTGTAGCAAAAGCTATTGAATAAGAAACACATTCATCAATAATTACATCAAAAAGTTTTTCTCTCTTTTTTTCTGTAAGTTTCTTAGAGTCATTGACACCATCAATAATATGACCTTTAGGCAGAATTACTGCTGCTGCACAAACAGGTCCGGCTAATGGTCCTCTACCTGCTTCATCAACTCCACAAATATTTGTATAGCCATTTTCTAAGGCTTCATTTTCATATTTTAGCCATTCCATAATTAATTCTCCGGTAATTCAAATGTGCATTTACCAAGTTTAGCACTTCTATATTCATCAAGTAGCATAATAGCAGCTCTTTCAGTATCAATTTCGCCACCTGAAATCAGCATACCTCTTTTTCTGCCGATAAGTTCAAGAAGTTCATAACTTTCAATATCTTCAATCGGTTCATTTTGTAGTTTAAATCTTTCTACAAATATTGGATTTTTCTCAACCTTTAGGAAATCCAATAATCTCATAGCTAAAAGTTCAGTATCCATAATTTGGTCTTTAACTGCACCTGTAAAAGCCAGTCTTTCACCAACAATTTTGTCTTCGAACTTTGGCCACAATACCCCCGGAGTATCTAGAACTTCAAAGCCTTTGTTAATAGTAAACCACTGATTACCTCTTGTTACACCCGGTTTATCCTCAGCCTTAGCCTTTCTGTTCTTAGAAATTCTATTGATGAAAGTTGATTTACCGACATTAGGAATACCAACAATCATAACTCTAACTGTAGGATTTAAAAGTCCTTTGTTTTTTTGCTTTTCAATCTTTTCCTTAAGAACCTCATTAACAGAAGATACAAACTTGTTGATACCTCTACCTGTTTTGCAATCAATTGGAATAGCTACAATGCCGGTATTTTTAAAATAATTAATCCACTTTTGGGTAGATGATGGGTCTGCCATATCACATTTGTTCATCAAAACAACTCTAGGCTTATTTTGAATAATTGAATCAAGGTCAGGGTTACGGCTACTTACCGGTATTCTTGCATCAATAATTTCAGCAACAGCATCAACTAGTTTAAGTGATGCTTGAATTTGTCTTTTAGTTTTGGTCATATGACCCGGAAACCATTGTATATTTTGCATTTCACTCATATATATCATTCCTTATTAATTTCTAGCAATACACATTTAGTATATCATAAATATTCTATAATTACAAACAAGAAAAGAGAACTATAAAATTATAGTCCTCTACTTATCTTCTTCATTATTATCTTTTTCAGTTTTAGTATCTTTATTTTCTTTACCGGCTTTACCTACATTATAGACTATATAAATAATAAGTACAACACCTAAAGTTACTAATACACCCATAACGAATAGTGACTTTGGTTCACTATTATCTGTATAGGCGTTATCCATAGGAGAAGTTGTTGATGCACTTTCTTTACTGTCACCACCAACATAGTTAACCTTTGGAACTTTTACAGAATCAGCCTTTCCATTTACAGAATTGTTTGAGCCATAGGTTTTGCTACTTGTGCTATTACTTCTACCGGAACTCTTGCTACTATTGCTTTTAATTCTTTTAGAAGTGATTTTATTTTTTTCAATTTTAATTTCAGCACCATAAACTGAACCTATTGACAATTTATTGCCATTATTATCTACAGGATCAGAAATAGCTAAACCAAAATCAGTTATACCGGTATCAACTGACTTAAATTTAAAGGAAATAATTTTTGCTTTACCGTTAAACTTATAGCCATAAGAACATAGTACTATTGCATTTACTTTGCCGTTAGAATTCTTTTTCTTAACATCAAATGCTTTATCGGGTGAATCTACTTTTCTAAATTCTACAGACTCAGAATCATAAGTAATTGACACACTAAATGCAGATAAATTAGCATTACCGTTAACAATTAAATCAACGTTGAAAAGTCTGTTTTTATATACAGAATCACAAGACAAAGAAAAGTCAATTTTAGAACTTGCATTTGTATTGAGCGTTGTGATGGGTACAATCAGCAACAACAAAGACGTTAGTAAAAATATTGAAAATATTTTCTTGTACTTATATATTTTCATAAAATCAAATCTCTCTAAATGATTTATATACTACAGTAATTATACAAGTTGTAGAAAGATTAGTCAAGAAATATGAAGTTCTATGTTAAATAGAAAATCCCATATCAGTTAGCATTGCTTTATCTTCGTCAATATTATTTCCGGAAGTAGTTAGCATATCGCCGGTAATAGTAGCATTAACACCGGAAGTAAATGCTTTTTCACCGGAATTACTCATTAAAGTTCTACCTGCTGCAAGTCTGATATATGCAGTAGGATTAATAAATCTAAACATTGCAACAGTACGCAAGATTTCTTCCTCAGTAAGTGTTGGTAAATCTTCGTAACAAGTACCCTTAATAGGAATAAGTGAATTAAGAGGAATTGACTCAACATCAAGTTCAGCTAAAGTAAGAGCCATATCAATTCTATCTTCAAAGGTTTCACCCATTCCGATAATACCACCTGAACATACAGTTAAACCAACTTTATGAGCAGTTTTGATACCATTGATTTTATCATCAAAAGTGTGAGTTGTGCATACATTAGGGAAGTTTCTTCTGGATGTTTCAATATTTTCATGATACATACTTACACCACTGCCTTTTAACTTCTTAAAAGTTTCTTCAGTTACAAGACCATGAGATGCACAAAGACAAATATCATATTTATCATGCATTTCTTTATAGGCTTTACAAGCCTTTTCTAAGTCCTCGCCTTCAAGGGTTCTACCTGCTGTAACAATAGAATATCTATGCACACCTTTGTTGTAGTGATATTCACAGTCCTTAACAATTTCTTCAGGTTCAAGGAATTTGTATCTTTCAACACTTGTGTGATGATGGGCACTTTGTGCACAGAACTTGCAGTTCTCACTACAACCACCACTACGACCATTGATGATAGAACATAGGTCTATATGATTACCACATAGCTTTTCTCTGATTTCATCAGCACCACTGCATAGTTCATCTAAATCTACAGTCTTGAAAAATGAAAGGTCATCTTCCCTAGTTAATCTCTTGCCATTTATAATATCATTAGATAACTTCTTAATATCCATTATTGTCAACCTCTTTTCTATAAGAAATTATAATTGATATTTTGTGTAATGTCAACCTATATTATAGTTATTGTTAACATTATTAATTGAATAAATCTGTAAATAAACTAATAAACTTTTGGAAGAAAGTTTGTTCTTCTTTAGTTTTCTTATCTTCTTTTACTTCTTCTTTCTTGATTTCAGAAGTTTTAATTACAAACTGTACTGAACTAACATTAGTATTCTTACTTGAAGTAAATGAATATTTCCACCTTGGAAAAAAAGAACCACTAATGACTAGCCCATTAGTGGTTCTTAAAATATGTATTGTTAAATAATTATTTAACCTTTACTTTACACTTTAGAGTGATACCGTTTGCCTTTACAGTAATAGTAGCATTACCCTTTTTCTTAGCAACTACTTTACCCTTAGCATTTACAGTAGCAACCTTAGTATTAGATGACTTAAAAGTTACCTTGCCGATTTTGCCCTGTACTTTTAGAGTATAGTTCTTTTTAGCCTTTAGGTTAAGTTTAGTTCTGTTAAGTGTTGGGTTCTTAACTGTTACTTTGAAAGTTCTAGATACTCTATTATTTGTAACTGTAATTACTGCAACACCTTTCTTTACACCTGTTACTACACCGGTTGAAGAAACCTTAGCTACTCTAGTATTGTTACTCTTATAAGTTGTCTTACCCTTACCATTCTTTACAGCAACCTTAACAGTAGTTCTGCCCTTTACATATACTGATCCTTTAGTTCTAGCCAGAGAAACTGTTGTTTTCTTAACTACAGGCTTAGTAGGTGTAGTTGTAGATGGCTTTGTAGTAGTTGGAGTTGTAGTAGTAGGTGTAGTTTCTGTTGGAGTTGTTTCTGTAGGTGTTGTTTCAGTTGGAACTTCTTTCTTAACTAATGAGTTAATAGCAAGTGTTAGGTGCTTAACCTGTTCATTAATAGAAGCCTGATTTCTGGCATTAGCCAGTAAATCAACAGACTCATCAAGTTCTGTCTTAAGGTCTTTCCAAGAGTCAACTGTGTAATCATTTTCATTTAGAGCATTAGCCTGATCAACAAGTTTCTGTAGTTCAGTCTTATCTAGTTCATCAGTTGACTGTGCAGGTAGGTTATCGGCAGTAATCTGGAAGTTTACTGTATAATCTTCGTAACCTAGAGCATAGATAGTAAGTTTCCAATAGCCTGTACCGTCTGTATTTTCAGGTAGCTTAAATCTATAAGAATCTGTTAAACCTAGCTGAATACCCATTACTTTATGCATCCAGTTATCGGAAGCAAACTTTGTACCGAATGATACAAGCTTATTAGAGTATGAGTTATCATCACCATAGTAATCCCAACGAACTGCATACATCTTTGAACCTAAAGCACCGTATCCGTCACCCTTAAAGTCAACTCTAATGTATTCACCATATGAACCAACATCATCACCGTCTTTAACTTCAATGTTTACATTTTCAGCTTTCTTTAGGTCAGCACCTTCAATACCGGAAGTTGTACCTACATTTCTCTGAGAGAATGAATATGTACCGTCAGTATTCTTTTCAGCATACTTTAGACCATTTGTATTTTCGTCAAGGTTAGCAGTTAAACTGTATGACTGTAGGTTCATTTCAGTAAAGCCACCCTTAACCTCTTCACCTGACTTTACAACTGTATATTTACTTTCAAAGTCGGCTAAATCATCATTCTTAACTGCAACAGGAATGTACTTCATACCTGTAACATCATAACTAGTCATAGTGTAAGCAACACCATCATATGTAAATTTACCTCTTGAAAAGTCAGTAATCTTTGTACCATCTGTTAATACTAAAACATTGTTATTATCTTCTTTAGTCCAATAAGAAACTGCAAATTCTTTTTCATTTTCATTTGCATCCTTAGCAAAAATATCTGCTGAACATTGGAAACTACCTCTGTGTAGTCCATGGTTAGTTGTTGCTCTTGATACTACATCAAAAGCACCCTTATCGTATTCATTATGCGAATCCAGAACATCAGAAGATGCAGTCCAGTTATTATCTGCTACATATACACCCTCAGACTTCCAATATTCATCCCATGTTAATCCGGCAAATACATAAGTATAGTCCTTAGCATTAACATCACTGTTAGTTGTTTCAGCAAAAATACTCATCTGACCAACACTAACAGTCATCATACCAGCCATAGCAATAGCTGATGCTTTCTTTAGAAATGTAGATTTTTCCATTTCTTAATCCTCCTTGAATATATTTTGTTAGCAATCGCTAACTTCTATTCAAAAAAAATAGTTATAACCTATAACTATTTTTTATTGACTAATTAAAAACTTTCATTTTAGGTGAAGTTAATATTTTAATTACCTTAGTTGATACAATACCGATAACAAAACCTGTCACTACACCGGAAACTAATAATACAGAAAAATAATAAGCAATACTTAAATTGTTAAGTACTATTGATGCTGCTATAAGTTGTCCTAGGTTGTGCAAAACACCACCAACCACACTTACACCAACTGTTGAAAAGAACTTAAACTTTTTGAAAATTATCATTCCCATTAAACTAAGAACACCACCTGAGAAACTATATATTAATGAAAACACATTACCAAAGAGAATTCCCATTAATAATATTCTGATTAGGGATATTCCGATAGTTTCTTTAAAACCAAGAACATATAAGGAAGTAACTACAACAATATTTGCAATTCCAAGTTTAATTCCCGGTATTCCAAAATTAATAGGAATAATTGCTTCAATATAACTAAAAATCATCGCAAGTGCAATAAACATCCCTATCTTTGCAGTTTTCTTTACCAAAAAATCACTTCCTACTTTACTATTGCATCTAAATCATCATTATTACTTTTAATTTCATCATCAGTAATTTCTACAACTAATTTGTGTGGTAGGCAAATTAAGCTTTCATTTGTTTTTGAAATATCACCTTTATCAACACAATATTTATCAGGACAATCAGCCTCTTCCATATGAACTTTGCCATCCTTAATAACTACTTTGTTATGTCCAAAATCAGTTTTTATATCAATTTCTTTATTTTCACTTAAACTATAAGTTCCATATGTTGAGCCATTCTCTGTTATAATAACTGTTTTGCCACTTTTATTATTAAAATTAAAAATTAAAAATACAATACCGGCAACAACAAGTAAACTAACAACAAGAATAATATCTCTCTTTTTCATATCAAACACCAATAAAATATAGTACAACTAAGAGAATTATTGCTCTGAGAAGTACATACCAAATCTCATTACCTCTTACTTTTTCTGAGACACCTGTATTTTGCTTAGGACAAACTGAAATACATTCACCACATTGGAAGCACTCACCACTAACATTCCATTTACCTCTCTCAGGAATATCAATATTAGCAGGACAAATATTTTTACAAGCTTTACAGCCTTTGATACAATTTTCTCTTTTTCTTGTTACAGCAGTAAAAGGTAATGACGGTAGTAGTGAGAAAACTGCTCCCATAGGACAAAGAAATCTGCAAAAAAATCTCTTAATAAAGAACATACCCACCATAATAACTGCTAAAGCTATTATTCCAAAAGTATATCCGTCAAATCTAAAGTTAAATGAAACTATAATTGAGAATACATCCCATGGACTTTTTCCTTGCAGATAGGATGAATAGGCTAAGAAATACATAATAACTATAAATAGCAGTACTACATATTTTAAATAGCTTAGTACTTTAGAAAGTTTATCATTGAGTTTAAATGGTTTTTTCTTCATCTTCTTACAGATAAAAAGGTAAAGTTTATGTAACAAATCACCCATTGTACCAAAAGCACAAGCATATCCACAGAAAAATCTGCCAAATACTATTGTATAAACACATAGTGCAATCAGTACGGCTAAAAAGGAATTAAGTGCAACACTTGAGCCTAAACCTATTTGAGTAAAGATATATTTTACACCATTAAAGGCACTTGTGAATGTAGACGGAAACAATAGAAAGAATAAAATCTGAATTGCTAATCTAACATACATATAAAGTTGTTTTTTCTTTTTCGGTGTTAGTTTTATACTTTTCATAAATTATATTACTTCCATTACTTTAATGCTTTGTTAAGTGCAATAGTAGCTGCATTCTTGATACCTGTTGAACTAAATGTTGCACCACTTACTGTATCAACATCTGTTGTTTGTTTATCAAGCATTGTATTAATAATATTCTTTGCTGAAACTAAATAACTTGAGTCTTCTTTATCGGCAGATACAACGTTGATTTCGGTTATTTTGTCATCTTTAACAGTTAAGCTGACTCTGATATTACCACCAAAACCTTTAGCCTCACCGTCATATGTGCCATCTTTATATTTAGAAGATGTTGTAGTTTCTTCTACTTTTGACTCTTTACCGTTATTTTTATTAATTTTAGTTTTAATATCTTCAATGTAATTATCATCATATTCAACTTGTTTCTCTAATGATGATACTTTTGTATTTAATTCTTTTATTGTGTTATCTTTAGCATTAATATCAACAAAAAAGTTATAACCAATAATAACACAAACACATAAAAGAAAGTTAAATAATTTAAACCAAAAATTCACTTTAATCTCCCTTAACTTCTGCAATTAAAAGTGCTTTATTAACAGCTTCAATAATTGCTTTTGATGAACAAGTTGCACCACTAACTGTATCAACATCAGTAGAATTTTTATTAAGAATTTGTTTAACAACACTTGGGTATTTTGTTGTACCTCTTACTGCTCTATTCAAATACCAGTCATTTGCAGTATCGTAGTTATCACCAACACCCATAACTTCATCAATAGAAGTTATAACATCATCAAAAATAGAAATCTTTAATGACAAGGTGTATTCCTCAAAAGCACCGTTTTCACTAGGGTAACAAACAACTTGTGCCATATATGTACCGTTTTCATACTTAAGTTTTACTGTTGGGTTACTAGGTAAAGTAGTTGAAGTTGAATTATTTGTAGTAGTGGTAATAGTGGTTGTAGGAACTGTTGTTGTTTGCTTTACATAGGCCTTTTGTAAAGCATTTGAAACAGCCTCTATTATGCCATTAGAACTAAAAGTTGCACCACTTACTGTATCAACAGCAGCAGTTTGTTTAGTGATAATACTTGAAGTTAATTTTCTTGCCTTTGAAAAGAACTGTTCATCATCTTCTGTGCTAAGAATATTTATCTTATAGATTTTGCCATTCTTAATAACAACAGAAACTTTTATATCTCCTTTATAACCCTCACCAACACCAATATATGTGCCATCTTTGAAAGTAGCATTATTCATATTAGGAACACTTGGCTTTGTAGGAGATTTCTTAGGAGTTGTTGTGGTTGCTATATTATTAGTATTTTTATTGTTATTTGCATAACTTTTTGAATTATCTTTATTGACAACTGCTTTTGAAAGTGCATTAGAAACTGCTTCAATAAGTCCATTAGAACTATATGTAGCACCTGAAACAGTATCTACATTTGTATTTTGCCTAGCATAGATTGATTTTAACAATCCTTTTGCTTTTGCAATATACTCATCACCATCACCGGTTTTTACAATATCTATATTTGTTATTTTACCATTCTTAATAGTTACTTTTACAGTAAGGTTGCCATTAAAACCAACACCTGTTCCGTAATATGTACCGTCTTTATACTTTTGATCACTATTTAAAGTTAAAGGTAAAACACTCTTTACCTTTTCACTGTTTGAAGTTAAATTATTATTTCCACTTTCACTTGGTAAAGGTGATGTTGTTATAGCATTACTACCGGTAGAGCTAGTGGTAGTTGAATTTGTTGTAGAATTTTCAATATTAATGGTTTCTCTTTTATTTACAGAATCAGCACTAAAACTACCATTTGTAAAGCTATTTACTGCAAAAGCAACACAAACCACTAACACTAACAATGGAAGAATATATTTAATTTTAGAAATATTTTTAAATATATTTTTCATTATTTATTAACCACCTTAATATCTAAATCGGAAGAAAATATATCTTTAATACCATCAGAAATAATTAACTTATTGTCACTTGAATAAAGGATAAAATCAAAGTTATAATTTGATTTTTTATAAAAATCAATTGCCTTATCTTTGCCCATAACAAACAGTGATGTTGAAAGTGCATCAGCTAAAGTACCATCACTTGAAATAATAGTAACTGATGTAAGTCCATTGTTTGCAGGATAACCATTTGACGGGTCTAAGATATGATGATAGATTTTACCATTCTTAGTGAAATTTCTTTCATATCCACCGGAAGTAATAACTGCTTTATCTGATGTTTGTAACACACCTAAATATTCATCTTCACCAATTGGATTTTGTATTCCGACTTTCCAAAGTGAACCATCAGGCTTTTTACCTAAAACTTGAACATTACCACCTAAAGTTACCATACCACTTTTGATATTATTCTCTTTAAAAATATCAATAATCTTTGATGAGGTATATCCCTTGGCAATAGCACCTAAATCAATTTTCATATTACTATCCTTAAAAGATACTTCATTTTTTCTTTCATCAATTTTAATATTATCAATATCCATATGATTAAGTAATGGTTTTATTTCATTATCTTTAGGTACATAATAATTCTTTGTGGTAAATCCCCAAAGCTCCATTAATGGATAAATTGTTGGGTTAAATGCACTATTAGTTGCTTTAGAAATTTTTACTGACTCTTTAATAAGTGACATTGTATCGGCAGACACAACTTGCTTTTTATTTTTATTTAATTTACTGATTTCACTTGTTGACTTACCTGTTGATAAAATGCTATCAAGTTTATTAACTTCCTTTTCTGCTTTAGCAACAGCCTTTTCACCATTATCTCCATAAGCATCGACTTCCATATAAGTATCCATAGCAAAAAATTCTTTTGATGCCGGAATAGTATCATTAACTGTAGTTGTAGATGTAGTTTTTGAAGTATTCACTTCATTTTCATTACTGCAACCAACAAGCATAATTATTAAAATTAATACACTAAAAGCCTTTATAAATCTCATAAAAACCTCACACTTATCTCCTTAGTTAGCAATAGCTAAATTAAGTTAGCATATCCTAACCTTTTAGTATTATAGCAAAGCACTTTTATTTTTTCAACAGTAGATTTTCTAATATTTCATATTTTGTTAAAATACCTCATAAATTTTTCATATCATAAAAGTATTTATGAATAATCTGCATTACAATGATTAATAAGTAATCTTTTTATATATAAAAAG
>ERZ773237.733-NODE-733-length-34091-cov-3.616553_pt1 | contig 34091 bp, 39 predicted proteins | sample MGYA00580990_ERZ773237 | MGnify/ENA primary metagenome ERZ773237 (study PRJEB29015, sample SAMEA2737749) | human gut metagenome | biome: human gut; feature: human-associated habitat; material: faeces | place: China | collected 2012 ...
TACAGAAAGTTTGTATCCGGTACAGCCCGTAAAATCGGTCAGTTTATGTTACCGTGCCTGCGAAAGATTTCAGACCCGACAAGCGGTCTGTTCATGTTCCGCCGCGAGGTTATTGAAAATGCCGACTTACAGCCGATTGGATGGAAGATTATGGTGGAAGTTCTTGCAATGGGTACATACAAGAAGGTTGTAGAGATTCCGTACAAGTTCCAGCAGAGAACCGAAGGTGAATCCAAGTTATCAGGTAAAGTAACGATGGAATACTTAAAGCAGTTAAAGAATTTAAGAAAGCGTTACAATAAGGCAAATCATTATGAAGTAGAGATATGGTCTACAGAGAAGATGATGGCAGAATAAAAGCTTCCTTGGACATGTCCCCACTTCACCGTTACCTGACGGTAGCCATGAACATGCCCCTACCTCAACGTGTTACTTGACAGTAGCCATGAACATGACCCCACCTCAACGTGTTACTTAACTTCGGTGGTGTCATGTTCATGGCTGTGAGAGTGTGGGTGAGCGGATATTGGGGCGTGTTCAAGAAAGTGTGGGTGCGCGGAATATGTCGGCTTTATGTTCAGAGAAGTTCTAGGTGAGATGTGGGACTGTGATATACAGTATATATAGTATAGATTTGGCGGCGGAAGATTGGTTTTCTGCCGCCTTATTTTAATGGGCGGTATTCGGATAGAAGTTCATCGGCGAGGTAGTCATCACTCATGCAGTGCATATCGGATACACCGTCGCGTAGCAAAGGATAGAGTTCGGAGCGATAAAAGAAATCAAGAGCGGTGTCCAGCGGCAGTTGTGCTTTTTTTGCAAAGCAGGCGATGACACGGGTATATTTTTTCTGAAGTAAAATCGGGTTGGCATTCATACTTTGATACTCCTTTCAAAAGTCAGATATGCAAGTGCTTTTTCGGTACGAAAACAAATTTGCAAATTGGGCTGTTCGTAGCGCAGACGGTTAATGGCTTCTTTTTTATCAATCAGACCGTCAAAAAACAGTTCAACCGTGTTAAATACTTTATCATTTGCGACACCGCCGATAACAATATCATAATCAGTGGTATCCCTTTCGGAACGGCAGTTTAAAATAAAGTCGAGCCATTCTTCAGAGTATGCGTCAAAACGCAATACGTTTAGATGATTGTAAGTAGTTTCGTCAAAGGAATAGCAGGAGATAAATCCGTTTTTATTTCGGCGTTTAAATTTATTACACCACTTTTCAGCCTGTTCGTACAGAGGTGTTGTATAAAATCCAAGTCCAAAGTCAACATTTGCACGGGAATGTTTTAAATCAGGATTTGGTATTTCAAGATAAGAACCGTGGTAAAGAATCATATTTTCACGCCCCTTTCTTCCATAAGTTCAAGAATATCATTTACAATATAATCTTTACTCTGCGTATGAAGTATTTCATATTCAGGAATAATATAGCCGTGCAGAATGTCACTTTGTCCAGTGAAGGCTTTGTATACAGCTTCTGCGTGAACATGCAGTCTGGCGGCAACATTTTCTATGCAGAATACAGCAAATTCCAGCTCATCGGCAGTTTCAATTTTTTTATCAGTACACATAGATACCTCCGGTTTATATATAATACAATATCATGACAGCAGTGGCGAGATGTCGTGCGTGTAAAGGTCATCATTAATATTTGCAACAGAAAAATCTTCCGTATTAATGTGCTTAATGATAATGGCATCGCGCGTGTTTCTGGCGTAAAGGATTGCACAATTGGAAATTTCCAATGCGCGGCGGATTTCGTTAATATCCATGCGGGCGGCAATACAAAGACAGAGAATTTTATCCCGTCCCGGATTTGCTTTTGTGCCGTTATGCCGCATTTTCATTTCCCTGATTCTTTTCTTCAAGGAAAATCTTTCTTGAAACAAAGTTCCATACCATAACAATCGCCGTTGCCACGATTTTTGAAACCAGGTAATAGTAGGTCGGGATAAACGGAGATAAGATACCGTTTAAAATCCACATGATACCATCGTTGATACCAAGACCGATAACGCTTAATACGATAAAAATAATAAACTGGGTCTGTTTGGACTGGTCGGCTCTGCCTACAAATACATATTTCATGCTGGCAAGATAGTTAAAAATAACGGATACCGTAAAGGAAATCGTTGCCGCAATGATTGAATCCATATGTAAGAACTGAACCAGCACAAAAAGCACGGCATAGTCAATGACAAAAGCGATTGCACCGACAATTCCGAACTTTACAATCTGCTCGAATAATTTTTTCATGTAATCTCCATTCCGCAGGCATTTTATGCCGCATTTTTGCTGTATGTGATACTCTACCATATTAAACGTGAAAATTTAAATAGTCAAGCAGCTTTTTCCCATTAATCCGTTGTACAATGGCTGTAAATGTGCTAAAATCAGCAAAGCGGGGAATGTTTTTTAGCAAAAGGAATTTAATAAAAACGGAGAAGAAAAAATGTCGTTTATTTCAGCAGGATTTTTTATGGCGATGGCGCTGACGGCGTGCCTGTATTATCTGATTCCGAAAAAATACCAGTGGGAGCTGCTGCTTTTTGTCAGCTTCGGCTTTTATGCCACTTACGGAATCCGTTATATGGGCTATATTTTGTTTACGATTATTACAAGCTACTGTATTACAAGGCTGATGGCTGCACAGAAAGAAAAGCTTATGCGGCGCAGATGGCTGATATTCGGGCTGGTTTCCAATTTCGGAATTCTTGTCTTTTTAAAGTATGTCAATTTTACAATACTGAATCTGACTTCATTGTTTTCGGTATTTCATCAGGCATTTCCGCTTGGAAAGCTTTCAATTGTGATGCCGCTTGGAATTTCTTTTTATACATTCCAGACAATGAGTTACGTGATAGATGTTTATCAGAAAAAATATGAACCGGAAACCAATATTTTCCGGCTGGCGCTGTTTACGGCATATCTGCCGCAGCTTTTACAGGGACCGATTGGACGTTATGACCGCCTTGCACCGCAGCTGTTTGAGCCGCACGATTTTAATCTGAAAAATATTGAGTACGGCGCACAGCGGATTGCATGGGGACTGGCAAAAAAGCTGATTTTAGCAGACCGCGCATACGTCTTTTCAAAAGCCGTATTTGCCGACTTGAATACATATTCGGGCATGTATGTGATTGTGGCACTGCTCACATTCTCCATTTATGAATACTGCGATTTTTCCGGCGGTATTGATGTGGTTATTGGTGTTTCCGAACTGTTTGGAATCCGTCTGGACGAGAACTTCCGCCAGCCGTATTTTTCAAAATCAATCGGGGAATTCTGGCGCAGATGGCATATTACACTGGGAACGTGGATGAAGGATTACATTTTTTATCCATTTTCCATTTCTAAAAAAATGCTGGCATTCGGTAAGAAAGCTAAGAAAATTTTTGGTAAAAAGACCGGTAAGATTCTGCCGATTTGTGCCGCCAATCTGCTGATTTTCTTTGTAGTCGGCGTATGGCACGGTGCGGCATGGAAGTATATTATTTACGGATTGTACAACGGACTGATTATTGCGGCAAGTAACCTGTTAAAGCCATATTACGCAAAATGGGCAGCAGTCTGTCATGTGAATACGGAAAGCCGGGGCTGGAAGACATTTCAGATATTCAGAACGTTTATTTTAGTCAATATCGGCTGGCTCTTTGATGCGTGTGCAACGGCGACAACTGCCTTTTATGCAATGCGCGCCGTATTTATCAATTTTAAAATCAGCATTTTAACAGACGGAAGTCTTTATAAGCTGGGACTGGTAAAAAGAGACTGGACGATTCTGATTGTGGCGACAATCATTTTGTTTATAAGCAGTGTGATGAAGGAAAAAGTGATGTCGCTGCGCGATTTCGTGGCGGAACGTCCGCTTGTTGTGCGCTGGGCAGTTTATCTGATATTGATATTTGCAACAGCACCGTTTGGCTATGTAAGCAGTTCAACGGAATTTATGTATGCACAGTTTTAGAAATGATTTAAAAGGAACGGAAAAATCATGAAAAAAAAGAAAAGTTTTACGTTGACGGCAGTCTTTGTGGCTTTGGTAGTGGTTTTAAATAATCTGCTGAATTTTATGCTCGTACAGCCGGGACTGACACGGGTTATGTTTCATGAACTTGAAACAACGAATCCGGACTGTCTGGTGTTAGGAACATCGCACGGCAGTTATGGGATTGCAACCGATGAACTGGAGAGCGGGCTTGATGCCGGTGCCATGAATATGTGCATCGGCGGTGAGTATATGATTGATGCCTATTACACGTTACAGTATGCCATAAAAATAAGCAGTCCTAAGGTCGTCGTGCTGGATATTGATTACCAGTATCTGATTAACCGCCACGATGAGAGTATTTTGTTTCATCAGGTGTATAACGGCTATCCCGACAGTCTGTTAAAGGTTTCCTATTTCTTTAGCAGAATCGCAAAAGAGGAATACCGCGGGGCATTTTTAAAATGGACGAATTACTGGCAGTGTTATTACATGATTGATAAGACGGTGGCAAAGAAGCTGTCTGATGACTATAAGGAATATTCGCCCGATGTTGTCAGCATGGATAAAAATGATGTCTATGAAGGAAAGGGCTTTATTAATAAGTCAAAAAATGCGTCTAAAGCAAAGACAACGGTACTTGGCTGGGACGAAAGCCTTGTTGCACAGAGCGAATGTCAGTATATTGAAAAAATGGTAGAGCTGTGCAGAAAAAATGATATTCAGATTGTTTTTACGACGGTCACGCAGGACCCCAGAACCGTTGCGCAGTATGCAGAAAAATTTGCACAGGCGGATTCTTATATCAGAAACCTTGCACAGAAATTAAATGTGGAGTATTATAATTTTAATTACCTTACTTTTGAGGCTTTTGACAGGGAAGAAGGAGATTTCTGGGACAGAGAGGGACATATGTACGGAGATACGGCGAAACGTTTTACGAAAGTTTACGCCGAAGTTCTTAAAAAAGCTTTGGCCGGCAGTCTTAAAAAGTCAGATTACTTTGGAGAAGACTTAAAAGAGATTTACAAGGACGTAGTGCCTTATGAATAAAACCGGAAGGTGAAAAATTTACATCAGAATGTCGAAACGGGCAGAATGGAGGATTTATGTCAATTTTAGTAACAGGTGGAGCAGGTTACATCGGAAGCCATACAGTTGTAGAATTACAGAACGCAGGATATGAGGTTGTTGTTGTGGATAACCTTGTCAATTCCAGCAGGGAAGCGTTAAAGAGAGTAGAAAAGATTACGGGAAAGCCGGTAACATTTTACGAAGCAGACATTAATGATAAAGAAGCACTGGAAAAGATTTTTGCACAGGAAAAAATTGAATCCTGCATTCATTTTGCCGGTTTAAAGGCAGTTGGTGAGTCAGTAGCCAAGCCTCTTGAATATTATATGAATAACATTTCAGGTTCACTGGTGCTGTTTGATGTCATGAGAAATCACGGCGTAAAAAATATCATTTTCTCATCTTCAGCAACTGTATACGGCGATCCGGCATTTGTACCGATTACAGAAGAATGCCCGAAGGGACAGATTACCAATCCATACGGTCAGACAAAGGGCATGTTAGAGCAGATTTTAACGGATATCCAGAAGGCAGACCCGGAATGGAATGTCATTTTACTGCGTTATTTCAACCCGATTGGTGCGCATGAGAGCGGAACAATCGGTGAAAATCCGAACGGTATTCCAAACAATCTGATGCCGTATATTACACAGGTCGCTGTCGGCAAGTTAAAGTGCCTCGGTGTTTTTGGCAACGATTACGATACACCGGACGGAACAGGCGTAAGAGATTATATCCACGTTGTAGACCTTGCCCTCGGACATGTTAAAGCAATTGAAAAATTACAGGAAAATCCGGGCTTAAAGATTTACAACCTCGGTACGGGACACGGTTATTCCGTACTGGATATTGTCAAGAACTTTGAAGCCGCTTCCGGCGTGCATATTCCTTACGAAATCAAGCCGCGCCGTGCAGGTGATATTGCAACCTGCTACTGCGATGCAAGCAAGGCATATAAGGAAATGGGCTGGAAGGCAGAGCGTGATTTAAAGAAGATGTGTGCCGATTCATGGAACTGGCAGAAAAACAATCCAAACGGATACCAGGCATAGTTAAAAAATCCTTAAAAATAAAGAATGGAGTGCAGTTAAAATGGGTAAATATTTTGGCACAGACGGTTTCCGCGGGGAAGCCAATGTCAATCTTACAGTAGAACATGCCTATAAAGTCGGCAGATTTTTAGGCTGGTATTATGGAAAGAACCACGAGGATGGAAAAGCAAAGGTTGTTATCGGAAAAGATACCAGAAGAAGCAGCTATATGTTTGAATATTCACTGGTTGCGGGACTTACGGCATCCGGTGCAGATGCGTATCTTTTACATGTAACAACGACACCGAGCGTATCATATGTGGTGCGGACAGAAGATTTTGACTGCGGTATTATGATTTCCGCAAGCCACAACCCATTTTACGACAACGGCATTAAGCTGATTAATGACAAGGGCGAAAAAATGCGCGAAGATGTCATTGATGAGATTGAAAAGTATTTAGATGGCGATATGGCGGAGCTTCCTTTTGCGACAAAGGAAAAAATCGGCTGTACCGTGGATTATACGGCAGGCAGAAACCGCTACATGGGGTATCTGATGAGCCTTGCAATTTACTCCTTTAAGGGAACGCGTATCGGTCTGGATGCCGCAAACGGAAGTGCATGGACACTTGCCAAGGGCATTTTTGATGCGCTGGGCGCAAAGACATACGTGATTCATGCAGAACCGGACGGAACCAATATCAATAACAACTGCGGTTCTACGCATATTGAAAGCCTGCAGGAGCTGGTACTTAGGGAACACTTAGATGCCGGATTTGCATTTGATGGAGATGCAGACCGTTGTCTGTGTGTGGATGAAAAGGGAAATGTGATTACAGGCGACCATATTTTATATATCTATGGCTGTTATATGAAAGAAAGAGGAAAGCTTGTCGATAATAAAGTCGTTACAACAGTCATGTCCAATTTCGGGCTGTACAAGGCTTTTGATGCAGTCGGCATCGACTATGAAAAGACCAAGGTCGGTGATAAGTATGTATATGAATGTATGTCAAAGAATGGCTACCGTCTGGGTGGTGAGCAGTCCGGTCATATCATTTTCAGCAAATATGCGACAACCGGTGACGGTATTATCACGGCATTGAAGATGATGGAAGTCATGCTGGCAAAGAAAAAGCCGTTAAGCCAGCTTGCCGAGCCGCTTGCAATTTATCCGCAGGTATTAAAAAATGTGCGTGTAACCGATAAGACACAGGCACAAAATGATGCCGATGTACGCGCAATGGTAGAGCGCGCAGCCAAGGAACTGGGCACAGACGGCAGAATCTTAGTCCGTGAAAGCGGAACAGAGCCGCTGGTGCGTGTCATGGTAGAAGCAGGTAATGTCGAAACCTGTGAAAAATACGTTGATGCAGTAATTGACGTTATCCGCAGCAAAGGGTATGTGATTGAATAGACATTAACAGATAAAAAGAATAAAGCAGGAAACTCCGCAATAAGATGTAACAAGTCTTATTGCGGAGTTTTTTATGAAGCAGAAAAGAAAAATATGTGGAAATGTTCCGGTAAAAATTCCGGCAAAATGGATTGAGATTTATGACTGCGGACTGTGTCTGCTTGCATCCGTTCTGATTGTGGCAGGCGTATTTAGTGCGGTATTCCTTAGCGGATGCAGCGTCATAAAAAAAGACAGCAGTAAGGTCATGGGGCTGGAATATACCGTAGTGAAAGAGGAGGAAATCCCTGTGGAATTAAAAAAACTGATAGAAGCAAAAAAAGCGAACACATTGCGCATGACCTATGCCACAAAGGATGCAACGTATATCGTGGCAGGCTACGGCACACAGCCGACCAGCGGCTACAGTATCCGTGTCAATGATCTGTATCTGGGAACAAATGCGGTTTATGCAGATGTCGATTTATTAGGGCCGGAGGCAGGAGAGGATATAACGGAACTGCCAACCACGCCGTATATTGTGTTAAAAATCCAAAAGCGGGAGGAGTCGGTGGTGTTTTGTATGTAATGAAAAAACAGCCATCAGCCTGATGCGGCAGCAGGATTGTATAAAAGCTGTTTAACGGTAATTAAAACGTGCATAAAAAGGAACGGGCATACATAAAATAAAAATATAGAAAATAGTTGGGAAGGGAGATTTGATTTGAGAATCGACAGAGAAGAAATTCATGAAAATAAAATTGTATGCAGTAACACCATGCAGATTACACTGGATGATGATTTTAACGTCCCGGACAGCAAGGCAGACATTGAAACCATTGTAAAAGAACGTGGCAGTGTCCATATTGATACGGTCAAAGCGGTGGGCGACCGGGCAGAAGTCACAGGCGGAATGGATTTTGCGGTGTTGTATGCGGGCAGTGAAAGCGGTGAAAAATCCGTGCTTCCGGTTAAAATGACGGGGACAATGAATATCGGGGAAGTTGTGAATTTATCCGGGGACTGTGAGAATACATATGTTTCCTGTCAGGCAAAATTAGAAGATATTACGGTGAAAATGATTCACTCCAGAAAATTAAGCGTAAAGGCAATCATTTCACTGACCGTTGTATGTGAAGAAATTCACGATACGCCGATTGGCTGCGGACTTTTGGAAATGCAGGACGAGGACAAATTACAGCTTAAAACGACCGATGTGGAGTATTCGCAGCTTGCCGTGACAATGCGGGATAACCTGCGTATCCGTGAAAGCTTTCTGATTCCTGCGGGAAAGCCGGAGGTAGCGGAACTGCTGTGGGAAGATGTCGATGTACGCAGCTTCACGACAAGGCTGACCGATGACGGCATGGAAATTGCGGGGGAAATGAATGTATTTGTAATGTATTCGTCCACAGAAGAAAATAGCATGGCACAGTGGTATGAAACGACACAGAATTTCAGCGGGAAATTAGATGTCGCAGGCTGTACGCCGGATATGATCAGCTACGTCAAATACTATCCGGTCAATTCCAATGTTGAAGTAAAGCCGGATTATGACGGCGAAAATAAAGAGGTGCAGGTAGAACTTGTGCTGGCGCTGGACGTCAAGGTATATGAAGAAAAGGAAAAGACCATTCTTACAGATGTCTATTCGCCGGTTAAAAATGTCATCAACACTACGCAGACATCAGTCTTTCATAAGCTGTTGGTGCGTAACAATTCGCGCTGCCGTGCTTCGGACCGCATGAATACCGGGGAGTACACGAACATTTTGCAGATTTGCAACTGTACCGGGGTGGCGCAGATTGACGACATTACCGTTGAAGAAGACGGTCTGCTGGTTGACGGTGCAATTATTGCAAATGTGTTTTATGTAACTGCCAATGATGCGGCACCAATGGGCAGTATCCGTGCCGCCGTTCCGTTTTCCAATAAAATACAGGTAAAGTCTGACGAGGAGATTACTAATATGGAGTATGTCGTAAATGCAGGAGTAGAGCAGTTAAGCGCTGCCATGACGGGCAGTAATGAAATGGAGATTAAAGGAAGCGTGGGGCTTGATGCAATCTGCTTTGCGCCGTGTGAAACTGAGTCGGTCATGGAATGTGAAGTAGAGGAGTATGAGGAAAATGAGTTCTTAAAATTTCCAAGTATCATCGGGTATATCGCAACCGGTGAGGAAACGCTCTGGGATATTGCAAAGAAATACCATACCACGGTCGATTCTATCAAAAACGGCAACCACGTTCTTGCAGACCGCGCCAGCGAGCGCGTCAAACGCGGGGATAAGCTGCTGTTAGTTAAGGCGGCAAGGTAACAGCAGGGGAATAAAGCAAGGTCATAAGTGAGATAATAAGCAGGGTAATAAGCAAAATAAAGGACAGGGCATAAATCCGGGCAGAACGTTTTAGAGTAAGAAAACTGCCCGGATAAAAGGTGTTAGTGTGAAAACGCAACATCAGAAATGATGATTAGCACGGAAATATGTATAAGTCATCACGGAAGCGGATTTGTCCAAGCTCGCGCCTGCGGTAAGTCTGGATAATATAGTGCTTTTTAGCGTCAAATATCAGTGAAATCTGCTTCGTATAGGAGTACGTACCGGGTGCATATTCCGTAATAACCAGTGAGGCGCGGTATTTTTTCTTGAGTTTCCAGATGTCCATAAGCCCGATGCCGCTTCCGCCGTTTCCGGCGTGTGTCGTGTGGGCTTTCAATCCGAAATCCTGAAAAATTTCCGGTAAAAACGGCTGTCCGTTTGTCTGATATTCGGTTAAATTAAATTTGCGCTCCTGTGACATTGTCTGTAAATGAGCGGCAAGGGTAAGTCCCTGCTCTTTAAGCTGCTGTGGGGATAAAGCATTCTGGTTTTGCAAAAATGTATTTACGGCAAGTTCCATGGCAGGAATGAGTTTGTTATCCCGGTGGATGATTTGTGCCAGCGCTTTATTATTTTCCAAGAGCCGGGTGATTTCCTGTTCTTTTTGGACAAGTTCATTTTTTAGTTTTTGCATTTCAAATTGCTGGAGCTTTCTGCGGTAATTCCTTGTTATAATAGCACGCCACCATGAAATCAGGAGGAGCGCGCAGGGGAAGATGAGGAATAAAGGAATGATAAACGGCAGGTAATTATTATCACTAGTATTAGAAATGCTTGCAGCAATATAACATATTAATATGAGCAGACTGATACAAGTTCCGATATTGTTTAATTGAAGGTCATATAAAAATGGCATACCTTTTTTCATGCGTTTAAATTGAAATGGAATATGTATCATAAAATATTGTAAAAATCCATTCAATAATTTAATTACTACAAGATTATTGATGTCAATATATGAATACATCAAAAAAACAAGTGTAGAGAAAATAAAACTGGAAATTGTAAAAGAAACTAAACTCATTGCAATGGAAATGATTGCAGCATTTAAAGATGTGTGCCAGTTAGTTTTTGTAAATAGTGTTATAAAAATATAAAAAGTTAGGAGTATAAAAAACATAGCAATAGGATATACGATGAAATGTATAAAACACAACGCACAAGCAAGAGCTAATGCAGAAAAAGTAAATAAAATCCGCAAACGAAAAAATAAGTCGTTTAGATTTAATATTTTACAATAGCAGTAAAAGCAGCACATTAATATAAAAAAGTGTGAAATAATAATAGCAGTGTACATATAATCACCTATAGTTACATAAAACAACAAAAAGCAACGAAAAAACAACAATAAAAACTAATTTTTTATTTCTGGCAGATGCTATAAGCTTAGCCTGAACATTAAAACCAGGAGGTAAAAATGAGCAGTCTTTATTGGAAAATATGGGAACTTATTTTTAAAAATTATTAATAAGTTGATACTTAAATTTATAATTGGCTCTGTATCTTATTCGCATAATAAAATATGAATTCCATAATAGTCGGAACACCTTTTTGTGAATGGATTCTCGCGGTGTAATAAGTCAGCAAATCATCAATATCGGAAGTCCGCCATGCACGGTTGATAGCATTCTGCATGGCACGTTCGATACTGGAATCTGTTTTTTTATATTTTTCACCCAGCACTCTAAAAATGCGGGTTTTCGGTTCGTTAATGGTGGCAAGGATTGCATCGGTAAGATAGCGGTAACCAACAACTTTCGGGCTGATACCAATTAAATTCAACTCATGCTGGATTTTTTGAATCAGCCTTTTGTCTTTTGATTCAGACGGTTCAGTGGCTGTTATTTTAGAAGCTGTTTTGCCTTTCTCAGAAAAAATCACTTTTTTCATAATGCGCAGAAATTCCACAACATACTGTGCAGAATAATTTTCCTGATACTTTGCAAGAATAAAATCAGCACCTAACTGTCTTGCAGATTCATAGGTAATATTACTTGAATTATTGGTGGTTACAAGGATATATGGGTGCTTGGAAAGTTCAAGCTGCTGAAGCTGTGCTAAGAAAAAAAGTCCGTCACCGCCGCCATGATGCAGTTCAAGGTCTAATATAACGGCATCGGGAAGAAATTTTTCCATATATTCAATAGCAGTTGAAGCATTATTTGTAGATGCGACCAGTGTAACATCGTCTAACTGGTTGATATAATCGTTTATTTCCATACATGAAGTGGCATCATCTTCCACTAAAAGAACACGAAGTGTATGCGCTGTCATCTGTAATTGTCCCCCTCGTTTATAACTCAATATTTAATATAATTATAGTATATAAACCAACGAAAAGCAACAAAAACCAACAAAAAATCACCAACGAAAACAAATGGAAACAGAGAAAGGAAATGGATATAGTATAGACATAAGATAGGTAGAGGGGGAAGCTGTATATGCAGTTTTCTCGTTGCCGTTTGTGATGGATTGTTTAGAAAGGATTGTTATGGAAAATAAAATTAGTTTAGCACGGACGATTAGTATAATAGGCACATTAATATTGTGTATCGCTTTAGTAGGTAATTCATTTGAAGTGTTATCTGTAACAGCATTTCGTATAATAATAGCATTTGGAATTCTGATACAGATTATATCATTGATTTGCAGCGTAAAGAAAAGAGAATTTTAAGTTTTTTTGGTTCTAATCAGGCCAAAATTATTACAGATGAGCAGAGTGTATTAAGATATGTGCTGGATAAGATTGATTTGATTGATTAGGAGATTTTAATGATATATTGCAGAGTAAATCTGCTTTATATAAAAAGGCTTCCGATACAATTCGCGAAAATCACCGGAAGCCAAAGCACAAGCACTTTAGAAAAAGTACCTAGGGATAAGAATATCACTTTTTCAGAATAGTGTAAACAAAATAATTATGAAAAGGAGATTTGAAACGATGGAAATGACTTTTAAAGAATTATCGGAAAATGACAAAATTGAGATTGTGGGAGGCGAACGAGCATTAGGACGTTGGCCGTCAACAACAATATTTTGGACAATAACATCAATGGAATTAAAGTGGATATTGAGAAGTAGAGGAGTTGAAGCATAAAAATAGAAAAATTGTAGCAAGTATTATATATTAAAAATATGTAATACTTGCTACAAAATTATTTTATAATTATATAGGTTATGCTATAAAAAGGAAGATTAGTGTGAAAAATCACACTGATGTGTTGATTTTTCACAGAGCTATTTGTTTCTGAGCAAAAACAAATAGTTCTGATGGCAGATGAGAAATCGCTTGCGCGAATTGCTCATCGCATCTTCGCAATAAGTTGCTCAGAAGTGAGGGTTAATATGAAAAAAAGAATAATATATGGAACTACTACTTTAATGATAATTATTTCATCAATTTTAATTGAGATAAAAAGTTACAACGTAGTTTTTATTAAGATTAAAGTAGCAATTATATTATTTACCTTTATATTAGTGGGCATATCTTCATATATAAAGTTGAAGAACTACAAGTCGTAAAATATGCAAAGTATGTCATGTGTATTGAAAATAAGTTGTTCCTATAATAAATAAGAAGAAATTTAAAGGATTATGATAAATGCGTGATTTAAATATTATGTGTGGTTGGAATTTTAAGCATATCTGCCAATATTGAGCGCAATGTTCACAGAAAGGAAAGTAAAACGATGTTTGGCGAAAAAAATGACAAAATGATAAATGTATCTATGGAAAAGAAAGATGTAGTAATTAGTATTATCTGCCTTGTTCTTTTGGGTTTAGGATTTCTAATTGGAGTGGGACTTGGGATAAATCTTTTCTTTGAATAGGTATTGAAATCAGTAAAAATAATGTGAGGAAGATAGTGATGTGGTACTTTTTAATATTTCCCGTGATATTTGTACTATGGCGGGCATACCGGTTTGGCGGGACGTGGCAGATTATCAGCAGTCTGGCATATATTGCGGTCAGCGGGGGCATTAGTATTGGGATATTTAAAACGGTGATGAAGCAGAATCTGCTGAAAAAGAAGAAAAGATTAATTGCATATGTATTGTTTGGGGTACTGGCAGACCAGCTTATAAAAGTAATAATATATCAGTATCAGCCGGACATAAATCTTATCGGGAAAGCACTGCGTATACAAATGGTATTAAACCGGGAGCAGTCGGCGTTATATAGTTTTTTTAATATCCATATGCAGACGGCTGTGATAATTATACAGAAAGTATTGATATTCGGTGCTGTCACCGTTTTGTATATAAAATGGAAGCAAAAAAATCAATACTATGCCTATGCGTATATACTGTTTTTAACAGCAATGACGACATCAGTGATAGACTCTGCTTTGTGGGGATTTACGGTGGATTATTTGAATTTTTATCAATTATTCTGTCATGATTTGAAAGATTTATATGTAGATACGGCAGTAGGATTTTTATTGTTAGGCATATCTTCATATATAAAATTGAAAAGCTACAAGTCGTAAAATATGTGAAAATATGCAAAGTACGTCGGAATATCGACAAAGTACGTCATGTACCTTGAAAACAGGCGGCTTCTATGATACATATTGTTGTAATGGGATTAATTTTAGAAGTATATTTATTGTTAAAATTCTAAAAGTACAATTTAAAAGCATTTGTAATAAAAATATTTTGAGGGGCAATGTAAAAACGGATGAATAAAAAATTTGTGATAACAGTTGGAATACTTTTAATTATAACAGGAATAACAGGAATTTACATGGTAATAAATAATGCCGGCGGAAGCTGGGGAAGAATCGTGACGGGACTGATAATTGTATTGGCAATCGTGAATGTGAGAAATATGTATCTTTTACAGAAAAAATAAAGCTTATGTGGATACTTGATGAAATAAAATGAAAGAAGCAGGGGAAATTTAAGCGTGACTGCCAATATTGTGCTGATTATTTTAAAATTTGTATTGAAAGAGGACATTCAAAATGGTGCATTGATTATCAATATGGTTATTATGATAATCGCTTTAATATTTGGGTGCAGCGGTATTTTGAAAGCAGATAAATGGGTATAAATCATGAAAAAGAATCATTATAAAAAGTATTATGGATATTATAAGAAAAATAAACGGGATCTGCTTATATGTGGAATATTGGCTTTACTTACACTTGTTATTGTATATAAGATGCATTTTATTATTGCGATACATGAGAATAGGGGGGTTATGAGCTTGACTATAATGTTGCATTGCTCATATGGGGCGCATTAACTGTTGGTCATATATCATATTTTATAATGATATTTATGTTTGATGAAGATTATTACTATTCCGGTGGATTTAAGATTTGTTATTCTGAAATAAATCATATTGAAGTTGAAGATGAAGTATATACTTCAAAAGCACTTGTTGTTGTATGTAAATTGATGAAAGACGAAAAAGTTATTGGCTATGACCGTATGGTGGCACAGGATTTTATCTGTTTGAAGGCTAAAATTGATGAGAAGACGAAAATAGTAAAAAAGTTATGAGGGGGAAAATGCAAATGAAAAATATGTTTAAATACTACTTATCAAATAAACGACGGGGGATTTCTTTAATTTTTGTTATGGCACTTACGGTGTTTTCAATCTATTTTGTGACATCGCTGGTGCAGTCTATTTTTTCAACAGTCGAATATTCCAATATTGCATGTCTGAATGACTTTTCATTTGTATATTCGGTAGGTGGGTCTTCATTTTTACAGAATGAAACGGTAGAAAAAATTAAAAATGATGACAGCGTGGGAAATGCGTACCCTATACTGCTGGAGTATACGGTCATTAACAATATTTTCGGAACCACGAGCGGTTATGTCGCATTTATGGACGAAGCAGATATAGGGGAAATATTTGATGATTTTTCGCTGACGGTAACAGAGGGCAGACTGCCGGAGGAAAACAGTTACGAACTGATTATGCACGAAGACATGTTGAAAAATAAAGGTTTATCCGTTGGGGATACATTTGGCAGTGCAGTCGATGAAGGAGAACAGATTGACGGAAAATATATGATTACAGGGGCATTTTCAGGGGACAGCTATATGGCTTTTGGGACAAAAAGCTACAGGCAGAAAGAATTGGAAGAACTGGGACTGGATTTTCAAAATACCACTTTCGGACTGCTTGTTACACCGAAAACAGATTTAGATACAATGAATAACATGCTGGATACAATGGGACACGATGAAACAGCGGCGATGACATTGTCGTATGCAAAAGAAACGCTTCAAGAGAATATAAGCAGTATCAAATTTTTAATGTTTGTTATTGTCATTGTAATCGCTGTGAGCATTTCTGCCGCGGTCTGCATTGTTCTTGAAACGATCTATAATGACAGAATGGAGGAATTTGGAATTTTATATGCCATTGGGTATAAAAAGAGCTGGTTATTTAAAAATATTATTGCAGAAATTATGGCGCTGGTTTTTATTTCATGGATATTGGGGCTGATACTTTCTTATGGAGTTTTGTCGCTGGTTGCAAAATCTGTTTTTGAACCAATGGGACAGATGTTGTCGATTGTTTCAATTCAATCACTGCTTTATACAATCATTGTAATGGCAGTTTTTGTGGTTGTAACCATTCTTGTAACAATATTGAAATTTGCAAAAAAAGATTTAATAGCCATTATAGAAATGAGGTAGGAAAATGTTGGGTGTAAAGAATATTGATTTAGAATATATTGACGGAAGAACCAAAAGAACCATATTTTCAGATGTGTCCTTTGACATACAGAGTGGCGAGTTTGTATCTTTATTGGGACCGTCAGGGTCGGGAAAAAGCTCTTTATTATACATTGTTTCCTTATTAAAGACACCGACAGTCGGAGAAATATATTTAGATGATGTGTTGATTTCCAGAGCAAAAAATAAAAATGAAATCCGGTATGAAAATTTTGGATTTGTTTTTCAGCATCATTTTCTGATTCCGCATCTTACGGTGCTTGAAAATGTCTGTACGGCAAGCTATGAAAAAAATGTTGAAAAGCAGGCAAAAGATTTATTGGAGCGGCTCGGCTTAAAAGATTTAATGAATCAGAAGCCGTATAAATTGTCCGGTGGGGAGCGTCAGCGTGTTGCGATTGCAAGGGCAGTTGTAAAAAAGCCGCGGATTTTATTTGCAGATGAACCGACAGCATCACTGGATCACCATACGGCGCAGGAAATTATGAAGATTTTTTCGGAATTACAGGAAAATACAACCATTGTCTGTGCAACGCACGATTACGGCATTTTGCCGCAGACGGCAAGAATATTAAGAATTAAAGACGGAAAAGTTGTAGAAGATGAAACAGAGGAAAATGAATAATGTCAGTTCGGGAACTTGTACTGCTGATTTTTTGGGGTATATCGTGTATTTTAATCACTGTACAGATTATAAAAATAAGGAAAGAAAAGGCAAGAATTCCTGATAAGGATAAAAATTCAGCAAAATTTATGGGAGGTATGATTGTAGTATACAGCATTTTTGTATTAATCATGTGCAGTGGGATGAAAGATTTTATAACAATGATGATTCCGACTGTGATAGTTTTATCGAGGACATTGAATTTGTACAAATAGGGGCAGAAAGGAGAATGTGATGGAAAAGCAGCATTTTCAGACAATATTTAAAACAGGCACGGCAATTCTTTTATGCGGTATGGTATTAACAGGCTGTGGAACAAAGAACCAGCAAAATGTAACAACCAATATTACTACGGTGGGGAATACAGCATTGGAACAGCCGATGCGGCTGGAGACATTAAAAGATGACGGAACTGATTATCAGGCATATTGGGGAACAAAGATACAGTGTATTACAAGAGGGGAACACGGATATTATTATCTGACACCGGAAGAACCGTTGTATTTGATGTATTGGGACGATGACACGCAGGAGAGCATAAAGCTGTGTGCAAAAGCAGACTGTAACCATGATAATGCGGCGTGTAATGCGTATTTCGGAGATGTGCGTTATTATGACAGAACGGCGCAGGCGGCAGAATACGCTTCGGGATTTCAGATTTATTATTATAATGGTTTCCTTTATCTGCTGGGGACAGAAGGAAATCTGATTCAGGTCAGCCCGGACGGAAGTGAACGAAAAAGAATTACCAAAGTCTATGACTATGACGGAACGTCCAATACAAAGCTGGTATTTTATGAAAATGCCGTTTATGTGTATAACAGTGCGGGAAATCAGGGAAGCAGTGAAGAACATACCGAAACAATTACAAGATACACATTAGACGGTAAATCACAGGAGCGTGTTGTAGAGTGGAATAGTGTAAGCGGGGCGATTCACAGTGTGAAAAATTACGGAAATACGATGTTCTTTTTATTATCCGGTCTGACAATTAATAAAAATGAGTCGGGGCAGGAATGGACCTATACCTATCAGGGACTGTATGCGTATAATCATCAGACCGGACAATCCGGAAAAATAATAGATGCAGAGATTACGTCATATGCGGTCGATGAAGAACAGGAGCAAATTTATTATTTCGCATATGCAGACGGCTTGTATGTGTATGATATAAAAACAGAGCAGACCCGGAAACTCTATAATGCAGGAAAAGAAATGGGTATTGCAGAAATGTCTTATGACGGAAAATATTTGTATCTGTATAATGGCGAATGGGTATCCTATGCAAAATCGAATGAAAAAACAGAAATTACGCGTAAATGTATTGTTCTTGCAACAGACGGAAATGTATTATATGAACTTCCGATTAACAAAGCGGGATATATGCTGTTTGGAAATGGGGATTATATTTTTGCCGAACAGATTGTAGCAGATGAACAACAGCAGGCAATGAAGCTGACATATATGAAGAAAACAGAATTTGCGCAGGGACAGTGGCAGGTACTAGAGTAAAAATGCCTGCGAAACGGAGAGGTGTATGAAAAATAAAAAAATTGTTGAATTAATGCTGATTTTAGGGGTAACAGCGGGGCTGGCAGGAGGCTGTACGCAGAAAACAAAAGAACAGTCCTATGTAAATATAACTGAAACGGCGGCAGAAAATAGTACAGAACAGTCACAGGAATATTTATATGATGAAAACGGAAATCAGTATCATTATATTAAAACCGAAGGATATGAGGTGAAAGAAATCTGTAATGACAGACAGTTTCAAGACGAAAAGGCGCTTTATGACGGAAAAAGTATGCAGACAACTGTGTATTCCATTGCAAATTCATTTGGTGAGAAGAAATATCAGGTGACATATCTGGATATTCAGAAGCTTTTTATGGAAGACGAAAATGTAAAAGAGATTTCATATACGGTTGAAAATATACCGGGGGCTTTGTATGCAAAAGGTGAGGACGAAAAACTTCCGACGTCATATCGTGAAATTATTTATGATGACAATGCCGCGGTAAAGCTTCTGCCGGAAAGTACGGAAACTTTATATTTACGTTTATACTCAGAAGCAAAAAATCAGAGTGCATCGGAAGAACAGCAGTCGTTGATAGAAGACTTGGAAAAGGTGATTTTACGTGCGGATATTACATATGAAGACGGTACAACGGTTACAAAGTATGCAAAGATAAAGTCGTCAAGTGCATACAGTGTGGGGTATCTTATCTTTTATGAAATACAGCCGGTATAACCGGATTGAATCCCGGCAGAAGACAAGTATACATATAGTGGTTAGGTGCAAAAATTTTACTGTTAAATGTAAAGGGGCTGATTTTATGTCAAAAAGAAAAATAAGCTATATCATCGGAGGTATTTGCATAGCAGTCTGCGTTGCGATGGCAGGAATATGGTTTCTGAACCGCAACAAAGTCAAAGATGATGCGGTAACGGTGGATATCCGGACAGATACGGTGTCAGCCGGTGAAAATGAGGAGAGCAGTTGGAATACAGATGTACACGGTATTGCCAAAGCGGAGGGCGGATATTATTATTTGCAGATGAAATCAAAGGGAATGTGCCTATATTTTTATGATGAGAGCGTGCAAAGGTCTATTGCGGTGTGCAGTAAGGCAGAATGTAATCATGGCGATGTGCAGTGTAATGCCTTTTTTCTGACATCAGAATATCTGTCATCGCCGGTTCATTATTATCAAGGAAACATTTATATGATAAAAGTAAAAAACGGAATGGGTGTGCTGACAAAAATCCAGCCGGACGGCAATGAAAGAGAGGAAATCTGTGAATTGTTTCCAAATGCAAATGTGACATCTGTCAGTATGGTTTTTCATGATAATGCGGCATATGTGTATGACCATACGGGACATGCAGGCAGTGAGCAGGAACAGGATGAAACGATTAAAAAAGTTGAACTGGACACAAAGAAAAGTGAAGATATATACACTTACCGCGGTACGGGAAGTGCAATTTCCGGGGCAAGAAGCTTTGGCAATAAATTATTTTTTAAAGTCAGAACATATGAAATTAACAAAGATACGTTGAAGCAGTCGTTTCAGTATCAACTGTATGCGTATGATTATGACACAGGAACGGTACAGACAGTAGCAGAGGGCAAAAACATATCGGATTACTATGTAGATTTGCAGAATAACATTTTATATTACTATGTTATCGGAGAGGGGCTGTATCAGTGCAGGCTGGATTCATCAGAACAGAAACTGATATATAAGGCAGATGCCATGATTGCCGTTGCTTCATTGTCATTTGACGGCAGGTATCTGTATATGGGAAATGGCGGCATCGGCAGTGCCACAGATGCCAAAAGTGCAATAGACAGAGTGGTTTATGTATTGGATACCGACGGAAATGTATGCAACAAAATCAATATGCAGAGCAATATGAAGCTGTACTACGGTGATGCGGATTATCTTTTTGCAGAAAGCGGCGACAAGGTGTTTTATATTTCCAAAGCTGACATTCTGACAGCGCAGGAGTGGAAAGAACTAGAATAAAAAAAACACACAAAGGTGGTATATAAATGAATAAGATAACTGATATTTTTGGTTATATATCAAGCAAACAAATGAATCTTGAATACATAGAAAAAATATTGCTACAGGCATTAGACCAAAAGCAAGATATGTACAAAGTTCCGGATACTGATATTGTAGTATATATAGGAATACCTAATGATTCAATATTAGATGAATATAAAAAAGGTGCAGTTCAAGACTTGTTGATTTGTAATAGAAATATAGCATATATCATCAAAAATAATCAGGTAATTGTTATCGCAGGCTATGTTATTGTAAATTGATGTATTTAAATTAAGGTGAAAATCAGGAAATACATAAGAGGAGGGGGAAGCGGTGCAGCTGACAAAATACAGGGCATTTGGAAAATCTCGGTTCATACAAATGGCGGTTTCGTTATTGAGTATGCTCATATATTGGGGATTTTCATCAGGAATATTTGAAATTTTGTTTAATTATAATGAAAGTTCCATTGATTATAATGCCCAAAAGGCAGAACAGGTACGTCACGATATGTTGGAGAGCAGTATGTATCTGAGCGAATATATGAATATACAGGGATATACAACAACGATTATGTTCATTCTGATGCTTGCTGTGCTGATTTTGTTTTATCAGGAAAAGAACGGATTATTTACGTTTCGTTATGTCCGGGGAGAAAGCCAAAAGAAGGTAATTCTTTCAACGATTTTTCAGTATTCGTGGATAAATGCGTTGTGGTATTACATTATTTATATCATCTATCTGAGTATCGGGTACTGCATTATGGGAAACCGCATGGAATATATACCGAGAAATACATTTGACGGCATTTTTGGTGAGGGTTTTAGTGCGGCAAGTCCGTATTTGTATTATATGGTTCAGGGGATTCCTTCTATATTAATAGGAACTTTTGTTTATACATTGTTTGGCTGTGTGATCGCACTGTATTGTAAGAAAAGCTATCAGGCACTGCTTTGGATGCTGGGATATTTTTGGGGTACGCAGATTCTATTGGAATTTTTCCGGTGCACATTTTTAAAACAGCAGGCAGGACTTGCATGGTTTATCGGAAAATTTGAACCGACATTTCTGTACGGATTTTACGGCTATGTATATCATAATCCAACGATAAGAACAGCATTACAGACAATGGATTCACTTATTTTACCGGTTTTGTTATCCTGCGTTCTGCTGATTATTTTCTTTAGGAAAGAGGAAAAAATAAATGCGTAACAAAAAATATTTCATTGTACTGTTTATTTTTATAGCATATGCCGTTTATGACTTTGGCGGAATGGCATTTACAGATGGACTGTATTCTCCGCTGGTTCTGTATGGGTGCTATATATTTTTAATGGCAGATAAAATGAATGAATTAACGGCAATGTCGATTTACAGGTATCATTCTGTTAAGAATTTATATATTCAATATATGAAAAATCAGATGATGGCAGCATGTGTCTATCTGGCAGTATTTTTTGCGGCGGGGATGATTACAGGTGTTGCCTCAGCGGTATTTGACCGTGGATTTTTTGTATCATGCGGTGCAATGATAAAATTTCTGATTACCAGTTATGTGAATCTGCTTATCATCGGATTTTTGCAGCTGGTTTTAAGAATTTTGCTGGGGAAAAAAGGCGCAGCATGGGCATTAGTGCTGTATTTGTTTATCTGTGTATTAAAATTTATGGCAGGCAGACCGTTTATCCAGCCATTTATACTGGATACGGCATACTATAGGTGGAAATGGATTGCAGCGCCAAGAACCGTGATAAATTATGGATTGTGCGTTCTTATTGTCATAGGACTGGCATATCTGCCGTATAGACAGGATAGGAAGATCCGGTAATGAAAAAATATTTATCAAAAAAATATATTAAATACATAGGAAGCCTGTGTGCGGTGTTGTTTGCGCTTTGGAATGTATTTCTGCTTGGAGTGTCACTGGAAAACTCCGGTCCGGCAGCAGACAGTACATTATTACAATGTATTTTGGGCAGTGAAAATTACGCACACGACTTTTTTACGCGGCAGTTCTGGTTCATCAGTGTGTTTGTATTTTATATGGCAGTTTATTTGGTCATATTTTTATTTCTACAGCATGAATCCGGAAAATACCGTTCAATGAAACTGCATCGGTATGGGAAAAAGGGGTATCTGAACCACTGCGAAAGCAAAGTCCTGCATGGCAGTCTGTATGCGGTACTGCTTGTTGCCACAGGGCTGGCAGGGATTGCTTTGTTCGGACGCATTACAGGCGCGGTTATTCGGACAGGCAATGCAGACATGGCAGCAGCAGTGCTGCTGCTTGTAAAGATATTTTTGTGCATGGTTTTATACGGAAAAATTACGGTATATCAAATATTAAGGAAAAACAGCGATTTTGCGGCATTTTTTATGCTTGTGGTTTTATTTGTACATCTGGCGGCAGAGGTGTATACACAAAAAATACATTTCTTAACGTATACAGGTGCGGTGGAAAGCCTGTGCGGTATTTTAATATTAATTGTGTTGAATACGGTAACAGAACTTGTTGTGAGAAAAAAGATAAAAACAATGGATTTGTGCTAAGACAGAAATGAGGGTATATATGGGCGAAGTGATTTTAAAGATAGAAAATGGAACAAAGAAATTTAAAAATGAGCTGATATTTCAAAATGTAAGCATGGAGTTTGAAAAGGGCAATAGTTATGGATTTGTAGGACCAAACGGCTGTGGAAAAAGTGTCTTTTTTAAGACTTTATGCGGATACTCCCTTTTGACAGAAGGACAGGTCATTTACCGGGGAAAAATTATCGGAAAAGAGCAGGATTTTATTGATGATGCAGGAATTGTCATCGAAGAACCGGAGTTTATAAACAGCCTGTCCGGTCTTGAAAATTTAAAAATTCTTGCAGAAATTCAAAAGAAAATTTCAGAAGCGGAAATTATAGAGGTTTTAAAACAATTTGATTTATATGAAGACAGAAATAAAAAGGTTGGAAAATATTCTGTCGGAATGAAGCAGAAGTTAAGACTTGCGCAGGCAGTGATGGAAAAGCCACAGGTGTTGATTTTAGACGAGCCGATGAACGGACTGGATAAAAAGTCGGTAAAAAAGGTCGAAGACATTTTAAAAGCATTTGTTGAAAACGGCGGAACACTGCTGATGACCAGCCATATAGAACAGCAGGTGGAAGCGTGCTGTAAAATTGTGTATGAAATTGACGGCGGGGAGATTTTGCGGGTGACGGATTGATGTTAAAGCTGACATTCTGACGGCATAGGAGTGGAAAGAACTGGAATAAAAAGTATGAAAAAGAAAAAAATAGCATTTATAACAGGCATTGTGGTGGCGGTAGTATTTTTAGGGGGAATTGCCACATATGTATATGTATTTAAAAACAATCATTCAGCATCGGAAATTAAAGACGGTGTAACGGACACGCAAAGCAGCTGGAATACAGACACACATCACATTGCGGCTGGAAATGGAGGATATTATTATACACAATATGATGCAGACGGAAAGATAAGATTGTATTATACACAGGTAGAAAATGAAAATGGAGTTGTGTTATGCGCACTGCCGGAATGTACCCATAAAACGGATGCGTGCAGAGCGGTACTTTCAGGAGAGGCATATCAATTTGGAACGGTATATTACTATAAAGATTTTTTATATGTAATCCATAAGAAAGAGGGGATGGGCTATTTGTGTAAAATAGATTCAGACGGAAGCGGAAGGGAAGATGTATGCGCTTTATTTGCAATGGACAAATTTTCGTCTGTTTCATTGGTTTTTCATGAAAATGATATTTATGCGTATGACAGCGTGGGAAATGCCGGAGGAAGTGAAGATCATGTTCAGGAAATAAAGAAAATATCAATAGGGGATTATGCAGTGTCAACAGTCTATGAATACAGTGGAGTTGGTGCGGCGATTACAGGAGCAAGAGATTTTGGCGGTTATCTGTATTTTATTGTAATGGAATATCGGCTGGATATGGATAGTAAAACGCATTATGCCGATGAACGGTTATACAGATATGATTACGGAAATGGCATAGCGGAAAAAGTAATTGACAAGCAGGTATCGGATTATTTTGTGTTGGGAGATACATTGGTTTATTTTGAAAGTGGTACGGGATTGTATGTTTATGATTTTAAAACACAAAAAGAAACTTTAGAAGTACAGGCAGATAAAAATATACTTGTTGCCGGTATTTCTTATGACGGTCAGTATTTTTATTTGGATAATGCCGGAATGGGAAGTATGACAGACGCAGCGAGCCGTATAGAAAGAGTAATCTATGTGTATGACAGGAGCTTTAATTTAATCAGGGAAATAGACTGCGGAAAAGACTGTACAGGAGTTTATTATGGAGATGAAAAGTATCTTTTTATAAAACAACTGGATACAATCTGTTATATAAAGAAAGAAGATATTTTAAATGCGGAATGGGTACAGCTTAAATAATACGGCTTATACCAAGAGGATTTTAATTGATAAAAAGAGAGAAAAGTAATGAGCAATAATAAAACAGCTAAAAAGAGAATTATTTTAGCCCTGTTTTCAGTGATTCTGGTAGTTATAATGACAGTCTGTGCGGTTCAGGTAAGGTGAAAAGTATTGTATGACAGTGTTGTTGGAGAGTGTAGTAATCAGGAACTGACTGACCGCTGGCGAAGTAAGGGCGAGGCATATGATATTGGGGTTAATTCAAAGGGAATGGTTATATTTAAAGATAGAAAAGCAGCGTTAAAGCAGGCATTGGAAGATTATCAGCTGGGGTTTGAATACTTGCAGGCGTATCAGCATCTGCCGAAAGTTTCCACAAATCCAAAGATATGCAGATAGCGGCTTTTATGCAAACGTATCTTAACAGTTTTGGGGAATAATGGTTTTCGGGCGGATTGTGTAATGCACAATGAATATAGCAAGATAGTAAAAAAGATATAAAAAATAATAAAATTTGACAAAAACCGGCCATTCACGTCAAAAAACGTCGTTTCATGCCAAAGGGGTTCTAATTGGTAAAAAATGCAGTTATACTGAAATCAAGAAATACACAAAGGTGTATATAAAGCAAAGATATAACAGGCTGTAAACAAACAGCCTTTATATAGAATAAACAGCCGTCTTGATGTTCAGATAAAGCGGGGGAAGAATGACAGCAGGCAAAGAGGGGGCAGAAAGGAGAATGTTATGAAAACGACAGTTTTAAAATTAGCAGCAAAGGCAGCATATGCAACTGCAAAAAAGGCAGGCAATTCAGCTTCTATCTATGGAATGTATCAGCCGAAAGAGCCGAAGACGCTGAAAAAGAGCAAGTAAACTAAATTTGAAGGAATTTTATAGGAGGGAAGCGTATGCTAAGGATAAAAAATAGTTTGATTAAAAAGGCAATAGCTGCCGGTTTAATGATAGCTACGGTAATGGGGACAAGTATACCAACGTTTGCAAGTGAATGGCATAATGGCTATTTGAGTCATGGGGATATCATATCATTCAAAACACGAATGAATTATGATTATTCAGATGGTTCGTGGTGCGATATTTATTTCTATTCAGTTTCGGTTGCATTTATAGCAGACGGTTATGAAGAAAATAAGACGAATGAATGGCATTCTAACGCAAGCGGACATGCAGAGTACGACATTTATCAAGACGGACGCTTTGACGAAAGTATTTCTGTAATTACATCATTAGACGAATATGGAAATATTAGTGATTATATCTACTAATCATTCTTCAAAGACAGCAGACGAAGTATAATACCGGATGAATTGTTTTTGAGCGAAAACAGTCAGCCGGAATGGCGGATGAGAAATCACCAGGGAGGGATTTCTCATCGCTGCTTCGTGATTAAATCGTTTAGAAATGGGGGCTATTATGAAAAAAGTATATGTTGGAATACTCATTTGTCTGGTGATAGTGATAGTCAGTGCAGGCTGTGGAAAGAAATATATGCAGGAAGCAGATGATACGGACTGGGAGCAGGGAACGGTACAAAATATTACAGATGCACAGTCATGTTACGTCAATAATAAGGTGGCAGATGATGGATATGGATATTATTTTACAGACGGAACGAAGGGGAAATATTACAGAATTTACTATTATGATGCTGGCTGTGAGCAGGCAGTGCCTTTATGCAGTAAGGTGAATTGCAGTCATAAAGGGGAAGATTGTGATGCTTATTATACAGCAGACCAGTGCTATAACGGGTATATCTGGTATCAGAACGGTCATTTATTCCGGCTTGAATATGATACAAAGACAGGGGATATGAAGCTGATATATTTTGATAAGGACGGAAGCAATGAAAAGAGTGCCGGAGTATTGTGGAATGGTGAAAATGTTGTAATGAACAAAGTATCCGATTATGAGAAAAATATGATACTTCACAAAGGATATATTTATTATTGCTATGAAACTGATATGCAGGAGGAAACGACCGTATATAGATTGAAAATTGACGGTTCAGGAGAAAAAGAACAGATTGGAATAGTAGAAAAGCCGGAGATTGAAGTGAAGAATCAAACCATAGCGGTGCGGAATAATCAGAATCGTGTTTATATTACAGTAGATTATTCTGTTAAAGATACTGCGCAGCATTATATGGAATTATATGAGTACAGACTTGAAAATGGAGGATTTTCCCGGAAAATGACAGAACAGGCGGAGTTAGACTATGCCTACCAATATGATGAAAGCGGAGAGCATATTATAGGTGTAACCGGTGAAGGATATGGGGCAGTGGATTTAAGAAATATTGCATTCGATGATGACGGAAATATGTATGTCTATCAGTCCATTACTGGGAAAGTTTTGAAATGTAATATAGATACGGGAGAAAATGTGCAGATTTATCAGGATGACGGATATGGGATTATAGAATGTGCCGGAGACTGTCTATATCTGAATCAGAAAGATACCGGGTCATTTGATAAACAGTATAAAATTACGGTGATAGATTTATCCGGAAATTATATAAAACAAATAGACTGTCAGACGGCGGCGAATAGTTATCCAAGCGGAAAAAATGATATCTTTATGAAGAAAAGAGTCAGCTCAGAGCAAAGGGTCAACAGTGAAGGAAAGAATATCATGGTTGAGTATCTGCTCTATGATATGACAACAGGGGAAAGCAAAGTGATACTTGAGGGGACAGCATAAGATAGCAAATGTACTGCCGGACAAAGGGGGAAAAAGGATATGATGGAATTTAAAAGAGTCTGGAATATCAAAGTAATCATTACTTTACTTTGTCTGGCAGCGGTAAGTGTGATTTTGTTTTATAATGAGCAGATTCAAAATGGAACAAATGAAATTATAAGGTATGATGAAGGCTATAATCAGAACAGTTACAGTATTTTTGATGTAAATCAAATGGAACTGGATATGATAAGTCAATACAATACCGGGAAGTGGAAAGAAACACAGGATGGACAGACAGATGATATCAAAGCATTTATAAATTGGTATTATGTTACATATATCGGAAAAAATTCTCCTAAAAGAGATGTCTTTATGGTAACAAAAGAACTATTTTATAATAAAGCAGTTTATGTTGAAGGGTATGCTCAAAGAATTGCCGGAATGTATGAAAATGCGAAAGCAATGGTACGTATCGGGGCATTTTCTGATAAAAATTCTTTTTCATACAAAAATATATTAAAGACAAGTTATGATTTATCCCAGAATGCACAAATAAAAACAGAACTGAGTGGAATGCGTGCGTGGGAAAGTGTTTACCAGTATAAAATCATCGGTTATTTTCATATTGCTTTTATGATGATAATTGTTTTTAGTTTTTTATCTGAAAGAAAAAAAGGCTTGTGGAGCATTATATTTTTATCAACGGGCGGCAGGTGGAAACTGGCGGCAAAAAGGCTCATGATAATTGCTGTATCTGCGGTTATATCTGCAGTAGTATTATATGGAACAATCTGGGGGGGAAGCTTATTTTTATACCATGGAGATCAGAGCTTAACTGTGCCGGTTCAAAGCAGTTGTATTTTTTCGGATGTATTACTGCATATAAATAAAATTCAGTATATAGGATTAAATATTCTATTGTGTGCATGTGCCGCAATGACTGTCGCAGTTATTGTGTGGGGAATTATTTCCGTATGTAAAAGCCAGACGGGGTATATGGCTGTGCTGTTGTGTGTGTTTGTACCGGAATACATTTTTTATACAGTAATTTCCCAAAGAAATGCGCTCGCAGTATTGAAATACTTTAACATCTTTCAATTATTTGTACCAATGAACAGCGTGGTTGAATATGCAAACTGTGAAATCGGAACACTGCTATTTGGCAGAATAGAGCTTATTGCAGGTCTGGTATTGGCATTGTTTTTAGCGGGGGCATTTTTATCAATCCGGGCGGCACAGACAAATTATCCAATACATAATTTCTCTAAAATGAAAAAGACAGCGGACAGAATTAGTGAAAAATATCACAGCTTAATAGCAAAACTGCCGCCGTCTGGTCTGGAAGTCTATAAACTGCTTGTAATACAAAAAGGATTTATTATTTTATTAATACTTATCGTTTTGATGTCAAATGTAAAAATTTATGGAGGAGTTTCGTATGACGAAGAAAGAATCATTTTGCGGGAATATTATGAAAAGACACAGGGAATGACGACTGGGGCAGCGGTAAATGTGGAAATTAGCAGCTATCGTGACAGGCTTGAAAGGATGCAGGAGCAGTATGCAGAATTAAAGTTGGCGGCTAAAGAAGAAAAAGAAGCAGACGGAGCGGTGCTGGATGAGCTGATAAAGGATATAACCGTATTGTCAACAGCAGTGGAGTATATGGAGCATCAGACGGAATATCTTGAAAATATGAAAGAAACACGGAGAGTAAATCCGGTTATTATAGCACCTTACATTTATGAAAATATGCTTGGAGGACGTTTGGATTACAGTATGAATATAGTGAGTCTGTATGTTTTTGTGACATTAATTCTGCTTATGAACGGAGCATTTGCTTATGAAAAAAAGGATAATATGACAATGGTCATACGAAGCGGTGCAAAGGGACGGACTTTTTTCGCTGTAAGAAAACTGTTGATTGAAAGTGTGCTTACGATATTAATAGGAGCTGGCGTATATGGATATTTTTATTATAAAGTATTATGTGTGTATCATCTGACTGGCATTGACAACAGTATTTTGTGTCTGGAAATGATGAAAGATTTTCCCATTGATATTACAATAAGGCAGTATTTAATTTGGGGTGTATTATGGAAGATTTTGTTTATGTGGACAGGAACAATGGTGATTACATTTATATCGCTGGTTTTACGGGAGCAGGCGGCATTACTGGTATCGCTGCTTATTTTAGTACCGCATGTGCTTTACCTGTTGAATTTTAAATTTTTTCAATATTTTTCTGTAATCATACCAATGAATACGTGGCAAATGTGGAGAATTTACCCAAAGAAAATAATTTATGCGGTATATTTGTGGGCATTTTTTATCGGAGGATTTGCAGCTTATGGTATTATAAAAAAATGGAGCATAAATACAAAATTACGATAGTGGTTATAGATATCAAAAAAATAATAAACGGGGAAATTAAAAATGCAGGAAACAGCGGTAAGATTTGCAATATGTGATGATGATAAAGTGTATGCAGAAAAAATGAAGGCATTGATATTACAGACCTTTCATCTGCCGCAGCCGGTTGAGTGTATTATTTATCTGAATCAGGAACAAATTTTAAAATGTTATCATGAGGATAAAATTGATATTATTTTTATGGATATCGAGTTTGGCGATGCCATAGGATTTCAGGTGGCACGACGGTTAAGTATGCAGGATTCACAACTGGCGGTTGTATACATGACCAATTATGAGCATTATATCACAGAAGCCTTTGTATGCAGACCGCTGGGGTTTATCAGAAAAAGCCATGCAGAGGACGATTTGCAAATTGCAGGGCAGGAAATCCGGCGGTTCATCGGACAGAAATACAGCCGGTTTGTGTTTGGCGGCGGGACGGCAGTTGTGGAAGTTCCGTTGTATAAAGTCTATGCGGTGGAAATTTACGGACATGATATGGTGATATTGCTGGCAGACGAAAATATCCGCGTGCGGGATAAGCTAATGCGGGTTGAAGATGAGCTGGAAGCACATGATTTTGTAAAAATAAGCCGAGGAAGAATGGTGCATTTAAAATATGTCACAGCGATTGAGGGGAAAACGGTACAACTGCATGAGAACTACGAATTTGCAGTGAGTGCAGACAAAATCAGTATGCTCAAAAGCCGGTGGCTTGCATACAAAATGCTGCATTAGAAGGGGAAATTATGACAGTCTTTGATTCATTTATTAATTTACTGCAAAGTGGAATGGTAACGGCATTTCTGATACACTGCCTCGGAATTAAGAGAAAATTCCAGAAAAAAGCAGCAATTCTAGTTTTTGTGACGGTATTTTTCGTATATCTTGAAATACAGACATTTTTCACACCGTTTGAAAATTACGGAGTGTTATTAACGCTGCTGGTAACAGGGGTACTCAGCTTCGTATTTTGTGAAAAAGGTTGGATTGAAAAGTGTATCTGCAATGTGGTCATTCTGATGTTTTCAGTGGCTGCGGCGATTATCAGCGGAAGCATCGCAGGACTGATATGGAATGTGGGATATGTAGAACTCGTAGAGGGTGCTTCGGCACAGAAAATGGCGGCAATGCTTTTCACCCAGCTGCTTTTAGGCATTTTTATAGGGACATTTATCCGGTTTCAGGATATTTTGATAGATACTTACGATTTAAAATTTACACTGGGTGTATTGAGTGTTCCATTAATTTCCATTGTGGTTGTTACGGCAATACTCAGCCAGCCGGTTACAGGGCGGCGCGACATTTTACAGGCGGGACTAATCACAGGGGGAATGATTGCCGTGAATCTGATTGTGTTTATCATGATGAAATATGAAAATAAGCAGTATCGTGAAAGATTGAAAAGTGAATTGCTGATAAGAAGTTATGAACAGCAGAAGGCAGATATTGAAGAAATTAACCAGCGTTACCGGATGACACAGAAAAACCGTCATGAAATGAAAAGGGTACTCAATCTGATACAGGACTATTTGCAAAACGGTGAGCAGGAAAAGGCGCTTTCCTATTTATCGGAACTAAATGTAGAGGAGCATATCATGTCAGAACAGATACTGTATACAAAAAATTCGGTATTAAATTATATGTTAAACCGGAATATCAGCAGGTGTAAAGAAAAAGGAATTGATGTCAAATGTATGGTTACAGGCAGTATTGACGGCATACCGGACAGGGACGTTTATATTCTGGCAGGTAATTTATTTGAAAATGCGGTGGAAGCGGCATGTCAGGCGGAAAATCCGTATATCAGCATTACAATCTGCGGAAACGATACCTGTCTGTATTTTGAATTTTACAATTCCACCAAAGAAAATGTCATGCAGACCAATCCGCAGTTAAAGACGACCAAAACAGAAAAGGCAGTACATGGATACGGTATCGAAAATGTGCGGGAAATTGTCGAAAAATATCATGGTACAATAGAATACCGGAGTGAAGGGGATTCCTTGTTTGTATGCAAAACTGTGCTGATTAAGGAAAATGTAGAATTATAAAGTATAAAATTTATATCAATAGAATAAAGAAGGAGAGGGAGAATGATACATAAAATTGCGCAGAAAACAGCAGATATTTTTTGTATACAAAATGTGGCTGATAAAGAGAAGAAGGAAATTTATGTATATGGGATAGAACTTTTGATTTCAAGTCTGATAGGTATTGTACTGGTTCTGGGACTAAGTATAGGACTTGGAAAAGTATGGAGTGGAGTGGTGTTTCTTGCGGTATTTATATTGGTGCGCCAGTATACAGGCGGCTATCATGCAGATACATATGTGCGGTGTAATATGGCATTTTTGCTGACTTATCTGCTGTCTGTTGGTATATGGACATTTTGCAGACAGCGAGATGTAAAAGTAGCTGTCTGGCTGATACTGCTTGGGGCATATATTGCCATGGCAGCCATTGCGCCGGTTGAAAATAAGAATAAGCCTTTGACCGGTGAAGAAATGCAACGGTATAAATGGAAAAGTATTCTTATTTATTCGGCATTTATTATGGCATTTCTTGTAATGGATATTTCCGGTGTCTTTTATGGCGTGTGTTTATACATCAAGATTATTTTAATCATGATTACAGTACTGATGTTTTTAGGAAAATTGAAGCAGACTTTACAGTGATAGCAAAAACAATAAAAAAATTCCGGCAGCATCACAGATATATTTTCAACAATGAATTATGAAAAAAGATATATCTGAAAATGCTGCCGGTAATCTTTAATGCGAAGCGGCATTGCCGTAAAACATAGCCTGAATGTGTGATTTATTTGAGCAAATCGGCAGTTGTGGCAGTAGAGCCGTTTTCCTTAAACCAATTGTCAAATTTATCCATAATAGCGCTGTGCGTATCGCTTGAAATAGAAGGAAGTTCCTGACCCCATGATTTGGTAGCAAGGGAGAATCCTTTTTCCACAGCCTTTACCATTTTTTCCATTTGCTTTTCATCACCGTTTGAAAGAGCAAGTGCAAATGAAAAAATACGGTCTGAAGTCTGATTAACACCCCAGTAGCCGTCTTCGGAAATGTCTTCCTTTGCCTGGGCAATCGTATCGGCATCCGCAGTAAAATTACCGCTTGCAAGAACCTTCCACATATCATCGGCTGTACCGATAGCAATACCCTGTTTTTGGAACATCTGTGTAACAAGGGACTGCATCTGTGCAGAACGTTTTTCTGAATCAGCTTTTAACTGGGCAACCAGTGCGGCATTTTTTGTCTGTTTAGAAGAAGCACTGACGGTTGTTTCGTAGGTAGCACCGGCTTCGGATTTGTAAGCGGATTGTTTAGAAGAAGCTGTTGCCTTATCTGCTTTCTGAACCTTTTCAATCGCTGTTGCAGCAGTAGCTGCATAACCTGCATTAATTCCATTTAAACTCATTATAAACCTCATTTCTGCACACCTTTTCGCTGCTCAAATTCATACCGGGTGTGCGTGGTATGAATTTTACTGCCCTCCGTGGCGACGCATTTGCAGTATTTTTGCTTCTATTTAATATATCGGACAGGACAGGAAAAAAATCAAGCGGAAAGTTAAGGTTATAAAAATGTTAAAAAAGATAAAATGCAAACACACACACTAAAGATGATACAAATGATTGACAATGTAAATCAAAAACGTATAATATAATTATAAAAACAGCATATAATAATGTTATTTAAAAATGGAGGTGGTTTTATGGCAACAGTACCGACACAAG
>ERZ773237.743-NODE-743-length-33703-cov-39.073080_pt1 | contig 33703 bp, 34 predicted proteins | sample MGYA00580990_ERZ773237 | MGnify/ENA primary metagenome ERZ773237 (study PRJEB29015, sample SAMEA2737749) | human gut metagenome | biome: human gut; feature: human-associated habitat; material: faeces | place: China | collected 2012 ...
AAATACCGACCTCCAAAGCTAGATTTTTTAGGTCTAACTTTTGGGGGTCGGGTCACTTTTTACGGTTCGGGTGCTTTTTATATACAATGGAGTTGTCGTTTTTTGTTCTATTCTGTGTTTGCTGTTATTCGGTTATTTTAATGTTGCGGTAATCATAGGAACTGAACAAATCAAGTTGAGCAAGCTGCTGTTTGTGCCGTCATATCCGTTTTTTTCGAGATATTCGTCTGCATTTTCCTCGGTAATAGGCTCAACCGAAAAGTCAACAGTCTGTGTTTCCTCTGTGCCGTCATTGTACTTTACGGTTACATCAACGGAAATGCCGTCAAAAAGTTGTGAGTAAAGCTCGTTATACATTTCAATTAAATCTGATTTCTGATAGGTTTCAAGATTTAAACCTTTATCAAAGTCCTCTCCGATTTTTTCTGTATAATACTTTCTCGGATTAGTGTTTTTTACAATAGCATCGTCGCTGAATGTAAAGTAAATATCGTGTTTTTTCAGCACTTCGTCAGCTTTTTCACCGTCTTTTGCAGTGAGAAAAACATTCATACTTAACGGTGACTCCTCGTAATCCTCAACCTGTTTGTCGGCAAATTGCTTATTGTAATCTACCGTAAAGCTCGAATACATCTTATCTTCATTATACCATAAAACTTCGGGGTAATCTGTATAATTCTCATATTTCTTTGTGTCCGCATACTTTTTTATATCAAAAATATTGTCATCATAAAGGGAGTCAACCACTAAATATGAATTGCCGTTGGCAGTATATGTAATTGAGCTGATGTTATCTCCCTTGCAAGACAGCGTAAGATTAAATTTTTCTTTATAGCTTTTAAAGCAGAAATGCAAATTATGAGCGCTGCCTACCTTGGCAAGTTCAACAGGCTTATTCTTAGAAAGTTCTGCGGCTGCGGCAGTAATAATAAAGCCGTTTTGACTTGATTTTGCAGGTTGTGAGAGCAGAGCAAGCGCTCCACCCGATATAAACATTGCCGCAACAAGAGAAGCCGCCACAATCTTATTAGCCGTCTTTTTTTTGAGCTTATTAATATCAATAACATTGTCATTATTTTGTTTGCCGTAAAGCTTTTCTACCGCAGTATCAACTGCGTTCTCGCTAATTTTAATTTCATCAAGTGTCTTAGTGTATAAATTTTTACGCATACTATATTCCTCCTTCAGACAGAATTTTGCCGAGTTTTTTCCTTGCCCTTTGCAACTGCGAGCTTATTGTATTCGGGCTTTTGTGCAATATACAGGATATTTCCGAAATCGAATAATCCTCATAATAATAAAGATAAATAACATTTCTGTACTGCTTAGGAAGTTGCCAAATTTCTTCCATTACGGTCTTTGTTTGCGAATTCTCAAGGTATGTATATTTATCAATCGGCTCAATCTTGTTGCGCCAAAATGACTTATGAAAATTATTGCATTTGTTTACAGTAACCCGTATAAGCCAATACTTTAAATGCTCTTCATCATCAAGCGGCGGTTTTTTTGTAAGCAAAGCAACACAAACCTCTTGAAAAATATCCTCGGCGTCAGCTTTTGATTTTAAATTTTGATATGCAATGCGAAATATCATATCCGCATATTTAACAATTACTTTTTCAATTTTATTTTCAGTACTGAATGAATCTATCATTTGTAACCCCCTTTCACTAATAATACAACTAACCACACTCATTTTCGTGCACTAATTTAAAATTTTTTTATTTTACAATATCAAATCTATAAAATAAAAAAGCATTACCCTAAATTTGAATAATGCTTTTTCATGGAGCTGATAACGGTGGCGGTTCTTTTCAGGCTTGCTACCTCGTTTGTTGCGGCTTGTTCACAATCATACTTTCATCAACTCTACGCCCTAAAAACAGTACACCGTACTGTTTTCTTAACGGGCTTTCAAATCCCGTTTTAAATTTTCATTATAAATCAAAAAGAGATATCATCTATAATTTAGATAATACCTCTGCTTTGGAGCTGATAACGGGATTTGAACCCGTGACCTCGTCCTTACCAAACGGTTTTATTGCTTTTTGCCACTTTTAGCAATCTTTAATAAATGGCTATTTTATGCGGTTTTTCGGTGGTTGTGTTTTGGTAGTGTTTCGTAATTTTTGGGGTTTATTCGTTAAATTAAACCCCAAATAAACCCCAAATAAACCCCAAATAAACCCCAACTTTTCCGCTGCGGATAGGTATATATTTTGTGGGAGCGGTTAAGCTGATTTGCCAATAAAATATAATCTATGCAGCGGTATTGTTGTGCGTGGGTGCCGATGTAAATTAAAAGGTCGTGTTTTCCGACCTTTCGGGATAATGTAAACTCGAGTTTACACAAAAGCGTTGTTAAATTTATGGGATTTTGCCGTCTTTCTGTCAACTGCGTATCTGTCGGCAGTCCCACAAAGAAACAACCGCCAAACTTTTACGCTGTTATGCCAATACTTCCCCTGTGTGGCTCTGTTGCCGTAAGATAGCAAGTTATATGCTTTACCCGTAAAGTCTTGTTACGGGCTTATTCTGTGGCTGTATGAGGTATCAGAGGACAAAGAAAAGGCAACGGCTTTGTTCCGCTGCCCTTATTCATCTGTTTTCGTTTACGCTCTCACATTCTCTAACAAGTTAATGTGCGGCGCTTTCTCGTCCTGCCTTGTATGCAGCCGCCAACATTACAACATAAAAAACGGATGTATCTAATGCTTTTGCCTCTGCGTGTTCCTCTACAAAGTCAGAAAATGCACTTGTTGCGCCGTTGAGGTCAGAGCGTGGCACGCCATAGTTAATGCAAGTATCTTTTATTACGCTGTCGAACTGTTCAAAATCCATTGTTTACGCTCCTTTTCGTCTATACATTAGCTTTACAAACGCAAGCACTGCGACTAATGCTTTTAAATCTATATCCTGTAAAAATTCGTTGATTTCTGCTATATACTTTTCTTTGCTCTTCATACCGACACCCTCAAACTTTCAGATACACAAAGCATATGTAATCAAAAATCTTTTTTAATCTCTTTTGACTCTCGATTTTGTCAAGCATTTCAATAATCATTGATTTATAGTTATGTTCCATACCTTGCACCTCACAGCTGACCGCAAGGTTTTAGTGCCTTGCTTTGTTTGTCGGCTTGGTACTCTCTGCCAGCACGCCAAACGGCGATTACAGCTAATTTCAAAGCCATTTCCTTGCTTATCACGCCGCTTTCCGCTGCGGCGTATTCTTTGTGCAAGCTGTTTACGAATACATTTTCTGCCTGCGTGGTTTCCTGTGCCGTGGGGTAGAATTCGTCAAAATTCATTTTTTGTCTGTCCTTTCAAAATTAAGTCTTGAAAGAGTTACCCGTAAATGCTATAATAAATTTGCAGTTAGGGTTATACTCTTTCTTGTTGCAACGGTAACTAATCGCTTGGGGAAGTGGGTGGTTACCGTTATTTTTTTAGTCTTTTTCAAGCCCTTTTCTGATAAGCCTTTTAATTTCAGTTTGTTTCGGCTTTCCCTCAATAGCTGTTAAAATATCTTTATCAGTATTCTTGTTGAGTTTCAGCCCGATAAACTGAGTATTGTTCTTATCGTACTTTTCTTTAGGTGTTAATGTTCTGCCTTTTTCGCTGATGGTCATCACGCCCTTTCTTGACTTTCGGGGCAAAGCGTGCTAAAATTTTAAATAAGAGAGGCGGTGGCAGAACCGCCAATCTTACTTTGTGTGGCTCTGGCTTAATCAGTCAGAGCTTTTCTTGTTTTTGCTCTCTTCAAGAAGTTTTATAACTTCTTCGGTTTTGCCCCGATACTTGCAAGGTATTTCCTTACTGTGATTATATTATACTATGGGTTTAACCGATTGTCAATACTTTTTATAAATTTGTTCCGTCTGTATTTCACAGATTTATTGTTCCGATACTGTCAAAAGCTGTAATTTCAACTGTGTTTGTAAAATATGCCGCTGCGTTTAACTGTATCACCTGCACCCGTGTGGGTTAGATTGAAAGTGATAATCTCAAGCCCTGCACCATATCGGCGTAGAAACCGCCTGTAATTGCCTGTAAGCGTGCGTTTACGGTTGTAATGTTATCAACGCCACTAAGTAAACACGCCACAGCAGCGGAAATATAGCCCATTTTGTACGGCTTGCCGTTGCCCACACTTGCATACACTGCAATAGCATTGAGGTCAAAGCTGTTTTGCTTTTCCCTTTGCAGGCTAAAGCTGACCCTTTCGGGGCTGTATCTGCGTAAATGCTCGATTACCTCTTGTCTGCGTTCTTTTGTAACGCCTGCAACCTTTACGCTTGCTTTACCCTTTGCAAGTTTCCACGCCATACGGAATGCCTGTGAAAGTGTATAACCGCTCTTGCGGAGCTTATTCGCTACCTTGCAGATAATCGAACGATTTAGCATTTTTACTTCCCCTTTCCTTAACCTGTGACTATATTATACTACAATGTTTAAGTGTATAATTTGTGCATAATTGTACTTGTTAAGTGTAAAGGAGTATGCTATAATAATACTTGTAAAGGAACGGCGGCGGCTGTTTCAGCTCCCTTGTGAAAGGGGGTGTTTGTGTGGAATACATAATCTGTTTTACTTTATTAGTGACAATTATTGTTTTAAGCATAAAGAAATAACCGCCCTGTAATCGCAATACAGAGCGGTTTTTAAAAAAATAAAAAAAATCGTAAAGCGAAACAGCTAAAGCCGTTTCTTTGCACCTTTATTATACAACAGCAACAAGCCGATTGTCAATAGAATAGGCGGTGAAAAAATGGCAGAAAACAAGAACAGTAAGGCGAGAATTGAGGCAAACAACAGATATAACGCAAAAGCCTACGACCGCATTAACATAGCTGTCCCGAAAGGACAAAAGGATATTATAAAAGCCCACGCAGAAAGCAAGGGCGAGAGTATCAACGGCTTTGTCAATCGTGCTATTGACGAAACAATACAGCGTGACGGCGAATAAATCCACAAGGGGCAAGCTCTGAAATACAGGCTTGCCTTTTCTTTTGTTGCTTGTGCAGCGGAAAAGCTCACAAATGTCATAAATGTCACGCCCTAAAAAGAAATTTTGCCGAGCTGATTAGCAAAGCCGTTGCACTCCCCCCTAAAAAAAATCAGCGTATTTATTTATCGGGTACCGAGGGGTGGGGCTTGAAATTTTGCGTGCCTCGTGTATGACCCCCCTCCCTATTTTTTAGCCGCTGCGTTTATACCGATATTCAACGGTGAACATTTGTTCGGGGTATGCCTCTTCACGGCTTTGTCACGGCTTTAATAGTGAAACTTTCCCCGAACAACGGCATTTTCTATATTCTCCACATTTCCCCCACATTTTCATATATTGCCGCTGCAACTGCTTAAACCCTCTACAATGCCGCATACATTGGCAGAATTGACCTGTAAACGATTTTTATGGTTTTATGGTGTAATTTTTTATATTTAAAATAAAAACGCAATACAAGACATTTAAAGACTGTTTGCCGTAATAAGTAGTATATATGCTTTTTAGGGCAGCCGAAACAGCCGAATACTTTTTAGGGACTTACAAACTTTACAATGCAATTTTATAAACTGATTTATACAAGCAAAGCCCATACAAGCGTAACGCAAGTAAAGGCTTTTTCCAATAATTCAACAAAACAGTTTTTGCAGCAATAACCCTTATTTGTTGGTATTTGTTGGTGTTTCTGCAACATTTATGCGTAAACTGAATTGCTTTGCCGCTCTCTGATATAGTTTTCTATATACCTTGTGCGTTGTGCCGCAAGTAGTGTTTGCTCTGTGCCATAGCTGATATATTCGCCCTTGGCTCTGCGTTCGTCAAGCTGTGCCTTGGCGGTTAAATACTCGGGGGAATACTTCCACATTCTCTCCGCACTCTCAAATAACCAATCCTTGCCCTTTCGGTGCTGCTGCATATCTGCATAGCTTAGCCTAAGAACTTTGTCTTGTCGGAGCAGCTGCAAGCCTTTCCGCCCTTTCTCGGCTATTAACGGTTGTGAACAGCCTTTTTGATTTGCTATACTCTGATAGCTGACACCCTGCAAAAAATGCAAGTCGATTACTTCGGCTTTGTCCTCGGGCAATCGTGCCACTGCCTGCCGCACTTTCTGTTGCAGGTCGGTAAGCTCCAATCGTTCAAAATCTTTTGCCTTGGTGCTGTCGGCTATGAAGTCAAGCAGTTCTGTTTCTTCGTCCTCGTCAACCGTTATGTTATATGACACCTCGGCAGCGGCTTTTGTGCCAATATTTGAGCGTATAACTTTGCGTATGTGATAATCAAGATAAGTGTTGAATTTATACGGCTTTGTATCGTCATAGGCTTGCACAGCCTTGCAGAGTGCGAAATAAAGTTCCTGCACCATATCTTTTTTATCTATATAGTTTGGCAGCTTGTAGCTTGCAAGATAATTAAATAAAATCTTTGTCATCAGCTTTTTTACCTGTTCCCACAGTTCGGAATACAGATCTGTCGCTCCTAACTGAATTTGTACGGCTAATTCTTCATTAGTCATTGACACCACCCCATAACATACAGTAAAATAAAAGTAGTGTTCGGCTGCTCCTGCATTTATGGGGCGGCTGTTTTTGTTTACAAGTAATTGTAAAGTTCCTTGCTTACTCCGTCAACGCTTTTTGCGAGTTGCTCCAAACGCTGAATTTTTATAATTTCCAAAGCCTCGGCAAATGTCAGCTTTTTATTCTCTGCCGCTGCCTCGTCCATAAGGCTTACTGTTTCGTTTATTATGCAGAGCTGTTCACTTAAATTTTTATACATTGTATGCACCTCGTTTATTGTAAAATATTTGTGTTGTATGGTTAAATATTAGTATTACACACCTCTTGCACACCTTGCACACACAACCGTAACACGCCGAAAACGGCTTGGTTATGCGGTTTTTAGTCAATACGCTCCTTACACGCCTTTTTTGAAATTATATATATATATAATATATTATAATTTATCACTCTTTGATTTCCTTTGCTTTGGAGAAAAAAGTATAAAATATAAATATAAGCGTGTAAGGTGTGTAAAGGTGTGTAAATGCAGTTAATTATTGACTTTTTCGATATTGCACAATGTGTGTGCAAAGTGTGTAAATGGTTTAAAGGCGTGTGGTTGTTCGGTATTCCTTTATGCCGCCCGCTAAACCTATGCCCTTAAAGCCCCTCGCTCGTTTGTTGCCTATGCGTATATTTGTGCTATGATTTATTCCTTTACTTTTGCCCTTTACTTTTACGGCTTGAATAAATTTGTCTTTTTTGCGAGGAACTAAAAGGTTGTCCTCGCAAAAATCTTGGTAGGTATCGTAAAGAGTACAGCTGAATATTTGTGCTGTCGGTGAAAGGGTTATGCTGTCGCACTCCTCGAGAAAGCAAAGTACAGAGTCTTGTTGCTTTTTCAGCTCCTCGCTTTTCTCTTGTGTGCGTTCGCTGACATAGATTTTAAAACTTCTTTTGATTAACTCGTTCAAACCGTCAACAAGCCATTTTGCCACGCCCTCGCTCTCGGTTTCGATTATTTCACGGTCAATAAAGGGATTGTCTGTTCTGTTTGTGTCTTTGGGCTTTGCCTGTAAAACAAGCTGACGGCGAGAAAAGCCCTCGGAAATATCATACAAGGATTGCAAAGTAAAATTACCAAAAATTAAAAAGCGGATATATGACTTAAACTGATTGTTTTGTACGAATTTCTTTTCCGCTGCTATCGTTGTTTTGTTTGTAACAAGGTTCTTGAATGTTCGGGCGTTAGTCAAAGCGTTTTCGCTTAAATCGTCATCAATGAAAAGCAATTTATTTTCTACATTTGCAACGCCGAATTTGCTTTGCAAAACGCTTATGCTTTCGTTATAACAATTTTCTTCACCGAACAAAGCATTTAAAATAGCACCCAATACGCTTTTACCCTCGCCACCGTCACCGATTATCAGCAAGGCTTTTTGCAGAATTGTAGTAGGTATCAGACAATAACCGCAATACTGCTGTATGGTCCGTTGGTCATCTTCATAATAAACGGTTTTCAGATAATCCAAAAACTTTGTGGGGGCTTTAGCATTAGGATTGTAATCGGCGTTAATACGATTTATACAAAATTCCTTTTCATTGCTCCAAACTGTAAAAAGTCCGTTTTTATCCCTTGAAAGTGTGCCGTTTTTAAAGTGGATTTTGTCAAGTGTGGGAGTGGGCGGATCAGTGTAACAAAACTGCTTAATTCCCTCTAACAGCTTTTTAGATTTATCGCTTGCATTTGTTTTAATATAGCCTTTTATGTCTTTCATTATGATGTGCTTTGCTTTATCGTCCGACATTTTGCCGTCAACAGAATACAAAACGCTGTTAATACACTTTACACCCTGTTGTTCTGCGAAAGCCTCTATATATTGGCTCTCGTCAATTTTCAGCTTGCCGTAATCGTCTTGGTACACCCAAAGAGGGGCGAAATTTGTATTGTTTTCGGGTGCTTTTGTTTCCGTGTCCTCGGCTTGTGTCAAAGGCTCCGCAACTGCCGTTGTGCAATCCTTTAAAGCCTCAATCTTGTATTTTACGGTTTCTGCAACGGTCTTGCCTCGGCTTGGCTGTTCGCTCTCGTAAATATCGGTGATGTCGCCCTTTTCTTTCAGATTTTCCCATTCTGTGCAAAGGTCAAGCACCTTTACGGAATGTGCAACCGTCAAAAGCTCGTTTGCAACAAGGCTTGCAAAGTTTTTGCCTGCCTCGTCATTATCGGGAATAATCGCAACATTCAAGTCCTTGAACAGAGGAGTAAAACGGCTGTCCCACTTTTTGCCCTTGCTGCCCTTGGTTGCTCCGTCGGGTGCAGAAACAGCAAGCAAGCCGACTTTGTCGGTCATTGTATCGGCGTCCTTTTCACCCTCAACAATGTAAACGGTATTATCGGCAGCGGTATTACTTAAAATCTCTTGATTATACAATGGTGGATTTATGCCGCCCCTGCCTTTCTGCCAACTGCCGTTATTGTCTTTGTGCTGCCAACAAAAGGACTTTTGCCATTTGCCGTTAGTCCACTTGTAAAAGCGTATTTTCTTGAGCCTGTCGCCGTACCTGTATTCAATGCTTGCAGGCTTTGGCGGTTTATTGCTCTGCTGTGGTGCTTGGAATAGGTCACGCATTGAAAGTCCTATTGCTCTTGTTATGTCCTCAGCTCTACACCCGGCAAAACAATTCAAAAGTATTTTGCCGTTGTCCTCAGATATGCAAAGGCTCTGTGTGTTGTCATTGTGGCAAGGGCAGGTTACCATATAACTATTATTTCCGTTTGGCTTAGGACTGCGAAAATGTGAAATAATATCCTGTAACTCCAAATTCCCACCCCCTTAATAAATCGGGCGGATTTTGCTATTCTCGGCAGCGGAATTGTTTTCGGCTGTGCCGCTGCACGAAAGATAATTTATAAGCCCGTCAAGGTTGATAAGTCTTTTCCTGCCACACATCACAACGGGAATTTTACCCGACAACGCAAGTGTGCGTATGTAATATTTACTTATGGCTGTGTTCTCGTCCATTTGCTTAATTTCTTTGTAACACTCGTCAAGTGTTCTCATTCTTGCTAAGTTAATAATAAAACTTCCTTTCTTATCCACAGCCGAAAATATTTTGCTTTCCGCTGTAAATTTCAGCGGCTTTGTGCTATAATAATCGTGTGACTGCGGATTTACTTTTGCATTGGTACTCTTTAAACAGCGAAATTTGCACTAATTAGCCTAATTTTTGCAAAATTTCTTTGAATAAAGCGTAAATTTGCGGTCTGCCGTTGGCTTTCGTGGAGGTTAGTCAACGGCTTTTTCTTTTGCGATTTCCTCAATGATTGAGAAAATGCGTTCTTTTTCCGCCTGCGGCAATTCGTGGCGGAGCTTGCGTGTTATGCTCGGTTCGCTGATTTTAAGGTGGTCGGCAATCTCCCACATTCTCACACTTGCACCCTTTGCCGCTGCTCTGATGTCTGCGTTTGCTAACATTTTATCAAATCCTTTCTTTTTGTATTGACAAATCATCATCAAGGATATATTATAAAGATGATGACTGTTGCTATCGTTATTATATAACAACAACTGTGATTTATCAATAGTATTGTTGCTATAATTTTAGAATAGCAACAAAAATAGTTAATTAATGGGAACGGTGATAAATATGGCAACAAATGAAACATTTGCCGATAGGCTTACAAAATTAAGAGAAAACACGGGCAAAAAAAGGCAAGAAGTAGCAGATGAATTAGAAATATCACGGGCAAGTCTTGAATATTACGAAAAGGGCAAACGCAAGCCTGATATTGAGGTATTGGCGAAAGTGGCGAAATATTACGGTGTGTCAACCGATTATTTGCTCGGCTTATCCAATGCTCAAACAGTGGATAAAGACATTCAATTTATTTGTGATTATACGGGATTAAGCGAAAAAGCTGTAAATATGCTTGTTAAACTAAATCAAGAATGGAATGTTGCCGATTGTAAGCCAATAAATGTACAACATTTAGTAAATGTTTTTGTTAATGGCTTTATTGAGGATGGTATATTAAGTTATTTGTCTTTGTATTCTAATCGTATTCTATTAAATTTAACAGAGCAAAGGGCATACTACACTTTAACTATTGATTATTATAAAAAGCAAGGCACTTTAGATGTACAAAAAGTTAAAAAGCAAATAGATAAATTTGAATATAATACAGATATGTATTTGTTTAAATTACAAAAAAATATAATAAACTTTTTTGATGATTTTACCTTTGAAATGCAAGCGGAAGTAAAAAAATTAGAAAAAGAATTAAAAGAAATTATTTCAAGTTTAGGCGGTGATTAAATGGCAACTATTGAAAAGCGAAACAACGCATACCGTATAACCGTGTGCTGCGGTTATGACATAAACGGCAAACAAATACGCCGCCGTATGACCTACACCCCCGACGAAAAAATGACCGCAAAGCAGATTGAAAAGGAAGTGCAGCGGCAAGCGGTATTGTTTGAGGAGCAATGCAATAACGGCACGGTCGCAACGGACGGCAGAATGAAATTTGCCGACTTTGTGCCAATCTACCTTGAAAACGCAAAGCACAGGCTTTCCCCCGTTGTTTATGAAAAATACTGCCATATGCTCGACATCTGCATTATCCCAATGCTTGGACATCTCAAGCTAAAAGACATCAAGCCTATTCATATACAACGCTTTGTAAACGCCCTTGAGGAACGCACAACGCACCTTGACGGCAAAGAGGGCAAGCTAACACCCTCTACCATTCGCCGTTATTACACAATGGTTCAATCAGTTTTGCACAGTGCTTACAAGTTGCAGCTTATAGGCGTAAATCCTGCCGACAGCGACAGAATAACGCTGCCAAAGGTTGAGGAGCAAACAACGGATATTTTTACGCAAGAGGAATTAGCCGTAATGCTCGACAAATTGGAAACAGAGCCGCTGCAATTCAAACTATTAATACACCTTGCGTTAAACACAGGCTGCCGCCGTGGTGAGCTTGTGGGGCTGAAATGGTCTGACATAGACTTTACAACGGGCATTGTGACCGTGAGCAGGAGTAATTACAAGCTGACAGGCGACAAAGAAATTAAGAGTAAATCAACAAAAACAGGCAAAAGCCGTACAATTATGCTGCCGCCGTACTGCATAGCCTTGTTAAAGAAATATAGAGCAGAACAGACACAAGAGCGGTTCTTACTCGGGGACCGTTGGCAGGGCGACAATTGGATATTTATACAGGCAGACGGCAAACCTATGTACCCCACTACGCCGACATTGCAATTTACCCGATTTCTCAAGCGTGCAGGACTTGAGCATAAAAAGTTCCACGCACTCCGCCACACCTCGGCAACGCTACTGTTGAGCAACGGAACGAATATCAAAAATGTTGCTACAAGGCTTGGGCACGCACAGCTAAAGACAACAAACCGCTATGTGCACGCTGTGGAAGAGGCAGAAAAGCAAGCGGCAAATACCTTTGAAACCCTATTGAATACAAACCGCAAACACGCATAATAAAAGCCGTGTACTCACAAAACACAACGAGTACACGGCTATATTTTATATCCGAATATTTAATTTTTGGGGTAAACAACCGCAAAAGCGGGGATATTCTCTGCCGATATTTTACACAGAGCAAAGCAGCGGAATAAACCCCCGAAAAATGAATTTTAAAGACAATAAACCCCAAATAAACCCCAAAACGGCTTATAATTCATTTAAAGCAAAAAGAAAAACCGCCCCCAAACCCTAAAAAACGGCTTGGTTATGCGGTTTTTCCTTGGAGCTGATAACGGGATTTGAACCCGTGACCTCGTCCTTACCAAGGACGCACTCTACCTCCTGAGCTATATCAGCAGATTAAATTTTATTATTGTGATAAACAACATTAGTATTATATCACATCTGTTTTAAAAATTCAAATGTTTTTTAGTATTTTTTTAAAAAATCGAGAAATTTTTTATGGTAAGAAAATTCAGACAGTTATATCTAATTTTAAGTGTCCGTATTTGCATAACACAAAAGGCAGGGCTGTATTATCTTCCCTGCCTTATAGATTAATATTTAATTTATTACAAGTTTAGCATTCAAAACATTGCGGTAGAAAAACTAATGATTAGATCACTCGGATTCCAAGTCCACGCATAACATTGAGTGCAGAAGTATTGAGTGACTCATCGTTTGAGGCGGTTGCATTGCTGTCAACTATTAATTGTGCATTTGGCAAAGCGGTTCGAGCGAGAACGGCATTTGAAATAACGCAGATATTAGACACAAGTCCGCAAAGCTCGATTTCCTTGTAGTCGCACTTTCTGAGATAATCAAAAAGTCCCTCACTGCCATAGGTACACTTTTTAAAGACTTTGTCGTTTGTTTGCACCATTGACTTAATTTCGCCATAAAGTTCGTGACCTTTTGTGTATTCAATGCAATGTTCGATTGGCAATATTTTGCCCTCAAAGGTTTTGAGATAATCGCTTTGGTGGGTATCGAGAGTAAAGATTACATCTGCACCCTCTGCCCTATACTCAGAGATTTTGCGAGCTATTGTATTTTCAAGTCTTTCAGCTCCATCAAAGCCAAGTGTTCCGTTTACAAAGTCCACTTGATAATCAACTACAATCAAGCATTTTTTCATAGTAAACTCCTTATTTCCACGGGCGTTTTTTGCCGTCCCATCCTTTGTTGTGCCAATAGTCGGTATCTGCCTCGTTCCAACCGCTTTTGTGCTGAATCATTCGCATAATTTCAAAAAAGCCTTTGGTTTTCAAGCCGACCTTTACCCTGCCGTTTTTCGCCTTTATTTTATTGGCGATGTCGGTAGTCTTTTTGTCAATTTCTGCTTTTGTCTTATCGCTAATCTTGCTGTATGACATAGCACGCACATTAACACCATATTTGTAAACTTTTGGTACACCCCAAAAGAAAAGACTATCTGCGATATCTTTATTGGTTGACTTTGTACCCGCTCCGGCTGCGGTAGAAATACAAACTGCCTGCTTTGAAAACATCTTCTTTTCAGGACGGTGTACCATCCAGCGGTAGCCGTAATGGTCAAGAAAACTTTTCATAGCGCCTGTTACATGATAAACATAAACAGGACTTGTAAAAATAAGAACATCTGCCTCATCAATAGCATTTGTGAGCTTTTCAAGTCTTTGATAATGTGGGCAAAGCTGTTCGCTTTTTAAAATGCAGGCGGTACAGCCAATGCACATATCGCCGAAATCCTTTGGCAAAAAGTACTCTGTTACCTCACCGCCGAGCTTGTCGGCAAGCATTTTGCCAATGTGGTATGTAGAACCTTTATGACTTTGACCGTTGATGACTGTAATTTTCATTCCTTAATCTCCACAGGTTTTTCGTCAAAACCTTTTATTTGAAAACGCAGACCGCAGGTTGAACATTCGTAGTAAGGCTTGCCGTCATTTTTGCCGTCATCAACAATGAGCATAGGACTTTCGCAAAATGGACAAAGTTTAATATCTTCCATAGTTATTCTCCGTTCGGTAAATTTTAGTGTAATAATAAGTGGTCATTTGTCAAAAGTTGAGGTGAATTATGTTTTAGCTAACAAAGTACAGCTTTATAAATTTAAAATTATCGCAAATTTTAATAGCCAAACGGCTTGCTGTTTGGCGGCTGGAACACAACGGTGTAAACCTTTAAATGCAATAGTAACAAAGGGAAAGCCACGCTACCAAACTACTAATTTGCCGCTTTTCAAGGGCAAATTAGCCACACACAAAGACTTTTACATCCTTTAAAACATCTTTTCTCTACTGATATTCAAGTATAACTGTCTTACTTTCTGCCACTCATTAGTCTTGACTTTTATTTTGTCTTAAAATCTTGATTAATCTAAAGTTTAGTTATTCTACAATATAATTGCAACCGTTTGTTTTTTATGGAAAATCAGTGCATTTTATTATTTTGTGGGCTTTGCCCACACCCACAACCTTTAAAAAGGTTGACCAAACTTTTTTATTCGTGACAGAAAGTTTAACTTTTGCTTTACTTTGTTGCCCGACCGAAAGTATTTTAAACTTTTTAACATTATTATAGTAAAATGTTAAAAATCAGCTTAAAAACAATTTAAAAATCTTTAACTGATTGCTTTCGTTATCGGCTACGCCAAGTCCTAAAAATTTGCCTTGTCTGTCGCTGACTCTGATTATTTCCTTATCTTGCGCTTTGGACTTTGCAAGTGCGGTTCTTGCCATATCAAGCTCGCCGCCGTTTGAAAATCGTTTTGCCTGAGCGTCAGACACATAGATTTTGCGGTAGCTTTCAAAAAGGCTTTCTGTCTGCATAATATGCTCCGAGATTTCGCCTTTTTCTGCTAATTCTCTTGCATTTTCAAGCGTTATGCTGTCAGCAAGATTATATCCGCAGGCAGAGGTTCGGCACAAAGCCGTCATCACTGCACCTGTACCGAGTGCTTTGCCTAAATCGTCAATTATTGTGCGGATATATGTTCCCCTTGAACAGCTTATGCTCAGTGTTCCGCTCTGCGTTTCTTCATCAAAGTCCTCTAATTCAAGGCTGTATATCGTAACCTTTCTTGACTTTCGTTCAACCTCTTTGCCCTGTCTTGCAAGGTCATAGAGCCTTTGACCGTTCACCTTGATTGCCGAATACATAGGCGGCAGCTGTTCAATTTCTCCTCTGAAATTGTCGAGTGCTTTCAAAACATCCTCTTTTACTGCGGTGTTTCCGCTTTCGGAAATCACCTTTCCCCATATGTCGAGGGTATCGGTTATAATTCCTAAACGGAATTTTGCAGTATATACCTTGTCGTGGTTCGGCACAATGTCCTGCGCCTTTGTTGCATTGCCGAAAAGTATCGGCAACACACCGGTTGCGTTAGGGTCAAGCGTACCCGTATGCCCTATTTTGCGCTGACCTGTAAGTCTGCGCATCACTGCCACCACATCAAAGGAAGTAAATTCCTGCGGCTTGTTTATAATTATTACACCGTTCATAAAGTTTCTTCCGCTGCTTTTATAAGCTGACTGCGCACATCTTCAAGACTGCCGTTTATTGAACATCCTGCCGCCGCCTTATGTCCGCCGCCGCCAAACTTTGAGCAGAACTTTGCGGCGTCAATATCGCCGTTGGTACGAACGGAAATTTTGAAAAATCCGCCCTCTTTTTCTTTCATAGTAATGCCTATCAATACACCCTCAATTTGACGAGGAATAGAGGCAAGTCCCTCCATTTCATCCTCGCCGATGTTAAGGCTTTTGAGCATATCGAGAGTAACCCACACAATGGCGCACTTTTCATTTGCGCAATAGGTAATGGTATCATAAACCTTCCGCTCAAGCATAATTTTTTCTTTTGACTTTGTTTCAAACATAACCTTGTTGATATATGCCGAGTTGCAGCCAAGCTCCACAAGGCTTGCGGCAATTCTAAAGGTATCGGCGGTAGTGTTTGTGTAGCGGAAACAGCCCGTATCGGTAGAAATACCCGTATAAAGGCAATTTACAATCTGCTTTGTAAAGTTTACGCCCATACGCATAAGAAGTTTATAGATAATTTCGCAGTTTGCCGCTGCGTATTTATCGACAAATTTCTCCTTAGCGGTAACGGAATTAGAGCCATGGTGGTCAATGCAAATGTCAATTTTGCCGAGATACTTTTCCATATTCGGCGCTAAAAGGCTGTCTGCCGCAACATCTGTACTTATAATGTAGTCGGCGGTAAAGGACTGCTCCTCTATTCCGTCTGTAAGGTACTTGAATTTTTCGGGCAGATTTGCGGTAATTACCCTTGCATTTTTGCCAAGCTGTTGGAGAGCAAGGCAAAGCGCATAACCACTGCCGAGGGTGTCGCCGTCGGGGTAGTTATGGGTTAAAATTTCGTAATTATTATGCTCCCTGAGGAAAACGGAAATATCATACAGATTCATCTTCGTCCACCTCATCATCGGGAATGTCTAAATCGTTTAAAATTCTGCTAATGTTTGCGCTGTACTCAATGCTGTCGGTAGCCTTAAAAATAAGCTGAGGTACATATCTGAGCTTGAGGCGGTGCGAAAGCTCTCGGCGAATAAAGCCTGCTGCGGATTTAAGTCCCTTAACAGCCTCGTTAGCACGATCAAGCCCCTCCATAGCGCTTACATAAACCGTACAATAAGAAAGGTCATTTGTTACATCAACACGAATGATTGATATAAAAGCCTGCTGCACACGAGGGTCTTTAAGCTCACGAAAAATAGCCGTAAGCTCACGCTTTATATCCTCGGTAGTGCGTTCTAATCTATGCCCTGCCATAATATCCTCCAAATATAATTCATAATGCGTAATTCATAATTCATAATTATTCTGAATTTCATTACAGATTATAGGGTTGTGGTCGATTAACTAATGCTGTAATTTAATAAAAAATCAGCTTATGCCTTAGTCAATCCTATAATATGATTAGTGGCAAAGCAAATACTTACTCTGCCCACTAACCACTGATTACTTATTAATCACGATACTCCTCGATTGTGTAAGCCTCGAACATATCGCCCTCTTTAATATCGTTAAAGCGCTCAAGACCGATACCGCACTCGTAACCCTCGTTTACTTCCTTAACGGCATCCTTAAAACGCTGTAATGATGCGATAGTGTCCTCGGCGATTACAATGCCGTCACGAATAACTCTAACGCCTGCGTTTCTTACAATCTTACCGCTCTTTACATAAGAACCTGAAATTGTGCCGACCGACTTAATCTTGATAACATTTCTGCATTCTGCTGTACCGAGAACTACCTCTCTTGTCTTAGGAGCGAGCATACCCTTCATAGCAGCCTCTATCTCCTCAATGCAATCGTAAATAATTCTGTAAAGACGCATATCAACGCCTGCACTCTCGGCATTTGCAGCCGCAACACTGTCCGGACGAACATTAAAGCCTACGATAATTGCGTTTGACGCCTCGGCGAGCATAACATCGGACTCGTTGATTGCACCAACGCCGCCGTGAATTACATTTACTCTTACCTCGTCATTAGAGAGTTTTTCGAGCGACTGCTTTACAGCCTCAACAGAACCCTGAACATCGGCTTTAACGATAATCTGTAATTCCTTAACCTCGCCTAACTTCATCTGGTCAAAGAGGTTGTCGAGTGTAACCTTTGTCTGTGCCTTGAACTGCTCCTCTTTCTGAGATGCCTTTCTCTGCTCAACAAGCTCTCTTGCAAGTCTTTCATCAGAAACAGCGTTGAATATATCACCACCCTGCGGAACTTCTGCAAGACCTGTAATTTCAACAGGAACTGACGGGCCTGCCTCTTTTACTCTCTCGCCCTTATCGTTTACCATTACTCTTACTCTGCCAACGCAAGTGCCTGCGATAACGATGTCACCCTGATGAAGTGTACCGTTCTGCACAAGTACGGTTGCAATCGGGCCTCTGCCCTTATCAAGGCGAGCCTCAATAACAGTACCTTTTGCGGCTCTGTCAGGGTTAGCCTTAAGCTCTTTCATCTCTGCAATAAGTGTTACCATTTCGAGGAGGTCATCAAGGCCTTCCTTTGTCTTTGCAGATACAGGAATACATGGTGTATCGCCGCCCCACTCCTCAGGAACGAGCTCATACTCTGTGAGCTGCTGCTTTACATTCTCAGGATTTGCGCCGACCTTATCCATTTTGTTGATAGCAACAATTACAGATACGCCTGCGGCTTTAGCATGGTTGATAGCCTCTACTGTCTGCGGCATAATACCGTCATCGGCAGCAACAACAAGGATTGCAATATCTGTTACCTGCGCACCTCTTGCTCTCATAGTAGTGAAAGCCTCATGACCGGGGGTATCAAGGAAAGTGATAGGCTTGCCGTTAATTTCTACTCTGTAAGCACCAATGTGCTGAGTAATACCGCCTGCCTCGCCTGCTGTAACATTTGCATGACGGATAGCGTCAAGAATTGAAGTTTTACCATGGTCAACATGACCCATTACAACCACAACAGGTGCTCTCTCTACGAGATTTGTATCGTCATCTTCGCTGTCATCAATAATTCTCTCTTCGATTGTAACAACAACCTCTTTCTCAACCTTAGCGTGGAACTCCATAGCGATAAGTGAGGCTGTATCAAAGTCGATTGTGTCGGTTGCTGTTACCATTGTACCCATAAGGAATGCCTTTTTAACAACCTCGGCAACAGTAGCCTTAAGTCTTAAAGCAAGCTCCTGTACTACGATTTCGTCAGGAATCTGAATTGTCATCTGCTTTTGCTTACGCTCAAGCGCAATACGCTTTAAACGCTCCTGCTCGGTTTCTCTCTTGCCCTGTCTTCTGCCCTTCTGCTTTTGAGAACGGTTAGTAAACTTCTGCTTTTTAACAGTGTTGTCTGTACTTCTCATCTTTGAAGATGCGTTTGCAAGGTCATCGTATTTTTGGTTGTAACGCTCAACATCAACATTAATAGCACGAGTATCAATTATTCTGCGCTTACGGGTTGAGGTTTCTTCCTCACTTGTAACCTCAACAGGCTTTGCCTCCGGCTTTGTTTCAGCCTTAGTCTGCTTTGCAGGCTTATCCTGCGGCTTGCCCTGCTTTTTACCCTCTGCTCTGTTATCTTTATTCTCAGGCTTACGGTCATTTTTCTTGCCGTTCTTGTTATCTCTGCCCTTATTGTCCTTGCCGTTATCCTTATTATTAGCCTTTTTCTCAGCTTTAACCTCTGCCTTTGCAGGCTCTGCGGTTTTATTTCTTGACGCAAAATATTTATCAAGATTAGCCACATTGTTCTTCTGAGTTACTGCGTCAAAAACAATATTAAGCTCGCTCTCCTCAAGAGTAGCCATAGCCTTTTTTGTTACACCGCAATTCTTCTCAAGAATATCTGAAATTTCCTTTACACTAACGCCCAAATCCTTGGCAACATCTCTTACTTTGTATTTTATCATATTATTCTCCTCTCTGTTCACCTTCAATAAGCATAGCAAGCTTATCTGCAAAACCTTTGTCCTCCACCGATAAAACTCCGCAAAGCTTGCCGAGTGAAAAACTGATTTCATCTTTAGTTCTGTTTACCTCAAGCACACGCACACTTTGCTTATGCGCCTGCAGTAAAACAGGCTTTAAGCTGTTTTGTGAAAAATCGTTTGCATATATTATAAGTTTTGCCTTGCTCTTTGCCATTGAGTCAATACAGGGGTCAGCTCCGATTACCAGCTTTCCTGCACGACGGCACAATCCGAGCAAAGACAATATTCTGTCATTCATATACGATTGCCTCCCTTAGCTGTCCGCTTTCAAGCTGTTTTCAAGCTGTTCATAAACCTCATCGGGGATTTTGCAGGAAAACGCTCTTTCAAAGCGTCTTGCCTTTCTCGCCTTTTCAAAGCACTTTATATCGTGGCAAACATACGCACCTCTGCCTGATTTTTTGCCTGTAAGGTCAAGGCTTATTTCGCCCTTTGAAATTACCTCGCCGTTTTCGCCTTTGGTATCGGGTGCTTTAACAACTCTGACAAGCTCTCGCTTTTCCTTCATCTCGCCACAACCTGTGCATTTTCTCAGCGGCTGTTTTTTCTGTGTCATAAAATCCCTCCCCTGCTTAAAAATTATATAATAATAATTAATTATTATTCTTTGCTTACTGCCTCATCAGCCTGAGAATCTGCGCTCTCCTCTGAGCTTTCCTCTTCGCCTGTTGCGTCAAGGTCAAGAGTATCAATGCTCTCGTCTGCTGTATCGTCAAGCTCAAGTGTATCTTCAGCTGTTGTATCCTCTGCAACCTCGAGTTTTTCGTCCTCTTCGTCCTCGCCAAAGAAACCGCTTTCAGGGCGAATGTCAATCTTCCAGCCTGTAAGTCTTGCCGCAAGGCGTGCGTTCTGACCCTTGTTGCCGATAGCAAGTGAAAGCTGACCGTCAGGAACAGTTACTCTGCACTGCTTGCCCTCAAGGTCGGTAATCTCAACATTGAGCACCTTTGCCGGAGAAAGTGCGGCAGAAATGTACTTCTGTGGGTCATCGCTGTACTCGATAATATCAATCTTCTCGCCGCCAAGCTCATCAACAATGCTGTTTACACGAGCGCCCTTTGTACCGATACAAGCGCCTACTGCATCAATATCAGGATTGTTGCTGACAACAGCCATTTTAGTTCTTGAGCCTGCCTCACGAGTGATTGACTTAATCTCAACAACGCCGTCAAAAATTTCAGGTACTTCCTGCTCAAAAAGTCTTTTAACAAGGTCTTGGTGAGATCTTGAAATAATAGCACGAGGACCTTTTTCGCTTGTCTTTACATCTGCAATGTAAACCTTAATGTGGTCGCCCTCTTTAAGGTCATCGTGGCCAATCTGCTCGCTCTTAGGGAGCATAGCCTCGCTTTTGCCAATTCTGATAACGGCAGCACCGCTCTTAGGGTCGATTCTCTCCACAGTAGCTGTAACAAGCTCGCCGAGCTTGCTCTTGAACTCTGAGAGTGTCTGACCTTTTTCGCCTGTACGAATACCCTGACGAATAGTATTTCTTGCAGCGCCGATAGCGATTCTGCCCAAATCCTTAGGGTCAAGCGGAATAGCAACCTTATCGTCAATATTGATTGCTTTTCTCTTAAGAATCTTCTGTGCGTCCTCAAGCGAAATCTCGTAATCAGGGTCAAAAACTTCTTCAACAACAGTTTTCTTAAGTCTTACATCAAAGATATTTCTGTCCGGAAGAATTTTGAAAACCACTTCGTCATTACCGCCGTAATAATTTTTGCAGGCAACTTCAATACCTTTTTCGATGTTTTCAATCATATAGTCCATTGGAATGCCTTTTTCTTTTTCGAGCATTTCAAGCGCAGCAAAAAGTTCCTTAGTATTCATTTTTCTGATCATCCTTTTCTCTTATCTTAAATTGTTTAATAAACTGAAATTACATATCAAAGTCGTCAAGTTTAATCCAAGACGCATCTTTTTTGTTGATTGTTATATGGTTCTCGCCGTCATGGTCAGAGATGGTAACCTCGCCGTTTTGATAGGCGTCAAGCACGCCGCCAAATTCTCTGCCAATGCCCTCAATCGGGCGGAGCATTTTAACCTTAATGTCAGCGCCGATGAACTGCTCAAAATGCTCATCACGCACAAGCTCACGCTCAATGCCTGGGGAGCATACCTCGAGGCAATACGCACTCTCGATAGGGTCAAGTTCATCGAGTGGCTTGTCAATCGCACGAGAAACATTTTCGCAGTCGGTAATATCAATACCCTCAGGCTTGTCGATATAAACTCTTAAAAACCAGTCAGCGCCCTCTTTAACATAGCGTACATCCCAAAGTGAAAGTCCAAAGTCTTTAACAATAGGCTCGCAAAGCTCCCACACCTTGCTAACGGTAAGACCGCCTTTTTTCTTTGCCATAAATACCTCCTTATGAGCATTTGCAACAAAGCATAACGCAGTTGCAAATTATTTTCGCCGTAAGCAACCGTAAAGCAATCAAGCACAGGTTAGTTTAATGTTGCAAGTTATAACCGACCGATTACAAGTGTATAAGCCGATACAATACAATAAACATACACCACTCAATAACACCGCAGTTGCAAACAGAAAGGAGTGGGCTTACTTCCCACTCCTTACTTTACAATACTTATTGTATTTAATTATAACACCATTAATATGAGATTGCAAGTATATTTTTTAAATTTTAAAGAAAATACGGTACTGTTTGATTATAGTGATTACATTTATTTAAAAATATCTGCCTCGCCTATTGTGGCTTGTTCACAGTCAAAGTATCATCAACGCTCTCTTAAATGTTTTCCCGTCTGAAATATAGTCGCATTGCGTTGTATATAAATTCACTTCCTTATGCTCCTTATTTCAGACAGCACTTTGCTCCCTTTATCCGCCACCGGCGGCGGTCGCAAGGCTACCACCGGACTGTTTTCTTAACGGTCGTACCCCAAGGTCATTTCCTCGCTTTGCTCAGGCGCAGTCCTTCTGCGTTAATTCCTTAACTCTCATATAAAAAAGAAACCAATCTTTTTAGACTGGTTTCCTTGGCAGGGGCAGACGGACTTGAACCCTCGGCACGCGGTTTTGGAGCGACTGTTGAAAGTTCAAAACTGCATAGACAAGCCACTATTTAAGCCAAATTCATAGCATCAAAATTACATTTTCGTGGTTTTGATGCTTTTTTGATGCTATTGGTATTTTTAAGCTTACAATATAATAGCTGATGACTTTTTTATTCTATAGAAATTTCAAATGCTGACGGTATGCTAAAATAACATCCTTTATTGCAGTGTATGGTAACATGCTAAAATCAATCTGTCAATCAATTCATAACTCAAATTTTGCGCCGCTGTAAACAAAGAATACAAAGCGGAAACAGATTCGTTTTATTTTTTCAGTATATTAAACTATATGTTTTTGCTGATTTTTATATATTCTCGCAGATATTTGAATGGGAAAGGTACAACGGTATATTGACCGTTGCGTACAAATTCAACGGAGAGAAGTGATAGCAGGTCCTTGAATTCCATTTTCTTTTCTGATATTATTTTACGAATAATACAAGCTCTGCTGACACCGGATCTTCTAAGCGATTTTTCTCCTGCATAATAGTACACTTCTTCACCCTCTTCAAGAACAAAATCCTTTTTAAAACAGCATATATTTACGATATTACTCATAAGGTATTCGTCATTTTTTAGGCTTTGGATTCTCGGATGCATCCACACACCATATTTATCGCGCATATACTGATTTAGATCAATAGCATACTTTTTTTGCATATTCATAAATCTGCGAATTTCATACTTTGTAAGAACAGGTTGCTGCTCTCTTATAATTGCTATAAGATTGTTTGTTTCATCAGCGTACTGTGGATATTCTGATGAAAATGCATTAATCATATTAATTAGATTTTCTTTTTGTACTGCTGTGTTTGGGTTGGTTTCTTTAAGTGCCATGTTGAGTTTGTAAATGTCAGGAATGGTAAATTCGCAGGTCCTCACAATTGCGTGTATATTATTAATATCAGAAAACACAAGACCTTCAACACTGTTACATACCCTGCTGTTTTCTTTGTTGTATTCTGAATACATAAGCATTATTCGTTCTTTATCAGTACTTTCTGTGGGTTCAATATCATTAAAGGTTTCAAAATTCAAATCACCTGTTGGTGTTACTGTCATCATATTGTATTCAAAGTGAGAATCAGGGTATGTATATCCTTCTATCTTTTCTCTTGTTACAAACGACCAGGTTTTGTCTGTCTTTAGTTGTGTCCAATCATAAATAGAGAGTTTACGACTATAAATATCCCCTTTAATTATTAATTCCTGGACTACCTTTTTTACCATGTTTTTTAATTTTTCCTCGCTATGGTTTTCAACTATAATATGTTGAACAATCAGACCGTTGTTATCATCTTTGTGTGGGTCCGGTAACTTATTATTTTCATAGTATTCCTCACCATAGATAATACGGATATTGTAACCGCTTTCTGAGGTTGTATCTATCAGAGGGTGTATATTGTAATCACTTTCAAGAATGCGAACAATGCTGTCAAGCATTGATTCGGACTGTTTGTCCTTGCAGTAGTCGGATATGGTAACGTCTTTTTCACTAAGCATTTTTCCGAATTCTTCTACGCTGATTTCAGTCTTTTTGCTTTTTTTAATTTCCGTTTTATCAGCAGCATCGTATGAGTCATATTCAAGTGTTAAGTAATCAGACAGTTTTAGCTTTACATCTTCAAGAAACTTATTCATTATACCCAGTTTGCTTCTGAAAAATTTTTCTGGGTTTTCATAACATAAAAATTCTACCGTATTGTGGGAATTTTTATATGAACCCGGCGCAAAGGTGTCCTTCAGGTCAACTTTGTCACTTTTCAGTTTTTTTCTGAAAGCTCCTGTTTCGGCGTCTATTATGTAGAAACTGCCCTGTTTTGAATAACTGTTTTTCCTGAATGTCTTGACATCAAGGGTTAAGTACATTCCCGGCTTAAGTGAAATCTGGAGGAATCGGAACATATATATTTCTTTAGTTGATTTGTCTCTTATCGGGGATGTGCTGTCGCCATAGTATAACTTACCTGTAAGATTATTATAGGAGAACAACTCGCCTTTAGGAGTTTTCATAGAATTTATAAGCAGTTGCGCAAGAAGTCTGTCATTGTAATAGAAAACCCTGTTTCTTTCAGCCTTATCCAGCACATTGATTTTTTCTACGGCAACATTTGGATACTGCTCTTTTATCTTTCTGCTAAAATTGAGATTATATTCTTTGCCTTTTTGAAAAAGAACAAGTGCTTCTTTTCCAAAAGAATGTTGTACTGCAAGTGCTTTGTATTCAGCGGTAGGAATATCAAGGATATTTGTATTGTATAAACCTGTTGTGCCTTTGACAAAGTAAATGTCAAAATCCCTTTCTATATTTTCATAGTTGTATTCTGCTCGAAACTTGTTGGTAAGTATCATAAAAAATCTTCACTCCTTATCATATTAATATTTGTGGTTATAGGTTTTCCGTCTTGGTCAATCAATCCCGGAATCTCTACAATTTTTCCGTCACAGCTTATAGTAGGTTTCGTATTGTTGTTTCCTACAAGGTTGATTATATATGCCCTTTTGCCCTTAATAGTATCAAGCTTTTGCAGTATTCTTTCAGTAGTGCTTTCTCTGTCCTGCAGGTAAGTAGGCTTCCAGTTTTTGAAGTCAACATAAATACCGTCATTAAGTTCAAAATCAAAGAACTCAAATCTATCAGGGTCATTAATTGGCTTTAATTTCATTCCCCGTTCTCTGCTTAGTATAAACTCGCCGCAGACTTCTCCTAATGCACCTTTATAGATGTTGTGGAAAAGCACAGGGCTCATCATATACATATTTTTTTCAAAAGTTGTTGCATAACCTAATTTAATGAAGTGTTCTCTCATACCGCTATATTTCATCGCGTATGGAAGATAAGAGTTTTTCTCTCCTGCCTCATAAATAATAGTTTCGTTTGTTATACCCTTCATTTTTGCTCTGCCACTGTTTTGAAAGTCAATTTTACTTGTACCAAAATCAATAATTACATCATCAAAATCATAGTACTGAGAGTAAAGGTATTTGTTGATTTTTTTACCGGCAGTAATATAAAGCATTTTCAAATTATAGTCAGCATTATATTGGCTTTGATTTGCAGTAGGAAAAGTCAACACCAGCTCTCTTAATTCATGCCATATTTGCATACTCCTTTCGTTCCATTTTCTGTAAAGCAAGCCTTTAATAGTCCACATTCCGGTTGAAGATATTTTTTCTGCAGTATTAAGGATGCGCTGCCGTTCATCCGAATAATCACTTCCAAGAGTTTCTCTCAAAACAGCAATAGCCTCCAGCTCAGGCGACATTATTCTTTTCCGTAGTTCACCGCTATATATCTTTTCAAGCAGCTTGTCCTCAATGTAAATATTAATGTTTCTGTTTTTCACAAATGTGCGGCACATTCTGCCTACTGCCTGAATGACTTCTCTTGTTGCCTGCATACGGACACTTTTAATTTTATATAGTTCATTATTTTCATAGGTATGCCCTGTAGAGTAGGAATTAAAGGCTGTTCTAATAAGACTATTAAGTTGTGAACGCTTGATTTCTCCGTTTTCATACAGACTTTCTATTTGTACCAACATACTTATCAGCTGGTTAACTGCAATTTTTTCATCTGTATAAATATTGGTAGTAAGATTTGTAATATTTCCAAGATACAGAGCATCAATATCCTTTGTAAAGTGGCGTTTATCCTTTGGATTTTTACATTCGGCAAGTTCAATATAGTTTGTTTTGTCTGTAACTGCATATTGCAGATTTTGCCCTGCGCCGATTGTACTGTAAGAAGAAATTATAAGAATTTTTTCTCCTTGCTCCAATTTATTAATCAGAACTTTTTTATCCTCATCAAAATTTTTGCTTTTAAGCACAAACAGTGTATCTGTTGCGTTATAGTTTAGTCCGCAAAATAAAATTGCCTTTTCCATTAATCCTAAAAGCAGATTATAGTTCATAGATGCTTTGTTTTCCTCAGGAAGAGCCATTCCAAGGTAAAGCATGGATTTTAGTGTTGTATTTTTAAGGAAGGATACCATAGCATACAGAATATTGCAGTACCTGATTCGGTAATATATTTCTTCGCACTCATTGTCAATAATATTACCGCATACCATTGCAAAACCATTGTTTCCAAATAATTCTCTGCAAATATCTTCACTTCTGCTTTCACTGTACTCAGTACTGATAACTTCGGTGCTAAGACTAATTCCTTTGTCCTTGTATGGTTCATAAAGCCTGAACATCTGTTTTTTAACTCTGTCTTTCATATCTTCAGGTGTAGAATGAAAGTCGTTCTCCAGATAGTTTCTGAGATAATCAAGATTGTAGTTGCCGACAACAGTAGGTATTTCAGCGGTAGCTGAAAGTCCGATGACAGCATTGTGCTTTGAAATATATCCTATAATTTTTTCAGGTGTATCATATAGTTTTATAAAACGGAGATTTGTAAAGTCAAAGTGTGAGTCGCTATCTTCAAATTCAAAGATTTCAATTCCTTTTTGGTAGAAAGAATCGTCTGGAATATTGTGTTTTTCTTTCCGACTTATTTTCTGCTCACATAATTCACCAAGCAGGAGTTTGCTTTGGTTACTGCTAAGCTCAAGCTTTTTCATAATAGTAGATATAGCATTTTCAATAGTCATAGCATCAGCAATAAACGGTCTTTCCTTGTTGATGATGTTCATATATTCATTAGCCCAGTGAAAAAGAAATCTTCTGAAGTGAAGTAAAAATCTGTTAATATCTCTTAAAAAGCTATAAATTACAATATCGTCTTTTTTGCGGTTTTCAAAGAATGTTTTTTTATCCTCAAAGAAAACCTTAACAATGTTTTCCTCCTTATCCTTTGTTGCACGAATATACTTTGCATTTCCATTTAGTATAGAGTGGTAGGTAGCATCCTTGAACAGGAAATTTTGTTTTCTGTCAATATGATTTTCGTTTACCTTTATACTCAGATTAGTGTGATATTTATTGGCAATTTCATCCGCCTCTTTTTTCAACTTTGCAAAGGTAATTATCTTACCTTTACTATAGTCAATTGAGTCAATAGCCTTTTTAAGATTGTTTGAAAAATAATCCGTGTTAAAAGTTCTTAATATCTGCCTGAAAACAGAAATATAATCTTCTCGAACTGAAACAGCTCTTTCAATCAGCTCATTTTCAATAGTGGATTTTGTCGCATCAAATTCATCAACAATAATGATTGAATCGGTAAATAAAGGAGATTTTATAAATTCATAACTAGGTTCTACTATAACAGAATTTCGCTTCATAAATTTGCTGATACTCATAAGAATAATCTTTCTTTCATCAGTAAATACTGCAGGATAAAGTGCACCTATCCACTTGTAATTTGCATCATTCTTTATTGCTTTTAGCTTGTCTTTTTTATTTGAAAACCTCTTTTTCAGTATATCGGAAACAAAGTGCCTGAAATTTCTTTCTGCCCTGTTAACATTATCAACTAACATCTGTTGATATTGAGTATCGTTTATATTGCTGTTTTTTATTTTTGTGTAATTTCTTATTGCTTTTTCAAGTTCATAATATTCAGCAGATATAAATTCTTCAGGAATATCAAGAACAGGGATTTTATCTACAACTTCATCAAAATTTGAACGTATTCGCAGTACCTCTTTATTGTATAATTTTTCATCATTATATGCTCTTTTTAAATCTTCTTCTGGAAGATTTTTGTTGAGGGTTGTAAGGTATATTATTTTTCTTGTGTTATTAGGATTTGCGGCGTATTCTCGCATACAATTTGTGATTGTGTAAGTTTTTCCGTATCCTGTGGGAAGTTCACAAAGAAAAAGGCCGTTTACATTGTCGTTTAAAACTGAGTCTATGTATTGTTTCGTAGTTATCACCTCGTTAAGATTTGTCACTATATAGTATAACATAATAAAAAGGATAAATAAGGGCATATAGTACCCCCTATTTATCCTTGACATAAATCTATATTCTTTTTTAAAAGTTCGAGCATTTTTGATTTCACATTATCGGGCTGTAAAATCTCTACATTACCAAGACCTATTATCCATCCTAAAAATATATTAGACGGAACAGCATAAAAGGAAACCTGTAAATATTCTGTTTGCTCGTCATCACAAATTTCAATGTTTGTACCAAATTGGTCAAGAAATGCACCTACCAAGTATTCGGGGATTTTTACAGTAATACATTCTTCTTTCCCGGAAAACATGCCGATTCTTCGGGATACATATGTATCCGGATTGAATTCTGAAAACTGTTCCTTTCCTCTTATTTCAAATTCCAACTGTTCAATATGGTAGAGTTTGTCAACCCTGTAAACTCTTTCTTTAAGAATACCATCAGTTTCCTTGGTGTCATATCCATAAAGATAATATCTACCGTCTGCCCAAATAAGTGTAAACGGATTTAATGAATATGATTTTCCATTTCTGTTTTTCAGGACCTTATCCTTAGTCCAATGACGGTATTCAAAGGAAATCTGCTTTTTATTATTTATTGCGTGCACAATATTATTTATGTTGATTAGTATTCTCTTGTTTTCACTTTTTGCAATATTGATACCTAAAATACTCCTGTCTAATGCTTCTGCATCATATATGCTGACGGTGCTTCTCAACTTCTTTGATATACTATCCGCAATGCCGTTTGGAATAATATTAGAGGCATAAATAGAGTCTAACAATAATTTTATTTCGGCGTTTTGTAAAAGACGGTCTCCGATAAAGTAGGTAGCATTTCTACCTCTGCCTGAAATTATTTCTACGCCAAAATCTTCACGCAGTAATTTAATATCTCTTTTTACAGAGTCATGTTCACATTCAAATCCTTTGTTGTAGAGCTTTTGTAAAATCTCCTCCATAGATAATTGATGATCTTCATCAGTGTATTTTTCCAGTATTCTGTATAGCATTAATATTCTGCTCTTATTTCTGCTCAAAGTATCCTCCATAAAATTTTGGTAAGTATATTCTTTATGTTTAGTATATCACCTGAAAATAGTGTGTTCAAGGAAAAAATAACTTTTACAAAAGAAAGTGAGTTTTTTCTTATGGATAAAGTACATAGATCTGAATTTTCTTTTTTATATAAAAATAGTATTGCTATTATTCCAGAATTAGAATATAATAAAGACAGTAATATTCGAGGTGATAGAATGCTTGCTTATATGACTGCTGGTGAAGCCGCAGAAAAATGGAGTATATCCCATAGGAGAGTTATAACTTTGTGTCAGGAAAACAGAATTCCCGATGTAGCTATGCTCGGAAATATGTGGATAATACCAAAGGACGCTGTAAAGCCTGTTGACGGAAGAACAATAAGATATGACAAGAAAAATCCTGCAAAACCCTTTGTGAAATGGGCAGGCGGTAAAGGACAGCTGTTGCCTACAATCAGAAAATTCTATCCTGCCGGAATGGGAACAACCATACGCAAATATTGTGAGCCTATGGTCGGAGCAGGAGCTGTGCTGTTTGATATTCTCAACACATATGAAATGGACGAGGTCTATATATGCGATACGAATGCCGAGCTGATGAACGCTTACATAGCAGTAAAAGAAAATGTAAATCAGTTAATAGAATTGCTGATGAAGTATGAAAATGAGCACCTTAAAAGAGATGATGAGGGCAGAAAAGAATACTATTATCAGCAGAGAGAGCGCTTCAACGCAGAAATCCAGAAACCGGATGAAAACAATTCGTTGTTAAGGGCAGCATTGTTTATCTACCTGAACAAGACCTGTTTCAACGGTTTGTATAGAGTCAACAGAAAAGGCTTGTATAATGTGCCGATGGGAGCTTATAAAAATCCGAAAATCTGCGATATTGATAACCTCAAAAAAACTTCAGAGCTTTTGCAATGCGTTACTATTCTGACAGCCGATTATACTTGCATTGAAAATGTAGTTGATGAAAACACTTTAGTATATTTCGATCCGCCATACAGACCGCTGACAAAGACGTCTGAATTTACGTCATACAATGCTGATGACTTTAATGATGAAGATCAGATTAAATTAGCCGAATTTATTAAATCACTTAAAACAGCGAAGGTAATGGCAAGTAATTCAGATCCGAAGAATGTAGATGAAAATGACGAATTCTTTGATGGCCTGTATGCCGGGCTTAACATAAATCGAGTGTCGGCAAACAGAGCTATTAACAGCAAAGGTAAAGGCAGAGGAAAAATAAATGAACTGTTGATTAAAAATTATTAAAAAAATGGGGGGTGAAATGATGCCATATGGTGAATATGCAGAATGTCCAAACTGTGGTAAAATTGCTCACGGAGAAGAAGAGATAGAAGAGCTTTTTGGTTACAGAAATATGGGCGATGAAAAAATCATTCCGCAGTCTTGGTGCAAAGAATGTAGGAGTGATAGTTAAATCCCTAACAAAAGTGCTGATGGTGCAGAAAAATTTTTTATGCACTATCAGATTAATACTTAATACCCTATATATGATTATTTGAACTGCGCAATATGTGCAGTTTGTTCCTTTGGAAAGAAGGCCAATAACTATGAAGTTAAAAGAAGCACAGGCAAAAATTAAAACCATTTGCAATATCCCTTTTGCGGACATTTTTGAAGAGTTAGATTTTCCTATGATTATCAAGAACAAAGGCAAAACCGGTCAATTACTGGAAATGGCTTTAGGAAAGAAACTTGATAATGCAAACATCGACTTTGAGGACGGAGAACTAAAGAGCAATAAATGTGATGCAACAGGTAGACCTCTTGAGACAGTTTTTATTACGCAAATTGCAAGTATTATTGACGAACTAATTGTTGAAAAACCGTTTGAAGAAACACACTTATACGAGAAAACCAACAATATGTTGTATGTACCTGTTTGCAAAGTCGGAGATCCGCATAACTGGATGTTTCTTGATGCAATTCATATTGATTTGTCAAAACCCGAGTTTTCTTCTCTTTTGAACATTTGGAGAGATGATTATTACTCTATTTGCAGACAGTTAAAAGAACACATTGAAACATCAAAGGATGGATTTATACATACATCAAACGGTAGGCATATTCAGGTTAGGAGCAAGGACTCTAAGCCTTATCATCCAATTTATTCAAAAATATACGGACGGAAAGTTTCAAACAAAAACCATGCTTTTTATTTTCAAAAGCAATTTGTTTATGATGTAAGAATTGCATATGGAGGTTAACTTGGCATTGCATAATATTGAATACAATCTTCAATCTGATAATAGAACTGGCATCAGAATAGAAGTTGCTAAATTATTTACTTTAGAAGAACCCGGAATTGGTAAAGGTGAAAATTGTTCCAAATATCACTATATCGTAGAGCACTATGGTGAATATTCAATTGTTCTCAAAAGACCAACAGGTTTGAACAAGGGTTTTGATTTTACGGTAAATATTAGTGGAATGTATTTTAAAAAGAATAGAAGGTATAGTAACCCTTCTCATAATGATATATTTAAAATTTTAAACTATGTAAAAAACAACTATGAGCATGAATACGATATAGTTGCGAAGCAAATTATCAATATTTTTCAAATTAATGAATATAGTTTTAAGGGATTAGAAAATGTAGTTTTTCCGGATGGAGATGGAATATTAAGAACTATTGCAATTATTTTACTTGCCATTAAGTGGTTATTTATAGAGCAGGATATTACATATTGGAATTGGTCAGGAAGAAATATGTTATATAACCATCTTATAGAAATGGGGCTTGTATAGTGCCGAATAAAAAGATAACTAAATGGGAACCTGAAGATTTTGAATTGGAAATGACTACGCATTGGTCGTTCCCGAAGCGTGGAGATTGGGCAACTCACGATGCAAAGTGGAGAGGTAACTGGTCGCCGTACATTCCTCGCAATATTCTTCTCCGCTATTCAAAAGAAGGAGATTTAGTGCTTGACCAGTTTGCAGGCGGCGGAACAACGCTTGTTGAAGCAAAGCTGTTGAATCGGGATATAATCGGAGTTGATATTAACGATGTTGCTTTAGAACGGTGCAGAGAAAAGATTGATTTTGATTATGAACAGGCAAAAGGAAAAGTGTATATTAAAAAAGGTGACGCACGAAATCTGGAGTTTATCCCTGATGAGAGTATTGACCTGATATGCACTCATCCACCCTACGCTAATATCATCAAATACAGCGACGGTATAGACGGAGATTTATCTCAGCTTAAAGTCAAGGATTTTCTTGAAGAAATGAAAAAGGTTGCAGCCGAAAGTTATCGGGTACTAAAGAAAGATAAGTTTTGTGCAGCGCTGATGGGAGATACCCGTCAGAAAGGACATATGATTCCGATGTCTTTTGAAGTTATGAAAATTTTTCAAGACGCAGGTTTTAAGCTAAAAGAAATCATCATAAAAGAACAGCATAATTGTAAGGCAACAGGTTATTGGAAAACAAACAGCGTGAAATATAACTTTTTGCTTATAGCACATGAGTATTTATTTGTGTTTAGAAAATGATTTTAATTAAGGAAGAAAAATGCAAGACGAATTTATAATTTCAAAGGAAAAATTATCAAAGCTTATTCCTGAGTATACCAATCCTGATTCAAAAGTGATGCAAGAGATTTATGAAATGTGTTTGCAGGATAAAGTTAAAGCTCAAAGTCATGAGGAAATAACTCTGCTGTTATTTTTAGTACTAAAATTCAAGTGGGAACAGATTTTTAAGCGTAGTGCTAATTTAGAATTGTGCTTGAAGGATTTCAAAGAAAAGCAATATGTGTATGACCTGTATAGGCTATTCAGAAGAACTAAGTTTGAAATAGGTTTGACAATTATTTTTGAAAACGATCCTATTCCCGAAGAAGGCAAGGTGGATTTTCTTGTTCTATATTCAACTTTTCTGATTTTATTTTTCCGACACATAAAGTGCATTGATTTGTGTAACGAAGGGTTGGCTCGGGATAAAAAGAATAGTACATTTAATTTTTATAAAGCATCGCTTTTGGATTTATGCTATATAGTAAAACATACTTTTGATTATAGAAATTCTATAGAAATATATAGACAGGATTTGCTAAAATGTGTTTCATTAGATAATATATGCTTTGATAAAACAGTATCTGAAATAATGACCCGACCCCAAAAAGTTAGACCTAAAAAATCTAACTTTGGAGGTCGGTATTTTTATGTCAAAATACAGTTATGAATTCAAGAAGAAGGT
>ERZ773237.842-NODE-842-length-30912-cov-5.326765_pt1 | contig 30912 bp, 20 predicted proteins | sample MGYA00580990_ERZ773237 | MGnify/ENA primary metagenome ERZ773237 (study PRJEB29015, sample SAMEA2737749) | human gut metagenome | biome: human gut; feature: human-associated habitat; material: faeces | place: China | collected 2012 ...
AGGCGCTGTAGTTCCCTGTCGCCTCCATAACACAGTGGATACTGCCATCTTTGGGGAGAGTCCCGATAAACTGTCTGATACCAGCGGTCGTGTTGTTAAAAGTACGGATCTCCCCGCCTTTGTCGGAGGAGTAAGCTACCACGAATGTAGCCTTGCTCACGTCGATTCCAATGTACCTCATGGCCGTTCGTTTTTTGGTTCTAACGACATCGCTTACATCTTGGTCCTTCATTGCGAATGCGGGCTCAAACACCTTACGAACTATCCGGATTCTGATGTAAAGAGTATGGGGTCAGAACATAATTCCCGGTTTAGAAGACCAATGAGAGATCGGACTTATTCCATACTCTGATGTCTTTACTATTCAAATTTAATTAACTAAGTACAAATATACAATGAGACAAGGGGCAGTATACATGAATGGCAAGTTAGCCGGCATATTGACAGAAATATCGCCGACTGAATATGTTTTCAAATACGATGATACATACTATGCTGATGATATGCAGCCAGCCGTCAGTCTGACATTACCCAAAACACAACAGGAGTATAGATCCAGTCATCTGTTCCCCTTTTTCAGCAACATGCTTTCCGAGGGCCGCAACCGCATCGTTCAATCCCGCATGCTGCATATCGATGAAAACGACCATTTCGGCATTCTGCTGGCAACAGCGCAAACGGATGTTGCCGGAGCAGTAACCGTAAAACCCCTATAACAATGAACCCGATTACGATTTGCCCATCCACATTGGCCGAAGGATATGACAGCTACTCTCCGATTGCGATAAAACATCTGTTCGACGGCCGGCAAGTGTCTCCATTTTTGGATTATACACCCATTGATGACGACAACAATTCCGCAGCCCAAGAAGAGTTTCTGCACAATCAGGAGCGAATCTCGCTGTCGGGAGTACAACCCAAATATTCGATGATCGTTCGCAACGGTAAACTGGCTTTAACTCAAAAAGGCGAACAAGGCCACTATATCCTCAAACCGAAGTTAAGCGATTTCCGCAACCGGATATATAGTTCCGCGAATGAGAATCTGACCATGCAAATCGCGTCACAGGTATTCGGAATCGAAACCGCCGCAAACGGACTTTGCTTTTTCAAAGGAGGAGAACCGGCTTATATCACCAAACGGTTCGATGTCAAACCCGACGGCACAAAGCGCAGAAAAGAAGATTTCGCATCGCTCGCCGGACTGACTACGCAAAACGGCGGTAAGAATTACAAATATGAGTACTTGACATACGAAGAATGCGGAGAGTTAATTCGACGATACCTGCCCGCATGGAAAGTAGAGACCCTGAAATTTTTCGATCTCATCATATTCAATTTTCTGATTTGCAACGGCGACGCCCATCTGAAAAATTTTTCGGTACTCGAAACCGAATCAGGCGATTTCCGTCTGTCCCCGGCATACGACCTGATAAATACCAAACTGCATGTAGACGACCGGATATTCGCTCTCGACAAAGGGTTGCTGAAAGACAATGCCGCCGAATCTATGCCTTATGGAATGACCAACAGCACAACTTTCCGGGAATTCGGCAAAAGATTAGGGCTCCCCGACAAAACTATCCGACGGGAACTCGACAAATTCTGCACCTCTTATCCGCTTTTAGATACGCTGATCGCCAACTCCTATTTATCCGATGAATTGAAAGAGAATTACCGGAATATGTATCTCGGACGGCGGGATTCTTACCTGAAAATCGGATTGTAACAGGAAACGACTTATGGGCCAGCAAGAATACGAGGCTTTCAAAGCGAAGTTACGGGAATGGATGAACACCCACCCCGACGAATACGCCGCATTCGAAGAGGCGATGAACGCCCGTGACTATGCAGGGTGCCAGTCGGTCATATTCCAAGCCATGTCCCTTATCCCCCGGTACCGGCGCCTCATGTCCGACAAAGCCAATGAAGGACTGTTCGAGCATGTCGATGAGATCGAACAGGCGGCCCGACAACACGACCTTGCCGGCAAGATCATCCGGGAGTGCGAACAGCCCGGCAAGGATTCCACGCTCCCGGCGATGCTTTGCTGGCTCTACTTCGGCAAGAGTTTCGAACGGATGGTAGAGCGTTGCGAAGAGCTGCGGCGCTCGCCCGATCTGGGATTCTTGCAGAAGATGACCATGAGCGCCACGATCAGACTGCTGATCTCCCGCTCCATCAAATTAGAACTGCGCACCAAGCAGGACTGGGATGCCCACCGCGAAGCGATGCGGCTGGCCGAAAGCGACCGGGTGCTGGAATGGGCTGCGGGCACTCTTCCGGCCGAAGATGCGGGTGAAAAGAGGAAACCCGGCCGGCCGAGTACGACCAAATCATTGGTGGACATGTTTTCACCGGCTGTCACGCATCCCGACGTGTTGCGGCAAAAGATCGGCGAATACATCACGAAGAGACACACCCAGACCGACATCGCACGTCTGAAGATCGCACTCGATGAATTGCGCTATCTGGTAGTTCCAACCAACATCAAACCGTTCCGCGATGCCCTGCAAGCAGAATACGGCTCTGACATCCGCATCGTCCACGAGCGGGGCATACAGGAAGCATACAGCCGTCTGACGGAACCGCTGCTTATCGGATCGGCCGTCAGCAGTCGGGGCGGCGAGGCCCTCATCATCCGGGAAATAAAAGATTTTCTATCGCAATAAGGCTCGTCAAATTCGTCTTAATACAACGCGAATTAAACGCTTAAATATCGTTCAATCATAACATTATATTTGCGCCGTCGCTCGGATTTCCGGGCGGCGGCGCTGCTTTTCCCTCCGCCGGAATGTTGCGCCTCATAACGGGCGGAAAGCAATGTATGAAAGATTTATTATCCATCCTCCGGGATGCTCCGGGCAGCATCCGGCTGGAGGTAAGCGGCGAGGATCTGTTGGCTTTCTCCAAAAGCCTTATCGACCGCGCCAAAGAAGAGTTGGCCACACAGGTCGCTGAAGCCCGCAAGGAACGATACCTGACCAAAGAGCAGGTCAAAGAGCTATGCGGCATTTGCGACGCGACGCTCTGGCATTGGAATCGCAAAGGGTATCTGAAAGCTGTTAAGGTCGGGAACAAGGTTCGCTACCGCACCTCGGACATTCAACGGATTCTCGGCGAGCGCGATGGCAAATAAGGTGTCAGACAGCGTTGCAGCCTCCTGCAAGCAGTCCCGGAACGAGCGTATCGAGGAGTTCCTGCGGGAGCATTACGCCTTTCGCTACAACACGGTCAAAAGCCGTGCGGAGTTCCGCAGCAGCGACGGCGAGTTCCTCCCCGTGACCAAATACCGGCTCAACTCCTTCCGGCGGGAGCTCGACCGCACCATCGGCATCTCCACCTCGGCGGAGAACCTGCGCAGCATGCTCGAAAGCGACTTTTCCGAGCGTGTGAATCCCGTGCAGGCGTATTTTCATAAACTGCCGCTAGTAACGGGAACGCAGGCCATCGACGAACTGACCGCGACCGTCACTGTGCGCAACGCCCGGCATTGGTCGGAGTACCTGACCAAATGGCTCGTCGGTGTGGTCGCCAATGCAACGAACGACCTCGGATGTCAGAACCACGTCTGTCTGGTATTGACCGGCGAGCGGGGAAAGTTCAAGACCACATGGCTCGACAACCTCTGTCCCCGCTCACTCGCCAGTTATCTTTTCACGGGAAAGATCGACCCACAGAACAAGGACGTGTTGACGCTGGTCGCCGAATACCTCTTCATCAACATCGACGACCAGCTGAAGGCGCTCAACAAACGGGATGAAAACGAGCTGAAGAACCTCATCACGGCTCCTTCGGTCAAATACCGGCGGCCCTACGACGTTTACATCGAAGAGTATCCCCACTTGGCGAGCTTCATGGCCTCGGTGAACGGGAACGACTTTCTGACCGACCCGACCGGCTCGCGGCGCTTCCTGCCCTTCGAGGTGTTATCCATCGACATCGACCGGGCGATATGGGTCAATATGGATCAGGTATACGCCGAAGCCCGAACACTCCTGCATAACGGATTCCGCTACTGGTTCGACGAAACCGAAATCGAAGAACTGCACCGGGGAAACGCCGCATTCCATGTCCAGACCATCGAATACGAAATGCTGCTGAAAGGGTTCGAGAAACCTCCGGAACATGCCGTCACGGATTGCTTTATGACTACCGTGGAGATTCTGGACTATCTGCGCAGCTATTCGTCGCTGAACCTCTCCGAGAAACGTATGGGCGAAGCCTTGCGCAAGGCCGGGTTCGAACGACGCTCGAAACGTGTCAACGGAAATCCCGTCTACGGCTGGGTCATCGAGAAGATCACACCCAATCCTTTCGTCTCTTACGGATTGTAGTTACTACGCTACTACACACTACGATAAAACATTGAAAAAGAACACGCAGGCGTGTAGTAGGATGTAAAAACACACCTTACTGCATCTTACGACGCTACTACGTCAATTACTACGGTAGTAAGCTGCCATGCACTTCATTACTACGCATAGCAAATTGTTTATCAAGCGATTACGCAAATGTAGTAGGTAGTAAGGCAATATCGCTAAACTTCGAAAAACAAACATTATGAATGATCTGAAAAATATCGGCATCAGGCAATTCCTCGCACGGCGGGGCATCCAGCCCAAGTACGAATGCAACGGCTACGGTATGTATCTTTCCCCTTTGCGGGAAGAACGCACGCCGAGTTTCAAAGTGGACTACGTGCGAAATCTTTGGTACGACTTCGGACTGGGCGAAGGCGGCACATTGCGCACCCTCGTAATGCGGTTGGAGCGGTGCGACAGCCGCGAAGCGGTCCGACGGCTGCAAAACGGTGAAAAAAGGGACGCCGGTTCCGTTTCTCTTTCACCGGGTGTTGGCGAGCGTCCAGCTGCCGGAGGTCCCTTGCCGGTCTTGCGTCCGGCCACCCTTCCCGCGTTCCGCATCCTCTCCGACGCTTCGCTCCGGCATCCGGCATTGGTCGGTTATCTCGCCTCGCGCGGCATCGTCCCGTCTGTCGCCGCGGCATTCTGCCGCGAAGTCCGCTACGAGGTAAACGGCCGCGCCTTTTTCGCCGTCGGGTTCCGCAACGATGCCGGAGGGTGGGAGCTCCGCTCCGAGCGGTTCAAAGGCGGCTCCTCGCCCAAACACATCACCACCCTCGACAACCGTTCCGATACGGTAATCGCTTTCGAGGGATTTATGGATTTCCTCGCTTATCTCTCGCTGAAACACCCCGAACGACTGCGCATCGACGCCGCGGTTCTGAACTCGGTCGTCAACCTGCCCAAAGCCGTACCGTTTCTTAGCCGACATCCGGTGATCCACACCTTTTTCGACAACGACGAGGCAGGACGCAAGGCAACAGCCGATCTGATCCGTCTTTGCCCCCGCAGCGAGGTAATCGACCAAAGGCATTTTTACAGCGGGCACAAGGACATAAATGACTATCTGATCGCCTGCATAAAAGACCGATCTAAGACCACGAAAACTATATCCGATAAGCAAGATCACTCTTGTCGGAATGATCTGCAACCCTCGAAAGCAGAAACAGCGACGATTGAACCTCCGCGTCGGAAAGGGGTAAAGATTTAAGGAAGGCAAGGTTGTGTTTTCGTAGACGAAAACTCCGCCTTCCCCGCTGGTCGGCGTAAGATCCCGCTGGTCTGAACAAAAAAATGCTTACAAAACACTTATCATGGAAACACCGAAGAAAACATACAGCAAACAGGGCGGACGTCCGAAAGTCAGCATCGGCCGCATCCGCAAATACGTCGTCAGCACGCGGCTCAGCCCCGAACGGAAACTCCGCTTTTCGGCCCTCTGCCGCGAAGCAGGACAACCGCCTGCCGAAGTCCTGCGCCAGCTGATCGACCGAGGAACGGTAAGAGCACGGATCACCCGCGAACAACTGGATTTCATGGCCCAACTCAAAGGCATTGCCCGCAACCTGAACCAACTGACCCGGCTGGCCAATGCCAAAGGTCTGGCGGCTGTCAGGGTACGGCATGCGGCGATCGTCACGGCCATCGAAAAACTCCTGAAGCAGATATGCGATGGTCGGTAAGGTCATATCCGCTTCGTCCTTTTCGGGGACGGTAGGCTACGTGATGAAAGAGGAATCCCGGATACTGGAAGCTGAAGGCATTACGCCTCCGGAAGTGAAGGACATGGTGCAGGACTTCAAAGACCAGACCTTATTGAATCCGCGGCTGAAAAACACCGTCGGGCATATCTCGCTGTCTTTCTCACCCAAGGACGCTCCGCGGATGACCGACGCCCTGATGACGCAGATCGCAAAGGAGTACATGCAGAAGATGGGCATCACCGATACGCAGTATCTATTGGTGCGCCATCTCGACCAGCCCCATCCGCACTGCCATCTGGTCTACAACCGGGTCGGGAACAACGGGCAGACCATATCGGACAGGAACATCAAGATCCGCAACGCCAAGGTCTGCCGGGAGCTGACCGAGAAGTACGGATTGTATCTCGCACCGGGAAAGGACGACGTGCGGCGGGAGCGGCTGCGCGAACCCGACAAGACCAGATACGAAATCCACGATGCGATCAAAAGGTGTCTGCCCCGATGCGCCGGATGGAAAGGGTTGGAGAAGCAACTGGAAAAACAGGGCATCGGCGTCCGCTATAAGTATTGCGGAAATACCGACCGCAAACAAGGGGTTTTGTTCTCGAAAAACGGCTTCGAGTTCTCCGGATCGAAGATCGACCGGGCATTCAGCTTTACGAAACTCGACAACCGCTTCAACCATATTCAACAGCAGACCCAGCACCGGGCCACGCTCTTCGGGAACCTCTCGGCGGCGGCAGGCAATTACCGTTCGGCATTTGCCGGGCTGTTCGGAGGCATGGGCGGCAGCAGTGCACGCGAAGAGCCGCCAACGGTCAATCTCGGAAAAGCCGGGGGTATTCCGCTGTCGCCTACCGATTCGCCCGGCGGGGTGTCGGCCGAGCAGTTGCAGCGCAAACCGGGAGAAAGCCCCGAAGAGCATATAGCACGAATCACGGCGCTGCTCGATGCCGCGGCCGAGGCGATGGCCATAGCTGCGATGGAACACCGACGCAGACTCGAAGAACAGAAAAGAAGAGCCAAAATGAAACTGTAACCTTAAAACCGAGAAACCATGAACGACGAAAATAAGATCGACCTCTCGATTGAGATGTATGAAGACCTCAAGGAAACGCTCGTCAAAGCTATCAAAAACGCTAAAGCAGGCGGCGCAGGAAACACAGGTTTGGATAATATCCAGCTGGAACGGATCGAACGGCTGATAGAGGCCGCAGAGCTCTCGCAGGGGCAGATCGCACAGCTGCTCGAACGCCTGCAACGGCATACGGCCTTGCCCGGAGTAAAAACCGAGCAGGAGCGGGAATTTGCCGACAGATACAACACACTGCTGGCGCAGTTGGCAGGGAGACTGGAGGTGATCGACAAGGAGAACAGGCAGACACATACATTGATCGAGCAGGTCGGGCAAGCCGTCGAAGCATTGACAAGGCCCGACGCCCTGCCCGCACAGGAACACCGCCATACCTATACGCTCGACATCAGTTCTTCGAAAACATTTTTGACGATGTTCGTCATGCTGGGATGTATTTTCCTGCAAGGCGCATTCATTTACCGAATCTCAGAGAATAATCGGCTGTTAGCTGCGAACGACCTGAAATACCGCTACGTGAAAATGCGGGGTGAGATCAAGGAAAAGGAGCTAATGGAGTTGGAAACGATATTCAGGGATGAGCAGCACACGGCCATACGCGATACCGTCCGAAACCAAGTTGAACGGTACAAAGAAGCCGTAAGGCGGCGGGCAGAACAACTAGAGCGGGCTGCAAGCAAAGAGCGCAAAGCGAAAAAGCTACTTGATGATGCAGCACAGTTGCGGGGAAAATAATTTATTTTCCCCGCTATAATGATTCGTTAATTTTGATTGACCACCTCCATGTTGTTTTGAAAATCAAGCAGTTGTGTTAATCTTGGATTTGTGGGCGTAAATGGTTTGGAGTCAATAATATAGGGGCGAACTTTTGCGTTTTAAAAATACGCATAAAAAAGCCCCTGTTCTTGAAAAGAACGAGGGGCAAAGGATTTTTTGAGGGGGCTGTGTGGGCCCCGGCATGATTGCCGTCCGCAGGCATCGCCCGTTATTTCAGCTTGCAGAGTTTGCGGTCTGCGTCGGTTGCCTCGCGTATGGAGATTGCAAAGCCGCCGCCGCGCGCCATCTCCACGTCGAGTTCCGTGCGTTGTCCGACCTTCCCGGTGCGGATGACATACGCCTGCGGATTGGTCTGGTAATCGGCATCGGGGGCATCGGCGTAGAGTGTCGCCACGTACTCCTTGCCGGGATCGAGGTAGTCGAACGGGAGCGTCACCGTACGTCGGTTCTCGTCCGTCACGCCGCCCACGAACCACTCGCCCGTGTCTTTGGCCTTGCGCGCCACGACGATGTAGTCGCCCGGTTCGGCCAACAGGTAGCGGCTCTCTTCCCAGTCGAGTGCGACGTCCTCGATGAAACGGAACGCATCCATGTATTTCTCATAGTGCTCGGGCAGGTCTGCCGCCATCTGCAGCGGCGAGTACATCGTCACGTACAACGCCAGCTGGTTGGCGAGCGTCGCGTTGACGTGCGAGTGGTTGCCGGGGTTGACCTCCGCGACGTCCATCACGAAGATGCCGGGCGTGTAGTCCATCGGGCCGCCCTGCAGGCGCGTGAAGGGCAGGATCGTCACATGGTGGGGCTTCGAGCCGCCGAACGCCTGGTACTCCGTGCCGCGTGCCGACTCGTTGCCGATCAGGTTGGGGTAGGTGCGGCAGAGGCCCGTCGGGCGCACCGCCTCGTGGGCGTTGACCATGATCTTGTGGTCGGCGGCCCGGCGGACGGCATAGAGGTAGTGGTTGTTCATCCACTGCCCGTAATGGTGCTCGCCGCGGGGCAGGATGTCGCCCACGTACCCGCTCTTGACCGAGTTGTACCCGTATTTGTCCATCAGGCGGTAGGCCGCTTCCATGTGGCGTTCGTAGTTGCGCACCGAAGCCGACGTTTCATGGTGCATCATCAGCCGGATGCCTTTCCCGTGCGCATATTCGTTCAGTGCGGCGATGTCGAAATCGGGGTAGGGGGTCACGAAATCGAAGACGTAATCCTTCGTGTGCCCGAACCAGTCCTCCCAGCCGACGTTCCAGCCTTCGACGAGCAGCTGGTCGAACCCGTGTGCCGCCGCGAAGTCGATGTACCGCTTCACGTTCTCGTTCTCGGCGCCGTGGCGGCCGCTGGGCCTGCATCGGGCGTAATCCGTCACGCCGAGCTGTACCGACGGCACGTCGCGCGTATAGGCCCAGTCGCTCTTGCCGGTGATCATTTCCCACCATACGCCCATGTATTTCACGGGCTTGATCCACGAGGTGTCGTCATAGGCGCACGGCTCGTTGAGGTTCAGGATCAGCTTCGAGGCGAGGATGTCGCGGGCGTCGTCCGAGACCGTCACCGTGCGCCACGGGGTATGGCAGGGCGCCTGCATGTAGCCTTTCCACCCCTGTGCGTCGGGCGTAAGGTGCGAGGTGAAGATGAAATTCCGGTCGTCCAGGTCGAGGTGCATGCACGCATAGTCGACCAGCGCCGCTTCGTGGATGTTGATGTAGAGCCCGTCGTCGCTCTTCATCTGCAGGGCCGTCTGTACGCCCGTGGGCGAGAAGGGCGTCTGCGACGAGTTGGGCGTGATGGCGCCGGGCATCAGCTCCCGTATCTGCGAGAGTTTCGATTCGGTGTAGTCGTACTCCTGCGTGTCGTAGTCGCCCGGGATCCAGAACGCCGTGTGGTCGCCCGCCATGGCGAACTGTGTTTTCTCCTCGCCGATGACGAAATAGGTCAGCGACTCCTGTTCGGGGAATTCGTAGCGGAATCCGAGCCCGTCGTCGTAGAGCCGGAAGCGGATCGTCATGTCGCGGCCTGTCGCGGCCTGCCGCAGCGTGACGGCCATTTCGTTATAGTGGTCGCGGATCTCGGCCTGCTCGCCCCATACGGGACGCCATGTCTGGTCGGACTCGCTGCGGGCCACCTGCCCGAGGGTGAACCCGTCGTAGAGCGATACCGGGTGCCCCGGTTCGCCCTTGCGGATTTCAGTCCCGAATTCCAGCTTCGGAGCTTCGCCGCGCAGTTCGAGCCCCATGCCGCTGGGCAGGATCACGGGGCGCTCCTTGTAATCGAGCGTATAGGTGGGGCGGCCTCCATCCGCCAGGCTGAACTCCAGGCGGAGGCGGCCGTCGGGCGAGAGGAGCGTCTCCTGTGCCGTGCAGGCTGCACCGGCCAGCAGCGCGGAGATATATAAAAATATTTTCTTCATGGTTCGGTCTTGTTATTTACGTTTGAATTCTACGATCAGCGCCTGCCGCGGGCCGACCGTGGTGGTATCGTCCACCTCCGTGGCTTCGCCCGTCAGGACGTTGCGCCCGTTGCTCAGCCCCGAGGCGATCTCGGCATAGTGCGACCACGGCACCTGTTTCTTGCCCCGCGAGTTGTTGATGAAGACGAATACCGCGTCGGTGTCGTCATAACGGAAATAGGCGTAGGTGTTGTCGCGCGAGAGGAAGTGCATCGTGCGGCCGTTGTGGATCACGGGCTTCGACTTGCGCCATTGGAAGAGCCGCTGCGTGTAGTCGAAGAGCCCCGCCTGTACGGCATCGCGCTGCGCGGGGTCGAACAGGTTCACCGCGTCGCCCTCCCAGCCGCCGGGGAAATCCACGCGCAGCCCGCCGTGTCCCTGCGAGAGGTCTTTCGAGGTGAACATCATCTCGTCGCCCGAGAATATCTGCGGGATGCCGCGCATCGTGGCCAGCATCGCCATCGAGAGTTTCAGCCGGTCGGGGTTCCCGCGTACGATGTCGCCGATGCGGTCGGTGTCGTGGTTGGCGACGAAGATCATCATTTTCGACAGGTCATGGTAGACGAAATCGTGCGACAGGCAGTCGTAGACGCGCGTCATGCCCTCGCCCCAGCGGAGCGAGTCGGTGGGCAGCGCCCGGCAGATGGCCTCCTGCAGCGGGAAATCCATGATCGACGGCAGGTGCGAGTCGAAGCCGTCCTTGTTGGGATTGCCGCCCTGCCAGTATGCCAGTTGGGGGATCGACGACGTCCAGCATTCTCCCACGATGTTGAAACCGGGGTATTCCCTGCGTACGGCCGCGCACCACTCGCTCATCGGCACCTTTTCGTTGTAGGGGTAGGTGTCGACGCGGAACCCGTCCAGGCCGGCATACTCGATCCACCACACGGCCCATTGCTTGAAATATTGCAGCACGTAGGGGTTGTCGAGGTTCATGTCGGGCATCGACGGCACGAACCAGCCGCTCTCCTGCAGGTCGAGGTCGTAGCGCGAAGCGTTGGGATCCATGTTCGTCGAGAAGCAGACGTTCGTCCCGGTGTATTCGGGGAACTGGTGTATCCAGTCCCTGAAAGGCAGGTCTTTCATCCACCAGTGGCCCGTGCCGCAGTGGTTGGTGACGATGTCCATAATCACCTTCAGCCCGTGCTCGTGGGCTTTGCCGACGAACTCCCTATACAGTTCGTTCGAGCCGAACCGGGGGTCTATGCGGTAGTAGTCGCCGCAGGCGTAGCCGTGGTACGAACCTTCGGGTTCGTCGTCCAGCAGCAGCGGCGTGGGCCATACGGCCGTGGCGCCCAGCCCTGCGATGTAATCCAGGTGGTCGATTATCCCCTGCAGGTCGCCCCCGTGGCGGCCGAAGAAGGCGCTGCGGTCGGCGCGCTCCCGCGTGTGGGGCGTCGAGTCGTTCGACGCATCGCCGTTGGCGAAGCGGTCGGGCATCAGGAGGTAGATCATGTCGGCCGTGGTGAAACTCTTGCGTGCGGCCGAGCCTTCGGCGCGTGCCGCGATCTCATAGGGAACCTTGAACTGCCGTTCCCCCTGCGAGAATACGAGGTAGTAGGTGCCCGGTTCCGCGTCGGGTTTCACCTTCACGTCCACGAATAGGTAATTGGGACTGTCGGCTTTGTGGCGGGCCTTCACCCCGACGCCCTGTCCGCCTTCGATGCGGACGTCGTATGCCGCGATGCCGGCCCCGTTGACGAGCAACTGGAGCGGGGTCTGCATTCCCGTCCACCACGAGAGGGGTTCGACGCGGGTAACCTCGCCCGAGGCGTCTGCCACCGAGGCGGGGTCGAATGCGGACTGTCCTGTCCCTGTGCAGGAGAGCAGTCCGGCTGCTGCGAGTGTCATGAAAAATCGGTTCAAAATATCGTCGTTTGTAAAGTTAGCAAAAAATCGGTTTCCAGCGATTCCCGTTTCGCCCGGGGCATCCTTGTGCTTCTCATGCGCATCCCCGTGCTTCTCGGATGGTTTACTGTCTATTCCCGTCGGGTGCTATCGGGTTCCCGGCGCTGTTTCCGCGCATCCCCGGCGCATGTCCGCAACCCTTATCTCCTGTCTTGTGCGAAGACCAGCCACTGCCATGCGGGAAGCACGGTGCGGGTGCCGCCCGTGTATTCCTTCCCGGTGAAGAACTCGCGGCGCGAGCCCTCGAACGGCAGGTCGAATGCGACCTCCTCCGCACTGAGGTTCGCAGCGACTGTCACCTCGTTGCCGCCGGCCGTGCGGGAAAACAGCATCAGGCCGTCGGGTGTTCGTTCTCCGAGCGGGTATGCGGCCTGCCCGCCGCGTTCTCCGGCCGCGAGCGCCGGGTTCTCGTGGCGCAGCCGGATCAGTGCGGTGTAGAAATCCGTAAACCCGTTATGTTCCCACGCGGGGACGGGGTCTTTCTCGAAGAACTCGAAGCGGTGGTCGAACCCCATCTCCTGTCCGGTATAGACGAGCGGCTGCCCGTTGGGCAGCGTGAAGGTCAGCAACGCCATCACGCGTGCCGCGTCGCCCATGCGCTCGAATTCCGTCCCGGCCCACGAGTTTTCGTCGTGGTTCGAGGTGAACATTAGGCGGAACGCCTCGCGCGGCATGGCAGCGGCATCCCTGGCGACGTAGGCACGCAGGTCTGCGGCGCTTTTGCGTCCCTGTGCGATGTCGTTCAGCAGGTGGTGCAGTTCCCACGCATACGAGGCGTCGAACGCCCCGTCGTGCAATGCGGGGGCTTCGCCCTCGGCGAGCAGGTAGATGCCGGGGTACTCCTTCCGCAGTGCGGGCAGCGTCTGCTGCCAGAAGTCGATGGGTACCTCGCACGCCATGTCGCAGCGGAATCCGTCGATGCCGCGGTTGAGCCAGAAACGCATGGCGGCCGCCATTGCGGCACGCATGTCCGCGTTGCCGTAGTCGAGCTTGGCGATGTCCGTCCAGTCGTACTGCACGATGGTGTTGCCCAGCGAGTCACGTACATACCAGTCGGCCGGGCGCTCCTCGATCCAGCGGGCATCGGGCGAGGTGTGGTTGGCCACCCAGTCCAGGATCACGCGCAGCCCGAGTCTGTGGGCTTCGGCCAGGAACCGGTCGAAATCCTCCAGCGTGCCGAATTCGGGGTTGACGGCTTCGTAGTCGGAGATGGCGTAGTACGAGCCGAGGGTTCCCTTGCGCTCCTTGACGCCGATGGGGTAGACGGGCATCAGCCAGACGACGTCCACGCCCATCTCTTGGAGCCGGGGCAGGTGGCGTGCGGCCTCCGCCAGCGTCCCTTCGGGGGTGTACTGGCGCACGTTCATTTCGTAGACGACCGAGTTGTAACTCCAGTCGGGGTGGGCGGCCGGTTGCTGCGGCCGTGTGCCGCAGGCAACCAGTACCATTGCGAGAAGTAATGCGGGCAACCGTTTCATGGCGAGTCGTTTAGAGCGCGAACACTACCGACGACCAGGCACCCATGAGCAGTTTCGACGAAGCGTCGCCGCGCTGGAGCTTCACTTCACCTGAGACGCCTACGGCCTTGTCCGGTTGGTCGGTAAGGGTCAGTATCTGTGTCTCCTGGCCGAAGTTGTGCACGACGAGCATCCGTTCGCCGTCCAGTTCGCGGTACCAGGCCGCGATGGATTGCTGCGAGGTGTTGCCGTCGTTGTAGACCGGGTGTTTGACCATCTTGCCCTGCGCCAGCACGGGATAGGTGTTGCGCAGCCGGGCGAACGTGCGGTAGAGGTTGAGCAGCGAACCGTCGTCGTCGGCCTGCGCCTCGACCGAGATCGCTGCGGTCAGCATCTGCATGTCGATCTTGCCCGAGAGGCTTCCCGAAGCCAGTTCGTTGCCCGCCTTGTCCCACAGGATCGGGGTGCGGACATATTCGTCGCCGTTGGATTTGGTGCCCCAGTACCCGAGCTCTTCGCCCTGGTAAATGTAGGGTGCGCCCTGCGCCGTGAGCAGTACGGCGGCCGCCACCTTCATCTTTTCGACGGACTGCCCCAGGTCGGAGCCCGTGCGATCCTCGTCGTGGTTCGAAAGTTTCGTGGCTTCGATGTAATCGCTGCGGTACTGTGCGTAGAGGGGCTGCACGTCGAGGATGTCCTTGACGAAATAGCATCCGATGCCGTTTTGCAGCGCCCATTTGAGCTTGTACCAGAACGTGAATTCGAACAGCGCCGGCAGCCCCCGGTAATAGGGTGCCGCCTTGTCCGCTTCGTCGAGCATCTCGCCCACCATGTAGAAATCGCCCTCTCCGCCGGCGGCCTTGTAGCTCTCGTTCATGCGGTCGTAGAATTTCTTGAGGAACGTGGGGTTCTCGTCGTTGTAGGCGTTGTGGTAGATGTGCTTCACGGCATCGAGGCGGAACCCGTCCACGCCCATGCGTACCCACTTGTCAGCCGCTTCGGCGACGGCCTTGAACGCCCCGGACTGCTCGGCCTCGGCAGCTTTGCCGTAGTTGAGGTCGGCGAATGCCGCCGTCCAGAAGTGCGAATGGTACATCGTCGGCAGCGAGAACTGCACGTTGGCCGGGTCGGCCGAGCGGTTCGACATCAGGGTGAAGGGCTCCCCGAACCGGATGATCGTCCGGTTGTCCGGGGCGCCGTATTTGGTGCCTGCGGCCCACGACGTGGTCGAGGTGCGGACGAGGAATCCCCAGTCGGAATCGAAGTCGAGCGTCAGTTCGTAACTGTTGCCGCCCCTGGCGTAGAAGCGTTTGCTCGTGCCGTTGCCGAAATAGAGGTATTTGTCGTCCGCGCCGCCCTGCGTATTGTCCGCATCCGCGGCGTCGGTCGTTTCGGTAACGGTCACCGTCGGGCTGTCGGCATTTGTCCAGTCGAGTACGAACTTGAAGCGCCCGGCGGCACCCGCCCCCGTGTCGGTCGAGAACCATTGTCCGGCATCGTAGCCTGCGGCGCCTTCCGTGGCGATCTGGTCGATCCGCCCGGCCGCGATGTCGGCCTGCGGGTCTTCGGAGAAGATATAGCGGTCACGGTAAGGACTCCCTTCGGACGCGGCGGCCGATTTGAACCACGGGTGGTCTTTGCCTGTATGGTTGAGCACGTAATCCAGGTAGACCCGGATGCCGCGGGCATGGGCCGCGTCGATGAATGCCCTCAGGTCGGCGTCCGTCCCGAAGGCAGGGTTGACCGCCTCGTAGTCGAGCACGTCGTAGCCGTGGTACGAAGCCGCCGGATGGATCGGCGAGAGCCATACGGCCGAGGCGCCGAGTGCGTCGATGTAGTCGAGCCGCCGGGTCAGCCCCCGTAGGTCGCCCACCTTGTCGCCGTTGCCGTCGGCGAAGCTGTATACCAGCAGCTGGTAGCTTATGTCGGCGCGTTTGCGGTTGTCCCACGCATCGGGCTGGGCGACGACCTGCTCGCCCTCGAAATCCTGGGAGGCATCGCCGCTCTGTGTCACGGTGACGACGACCGGATCGCAGCCCGGGGCGGTGAAGGTAAGCGTCGCGGAGCGTTTCGACGACTCGTTTGCGGTCGCCGTGACCGCGAACGACGTGGAGGTTTTGCCCGATGTGAGGGCCGGTGTGCACCATGCGGTATTGTCGCTCTGCGTCAGCGACCACGCGCCCGCATCGGTGCGCAGGTCGAGCAGCCGGCTGCCGCCTGCGGCTTCGAATTCTATCTCCGTGGGGGTCACGGAGAGCATGCTGCCGCCGGTATCGCCGGTCTTGTCGTCGCTGCACGACACGGATACGGAAAGTACGAGTGCCAGTAGCAGGAAAAGAAATTTTTTCATAGCGGAATCTCGGTTAAAGTTCGTTTCGGGGCCTGCCGCCCGGTCAGGGACGGCAGGCCAGAAACGGGACGGCAACCTCTGTATGCCGTCCCGTGAAAGGGTGGCCGTTATTCGGCCTCTGCCGGGGTTTTCCCCTCGGACATGATGTATATCTGCGAATTCGCGAGGTCGAAATAGATGTCGTAGGTACCGTCGAGCTGGACTTTCATGTTCTGCGAACCGCCGCTGGTGATGATGTCGACGGCCTTGTTGATGTCGACCGCACCGCCCGACGCCGTGCCGTAGTTCTTGGAGTCGTCCCAGGCGTTGTTGAAGCGGATCTTGAATTCGCTGGCGGTGGTCAGGGCTACGCCTTTGCGAACGAGGTAGGCGCCCTCCTCGCTCATGGAGAAGTCGCCCAGGTCACCCCATCCGGTGATGTTGCCGACCAGTCCCCATGTGTCGGCGACCAGCTCGGGCTTGGCGCCTGCGGCCATCACGTAGGCGCGTCCCGCCTCGGGCAGCAGCCAGTAGTCGTACGTGCCGGCTTCGGCGATCACGGCATTGACCTTGTCGGCGGAAACCTTGAAGGCCGAGCCGATCGTGCAGGTGTAGGGGCTGCTGCCGGCGAATGCGGCGTCGGCCCCGATCCACTGCGACTCGTCGCCGCTCTTGAAGAGGAATTCCGAGTTGGCGGCTACCTCGACCCCTGCGGCCTTGTAGGCCACGATGTTCGAGCTGGCGCTCTCCATGGCCGTCGGGCCCCAGTCGGGGGTTGCGACGGTCTGGCCGTGGATGTACCAGTCGGCCTTTTCCGGCCCCGGGTCGGGTTCTTCGCCGCCGCCCGTGCCGTAGTCGCCGGCATTGAGTTCGTAGGTGATCTCCGCAGAGTTGTTCAGGGTTGCGTATACGCGGTAGTTGCCCGCCGTGGCCTTGATGTTGTCGCCGTTCTGCGAAAGGCGTCCGTCCGCCCCGCCGAAGTTTATCGCCCAGTCGTTGTCCGCACGGAATTTGAATTCCCCGGCGGTCAGTGTGACGTCGACCCAGAAACGCTGTTTTTGGGTGTCGAAATTCATCTCCGTGTCGGTGTCCCAGCCGCCCGGAGTGGCATCGCCGATAATACCCATCGAGTTGAACGACAGCTTGTTGCTTAACGTTAATGTCGAACGGTCGAATACGAAGCGGTAGAAGCGCTTGGAAAAGACCATGATGTTTCCGGAACCGCCGCTGGAGATCAGCGTGATCGACGGGGCTTCCGTTTCCGGAGCCGCAGCATCACCGTCGGTGCCCCAGTTGCAGGCATCGTTCCAACCGGCTTCGCCGCTCAGTTTGAAGCCGTTGGCGGCTTTTTCGCCCAAGTCAACGATAGCTTCGTAGGTGACCTCGTCGCCGGAGAAACAGAACAGTCCCTGTGCGTTGTCGAAATTCCAGCCGCAGTAATCGCCGATTACCCAGACCTGGGGGTAGGTACGCTCGGCCGTCGTCACGGTCATGCGGACGGTGGCGGGGGCGGAGTAGAATTTCTCGAAGTCGGTGCCGATCGTGGCACTGATGTAGAAATCCACGTCCGTAGGTTCGCCCGAGGGAACCCCCAGGCCGCCGTCTTCCACGGACAGCGCAAGGATGTTGTTGAGGCTTTCATAGGTCTGTTCCGACGAGGTGCCGTTCATTCCCGTGAAGAGCACCAGTTTCGCACCGTCGTTGTACGAGGCTTCGATCGAGTAGTTGATCTGGGTGCGGACGCCGAAGTCGGCGGCGTCCCAGGTGAAGGTCTGCGTCGAGCCCATGTTGTCGGGCGTAATGACGATCTCCCCGGGCAGCGCATGCAGCACGGGCGCCACGACCTTGTCGGGGTCGTAGGCCTTTACCTCGTCGAGCTTTTGGCAGGCGGAGAGGAGCCCCGTCGCAGCCGCCAGCATCATCGCATATCGTGTAATTTTCATAGTCGTACGATTTTTAGGGTTGGTTATTTATCGGTTGCGTTTCCGTAGCCGGGATTCTGGTGCAGTTCGGGGTTGGAAGCGAGCTCCGACGAAGGGATGGCAAAGATTTTCATGTAATCATCGAACCCCTGTCCGGTGAAGGTGCCGCCCTTGTATGTCCAGAGGAACGACGGGGTGGTGAACTTGCCGTAGCGGATCAGGTCGGTGCGGCGGTGCCCCTCCCACATCAGCTCGCGGGCACGCTCCTCGAGCAGGTAGTCGGCCGTGACCGACGAGGGGGCCGATACCCCGGCGCGGTCGGTCAGCTCCTTGAGCTTCGGCAGCGCGGTGTTGGCCTGTCCCAGGTTCATGCAGGCCTCGGCGTAGATCAGGTAGATCTCGCCCAGGCGGATCATCGGGAAGTCGATGTCGCTGTATGCCTTCGATGCAGCCGTGGCAAGGAATTCGTCGTTGGTCATGTCGTGGGGGATATTGTTGAACTTGAGGCAAGTCCACCCGTTGAGGAAGACATAGAGCGCATCGTTCATCGACTCCTGGCGGCCTTTGATGTAGAACATTCCGCCGCGTTTGTCACTGACCGTATATTCGCCCGTGGTGTAGTCCGCGTTGCGGGCGTTGAAATATTTCTGCACGTATTCGTAGGGTACGCGGATGCCGGCCCAGCCGTTGTTCACGCCGTTGATCTTCTGTTCGGCCGTCACGTCGGTGGCGGCGATGGCTGCCAGCGTTAGGTACGACGTGCCGCCGTAGGATTGCGTCTGCTCGGCGTCGTATGCCACGCCGAAGATGATCTCCTTCAGGGCGTCGGCGTTCTCGCCGTTGTCGCCGCGGAAGAGGTCGGAATACTCCGGGCAGAGCGAGTAGCCCATGCCGAAGATCGCTTCGCAGGCGGATTTGGCCTCCGTCCACATCGGGGTGCCGGCATAAACCTCGGCATTGAGGTACATGCGGGCCAGCAGGCCGTTGACCGCACCCTTGTCGGCACGCGGGTAGTTCGAGCGTGCGGCAGGCATCGCGCTTTCGTCCGAAGCCAGGTCGGTCAGCTCCGAGATGCAGTAGTCAAAGACATCCTTGCGCGAGGCCTGTTTGGGGTTCACACCGCCGCCGAAGGGCGAGGTCTCGGTCGTAAACGGCACGTCGCCGAACACGTCGAGGGCGATCCAGTAGAAATAGGCGCGCAGGAAACGGGCCTCGGCACGGAAGCTCTGGATCCTGGCGGCCAGTTCGCTGCTCACGCCGCGGTCGGAGAGTTTGTCCGAGGCGGTCTGGCGCAGGTACTCGTTCACGTAGGCGATGCCCTGCAACGTACGTACGTAGACGGCGTAGGTCGCGTCGTTGTCGGCGTCGGACCACGTGTCGGTATTCATGGCGCGAACCCAGGCGTCGTTCTCCCAGGCGCATTTGCAGGCGTCGGCCGTAACCTCCTGGATCGTCCAGAATGCGCGGATGAGCTCCGAGGCGCCGCCGTCGCTGACCTGCAGGTCGGTGGTGTCGTTCGAGACGAAATTGAAATAGAGTTTGGTGAGCCCGGCCAGGTAGCCGTTCTCGTCTTTCCCGTAGACGGTCTCCGAGGTCGAGTCGGACGGGTTGAGGGGCAGGGTGTCGAGATCCCCGATGCACGAAGTGAGCAGCATCGTTGCGCCTGCCGCCGCCAAGGCGAAATGTTTTATGTCGATTTTCATGGTTCGTTCGTTTTTAGAAGTTTACATTCAGACGCAGCGAATAGGTGCGCGGGCGCGGCCAGATCGAGCCGTCGATGCCGTTGACGCCCGGTATTTCGGGGTCTACGCCGCTGTAATCGGTGATGACGAATACGTTCTGCACGCCGAAGGCGACGCGCATCGAGCCCTTCCAGTTGCCAATCTTGTTGAACGTGTACCCGAGGTTGATGTCGTCCATGCGGAAGAACGAAGCGTTTTCGAGGAACATGTCCGAATACCACTGCTCGCCGCTGTTGGCCTTCGTAAAGCCGGTCTTCTTGACCAGCCGTGCGAAGTTGGGCAGGTTGCCGGCGTTGATGTCGATGTTGGACGTCGAGTTGGCCGAGGCGAAGTCGTTGAAGACCCAGTTGCCCGCCGAACCGTGGCCGTTGAAGCCGAAGTCCCAGTTCTTGTAGCTCAGCTTGAGGCTGATGCCGTAGAAGAAGTCGGGGTTGGGGCTCTTGTCGGTCACGTAGCGGTCGGCCTGCGTGATCTTGCCGTCCTTGTCACGGTCGACCAGCGCGTTCTGGATCGGATTGCCGTCGTGGTCGTATACCTGCTGGAAACAGTAGAAAGTGTAGGGCGCATAGCCTACCTTGTGGATCTGGAGCAGGTTGCCCGTGCCCTTGGTGATGCTTCCCGTCTGGATGTTGTAGTCGGGGTCGTCGGTGTTGTTGAGCTTGGTGAACTCGGTGTGCTGGAACGTGCCGTTGAAGCCGACCGTGAGGTTCCAGTCCTTGGTCTGCACGGGGATGAAATTCAGGTTGAATTCCACGCCCTTGTTCTCCATCGAGCCGATGTTGGTGAGCACTGTGTTGCCGAAGTTAGAGCCCATGGGGGTGATGACGCTGTTCAGAAGGTCGTCCGTCTGGCGCAGGTACCAGTCGACGCTACCGTTGATGCGGCCGCCGAGGAACCCGAAGTCGAGGCCGACGTTGTAGGTCGTCGTGGTCTCCCATTTGATGTTGGGGTCGTAGGCGCCCGGCGTGAGGTAGAACATGTGCCCGGCGCTGCCCATGTAATAGGTCTTATAGACGTCGGTCGACATGTAGTAACGCGCCAGGTAGGGATAATTGGAGCCGATCTCCTGCTGCCCGGTCTGCCCCACGCTGACGCGCAGCTTGAGGGCCGAGACGGCACGCGAATCCTTCAGGAAATTCTCCTCGGCGATGTTCCACGCAAAGGCGCCCGAAGGGAAGAGGCCCCAGCGGGTATCCTTCGAGAAACGCGATGAGGCGTCGTCACGCAGTGTGAAGGAGAAGAGGTATTTCGAGGCGATCGAATAGTTCAGGCGTCCGTAGAACGAGAGCAGATAATTCTCCTGGCGGTTGAACGGGTAGCGCGAATCCTCGCCCTTCTGCTCGTGCGTCTCGTTGAAATAGGATACCGAGTGGTCGGAGCTGTAGAAATGCTGCCACGAATAACCGGCCATCACGTCGAGGTGGTGGATGCCCCACTCCTTATTGAAGTTGGCGTAGAATTCGAGCAGCTGGTTGCGGCGGAAGTTCGTCGTCCACGAATACTGTCCCCAGCCGCGGGCCTCGGTGTCGGTGTATGCCTGGAACGAGCCGGGGTTCACGCCGTCGTAGGTCTTGGCGCTCGATACGTCGAGGCCGAGGTTGAGGTTGAAGCGCAGCGCCTCGAAGCCGTGAACCTTATAGTCGATCTGGGCGTTGCCGATGAAACGCTTGGCACGCGCCGTATTGTCGCGGTCGTAGAGCTGCGAGAGCGGGCCTGCGCCCAGCAGGGTGTTGGGCGTGAAGTCCTCGCCGCGGCCCGATCCGTAGTTCCAGTATCCGTTGGTGGTCGTGTAGTCGATCGAACCGTCGTCGTTGCGGAAATAGGGGTCGATCGTGGGGTTGAAGAAGGCCGCCGAACCCACCACGCCGCCCGAAGCGTAGCGCTGCGACGTGACGACGCCCTTGGCGTTGAGGTTGACCGTGAGGTGCTTGTCGAAGAAGTTGGGCGAGAGGCTCAGGTCGAGCGTCCCGCGTTCGTATTTCGACGTTTCGAGCGTACCCTGCTGGTTGGTGTAGCCCACCGATGCACGGTAGGGCATGCGGTCGTTGATGTTGCCGATCAGGCTGACGTTGTGGTCATGCGAAATGGCGGTGCGGAAGACCAGATCCTGCCAGTTGGTGTTCTTGTCGCCGAGCATCGACTGTACCTTGTCGCCCGTGGTCGTACCTGCGGGGTATACCTGGTCGATGTAGGTGCGGAACTCGCCGGGCGACATCACGGGCAGCTCGTCGGAGTTGGTCTGGACGCTCACGCTGCCGCTGTACGATACGCGGGGCGTGTTGCCGCGCCCCTTCTTGGTGGTGACGAGGATGACGCCGTTCGAAGCACGCGAACCGTAGATGGCCGCCGCCGAAGCGTCCTTGAGCACGGTGAAGGATTCGATGTCGTTGGGGTTGATCGTCTCCAGCGGGTTGGCCATACCCTTGCCGCCGTCGACTGCGATGGGTACCCCGTCGATCACGATCAGCGGGTCGTTCGAGGCGTTGAGCGAAGCCGCACCGCGCACGCGGATGGTGGCGCTCGATCCGGGGCCGCCGTCGCCGGGGATGATGTGTACGCCCGGAACCTTGCCCTTGAGCATGTCCTGCGTGGAGACCACGGCTCCGCGGTTGAACTCTTCGGCCTTGATTGCCACGACCGAACCGGTCATGTCGTTCTTCTTGACCGAACCGTAGCCGATCACCACCACGTCGTCGATGCCCATGGCATCCTCTTCGAGCGTGAGGTGTGCCAGCAGCGACGAACTGGCCACCAGGCTGACGGTCTTGTAACCGACATAGCTGACTTCGATGACCGATTCGGGGCCGGCGGCGCGGATGGCATAGTCGCCGTCGATGCCCGTCGAGACGCCGTTGGTCGTGCCCTTTTCGACGACGGTAGCGCCCAGGATCGGCATTCCGGACTTGTCGACAACTACGCCTTTAACCTCATAACCAGCGTTTTGCGCCAGCGTGAGGGGGGGGGTAAATTGACATATGAGCAAGATACCCGCACACATAGTTAAAAATCGTTTCATAAGAATTTTGGTTAGTTTATAAGTTGATTTTATGGATTGTAGGTCATTGGGCCTTGTGTTCTTTGACCAGGAAGACCGACACGGCGGCCAGCAGCATGAAGACCCCGGCGAGCGCCAGCATGTCGGCCGCGTCGGAGGCGAAGCAGTACTTGACGATGGCACCGCCGGTCAGTCCGATGACGATCTGGGGGACGGTGATCGTGAAATTGAAGATACCCATGTATACGCCCATGCGGCGTGGCTCGACCGCGCGCGACAGGATGGCGTAGGGCATGGCGAGGATGCCCGCCCAGGCGATGCCGATCCCCACCATCGGGAGCATCAGCGCGTACTGGTCGTGCAGCAGGCACAACCCCGCTAAGCCCAGCGCCCCGGCGAGCAGGCAGGCCGCGTAGACGGGTTTGTTGCCGTAGCGCGCGGCGACGCGCCCGAGGAACAGGGCGGCGATGCAGGCGGGGATGGGGTAGGTGCCGTTGAGCACGCCGACCCATGTCTGCGTGGCGCCGGCCGAGAGCACTTCGCCCGTGGCATGGTCGGTGACTACACCCGTGATGGCGGGTTTGAGGTAAGTCCACATCAGGAAGAGCGCCGCCCACGAGAAGAACTGCGTGACGCCCAGCCGCACCATCACGCCGGGGACGTTGCGCATGAGGCCGACGAAGCTCACCGGTTTGGCGTCCTCCTCGGAGAGGTTGTTGTAGCGGGCGAACTCCCCGGGCGGATATTCCCGTGTCTTGAACGAGGTGACGAGCACCGTGAGCAGCAGGATCGCGCCCCCGGCATAGTAGGAGTAGGCGATGTGCGGCGAAACATGCCCCGGAGCGGCCTCGTCCGACACGCCGAGCCATGTCATGACGAGCGGCAGGATAGCGCCGACGACCGCACCGAGGTTTATCAGGAAGGTTTGTACCACGTAGCCCTGTGTCTTCTGCGAATCGTCGAGCATGTCGGCCACCAGCGCCCGGAAGGGCTGCATCGTGACGTTGAACGACAAATCCATGAACAGCAGGATGAAAGCCCCCATGGCGAGCGGGGCGAAGGCGAGCAGTTTGGGGCAGTTGGGCATGAGCACCAGCGCCAGCGCCGAGATCAGCGACCCGCCCAGGATGTAGGGGATGCGGCGGCCCCAGCGCGTCCAGGTGCCGTCGGAAAAAAGCCCCACGATGGGCTGGACGATCATGCCGGCCAGCGGTGCCGCCAGCCAGAAGTAGCTCAGGTGGCTGACATCTGCCCCCAGCGATTCGAAGATGCTCGACGTGTTGGAATTCTGGAGCGAATATCCGATCTGCACGCCGAGGAAGCCGAAGCTGAGGTTCCAAATCTGCCAAAATGAGAGTTTAGGCTTGGTCATTTCGGTTTTTCGGTTGGTTTTCAGGTTATACAAATTTTAATAAAAAAATCCGGACGGCGAACCGCAGGGCGACGAACGGAAGGTTCAGCCGGATGAACGGGCGGATTTTTGCGACGAACGGTAGCCCGCGGGGGACGATTTGGAATTTCCGCGGAAAAACACTACCTTTATTCATAAATAAACAAAACCCGTATATACTTTAATACAGCCTCAGTCAGCCTATATGCGATCGCTCAAAGTGTCCGGAATCATCCACCTGTTCGCCGTGCTCCATGCCGTGGTCGCCCTTTCGTGCCATCTGGCGGGGATCAACGACGAGTTGGTGCTGACGCTGCTGACGATCGTGCTGATCGTGCTGATCTGCCTCAAACGCGGCCTGAACGTGGAGTTCACCGCTGCCAGCGTGATCGTCGTCAACGTGATCGGCTACCTACTGGGTACGGGCGGTGCGCAGCTGATCGAGCTGTTATTGCACGCCCCGCCCGTGGTGCATGCCGTCTCGACCTTCATAACCACCGAGATTCTGGGCTGGAGCATCGTGTGGTTCACCAAGTTGTTCCGCCGCGGCGACGACACGGCGAGCCGCTCCTCGGCCTGGACGCCCCGCATCGGGTTGCTGCTGCTGGCCGTGGGGGTGATTTTCGTGCTGAGGCTGGCCTATGTCGAGCTTTTCGCCTCGCCCTCCTTTTCCACAGACCGCCTCTACCACATGGCCGACATGCTGGCTTCCAATTCCGCGGCACTGATTATCCTGCTGTGCGTCAATATCATCTATGTCCGGCATACGCGCAGGCGTGAAACCCGGCACGGTCTGATCGCCGAAATCGCGGCGTTCCTCCTGTTCGTGCTGCTCACGTCGGCCTGCGTGGCGCTCATTACGGGGTTGCACCTGCCGTTCGCCTTCGACCGCTCGTTCTCCGCACGGGAGTTCCTGCAACTGTGGATCGTCACCCTGCTGGTCGAGGTGACCCTCTATTCGGTCGTATTTATGGTTGATTACGCCCTGGTCGCACGTGCCGTGCTGCGTGCCGAGCGCGGCAAGGCGCACCAGGCGCAGTTCCGTTACATGAAACTCAAACAGCAGGTCAACCCCCATTTCCTGTTCAACTCGCTCAATATCCTCGACTGCCTGGTCTGCGAGCAGCGCACGGAGCAGGCCAGCGCCTACATCCATAAACTGGCGGGCATCTACCGTTACATGCTCCAGAACGAGGAGGAGACGCTCGTGCGCCTGCGCGAGGAGATGGCTTTCGTGGGGATGTACGTCGACCTGTTGCAGGTGCGTTTCCCCGAGGGGTTTCGCGTGGAGACCGACATTCCGGACGAGGCCATGAACCGCCATGTCCTGCCCTGCTCGGTGCAGCTGCTGATCGAAAACGCCATCAAGCATAACTCGGTGGGGGCCGACCGGCCGCTGGTGATCCGCATCGTCGCCGTGGCCGAGGCCGTGACGGTGTCGAACAACCTTCAGCTGAAGGTATCCGGCAACCCCTCGACCCGTGTGGGGCTGAACTACATCCGCCAGCAGTACCTCGACCTGTCGGGCATCCCGATCGGGATACGCCGTACCGATACCGAATATTGTGTCACCTTACCGTTGCTGTAATATGAACGTACTGATCGTAGAAGACGAAATGATGGCCCAGGCAAACCTGGCGCGAGCGCTGACCCAGCATTTTCCCGACGTACGGATCGTCGGGACGACCGGCTCGGTCAGGGAGACGGTGCTCTGGCTGCGCACGCCGGGGAACAGTGCCGATGTGATTTTCATGGACGTGGAACTCTCCGACGGGGATTGCTTCGAGATATTCCGCCAGGCGGACGTGACGGCGCGGGTCATCATGACCACCGCATATGACAATTACGCCGTGCGGGCGTTCGAGGTCAACAGCATCGACTATCTGCTCAAACCGATCGACCCCGCAGCGCTGCGGCGTGCCGTGGAGCGTTGCCGGGTGCGGAGCGGGGGCATCGACCCCGACGTATTGCTGAACGCAATCCGCAGCCCGCGCGAATACAAACAGCGTTATGTCGTGCGTTTCAACGACCGGATCGTTCCGGTACAAACCACCGACATCGCCTATTTCTACTCGGAAGAGAAAAACACCTACCTTGTCACGAGCGATAACAACCGCTATGTTGTGGATCAGTCGCTCGACGTCCTTTCGGACGAACTGGATCCCGGGCGGTTTTTCCGCATATCGCGCGGCTGCATGATCGCCATGCCGGCGATCGTCAGTATCGTGAAATACCTGGGCAACCGGCTGAAAATCACGGCACGACCGCGTCCGGAGTTCGAGATGGTGGTGAGCAGGTCGCGGGTCGACGACTTCCTAAAGTGGTTGGAGGGGAATGGCTGAGCCTTCGTCGCGGCTGCATGATAAAAAGGGGTACCCCGAGAATCCGGGGTACCCCTTTTTTGTAGCCGGGAGCGGCGGTGCCGCAGTACGCCTGTCAGCGGCGCCCGCTGCAGGCGATCATGTCGTGCAGCGATTCGTTGAAGGTCTCCTTGCGGAGCAACTCCTCGAGCGGGAGGTGCATCCGGTAGCGCCAGTGGTAGCGGGGGATGGACGGGACGTTGATGCGTTCCTTGGCCGGGTCGGGGTAGCGCAGCTCCCCGTCGGTCGAAAGCCAGTCCTGTAACGGCAGGATGGTGAGCATCGCCGGGGAATTGAGGTGCATGTCGAGGATGCGCCGGCATATCCACGGCTCGCAGAAATAGGGAACGTCGCCCCCGATGCCGAGTGCTTCGTGGTAGAAGCGCGCCGTGAGTTCGCGGTCTTCCTCCCACCAGGCCCGCAGCGGGTTCATGTCGTGCGTCGAAGTGGTGCAGACCGAGAAATAGGGGTAGTGCGCCGGGTCGGCGAAGAGTTCCCCCGGCGTCTTGGGCATGCGCTGGATTTCGAGCGAGAGGATTTGCAGTTCGTGCATCGTTTCGGGGACGCTGTCGGGGATCATCCCCAGGTCTTCGCCGCAGGTCAGCATCTCGGTCGCCGAGAGGAGTACCGGGAGCTTGCGCAGGGCGGATTCCTGCCAGAAACGGTTGTGCCGGTGGTAGAAGAAGTCGGTATAGAGCCGGTCGAAGGTCGCGCGGCGCTCTCCGTCGAGCCGGCGGTAGGCATGTGTCGAGTGGGGGGCGATGCGGGGGTGGAAATAGCCCTTGCGGCGCGGGTCTTCGATGAAGAGCACGTCGTCGAGCAATGCCATGAGCCCTTCCCGCAGCCGGGTCTGGCGTTCGTCGTCGCCCGGGAAGCGGGCTGCGACCTTGCGCTGGGTGGCATAGGCGGGCAGTAACCGCCCCTCCTTCATGCAGGTGGCGCGGACTTCGCCGGCCAGGTCGCCGAACAGTTCCCCGAGCGTGTGCTCGTCGGGCGCCGGGGTGGTGTAGCGTCCGCCCTGCGTGTCGAAGCCCATGCCGCGCAGTTCATCTGCGGAATAGGGCAGGGCGGGGTTGAAATAGCCCAGCAACCCGTGTACGGCATGCGTGGGAATCTCCCAGATGCGGAAGAACCCGAGGATGTGGTCGATGCGGAAGGCGTCGAAGTATTCGGCCATCTTGGCCATGCGTGCCCGCCACCAGGCGTAGCCGTCGCGTGCCATACGTTCCCAGTTGTAAGTCGGGAATCCCCAGTTCTGGCCGACGGCCGAGAATGCGTCGGGCGGAGCCCCGGCCTGTGAGTCCATGTGGAACAGGTGCGGGTAGAGCCATGCGTCGACGCTCGTGCGGCTGATGCCGATGGGCAGGTCGCCCTTGAGGACGATGCCGTGGTCGCGGGCGTAGGCGCAGACCTCGGACAGTTGCGTATGCAGGTGGTATTGGACATAGCAGTGGAATGCGATGTCGCGGCTGTGGCTGCGGCAATAGGCGTCGACGGCTTTGCGGTCATAGCGGGCGAAACCGCCCCAGCGGGTGAAGTCGGGCGTGCCCGTTTCGTCGCGCAGCGTGCAGAAGGCGGCATAGGGGATGAGCCAGTGTCTGTTGGCGGCGATGAAGGCCTTGTAGTCGCGGCGTGCCGCGGTGCGGGCGCCGTGGCGTTCGAACGCCCGGCGGAGCAGCCGCAGTTTGTGCCGGTTGACCCGTTCGTAGTCTATTTCGGGGAGGGCGTTCAGTTCGCTGCGCAGGGTGCGGTACTCGTCGTCCTCCACGACGCCCGCGGCGGGCAGCCGGATGAACTGCGGGTGCAGGGCGAAGGTCGAATTGGCGTTGTAGGGGTAGGAGTCTTCCCATGTGCCGGTCATGGTGGTGTCGTTGATTGGCAGTACCTGGATGACGCGCTGCCCGGTGGCGGCCGCCCAGTCGATGAGCCGTTTCAGGTCGTAGAACTCGCCGACGCCGAAATCCTCTTCCGTACGGAGCGAGAAGACCGGGATCGCCGTCCCGGCGCCCTGCCATCTGCGCTCGGGGAACCGCGGGTACGCCGCGGCGTCGAGGGCGTGTTCGCCGGCGCCGGGCAGTTCGCCCCAGGTGCGGTTGGCACCCTCCTCCCACAGGATGGGGGTGAGGGTCTTGCGGTCGGCGATCAGGAATTTGTATTCGAACCGGTGCGCGGTATGCAGCGTGAGTTCCCATTCCGGGAAGCGGCTGTCGTCCATCGGGACGATTCGTTTCCAGTCGCCCAGTTCACGGCCGCTGCCGGCGACGGCGAGCGTTTCGTCCGGCCGCAGGGTGGGCAGGATGACGCGCAGGGTGATGTTGCCGGCTGCTTTCTTCGGATTACCGGTTTTCCCGCGGCCGAAGATGCCCCGGGTGAATGCCGAGGAGTAGAACGGCGTGTCGGAGGGCATCTCCTGCCAGCGGTCGCGAATGCGCAGCGTACGCACCCCCTCCCGGGACGGGATCCGCAGCGTGTGCGGCCGCCATTCGCTGCGGATGCACACGCCCTCGCGCTCGACTTCGTAACGGTATTCTGCCGGCTGCGCCGCAGGGGCGTACCGCTCTACGGCGCAGGTCCAGACGCCGCCGTCGGCGTATTGCAGGGCGATGCGCCGCTTGCCGAGGCGGAGTACGAGCTGTTCGCCCCAGCGGGTACGGTATTCGATGCTGATCAGGAGTGTCATTCGTATATTCACTTTAATGATTATAACTTTGAGGAAATAAAGACATCAGAGCATGGAATAAGTCCGAAATTTCATTGGTCTACGAGACCGGGGACAATGTTCCGGCCCCATGCTGCCGTTTCCTGTTACAATCCAAATAAATCTGGATCAAAGTTTTCGGTTAAATTTGTTTTTATTTCATTTGCAATACATTGCGATTCTTGATGAGTTTCCCGGCCAAAGGTCAAGGCACAGCGTGTCTCCGCCGGCCTTCGATCGAGTCGGTGCGGAGTCACGATGTGCTTTGACCTTTGGCTCTTGCGAAAGCCGTGATTTCAGAACCCGTAAAAATCCTTCGGTAGACAGACTTTCCACAGCGGTCAGTATTCTGCCGCATGTTCCTGTATTAGTTTACAAAGGCCAGAGGAGCATTTTACATTAAGCGGACTCCAAAGCCGCACGCAATATGTAGTATTCTCTCTGGGAAAATCCGTTTACCGGAAGGGGTTGCTTATGACACGACACTATTGACATATTCGGTCTGGTGTTTCAACACGAAGTATAGTCTATTTACCAGTTTGCGGGCGACCTTTACGATGGCCTTGCTCTTGGGCATCCGCTTGCATTGTTCTGTATAAAACAGATTCATCGCGGGATCTTGGCGTATAGCCACCCATGCAGCCTCTATCAGATTACAGCGCATGACGGCGTGTTTTCGCACGGTAATGTCTCCTGTTCCGTCTTTCTCTCCGCTGCTATGGCACATCGGGATCATCCCGATATAGGCGGCCAGTTGTTCGGCATTGCGGAAACGGGTTATGTCGCATATCTCCGACAGAAACGCCATTCCCGTAGTCTGCCCGAACCCCGGAACGCTCATAATCAACCGCTGCGGTTCGCGGAATCGGTCCGCCTTGGCCAAGGCCCGTAAAGCCCGTGTCATCTCCAACTTCTGACGGCGTAGTTCCTCCAGATGCCGGATCTGAATGTCGAGAGCCTGACGACCGCTCGGTGTGAGTGTTTCATCCTCTTTTTGCCAAGCGAAAAAGCGTTTCGACCAGTTGGAGAAAGGTTCGAGGAACTCCTGCGGAATCCCGATGCCTAAACACCGTAACTGGGACTTGATCCGGTTCTTCTGACGGGTCGTGTCTTTGGTGATTGAGTTCTTCAATCTTATCAAGGAGCGCATCTCCAACGATACGCTGTCCGGCGTATAAATGCCTTTCAACTCGTTGGCCCGTAAACTCCGCTCCAGCTTGCCGCTGTCCACGGCGTCACTCTTTCGCAGCTTTTCGCTGCTCTTGGTCGGTACGTCGGCAGGATTAACCACAATGTTGTCGATCCCCAATGCCGTCAGGCGTTCGTGTATCCAGAATCCGCAAAAGCCCGCTTCGTACACCGAATGATACTCGGCTCCCGGATAAACTCCTCGTCAGAAATCCGTGCAACGCTTCCGGGGCCGGATTTTGACTGAATTTCTTCAGTACAGAGGGCGCGGACAAGACCGTTACCGACCAACTCTTCAAATGGACGTCGATTCCTACATAAATCTTTTGTCCTTTGAAATAATTTCATTTCTTCGTTCTCTCATGGCTATCGTCGTTTTAGTTAGTAAAGGTCTCGCAACTTTAATCTAACCAAAATCTCGATAGCTTTTTCATCTATCCGCTTTCATCGCAGTCAACTCTGATTGTAAACATAGGGATTACATCAGAATCTGGATAGTTCGTCGTTTGTTTGGAATCGGTTTATACAAAATTAAAAAAATAA
>ERZ773237.855-NODE-855-length-30534-cov-3.942747_pt1 | contig 30534 bp, 18 predicted proteins | sample MGYA00580990_ERZ773237 | MGnify/ENA primary metagenome ERZ773237 (study PRJEB29015, sample SAMEA2737749) | human gut metagenome | biome: human gut; feature: human-associated habitat; material: faeces | place: China | collected 2012 ...
CGGAGAAGGACGCCGACAAGGAGCCGCTGAAAATCTACGCCGACAACAAGGAGAGCTACTTCCAAATGGAGAACACGCCGCTCTACATCACGCCCGTCGGCGGACGCGAACAACAGTTCGTCGGCAACCTGATTATCCTGAGCAATGTCACCAAATACAAGGAACTGGATTCGGCCAAGACCAACTTCATCTCGACCGTCTCGCATGAGATGAAGACCCCGATCTCGTCGATCCTGATGAGTCTGCAACTGCTCGGCGACGACCGGCTCGGCAAGCTCAACGACGAACAGAAGCAGCTGGTCGGGAGTATCCGCGACAGCAGCGACCGTCTTCTCTCGATCACGGGCGAATTGCTCAACATGACGCAGATCGAGACCGGCAAGCTCAAACTCATGCCCAAGATCACCAAGCCGATCGAACTGATCGACTACGCCGTCAAGGCGACGCAGGTATTGGCCGAGCGGTTCTGCTGTTTCGTCGAGGTGGAATACCCCGAAAAAATCTCGAAACTGTTCGTCGACAGCGAAAAGATCGCGTGGGTCATCACCAACCTGCTGTCGAACGCCATCCACCACTCGCCCGAAAAATCGCGCATCATCGTGGGCGCCGTACAGCACGAAAAGGCGGTCGAAATCTACGTGCGGGATTTCGGACGGGGCATCGACCCGCGTTACCATAAGAGCATTTTCGAGCGTTATTTCCGCGTGCCGGGTACCAAAGTGCAGGGCAGCGGGTTGGGGCTGGCCATCTCCAAGGAGTTTGTCGAGGCGCACGGCGGTACGATCTCGGTCGAAAGCGGGATCGGCAAGGGAAGCCGCTTTTCGATCCTGTTGCCGGCATAGCGCCCTGCCGGGGAGGCCCCTCACAGCGCGCCGAAGCCGCAGGCATCGTGCCTGCGGCTTCCCCGTTTTCGTTTGCCCGGACGGAATTGTCCGGTGTGGCGACGGCAGGCGGCAGCGGGAAAGAAATAAAATTCGCATTTTCCCCGGCTTTCTCCGTATTTATTTATTTTGCCTGTTGCAGACGGCCAATTACCGTAGAAAAAAGCTTGTTTAAAGTAAAAATTATTATCTTTGCGGGAGTACAGCACCAAACCAAATAATCATTGCGAATTATGGTCGATTCTTTTTTGGGACAAGCCGAAGAAGGCAATAAAACCGCTCTGCTGAAACTGCAGTTGATCGGACACTACATCATGGGAGGGGATTTCAGTATCACGGATCTGAGCCATGAAATGAACCTGTCGGTGCCGACGGTCACCAAACTGGTCAGCGAACTGATCGAAGAGGGCTTCGTGCACGATTTCGGGAAACAGGGCACTGCCGGAGGGCGCCGGCCCAACATCTACGGATTGAACCCTTATGCAGGTTATTTCGTCGGTGTCGACATCAAGAAGGACATCATCACCCTGGCGATCATCAATTTCAAGGGGCAGGTCGTCGACATGCGCGATTGCGTGCCGTTCGTCATGGAAAATTCGGTGCAGGCGCTCGACCGGTTGTGCGACGTGGTCAACGGGTTCATCGCCAAGAGCAAGATCGACCGTGCCAAGATTTTTTCGGTCGGCTTCAACCTCTCGGGGCGGGTCAATTCCAAGACCGGGTACAGTTACAGCTATTTCTTTGTCGAGGAGGAGCCGCTCACGATGCTGCTGGAGAAACGCCTGGGCTGCAAGGTCTATGTCGAGAACGATACCCGGGCGATGACCTACGGGGAGTACATGTGCGGTGTGGGTAACAACGAGGATACGATGATATTCGTCAATGCCAGCTGGGGTTTGGGCGTCGGGTTGGTCATCGACCGCAAACTGTTCTACGGCCGGTCGGGATTCTCGGGCGAGTTCGGCCATTTCCCGCTGCTCGACAACGAGGTGATATGCCGGTGCGGCAAGCGCGGCTGCCTCGAAACCGGCGCTTCGGGCTCGGCCGTACACCGTATATTCATGGAGAAGCTGGCGCAGAAACGTGTTTCGATACTTTCCGACAAGTACAATCGCGGCGAGCAGATCCTGCTGGAGGATATTCTCGAAGCGCTGGGGCAGGAAGACGTGCTTGCCATCGAAGTCATGGAAACCGTCGGGCATACGCTCGGCAAGGCCATGGCGGGGCTCATCAACCTCTTCAATCCCGACCTCATCGTGCTGGGGGGGACGCTGGCCGTGGCCAAGGATTATATCATGTTGCCGCTTAAGAGTGCCATCAATAAATATTCGCTGCAACTCGTGAATAAGGATACTACCATAAAACTCAGTAAGTTGGGTGAAAAAGCCGGGGCCGTGGGCGCCTGTATGCTGAGCCGTAGCAAGATGCTGGGGCTGATGTAGTCCGGAACCAAAAATTAGCTATAAAGAGAAGTCCGTAGCCTTACGGACTTTTTTTTATACCCGTTATTGCCCGATATTACCTGTCGCAAATGTTTTTTTTAGTCGATTAGAATAAAAAAGACTATAATATTACCTTATTGTAAATTTATTTATTATATTTGCATAGAAAAACGATAAAATTTACTTTATTTTATGCAAACTATAAAATCCCGTCTGATATGAAAACTTCGAGTCGAAGGAATTTTCTTAAGAAAGTAGTTGTGACGGCGGCTTCGGCTGTCGCCGTCCCCGGACTGGTCAAGGCAGCTTCGGAGTTGGGTGCAGAAGGGATGGACGATGCCCTGGCCGCATCCGCTCCGGGGCACGGCGGGCTGATCGTCCCAAAGGGGGAAGGGTTGCGCATCACGGGTACGTTCCTCGACGAAATTTCGCACGACATCCCGCACCAGAACTGGGGCGAGAAGGAGTGGGACGCCGATTTTCGCCATATGAAGTCGATCGGCATCGACACGGTGATCGGGATTCGCTCGGGCTACCGCAAGTTCATCACCTACCCTTCGCCCTACCTGCTCAAAAAAGGGTGTTACATGCCGTCGGTCGACCTGCTCGACCTGTTCCTGCGCCTGGCCGGCAAGTACGGCATGAAGTTCTACTTCGGGCTTTACGACTCGGGCGAATACTGGGACACGGGCGACATGTCGCATGAGGTCGAACATAACAAATATGTAATCGACGAGGTGTGGAACATGTACGGCCGCAAATACGAGAGTTTCGGCGGCTGGTACCTGAGTGGCGAGATCAGCCGTGCCACCAAGGGTGCCATCGGGACGTTCCATGCCCTGGGCAAACAGTGCAAGGAGGTTTCGGGCGGGCTGCCCACCTTCATCTCGCCGTGGATCGACGGCAAGAAGGCCGTGATGGCCAGCGGGAGCAAACTGACCAAGGAGCAGGCTGTTTCCGTCGAGCAGCACGAACGCGAATGGGACGAGATATTCGACGGGATTCACGATGTGGTGGATGCCTGTGCGTTTCAGGACGGGCATATCGACTACGACGAGCTGGACGCGTTCTTCGCGGTCAACAAACGCTTGGCCGACAAGTACGGCATGCAATGCTGGACCAACGCCGAGTCGTTCGACCGCGACATGCCCATCAAATTCCTGCCCATCAAGTTCGACAAGCTGCGCATGAAGCTCGAAGCCGCCATGCGTGCGGGCTACGACAAGGCCATCACGTTCGAATTTTCGCATTTCATGAGCCCCCAGTCGGCATACCTGCAGGCGGGACATCTCTTCGACCGTTACAAGGAATACTTTAACATCCGTTAGCCGATGAAATCACAGACGAATACGGGATATGTGGCATTCCTGTCACTGGTAGCCGCCATAGGCGGGATTTTGTTCGGGTACGACACGGCGGTCATTTCGGGTACGATATCCGGTGTGGCCTCGCAGTTCTCGCTGGACGCCATGCAGCAGGGATGGTTCGTTGGGTGTGCGCTCGTCGGTTCGATCGGCGGCGTGGCCGTGGCCGGTGTGCTGAGCGACTGTTTCGGGCGCAAACTTACGATGTTGCTGTCGGCCGTGCTGTTCACCGTTTCGGCCGTCGGCTGTGCCGTCAGTTCCGACTTCATCCAACTGGTCGTTTACCGCATCGTGGGCGGTGTGGGCATCGGCGTGGTGTCGATCGTTTCGCCGATGTATATTTCCGAGGTCGCCGTGGCACGCTGGCGCGGGACACTCGTGTCGCTTTACCAGCTGGCCATCACGGTCGGGTTCCTGGCGGCCTACCTCGTGAACTTCCAGATACTCAAATCGGCCGAAACGGCCGTCTACGCCTCCCCGTGGATGCAGAAGATATGGGTTACGGAGTTGTGGCGCGGCATGTTCGGTGCCGAAACGCTGCCGGCGTTGCTCTTCTTCACCGTTATATTCTTCATTCCCGAAAGCCCCCGCTGGCTCGTGCTGCGCGGCCGCGACGTGCGGGCGCATGCCGTGTTGCAGCGTATCTACCGTTCGTCGGAAGCCGCCGACGAGGAGATCGCTGCCGTACACGGCACGGCCTCCGCTTCGTCGAAGTCCGAATGGCGCGTGCTGTTCGAGCCGGGTATCCGCAAGGCGGTCGTCATAGGCGTTTTCATCGCCATCCTGGGGCAGTTCATGGGCGTGAACGCCGTGCTGTACTACGGCCCGACGATCTTCGAGAATGCGGGGCTGTCGAGCGGCGATTCGCTCTTCTCGCAGGTGCTCGTGGGCGTGGTCAACATGCTGACCTCGGTGCTGGCGCTTGTCATCATCGACCGTGTGGGACGCAAACAACTGGTCTACTGGGGTGTGTCGGGCATGATCGTCTCGCTGCTTTGCATCGGGCTCTATTTCATGTGCGGTGCGGCGCTGGGGCTGCCCAACGTATTCCTGCTGATATTCTTCCTGGCCTATATTTTCTGCTGCGCCGTTTCGATCTGCGCCGTGGTGTGGGTGCTGCTCTCGGAAATGTACCCCACCCGGGTGCGCGGGCTGGCGATGTCGATCGCCGGACTTGCGCTGTGGGTGGGCACCTATCTCATCGGGCAGCTGACGCCGTGGATGCTCGAAAACCTTACGCCCGCCGGCACGTTCTTCCTCTTTGCGGCGATGTGCGTCCCCTATATGTTGATTATCTGGCGTGCCGTTCCCGAAACCACGGGGCGTTCGCTTGAAGAAATAGAGAAATACTGGCAAAAAAATGAATAACACGAATAATGAATCCGGTGCTGTGCGCATTCAGACCGGAGACCTCCGTCGTATGGATCACCTGCGGGACATTAATCTAACAACCGACACTATGGATTTTCAGAAACTGGCCGGCAAGTATAAGTCGGAGTTGCTGGACAGCGTCCTGCCGTTTTGGCTCGAACACTCCCAGGATAAACAATACGGGGGGTATTTCACCTGCCTCGAACGCGACGGCAGCGTCTACGACACCGACAAGTTCATCTGGCTGCAAGGCCGTGAAGTGTGGCTTTTCTCGATGCTTTATAACAAGGTGGAAAAACGCCCCGAGTGGCTCGAGTGTGCTTTGCAGGGTGCGGAGTTCCTGAAGAAATACGGCCATGACGGCAATTACAACTGGTATTTCTCGCTCACGCGCGACGGCCGGCCGCTGGTCGACCCCTACAACATTTTCTCGTATACCTTCGCCACGATGGCCTTCGCGCAGCTGGCTATCGCCTCGGGCGACGCCGGGTATGCCGCCATCGCCAAAAAGACTTTCGACCGGGTGCTCGAGAAGCGTTCGAACCCCAAGGGCAAGTGGTGCAAGGCACATCCCGGGACGCGTCCGATCAAGGATTTCGCGCTGCCGATGATCCTGTGCAACCTGTCGCTGGAAATCGAGCAGCTCATCGACAGGGAACTCATCGACGAAACGATCGAAACATGCTTGCACGAGGTGATGGAGGTCTTTTACCAGAAAGACCTCGGGCTCATCGTCGAGAATGTCTCGGCAGAGGACAATTCGCTGGTCGACTCCTTCGAGGGTCGCTCGATCAACCCGGGGCATTCGCTCGAGGCGATGTGGTTCATCATGGATCTGGGCAAGCGGCTCGGCCGCCCCGATTTGATCGGGAAGGCCGTGGAGATCGCGCTTGCGACCATCGAATACGGCTGGGACAAACAGTACGGCGGCATATTCTATTTCATGGATCGCCTCGGGCGTCCGCAGCAGCAGCTCGAATGGGATCAGAAACTGTGGTGGGTGCATATCGAATCCGCGATCACGATGATCAAGGCTTACCAGTTGACGGGCAACAAGGAGTGCCTCGCGTGGTTCCAGAAACTGCACGATTACATGTGGACGCACTTCAAAGATCCGAAATATCCCGAATGGTTCGGTTACCTCAACCGCCGCGGGGAGGTACTCCTCCCGCTCAAGGGCGGCAAGTGGAAGGGGTGTTTCCATGTTCCGCGCGGACTTTACCAGATATGGCAGATCCTCGAGCAATGCAAATAGGCGGCTCGTCCCCGATGCCTGATAAACGACTTGCCGGCCTCAAACGGTGCCGTGATATTTAAAAGAAACGAAACAAGCATGACACGTATAGGATTTTTACTTTCGGCGGTGTTGTCCCTCGCAATCGCGCACGTACGTCCCGCACAAGCCAAAACGATACGCCGCACGGTCGACGTGCTGGTTATCGGCGGCACGACCTCGGGCACTTCGGCGGCCATCGCCGCGGCGCGTCAGGGGGCGGCCACGCTGGTCGTCGAACCCACGCCCATGCTCGGGGGGATGTTCTCGGCGCAGGGCGTCCCGGCTGCCGACGGTAACCATCACCTGCCCTCGGGGCTGTGGAACGAATTTCGCGAGGCTTTGCGCGCCCATTACGGCGGGGCCGAAGCGCTTGCCACGGGCTGGGTGAGCAACACGCTCTTCGAACCCCACGTGGCGGACAGTATCTTCAGGGCGATGGCTGCGGCCGAGCCGCGGCTCGAAGTCCTGCACGGGTATGTGCTCGATAAGGTATACAAGCGCGGCAACAGCGTGACGGGCGCCCGTTTCTCGCATGGCGGGGGCGACAGGCTCGAGGTCTCGGCACGCATTACGGTCGATGCCACCGACCTGGGCGATGCGCTGCCCATGAGCGGCACGCCCTACCGCATCGGGATGGACGCCCGTGCCGACACGGGCGAGGCGCTGGCGCCTGCCGAGGCGAACGACATCGTGCAAGACCTGACTTTCGTCGCCATCCTCAAGGATTACGGCAAGGGTGCCGACAAGACCATCCCCCGCCCCGAAGGGTACGACCCTGCGGAGTTCGCTGCGGCCTGCCAGACCGCTGCGGGGCAGCCGATTTCGGCGGAGGCGATGCTCAACTGGCCGGTCAACGGCAACGACGTCTACATGAATATCGTCGAGGTGCCCTGTGCCCGGCGTGACGCCGCGCTGCGCCCCGCCCGCGAGAAGACCCTGCGGTTCATCTACTATATCCAGCACGAACTGGGTTTCAGCCACCTGGGGATCGCCGATGACGAGTTCGGCACCGCGGACGGATTGGCATACCTGCCTTACCACCGCGAGGGGCGGCGCCTGGACGGGGTGATCCGCATGACGCTCGATGACGTGACGGATCGTTACGGCCGCCCGTCGGCACTTTACCGTACGGGCATTTCGGTCGGCGACTATCCCGTCGACCACCATCACGATTGCCGTCCTCAGATCGGGAAGATACCCTTCCCGCCTGTGCCGTCGTTTTCGGTGCCGATGGGGGTGATGATCCCTGCCGGGACGGATAACCTGGTGGTTTCGGACAAGGCCATATCGGTTTCGAACCTTATCAACGGTTCGACACGCCTGCAGCCGGTAGTCCTGCTCACGGGACAGGCGGCAGGGACGTTGGCGGCCATCGCCGCCCGGGAAGGGTGTACGCCCCGCGAAGTTCCGGTGCGCAGGTTGCAGGCCGCCCTGCTGGCGCAGGATGCGTATATCGCGCCGTTGTACGACGTGAAACCCGGCGACCCCGACTTCGCGATGTTGCAGCGCATCGCAGCGACGGGCATCCTGCGTATGACGGGCGAGCCGTTCCAGTGGGCGAACCGCACGTGGTTCTATCCCGAGCGCGGGATCTCCGTCGGTGAGTTCAGCCGCGGCCTGCACGACTATGCGCCGCAGGTCGAAGTGTCCGACGACCCCGCGCCGCTTACGGCGTCGTCGGCTGCCGCCATGCTCCGCAAGGCCGGTGCTGCCGTCGCTGCCGACGGTACGGAGCCCCTGACGCGGCGCGAAGCGGCGCGGATGACGGACGAAGCGCTGCATCCGTTCGACCGCGACGTCGATTTCGAAGGAAACCTGATAAAATAACGAACCATGAAGAAACTCATCCTCCTGCTGCTGGCCGCTGCCGTCGCGACGACCGCAGCCGCACAGGCGCAGCGCGATACGCTGACCTTCAACAACGACTATTATTTCTCCAAACGCAATGTCGAGGAGCTGGTGCCGGTCACCGGGCAAAATATCGTGATGCTGGGCAACAGCCTTACCGAGCGCGGTTTCTGGGCGGAGTATTTCCAGGGGAAACGCGTGCTCAACCGCGGCATCGGCGGCGACTGCATATCGGGCATGATCAACCGCGTGCAGCCGATCGTCGACGGACGACCGAAGGCTATCTTCATCATGGGCGGTGCCAACGACCTGCTTTTCTCGAAGATTTCGAACGAAAAACTCCTGCAGCAATACGAACGCCTGCTGGATATCATCGCCCGGGGAACACCCCGCACGAAGGTCTATATCCAGAGCCTGCTGCCGCTCAACGAGGCGCATAACGAAACTTTTATGAAAGGCAAGAATGCCCGTTTCGCCGAGTTCAACGCCCTGCTGCGTGCCATGGCCGAACGCCGCGGGCTGACCTTCATCGACATCTGGAGCGGTATGCAACGCAACGGGGAACTGCCCGAAGAGTACACGTTCGACGGCATCCACCTCAAGGCGGCGGGTTATGCCGTGTGGATCGAGAAAATCAGGCCCTACGTCAAATAAGCTGCCCGGATGAAACGTCTGTTTTTCGCGCTGGCATTGTGCGCGGCGTCGGGGGCCTGCATGGCCGGCGGCGACATGTGCTTCTATGAAGCCTGTTCGGACAAAATCCGCTTTACCGGCCGCGCCGCCGAAAACGGCGACGGCAGCCTGTCGTTCGACTGGAGCGGCTGTCATTTCACGTTCCGTTTCGACGGCAGCCGCTGCGCGATGCGTGCTGCGGATACCGGGCGTAACTACTACAACGTATTCGTCGACGGGCGCCTGTACGGCAAGGCGACCGTTGAGGGAGCCTCGTCGTGCGTGCCCCTCGCCGAAGGGCTTGCGCCGGGGCCGCATACCGTGACGGTGCAGAAACGCACCGAAGCCGAGCAGGGGCGCACGACGCTCTACGGCGTCGAGGCCGACGGTGCCCTGCTCGACCTGCCGCCCGCCCCGTCGCGGCTGATCGAGTTCATCGGCGACTCGCATACGTGCGGCTACGGTACCGAAGGAAAAACCGTCTCGGAGCCCTTCACCCCCGAGACCGAGAACTGCGACCTGGCATGGGGCTGCATCGTGGCGCGCTGTTTCGATGCCGATTACGTGCTCACGGCCCATTCGGGGCAGGGGATCGTCCGTAACTGGGCCGATGAAAAGGAAACCTCCGACCTGACTATGCGCCAGCGCATCCTGCGGACATTCGACATGACCGACTCGCCGCGGTGGGATTTCCGGGCCTATAAGCCCGATATCGTGGTGATAAAACTGGGCACGAACGATTGCAGCACGGGCATTACACCCTCCGAGGCCGCCTTCGGCAAGGCATTCCGTGAGCTTTACGGCGCCCTGCGCGAACACTACGACTCCGTGCCGATCCTTTACGTCATCCCCGACGGTGCGGAGGCGTTCTATCCCTATATGCAGTCCGTCATGGCCGGCCTGGAGGACGACGACCTGCATTGCGTCATGCATTTTACGGGCATCACCAACCAGGACGGCGACCTGGGGGCCGGGTACCATCCCAACCACCGCGGACACCGGAAGTTCGCCGCTGCGGTCATCCCCTACATCTCGACGATCATGGGGTGGGAGATGCCGATGGAGGTCATTCAATAGCTACTGAAACGATGAAAAAACTATTTTTTACCGCCCTTGCCCTTGCGGGTTTCCTCTGCGCTGCTGCGCAAACCCAGGACTGGGCGAACTTCGGCCGTTTCGAACAGGCCAACGACGAGGTGCGCAATCCGAAGGTCGTCCTCATGGGCAACTCGATCACCGAACTGTGGATCAAGACGCATCCCGATTTTTTTACGGCACACGGTTATGTGAGCCGCGGCATCAGCGGGCAGACCACCTCGCAGATGCTCGTACGCTTCCGGGCCGACGTGCTGGACTTGCACCCGCAGGTGGTTGTCATCTGCGGCGGGACGAACGACATAGCGCAAAATACCGGTTACATATCGTTGCCGCATATCCTGGGCAACCTCGTGTCGATGGTCGAGCTGGCACGTGCCAACGGCATCGCCCCCGTGCTGTGCTCGTTGTTGCCCGCGCGTGAATTCGGCTGGCGCAAGGAGCTTGAACCCGCGCCCCGGATCATCGAGCTGAACGCCATGATCCGCGAGTATGCCCGCAGGGAGAATATCCCCTTTGTGGATTACCACGCGGCGATGTCCGAACCGGACGGAGGCATGGTAGCGGCCTATACCTACGACGAAGTCCATCCCACGGCCGCGGGGTACGACGTGATGGAGAAGATTCTGCCGCCCGTCGTCGACGCGGTGCTGAAGAATCCGAAAAAGTATCGGCGGCGTTAATAGCCGGCAGGGGCAGAATTATAAGAGGGCCGGGGAAATAAGCATTCCCCGGCCCTCTTATTCTTGCAGGCAGATCGCAGCGGCCTTCCGTTATTTTGGCCCCGTGACCTTATTCCCGGAGCAGCAATACACAGCTGCCCGGTGCGTCGGCCTTTATCAGTTTATTCCGTCCGGCGCCCGAAATGCGGATGCCGCCGTTCTGTTCGGCCGTTCCGAAATGCCGCAGGTCGAGGCATCCGGGCAGTGCCAGCGTCCTCTTGCAAGCCCGCTTGCAGTCGATGAAAACGGCCGTATGTCCCCCGACGCTGCCTTCGTAGCACAACAGGTCGGCATCGTCGGCGACGGGCGTCTCGAACCAGGTGTAGACACCCCGCCAGCAGGTCTTGTCGCCGTTCTCCATCCGTTTGTTTCCGATGAGCTTGTGGTAGCTCTTGCCGTAGGGCGCATAGATGAAGATGTCGTCCTGCCCGTCCAGCAGCGCGTGGTCTCCCAGCCCGTCGGGCAGCAGCCAGGTCGCTTGGTACCCCTGTCTGTTCTTTTCGACGTAGCGCCGGAAAAGGGGGTATTCCTGTTTGGTGAACGTCGATGCCTTCGCCGCTTCCGTCCAGTCCGTGTAGGCCCCGCCCGGGGTGAGTACGTGCGTCTCGCCTTCGAACATCGACTGCATCCCGTAATAGATGGCGATGGTCACGGGCGCGGCGTTGCAGAACCGGTGCGAGGCCGTGACCTCGATGTTGTTGCGGCGGACAGTGTATGTCACCGATTCCCGGCACAGGGTGTCGCGCAGTTCTTCGCCGCCCGCGGCGTTCCGGTAAGGGCGTGTCGGGTCGAGGATTACGTTTTCGGCCTCGACCGTCACCCGATTTGCCCATAGCGTCGTGTCGCCTTCGATGCGGTTGCCGTCGGCCAGCAGGGTGTAACCCTCGCTGCGTGCCGTGCGCGCCGTGCGTTCCCTGTATTTGTGGTTGCCCCCGCACCACCCGCATCCGGGGATGGCGAAAGGCCCGATGTTGTCGCTGTACGTCGAGTTGAGCAGGACGGCGGGTTCGGCCTCGGGCTGCGTGGAGGGAAGCGCCGCCCTGTTGCGCGTGATGCCTACGCGGTAGAACGTGTAGAGCTCGTTGAACATGCACCGCCTGAACCAATAGGTGATATCCGTCCGTTCGTCCAGCTTGGCCGAAATATAGAGGTCGCCGCCCTGGCGTTTGACATACATCGCTTCGGAATAGGGGCGGTCGTGTCCTTTCCCCCTGCTGCGCTTCGGGGCATCCTCCCCGGCACAAAGTGCCGTTGCGGGCGCCATGCATCCCAGCAACAGCAGGCAGGCCATGATTTTCAAATGTTTCATCGTTGCGTTTTTGTAGGGAAGCGATGCATCCGGGCGCGTCCCGGGTGCATCGCCTGTATACCGGGGTATCCGATGCCCGGCCCGCTTACTTGCGGGTGAGCTTCAGGAAGAGGTCGGGACGGTCTGTGGTGATGTAATCGACCCGGTTTTCGATGGCCCACATCATGTCGGCCGGGTTGTTTACCGTCCATACGTTCGAGGCCATCTTCAACGCCTTGATGTCGTTGAGCCACGTCGGGTTGTTCAGGTATACGCCGTAGTTGAAATCGCAGCCCGTCAGCCCCATCGCCTTCAGGTCTTTGGGCAACGTGCCGCCTCCCAGGTACATCAGCTGCGTCTTTGCGGGAGCCAGCCGTGCCAGCTCTTTCATTATGTGGAGCGAGAACGAGATGTAGGTCACGCGTTTCGAAAGCCCGTACCGGCCGACCATCTTCACCACGGCCTCGGCCGCTGCGGTTTCCGCCTCGGGTGTGGCGTGGGGCTTGAGTTCCAGAACGAGGTGTACCTTCGTATCCTTGGCGGCCTCGAGGTATTGCGCCAGCGTGGGCATCGGCTCCCCGTTTTCGAGCTTGAGCGTCGTCAGCACGGTCGAAGGGGTGCTCTGTACCTCGTATCCGTCGTGCCAGCCGTCGTGGTTGAGCACCGGAACGCCGTCCGAGGCCATCCATACGTCGAATTCCACGCCGTACACGCCCAGCTGGTCGGCCTTGAGGAGCGAGGCGATCGAATTCTGTGTCGAGCCGTCGGTGTGCCAGAAGCCCCGGTGTGCGACCACGCGGGTCTTGTTCTTCATCGGGATGCCGTATTTCAGGTAGCGGCGTGCCTGGATGATCCGGGCCAGGCGATCCATCAGGGCCTTGTCTTTCGGGTTGTCCGACTCGTTGAGGGTCAGTACGCCGCGGTTCCCGCAGTAGTAGGCGACGGCCGAAGAGTTGAAGACGTCGTTCTTTTCGAAGTGGTTGATATAGGCCGCCATCCGGTCGTGCGACGAGTTGGGGATCGCCGCCGTGGCCTTCTCGTCGAATTCGAACTCCATGGCCATCCCGTGGCGGCGGGCCGTGGCACAGGCCTCGTCGAGGCGGCTGTCGGGGATCGAGTGGTTGAAGAAGTGGTTGGGCTGCTGGTAAGCCACGTCGAAGCCCAGGCGTTTCCACTCCTCATGGCCTTTGGCCTGCCAGTAGGGAATCCAGTAGAAAAGCTTGCCTTCGGAGTGGATGTATTCGCTCAGCGGAATGGTGAGCTCCGCGCAGTGGTGGGTGTCCTCGGCGACCCAGTAGAAGCCCGAGAGTTCCAGGTGCTTGTATTTGGCGGCCTTGAAACGTTCGACCAGCTCCCCGATGTACCATTTGGTCGCGGCGATCTGATCCTCCTCTTTCGAGAAATCCATCTCCCGGCCGTCGAGCTTGCCCCAGTCCTTCTGGCCGCGGATCGCTTCGGGAAGCCCCAGTACGATTTGATGCCTGAAGGCGGGCTTTCCGAGCTCTTTTATCTCCTGTCCGATGCAACGGTCGAGCGCCGAAAGCGACTTGCCCTGCTCGAAAATCCGATCCAGCAGCCACTCCCATTCTGTCCTGCGGGCGTTGAGTTTCTCGTAGCCCACGGTGTAGTTGCGTCCCGAGCCGTCCTTGAACTCGAGGAACAGGAAGCCGTCGAAGAGCCAGTCTTTCGAGCCGTCGGCAAACCGGTGTACGACATAGGGACGGAATTCATCGACCGTCCAGTCCAGCCGGTGGCTGCCGCCCTGGTAGATCAGAGCCAAATCCTGAATTCCGGTCGTCCGGTAGCCCTGCTCGGCGGCGGGTTTGCCGGACGCGGCGGGCTGTTGCCGCAGCGGGTTGCCGATCACGAACCGGCAGAATTCATGGAACAGTTCTTTGTCCTTTGCGGCCGTCGATGCCCACAGATCGTAAAAACGGTTGGTGCCGTGGTAATAGCTCAGCGGCTTGCTTCCGTATACGCCGTGTTTTTTCGCTCCTTCCATATACTCGCGGAACCTTTTTTTGTAGACGTCGGAGTTCTGCTCCCCCTCGAGGATGTTCTCGTCGAATTCGAATTCCATCGCCAGGTCGTGCGCCTTGATGTCGGAGAAATAGCGTGACAGCGGCCTTGCGCCCTTGTCGTCCCAATAGTGGTTGGGCTGCATGTAGGCGTAGTCGATGCCCATCTCCTTCCATTTGGTGTAGCCTGCGGCACGGTTGTAGGGTATCCAGCAGAAACTCTGGTTGATCGAATGCAGGTATTCCGCAACCTGGGGGATGACCTCTTCCGACTTTTTCAGTTCGTGGCAGTAGCCGTCGCCCGGCGTCACGATCTCCTCGGAGATGGGGTAGAACCCCGCCAGTTCGACGTACTGGTAATTCCCCTCGTCGAAGCGCCTGCGCACCTGGTCGATATACCATTTGCAGGCCGCAACGCGGTCGGCACCCTTGGCGAAATCCATCCGCCGCCCGTCGAGCGAACCCCAGTAGGTCGTCGACTCGCTCGTGTCGTCGTACTTCTGGTAGATGATCGGGTCGGGCATTACCATGACGACCTTGCGCTTGGCCGGGGGCGTGCCCAGCCGCTGTGAAGCCTCCTTTACGGCCGCTTCGAGGGCGTTCACGCCGTTGTCGCCGTCGAACCAGTAGTCGATCAGCTCCTTCCACTGCTGTTTGCCGGCCGAAATGCCCTGGCCCCGCAGCACGCCTACCATGTAGGCGTATTTACCCCCGTCGGGGCGGCTGCTGTCCTGGAATTCGAGGAAGAGGAACCCGTCGAAGAGCCAGTGCTCCCTGCCCTCTTCGTCCACATAGGTCACGAACGGGGTGAAACGCTCCTTGTCCCAGCGGTACGGGGTGCGGTGGTGGCTGCCACCGTAGCACAACACCAGGTCGGTATAGGACGGTATCGCGTCGCGTTCCTGTTCCCAGGCGTACATTTTCGGTTCGGAATCGCGGGTTGCCGGGGCCGCGTCGCCCGTGGGGCCGTTCGCCGCTGTGGCGGGCGTATGGTTTGCGGCCAATGCCGCTAAGAGGGTGCAAAATGCGAAGGTCTTGAGTTTTTTCATCTGTTTACGGGTCGTTAATCGTTATTTGCGCATCGGGTTGTCGAGTACGAAACGGCAGAATTCGTGGTAGAACTCCCTGTCTTTGGCTGCCGTCGATTTCGACAGGTCGTATAAGGCGTTGGTGCCGTGGTAGTAGCTCAGCGGCTTTGTGCCGTAGACATTGTTCAGCCTGGCTCCGGACATGTATTCGCGGAAACGCTTCTTGTAGGTGTCGCAGTCGGGATTGCCCTCGAGGAGCGCCTCGTCGAACTCGAATTCCATGCCCAGGCCGTTGGCCTTGACGTCGGAGAAGAACTGCGACAGCGATTTTTGTCCCTCCCAGAAGTAGTTGGGCTGCATATAGGCGTAGTCTACGCCCAGCTGCTGCCATTTCTTATACCCTGCGGCGCGGTTGTACGGGATCCAGTTCAGGGATTGGTTGATCGCATGCAGGTATTCCGCGAGCGGAGGGATGATCTCGTCCGATTTCTTCAGTTCGTGGTTCCAGCCGTCGCCCGGCGTGACGAGTTCCTCGGAGATGATGTAGAACCCCGCCAGGTCGATATACTGGTAGTTGCCCAGGTCGAAACGCCTGCGTACCTCGTCGACATACCACTTGTAGGCCGCGATGCGGTCTTCGGCCGTCGAAAAGTCCATTTTGCGGCCGTTCAGCTCGCCCCAGTAAACCGTGGAGCCGGGGTCGCCCTTGCCGTTGCCCTTGCCGTCGTAAACCTTGTAGATGATCGGGTCGGGAAGTACCATGATGACCTTGCGTTTGGACGGGGGTGCGCCCAGGCGTGCCGAAGCGTCCTTCACGGCTCCTTCGAGGGCATCCATGCCGCTGCCGCCGGCGAACCAATAGTCGATCAGCTCTTTCCATTGCGTCTTTCCGGCCGAGAACCCGTAGTCCTTCATCAGCCCAACCATGTAGGCGTAATAACCGCCGTCGGGACGGCTGCTGTCCTGGAATTCGATGAACAGGAAGCTGTCGAACAGCCAATGTTCCTTGCCCTGTTCGTCCACGTAGCTCACGCTCGGGGCGAAACGCTCCTTGTCCCAGCGGTACGGGGTGCGGTGGTGGCTGCCGCCATAGCACAGCACCATGTCCGTATAGGAGAGTATCCCGTTGCGGCTTTGTTCCCACGGGTACATCTGCGGGCCGGGGGCGTCGGTGGTGAACCGGACATACTGCATCTGGCTGTATTCGCCCGAGTCGTTGCAGGCCACGGCGAAGACTGTGTAGGTCGTCTGCGCCGCCAGGCCGTCGATCTCGACCGTCGTCCCGGTGTATTGCGTGCCGTTCTGGGCGACGCTCTGAGCCGTTTCGGACGTAATGACCCCCGTGGCCTTGTATATGATTTTGACGGACGTGGCGTTCGTGCGCTTCATGTTCAGCGTCACCGAGTTGGCGCCCGACGATGCGATCGTCATGCTCAGGGCCGGTTTCGGGCCCCCGGAGGGTTCGTCGTCCCCGTCCCCGCAGCCGATGAACGACAGGCAGCAGAGAAGCGTGAAAATGATTCGGTAATTCGTCATGGGATGTCGGTTTTTTTATTTGTTTCCCTTTCCGGAGTGTTGCGTCCGTACCGGGTTGTTCACGACGAAACGGCAGAATTCGTGGAAGAACTCCCTGTCCGTTTCGTCCGTGGAGACCGAGAGGTCGTAGAGGGCATTGCTCCCCTGGTAATAGGCCAGCGGGCGGGTGCCGTAGATGCCGTGTTTCTTTGCGTATTCCATGTATTTGCGCATCCGTGCCCGGCATATGTCGCTGTGCGGATCCGCGCTGAGGATCGAAGCCTCGAATTCGAACTCGATGCTCGTCCCGGCACGGTTGATCTTCATGCAGGCGGAATCCAGGTCGTTTTCCGGCTTCCAGTAGTGGTTAGGCTGCATGTAGACCTGGTCGAAGCCGAATTTGCGCCAGTCGTCATGGCCGCGGGCGTCGTAGAACGGAATCCAGCTGAACGTGTAGTTGAGCCGGTGGAGGTAGTCCGCGATCTCGGGGAGCAGGATGTCCGAACGGGTCAGATGGTAGCTGTACTCCGTGTCGTGCGGCTGGGCGGCGATCTCGCGGATCCAGTAGAATCCGGCCAGGTCGATGTATTTGTAATCGCCTTGGGCGAACCGCGCCCGCACCTGGTCGATGTACCACCTGCAGGCCGCTACGCGGTCTTCGTTGCTGTTGAAATCCAACCGGCGCCCGCCGAGTTCTCCCCAGTAGGTCGTCGTGGTGGTCGTGTCGATGTAGTGTCGGTGGATGATCGGATCGGGGATCATCATGATCACGCGGCGTTTGCAGGGCGCTTTGCCCAACCGGGCGGTGGCCTCCTTGACGGCCTGTTCCAGGGCGTCGGCACAGTTGCCCTTTGTGAAATAGTAGTCGATCAGCTCCTGCCACTGCTCCTTGCCGGCCGATACGCCCGTGTCGCGCAGCACGCCCGTCATAAACGAGTAGGCGCCGCTGTCGGGGCGGTCGACATCCTGCGATTCCAGGAAGATGAAGCCGTCGAATAGCCATTGTTCCTTCCCGTCGGGGTCGACGTAGGTGACATAGGGGGCGAAGCGCTCCTTGTCCCACAGGAAGGGATTGCGGTGATGGCTGGCACCGTAGCATAATACGGCATCGGTCGTGGTCGCCGGACTCTTGTGTTTCCTCTCCCACGGGTACAGCTTGTCCTTCGGGCCTGCGGTGCCGGTCGGGAGCGTGAAAACCAAGGCTGTTACCACTGCAATTGCTACTGTAAAAAGTCTGCGAGTCATGTCTTGTCGTTTTTATCCGACCCCGGAGCAGGCTTTTCCGTCCGGGGGCAATATATCCGGTTTATGGGTTATTCCTTGCCCGTTTTCGGTTGTTGAGCCCGTAAGGGATTGTTTATGATGAACCGGCAAAGCTCGTCGAACAACTCCCGGTCGGCCTCGTCGTCCGAGGCATAGAGGTCGTAGAACCCGTTGGTGCCATGGTAATATGCGAACGGCCGTTTGCCGTAGATGTTGCGTCGTTTGGCGTAGTCGATGTAATCGCGCAGCCGCGCACGGAATGTTCCGCTGCCTTCGCGTGCGTCGAGCAGCGTGGGTTCGAACTCTATTTCCATGCCGATGCCCAGGCTGTCGATCTGTCTGCAAACCTCATCCATGTCGTTCTGCGGCTTCCAGTAATAGTTGGGTTGCAGGTAGACCTGGTCGAACCCGAACTGCTGCCATACGTCGTATCCGCGCGAGCCGTAGTAGGGTATCCAGCTGAACGTATAATCCAGCTTGTGGAGGTAATCGGCGATATGCGGGAGCATGATGTCCGAGCGGGTCAGATGGTAGCTGTACTGTGTGTCCACCGGCCGGGTGACGATCTCGCGCAGCCAGTAGAATCCCGCCAGCTCGACATGTTCGTAGTTGCCCTGGGCGAACCGCTCCCGTACCCGGTCGATATACCATTTGCAGGCGGCTATGCGGTCTTCGTTCCTGCTGAAATCCAGCTGCTGGCCATCCAGCGCACCCCAATAGGTCGTACTCGACGTCGTGTCGATATAGTGCCGGTGAATCACCGGGTCGGGGAGTACCATGATGACCTTGCGCTTCTGCGGGGCTTTGCCCAACCGCGCGGCGGCCTCCTTCACGGCCTCTTCGAGGGCCTCGACCCCGTTGCCGTCCGTGAAATAATAGTCGATCAGCTCCTGCCATTGCGCTTTGCCGGCCGATTCGCCCGTGTCACGCAGATGCCCCGTCTCGAATGCGTAGAGTTCTGCGTCGGGACGGTTCGTGTCCTGGAATTCCAGGAAGATGAACCCGTCGAAGAGCCACTGCTCTGTGCCCTCTTTATCGACATAGGTGACATAGGGTGCCAGCCGCTCCTTATCCCACAGGAAAGGGGTGCGGTGGTGGCTGCCGCCGTAACATAACACGGCATCCGTGGGGGGTTGCAGGTCTCTGCGGTGCTGCCCCTGCGGGTACATAGTCCGGGAACAACCGCCCGCGAGAAGCAGGCATCCTGCGGCCGCTGCGAACGGAACGATATTTTTCAGGAATTTGAGCATCGTAGTCGGTAAGTCGTAATTCGTAAAATTAAAATTAATCCCGTTGTGAAAGAGAATGAACTCACAACGGGATTAATTATTCAACATCTGTCGTTAGAATCCCAGACCCTGTACGTCAGCCAGTTTACCGCGGCCATACAGATAGTCTCCGGTTTGGGCGTATTCGGGTTTGACAATCACGAATTTCAGGTAACGGCCTGCGATCGTTTTCTGGACTGCATAGTCATAGGGCGTCGGCACACCTGTCCAGTTGAAATCACGCTTACCGCTGGCTACCAGATTCCACTGGGTGCTTGCACCGCTATACTCTTCGGCCGTGTAGATCTCATAATCCCGGTAATTACCCTGGTGGGTCGAGTAATCGCTGATCCGGAATTTCGTGAACACCTGCCGCTGTCCCATATCCACGACGAACGTTATCGGGAATTCGATTTGAGTGGCGAACCAGGATATCCATTCGTGGCCGGCGGTAATTTCCCCATCGAACAGTTTGTCGGCTGTATACTGCATGATCCATGCGGCCCCGCCGTTGTTCGGGTCTTTTGCATAGCAGTTATCCTCGCCTTCGAGCAATTTCCACGGGCCCTTCAGTTCCTTGTCCATCGAGAAGGGGACATACATGACCTCGGTGGTGACGGTGATACCGTCCAGCGACGCGGAGGTGATGCGCACCGGCACGAGCAGGTCGCCCACGATATCGAGGTTGCTGCCCGTGAACAGCTTGTCGGAGTTGATCTTGCCCGAGAACTTGGCCGTCGTCTCGCCTGCTGCGATCTGCGAGCTGGCGGCGTCCAGCCTGGCGAACCCTTCGGGCGCGGCCAGGTAGTTCGTCCCGTTGGCCTGGTTGTAGGCCTCCACGAGGCTGTTGTCGATCGCGTAGTTCACCGTCAGATCCATTGTCGTGATGGCATTGTCGAGCACGATGTTGCCGTCGAAGGTAATCTCCTCGTGCGTAGCGGTGGGGTGGAACGGTGTTGCCAGTTCCTTCTCCATGCCGATCGAAGCGCGCTTGGGGTTGATGATCTTCACATTGCGGTTCGCGTCGACGGCCAGCGCGTCGTTGACCGTGGTGAGCTCAAGCGGAATGGCATACTCCGTACCCTCGCCGAGGGCGAAGATGGCTGCGTCATCCCACGTAACCTCGACGAATTTACGGGTGTCGCCATCCGAGAACCCGATCGTCGAAGAGGAGAGTTTGTAACAATTCGCCGGCAGCACCGCGTAGTTGGTGCCGTTGGCCGCGTTGTACTCGGCCAGGGCAGTTTCCGAGACGCTGAGGAGCGCTTTGGCGCTTTGCTGCCCCTTGCCGTTTTTCAGTATGGCGAATTCGTATTTCCCATTATAAACCGATACGCCTGCATATTGTTCCTCATTGACGAATGAGAGCGTATCGTCTACCATGAAGTTGTTGCGATTGTCCTCGCAGCCGGCCAGAGCGGCCGAAGCAAACAGTCCTGCAATCAACAGTTTCCACATATTTATTTTCATAGGTTCGAGCATTTATTAATGTCCGTAATTCTGGGTCATATTGGTCATTTCGGCCATCTGTGCCGCATTGATCGGGTGGAGATAGTCCTTGTCGCGGAATACGGCCGGGGCGCCGACGTAGTCGGTGTGTACGCGTTCGTAGGACTCTTCGTACGTGGTGGCGCTTACGTGCAGCGTCCAGTTCTCGCTCGGGTATTCTTCCTTGGCGATCATCCAGCGGCAGGCGTCGTAGTGGCGCATCGCTTCCAGTCCGAACTCTACCATGCGTTCTTTCTGGATGCACCAGCGGAGCAGCTCCTTGTTCCCTTTGATTTCGGGGTAAGCGACCTCGATCTTTTTCAGTCCGACACGTGCGCGTACCCTGTTCAGGTATTCGAGCGCTGCGGTCTCGTCGCGCTGGGGCTTTTCGTTGCAGGCCTCGGCGTAGTTGAGATAGATTTCCGCCAGGCGGAAGGCCGGATAAACCGTTTGCATCGAAGTGTAATCCTTGGCTTCGCGCAGCGACTTGTTGGTTTCGAGCAAACGGCGCCATACATAGCCTACGCGGGTGATACCGCCGCCTTCACCAGCATTCCACTTATTGGTGCAAGCATCGTTGTTGTAGCAGGTGAACTTGATATTCTCCGTCTTGTTGGGCCACCAGAAACCGTTGGGTACGAGGCAGGCGTAATAACGGGGATCGCGGTTGATACAACTGTTGTGGGCCTTGATGCCGTCGCCCCAGTCGATACCGGGCTGTTTGTACCCTTCGGTGAAGCCGGTGGCCTGATAACCCGATTGCGGGTCGACGATGGGTTTCGACATGTCGTTCTCACCCTGGTAGCCTGTCACGGGATAGCGTCCGGTCGTGTACATGGGATAGCTGTCTACCAATTTCAGCGAAGGTTGGATACCGCCGTATCCCTGGTAAACGACACCCGATGCGCCGCCGCTTGTCATGCCGGGCATGGCGCCTGCCAGCAGACCTCCGGTGCCGCCAAGCCACGAATAACCGCCCGAGCGGCTCCACCAGCCCCAGATGGTCTCCTTGTTCCAGGGCTTCAGCCTTACGCCCTGATAAGAGGACATGTAACGCGTGAACTCATCGGTCTGTTCCGTATCCTTGTAGAGATCGTACAAACCGGTCTCTGCCAACTCGATCACATCCCAGGCTGCCTGTGCGGCTGCCTCCCATTTGGTCTCGTCCTTGCTCTGCGGGAAGAGGAATTCCCCGCGAATGTTCTGCATCTGGCCTTTGTAAAGGTCGCACCCGTTGTATAACGGCGATGCTGCGTAAAGCAGTATGCGCGATTTCAGCGCCAAGGCTGCACCGCGCGTAACACGGCCGGCCCACTGTTTGCCGTCGATACCGATGTCGTCGGTACGTACCGGCAGGTCGTTTTTGATCGCGTCGAGCTCCCCGACCATGAAGTCGATGTTCTCCTGTACGGTGTGGCGGTCTACGCTCTTGGCGTCGATCGTCTCGTCGGCGATCTGGTCGCCCCAGATGAATACCGGGCCGTATTGGCGGAACAGCAGGAAGTAGTAGTAGGCGCGCAGGAAGCGGGCCTCGGCCTTCATATAGGCAACTGTCGTCGGGGTGTCTTCCTTGTCGAGGTCGATATATTTCAGGAAGATGGAGCACTGGTTGATGCCGATGTAGTAATCCGGCCAGTAATTGAAGTTGGTCGTGGCGCTACTGTAATTACCGGTTCTGAACTGGGTGTAGTAGACCCACTGGTACCACGAGAAGAGCGCTTCGTCGGAGCGTCCTACCGTCCAGCCGTGCATGCCTACGACCTCTTCTTCCTGGGGAATGTAGGAGTAAAGGTGGCTCAGGTATTTCTGGACTTCGGTTTTTTGCCGGAAAATATCCTCGATCTTGGCCTGGTCGTCCAGTTCCACGTCGAAGAACGACTCGCAGGAGGACAGCGTAAAGGCCAGTAAGAGGGCGGTTGCGAATATTCGTATTTTTTTCATAGCTTATCCTTTTTTAGAAGTTGACGTTTGCACCGATTGCAAAGGTACGTATAAGGGGGTATACATTACCGTAATTCGCATTTACCTCAGGATCCCAGAGCTTGAAATCGCTGAATGTAATCAGGTTCTTTCCCTGGATATAGAACCTGATCTTGGACAGGCCCCATTTCTTGGTCATGCTTTCGGGTAGTGTATAGCCGATCTCCGCGTCTTTCAGACGCAGGAAACTCATGTCGCGCTGCCAGTAGGTCGAAAGTTGCTGGTTGTTGTCCACCTTGTTGAGCGACAGACGGGGGTAGGGTGCGTTGGGATTCTGGTTGTCGAGCGTCCAGCGGTTCTTGGCCACATCCTCGAAAATCTGTCCCATGCGGAGGATCGTCGACGAAGCGCCGAAGAGGTTCTGGCCCTGGATGATGCGGGTCACGTGGCCCACGCCCGAGAAGAATACCGATACGTCGATGCCTTTCCATTTGAGGCTGGCGCCGAAACCGTAGTTGATCTCCGGTACGAGCGTATAGCCGATGGCCACCTTGTCGAAGGTGTTGACCACGCCGTCGCCGTTGACGTCGCGGTACTTGATGTCACCCGGGCGTACGGTACCGAAATCCTGCTTGGGCCAGTTGGCGATATCCTCTTCCGACTCGAACAGTCCTTCGGCAATCAGGCCGAACTGCTGGTTGTTGGCAAAGCCGGCGAGGTTCTGGTATTTCCAGATCTGGTCGGGTTTGTCGTCGTAGAGTTTCTTGTTGCGGTTGTAGGTGAAGTTACCGCGTGCCGATATGCTGAAATCCTTGTTGAAGCTGTGGTCGAATTCGAGCGACATGTCGAAACCCTGGTTCTTCATGCGGCCGAGGTTGACCCACTGCGCCGTTTTCGTGCCGACCACCGACGGGGTGGATTCGCGCTGGATGAAGATGCCTTCGCGTTTCTCATAGAAGTAGTCCGCCTGGATCTTGATCTTGTTGAACAGCCCCAGCTCGATACCGACGTCGGCCTTCGTCGCCTCTTCCCAGGCAACGTCCGGGTTGCCGTACTCGCCGGTCGAATAGCCGGGCAGGTTGGTCTGTCCCAGGTCGCCGAAAGTGAACCCGCCGGCATTGGTGTTCATGGTCGTATTGTAGGCGAAACGGCGGCTGCCGCCGATCTCGTCGTTACCGATCTTACCGTACGAGGCGCGGATTTTCAGGATGTTGACCTTATCGCGCAGCGGCTCCCAGAATTTTTCGTTGCTGATCATGTATCCTACGGCGTACGAGGGGAAGAAGCCGTAGCGCTTGCCGGGGGCGAAGTTCTCTGAACCGTTGTAACCGAAGTTGAACTCGGCGAAATACTTGTCGCGGAAGGCGTAGGTGAAACGCCCGGCGATACCCATGTTCTTTGTCGGGTAGGCGTCGATGTAATTGACGGGCCTGTTCTTGGATTTGCTGCGTACCGAGTAGAGGAACATGCCGCTTACGCGGTGGTCTTCCGCGAAGAGGCGCTCATAGATAAGCGAGCCCTCGAAATTGATGGCCGTCGTACCCGACGAGTCCGATGTCGCGAGGCGCATGTAGTTGCTGCCGTTGGGGTTGGCAGCGGTCAGCATCAGTTCGCCGTTTTCGTCGCGCCCGGTGGCATAGTAGGTCACGGGGGACATTGCACGCTCCAGGAGGGTTGCGTTCTGTGCATCCCATGCGAATTTTACATTGGCTTTCAGGCCGGGGGTGATGATGTCCGAGAAATCCTGCGTCAGCGACAGCAGGGACTGCGCCACCATGGTGTTGTAACGCCGGTAGCCGGTGTTGTTCAGCATGTTGTAGGGGTTGACCGAGCCCGACTCCTGCGGGATTGCCAGCATGCCGTTCGAAAATACGGTCGGCGTAGCCACGGGGGTAACGTACATCGTGTAGGCGTACAGGTCGTTCGTGGTCGTGCAGGGAGCGTTTTTGGTCGTATACTGCGTGGAGAGCGAAAGGCCCAGCTGCGTCGACTTGGTAATGTCGATGTCGATGTTCGAGCGGAAGCTGTACTTGTTGAAGTTCATCTGGGCATTGTAACGGTCGTTGTCAGCGACATTGAACATACCGCCTTCCGTGTAGTAGGATGCCGAAACGTAGTAACGGATTTTCGGGGAGCCGCCCGTGACGCTCGCGTGTACGCGGCCGGTCATGGCCAAGTCCTTGAAGATGGTGTTGACCCAGTCGACGTTCGGATAGAGGTCGGGGTCGCGGCCGCTCAGGTACATCTGGCGGGCATAGTCCGAAATCGGCATCTCGGTGCTGCCGCTGTCGCGGTAGAGTTCGTTGTAGTAGTCGATCCACTGCGAAGCGTTCGCCAGCTCGGGCAGCTGGACAGGCTGCGTAATGCCGAATTCGGCCTTGACGCGGATCTGGGGCGCCGTCATTTCGGTGCCTCGTTTGGTGGTGATCAGGATGATGCCGTTCGCACCGCGCACACCGTAGAGGGCGGTCGCCGTTGCGTCCTTCAGGATGGAGAACGTGGCGATGTCGTCCGCGTCGACAAAGTCCATGTCGCGCTCGATACCGTCGACGAGCACCAGCGGGGTGGTTTTGGCACCGAACGTACTCTGTCCACGGATCCAGAACTCGGCGCTCGATCCGGGTTCGCCCGTACGCTGCATTACGACGATACCCGCCAGTTTACCTGCGAGGTTCGAGGAGAGCGAGCCGCTTGCCACTTCCAGTTCGCCGGCGTCGATGGTGTTGATGGCGCCGATGATACTCTCCTTGCGCTGTTTACCGTATGCGACTACGGTTACCGCCTCCAGTTCGGAAACCTTGCGCACCAGCTCGGTCACGATGTTGGTCTTCGTTCCGACGGGAATGCTCTGGGTTTCATAACCCAGGTACGAAATCTCGATTACATCGGTCGGCTTCACGTCGATCGAGAAGGTACCGTCATTACCCGTGATGACACCGCGGGTACTGCCCTTGACGATCACGGTGGCTCCCGGTACACCCGCCTTGGTCTCGTCCAGGACGCGTCCGGTCATCTTGACGTTCCCCCCCCCTTGCGGGGCGGTAACAGACGATTCCAGGCTGCTTGCGGAATACACAAATTCGGGATTTGCGCTCAATTCCGTAACCGATATAAGCCCCAGTATCAACACGAATGACCGGAGCATTATTTTACAAAAGAGCTTTTGTATAGTCATTGTCATATTTCCTCATTTATAATTACTTAATGTAGATTTGTACGGTTCGGGCGTCGGTCGGGCGCCGCAGGCCCGTACGTGTTGGATTGATCCTTGCTTGGCTAGAAGCACTTTGGATTAGTGTTTTCAGGAAGTCAATAGTTCGGGTCTCGTCTGTTTTACCATAGGCATGTTTTAGTTTGTAGGTATGGTGAATAATTAGTCGGTTTTATAATTCGTCTGCCGATATGGCTGTCAATGCCGAAAGAACTTGATACACGACAACATACGGCCTGTGTGGTACTTTCTTTTCTGTGAAATTCAGTTAAAAGTATTCATTATTCGGTAACAAATATAACAATAAAATTATTATCATTACTATTTTGATAAGTTTTTTTACTTTAATGCGGTGCGGTGCGATTTGCCCGTCGGCGAATTAGTATACTTAATTTATTGATTGTCAATGTTTTAATTCTTGATTTCGAGCCATGATTTTTTTTTTTTGAAAAACTAATATCCTTTTTATCAGGCACTTGGCTTCTGGGCACTGGCTTAGGCAGGTCTTTGTTCTTAAGATTGTGTAATACAATATTTTATATTTTTATATTTCGCTTGTTCCCGAATTGTTCCTGACGGATAATAATTGCATGCCCTGATTTTTGCCGCTTCAATGATTTGAAAAGTTTTTTACTGTTCCTGGGCTTGTAAGTAAAATATTTTTGCTTATTTTTGTCCTGTAAACTTTCGGGCTTACCGGCTAACAAGGTATACCTATGTATATTATATTTGCCGTTTATGCCCGCATCCGGCTACGCCGGCCGCACCGCATGGAACTGCGCTGAGTTGAAAATTCAATAAAATACCCGGAATAAATGATGATTAAAAATTGTTGTATGCTGGTGGCGGGCCTCCTGCTACACACGCAAATATTCGCACAGGATAAAACGGCCGCAAGCCGTACCGGCGAGGACTATACCCTGTCGAACGGTGCGGTCGAGGCCGTTTTCAGCGGGAGCGGAAGCTTCGACATCGAAAAGTTGGTGCTCAACGGGAAGCAGGTCGTCGCGGCGGGCATGAACCGAACGCCGTGGATCCTGATATACAAAGGCCCCCAGGGTGAAAATCCGGAGTTGAAACCCGAACATGCCGTTTACCGCGGGGTGCAAGTCCGCGATGACGCCCGGGCCAAAACTTTGGTGTTCACGTGGGAGCTGACGTTGGACTACTCGCCGGTGAAATATCCCGTGCGGATGTACGTGACGCTTCCCGACGGCGGCGAGCTGCTGCAATGGAACATAGAGGCCGACCTGCCCGCCGGGTGGCTGGTCACGGATCTGAAATTCCCCAATGTCGTGATCGAACGCCCCGAAGACGGCAGGATCATCACCACCGAAGGCTGGGGCGTCGAGAAGCCGCTCGACATCGCCACGTTCGAAGCCCGTTACCCGTCGCATGCCTCCGCCATGCAGTTCCTCGTGGTACACAATGCCGAGGGTGCGTTCTATTACGGGACGGAAGACCGCCGCGGTTGCGGAAAGACCTATTCGGCGCAGTGTACGCCGACGACGGTTGCGTTCTGCGATGCCATCCCCGCCTCGGCCGGATGGATCGCGGACGGGACGTTCCGCCTGCCGTGGGTCTCGGTCACGGGTTTCACGCCGAAGGGTTGGGAAGATGCCGTCGTCAGGTGGTACCGTCCGTTTACCTTCACGACCGAATGGGGCCGTAAGCCGCTCGCCTCGCGCAATATCCCGCAGTGGTGTTACGATGCCGACGCGTGGGTGCGTGCCAAGCATGTGACCGACCAGACGTACGATGCCGTCCGGCGTGCCGCCCGGTATTTCGGGCAAGGGCTGGGTGTGCACTGGTATTTCTGGCATCATTACCCCTACGATACCCACTATCCCGATTACCTGCCCGCACAGGAGCGTTTCGCAGGGATGGTGCGTGGCGCCCAGCTTCTGGGGGCGCGTGTGACGCCCTATATCAACGGCCGGCTCTGGGATCCGGCGGCCGACAGCTATAAGCGCGACCGCGGTTACGACGCGTCGTGCCGTAAACCCGACGGTTCGCTCTATACCGAGATTTACCCCACGTCGAAAGTCCTCAATACGGTGACCTGCCCCTCGACGGATATCTGGCACCGGAAGATCATCGGGCTGGTGGACAGCCTGCAGCACGCGATCGGGGTGAACGGAATCTATATCGACCAGATCGCTGCGGCGGCGCCCGAACCCTGTTGGAACGAGGCGCACGGCCATCCGGTCGGGGGCGGTGATTTCTGGTACGACGGCTACCGCAGGCTTATCGGCGAGATCCGCGCACACCACCTGCTCGAGGACAGGATACTGACCAGCGAGGAGAATGCCGAGTGCTATATCGACCTGTTCGACATGCTGCTGGTCGTCAATACGCCCCATGAGGAGGACAACTGCATCATCCGGCCGGTGTTCCCGATGGTCTATTCCGACCGTGCCGTCACCAGTGCCTTCACCTATACGCCGAGCGAGGCGGATAAGATGTCGCTGGGCGACTTCCGTTACGAACTGGCGAAGGCGTTGTTGTGGGGTTCGCAGATCGGGTGGGTCGACCCCATCCCGCTGATGTCGGAACAGGCCGTCAGCGAGGCGCGTTTCATGAAGACGCTCATGGATTTCCGCCGCAGCCTGCACGATGTCGTGTACGGCGGCCTCTTCATCCGCGAGCTCACCCCGGCGGGCGACAACCCCATCGTGAAGATCCCCGGGTTCGGCGATGACGCGTCGGTGCTGGCCGCCGAGTGGCGGAAGCCGGACGGCCGCAAGGTCTATATCGTTGTCAATATGGATGAAAAAAAACATAAGGTTTCGTTACCCGGCGTGGACAAGCCCTTCGAGGTGGCGGGTGCGTCCTGCAAGCGTATCGATTTGTAACGGGTAACGATGTCCGGGCAGGGCCCGGACAGGTTGGGTAGGAGAGGGTGCCCGGCGTAACGCACGCCGGGCACCCTTGTTTTGCGAGGGGGGCTTGCCCGCCGGAATCCGCGTGATCGGCCGCAACCGCATCGTCTTCGCAAGGAGTATATCCCTGTCTGCGGGAATTACAGGCAGCCGTTCTGCGATTTCCTCTCCGCCCGTTCTCCGATGCCCCAAGGCGAGAAATAATGAACCGCGGGTTTATTCCATGTAAGTCATGACGTTGCCGCTGATCTGCTGCAACGATATTTCGCAAACCTTCGTATTGTATTTCGCCGTGAGGATGCGCTCTTCGGCATCGAGCAGGCTCTTCTGCGCTTCGCGCATCTCGATGCCCGGCAAGTCGCCCAGCAGGTAACGCTCCATGGCGATCTCGTAGTTCTCCTTGGCGGCGATCAGGTTCTCTTTTTCCAATTGGATCACCTCGAGGTTATTGCGGTAGGCCTGCCAGAAGTTCGACAGGTTGGCACGCAGCGACTGCTCGAGCCTTTCGCGCGTGAGCTGCGCATTTTCCACGTCGATGCGGGCGTTGCGCTGCTCCCGGCGGCGGTTGCCGTCGAAGATCGTGATGCCGAGTTTCACCCCGGCGTTCAGTCCCAGCGTCCCGCGCGACTGGGTCGTCCCGTTCCCGAAACGGTTGTAGGTGTAGCCGTATCCCGTCGTCAGGTTCAGATAGGGGTAGTTGCGCGCCTGCACGGTCTTCAGGTCGAGTTCGGCCAGCACATTGTCATGCCCTGCCAGCAGCAGAGAGGCATTCGTGTCGAGCGTCTGTGCCAGCAGCTCCTCCCATTTGAGCTCGCCGTTGACCTCGATCACCGAGTCGCGGATACAGAGCATTTCGTTGACGTCCTTGTTGGCCAGCAGTTCGTTGATGCGGATGCGCGAAGCCGAAACCAGCTCCTGCTGGGACATATATTTCGAACTGTCGGCATTGAAGTCCACGCGTGCCTGCAACAGGTCGAGGCGCGAGAAATTGCCGACGCTGACCCGCGCTTCGGTGATGCGCAGCCGCTCGCGCGAAAGCGCCACGGCATAGCGGAAATTCTGCAGGCGCAGCGTTTGCTGGACGTAATTGTAGTATTCGGCCGTCAGGCTGGCTACGAAGTCCTCGATCGTGATGCGGGTGCGGACAGTGCCCATCTCCTGCATCTCTTTGAGCTTTTTGTAGTTGGTACGGATGCGGAATCCGTCGAAAATCGTCCAGTTGAGGTTGATCCCGGCGTTGAACGTCTGGTCGTAGATGCCGTTGTCCGACCATGCGTCCCCTTCGCGCGGTGTGGTGCGCTCGTTGTCCAGCGCCCCCGAATAACCCGCCTCGAAGTCGATCGTCGGCACCATGCCGGCATTTGCCGCCGTGGCATTGTTGTCGCTGATGCGCTCCTCATTGCGCACGATGCGTATGTCGTAGTTGTTTTCCAACCCTATTTCCAGGCACTTGCGGAGGGTCAGCTCCTCCTGTGCCGCCGCCGTTGCGAAAATCCCCGCGGCCAGGGCCGATAAAATCACTCGTTTCATTGGGCTTCCTTATTTCTGTTTCTTACTCCGGTCTGTCGATACGTAGCTGTATATTGCCGGGACGATGTAGAGCGTCAGCAGGGTGGATACCACCATACCGCCCACTACGGCGATACCCATGGCGATACGTCCGTTGGCACCTTCGCCCGTGGCGACGGTCAGCGGCAGCAGGCCGAGTATGGTCGAGGCGCTCGTCATCAGGATCGGGCGCAGGCGTTGCAGCGAGGCTTCCTCGATGGCGTGCAGTTTGTCGATTCCCGCTTCCTGCTTCTGGTTGGCGAACTCCACGATGAGGATGCCGTTCTTGGCCACCAGGCCGATGAGCATGATGATGCCGATCTGGCTGAAGATGTTCATCGTCTGCCCGTTGGCGGCCATGAATACCAGTGCCCCCGCAATGGCCAGCGGCACGGTGAGCATGATCACCAGCGGGTCCTTGAAGCTCTCGAACT
>ERZ773237.857-NODE-857-length-30481-cov-10.879314_pt1 | contig 30481 bp, 25 predicted proteins | sample MGYA00580990_ERZ773237 | MGnify/ENA primary metagenome ERZ773237 (study PRJEB29015, sample SAMEA2737749) | human gut metagenome | biome: human gut; feature: human-associated habitat; material: faeces | place: China | collected 2012 ...
TGGGCAATGTGTTCCACATCTGCCAGTTTGCCGAGGTCATGGAGCGGAACCATGCCGACTTCTACCCGGAGATTCAGACACAGGACGAGCAGGCGGCGTGGGAACTGGGCGGCAAAGGCTACCTTGCAATCCAGTCCTGTGAGGATGGATGGGACTACACCCTCTACCACAGCGATTATTCTGTGATGGACGGTGGGCAGCTGGATGCCCCGGAGCTGACTATTCAGGAAGCCCGTGAGCAGATTCTGGAAACTCACCACATGGAAAAGGGGCGACGGCTGTTGCAGGACTACGATGCCGTCATGGACAAAGTTGCGGAAACCGAGGAACTGAGTGCAGACCACCGCCCTTCCACATTGGAAAAGCTGGCAGCACTGGCAAGCGATACGTCTGCGCCAAAATCCTCTGCACGTTCTGCGCCAGAACTGTGAGGTGGACGATGCAGCAAAAATGGAACCGGAATTTTGACGGTGAACCCATGACGGACATCCCGCAGAAGTTTCTGAACGCAGGATGCGATGTTTATATGGTGATGCAGCTGCGGCATGACGAGAAAATCTTCGATGAAAGATTTGCTTCTATGCGGGAGTTGTCGGAGAGTGTTATCGAAAAACTGAAACTACTGACCGATGCCGAGTTTGCCGAACTGGAATTTCCGCTCGACTGAATTTTGCCGCCTGCGGGCGGCGTACATAGGCTCTTTTACAATGGGATTCGGTGTGGTATACTGAACTCGACAAATCGTATATACCCTGTACACAAAAATTTCACTTGTGATCTGGCAGGATATCGGCTACACTTTACACATTCCAATCTGATAGGAAGGATAAGAAAGAATATGAGAAAGAAATGGATTTTTATCGGAGCGGCATTTGCACTTGCAATGACCCTGACCGGATGCAGAGATAATGCGGCAGCCAGTATTCCGCAGCAAAGCAGCCAGGAGCAGACACAGATGATCCCTATGGAGGAGGCACAGGAAGCGGCGTTAAAAGCAGCGGATATTGTAGCGGCAGATGCAGACATTTCAGCCACGACCTTAAGTGAGGTGGCGGGAGTGGTCTGCTATAAGGTGGAATTTACTTCCGGAGAGTATGCCTACGCCTACACGATCAATGCAGAGACAGGAGCTGTCATGGAAATGAGCAGCCAAGAACAGAATGCGCAGGCTTCCGGGACACAGACGGAGACGGCAGACCCCGCTGCCCCTGCTCCGGCACAGAATGCAACAGGTACCGGAACCGTGGATGAAGCAGCAGCACAGAAGATCGCACTGGAGCATGCCGGAGTGAAGGCAGCGGATGCAACGATCACCAAGTCAAAGCTTGACTATGAAGACGGACGTCAGGTATATGACATTGAATGGTATGCAGGCGGTGCAAAGTATGACTATGAGATTGCGACAGACACCGGAGAGATCATCAGCTCCGCATATGAAGAAAAAACGATGGGAGCAGACAGCAAGAACGTTACGGTCAGTGAGGCAGATGCAAAGAAAACAGCCCTTGACCGTGTAAGCGGAGCAACGGACAAGGATCTCTACGAATGGAAGCTTGATTATGATGACGGACGTCCGGAATACGAAGGAAAGATCATCTACGGTGGAACGGAATACGAATTCACGATTGATGCAGCGACCGGATCCGTAATGGAGTGGGATGCTGAGAAGGTCCGTTAAGACAGACAGGAGAAGTAGTTGTGTACAAAGATTATCAATGACCAGTTAACAGATTTATTTTATAACTTTATCGAGATGGAAGACCGTATTGCGGCCAATGACCGGTATGCAGACTTAAACAGCTCGGATATGCGGTTTTTGTCCGCCGTAGGAAAAGGTGTTTTAGGGGATGATTGCCTTATTGATTGTTCCCAAATTCCTATGATTTATTGTAATTATGATACACAAGATGTTGTAGATATAACACTTGATGATTTACAGGTGGGGGACGAAATCATTTTGGCTATTCGGGGTTCGGAAATAGAAAATCTTCAAAAGGAAGATGACAATAAAGCAAAAATAACAGTTGAACAATTACAATTAGGTACACAGAGAATTAAATAATTCCCAGTTTGTCGATGATTGTCAACTGAGATAATGTCATAGGGCATTGTTCCGAAATTTTTTCATAACCCGCAAAAAGTGGGCTTGATAGAATACTTCCATTCATGCTATAAACTACCATAGATTCCATAAGCGAGTGACCTGAAAAGGCCGCTCGCTTTTTTGTTTACAACGAGATTGAAGGGAGGAACGCTATGCCAAGCAAAACCGAAGAATATCTCGCCCTTGCCCAGCGCACGGCGAACGGCTTGACCCGGTATTGGGAAAGCTGGACGGACTACCTGACCACCGCATCACGACTGTACAAGTACCCATTTGCGGATCAGCTTATGATCTATGCCCAGCGCCCGGATGCCACCGCCTGCGCCGACTTTGACATCTGGAACAACCGAATGAACCGTTATGTGCGCCGGGGTGCCAAGGGTATCGCCCTGCTGGACGAATCCAGCGGATTTCCCCGACTGCACTACGTCTTTGACGTAAGCGACACCGGGGTGCGCCGCAATTCCCGTGATCCGGAGGTGTGGCAGTACAACGATGACCTGAAACAACCGGTTTCAGAAATGCTCGCCGCCACCTACGGCATCAGCGGAGAGCGTGTCAGCCAGCAGCTTGCGGATGTTGCCGGAAAATTGGTGGCAGATTACTGGGACAACAACAGCGAGGACATCAGCGCCATCGTTGACGGCTCGCTGCTGATGGATTATGATGAAGCCGGGGTGGAGATGCAGTTCAAGTCTGCCGCCGCCATCAGCGTCACCTACACGCTGCTGGAACGCTGTGGATTTGAGCCGGATGGCTATTTTGACAAAGACAGTTTTCAGGCCATCTACGATTTTTCTACCCCGGACACTGTCTACACACTCGGTGCCGCAGTCAGCGACATCAGCCGCGAAGTCCTGCGCACCGTCGAGCGGGCAGTCAAAACGACCATCCGCCGCCGAAACAATGAAAGGAGCCAGCATGAATATGAGCAGCAATCTGAACTACACGCAAACCGGGGATTATCTTCTCCCGAACCTGACTCTGCATCAGCCGAAGAACCCGCTGGGCAAGTACGGCAGGATGCGCCTGAACTTTCTGAAACAGCAGCACCCGGTTCTGTACCACACGATGCTCCTGAACGGGAGCCTGTACCCGACCCTGACCGAACTGGAGCAGACCGCAGCAGCGATGAAGAAGCAACTGATGGCCGATCTGCTGGCGAAGAACCCGGCCCCGGACAAGGAGAAGAATCAGATGGCGTGGGTACAGCACATGAACAGCCTACAGGAGCAGGTCGAGGAAGTGATTCGGACGGAACTGATCTACAGCTAAGTTTTCTGGATGCCGTCATCCCCACCGAAGCCCAGCAAATTGAACATATCGACCGAGCGGAGAGCGAAAAATCGCCCTCCGCTTTTGTTTTGTCGCAGGCTGAAATTGAGAATGAACTGCGCAAGCATGGTTCCGGTTTTCAGGATGGCAAGCAGCGGATCATCGAACTGTACCAGACACAGCCCGACCGCAAACTCCGCGCTAAAGCATTGGCGAAAGAGTACGGCATCGGCGGACATTCGCAGGATTTTCTGGATGGCAGCAGCGGTTTTGTAAATCATGATGGAAAAGGACTTGAATTTGACCACTACCCGGATCATCAAAAGGTTACGTTAAGCTGGACACAGGTCGAGAAATACATCGACCTGATGATTCAGTCTGACCGCTACCTGACCGATAAGGAAAAAGAGCATCGTGCCGCCGTGCAGGAAGCGGAACGACAGCTCCCAATGCTGGATGGTGATGCCGCTGCCGAATACAATGCTCTGAAAGAGCAGTACCCCAATACCCTGATTGGCTTTGAACTGGGCGGATATTTTCTGTTCTATGACAAAGATGCAATCACTGTAAAGGAAGTTTTTCGTTCTAATTTGCTGTCACAGGAAAATGCGCTGGGAAAAGTCAAAGTGACCGGCTTTTTGCACAGAGAGTGGGTAGCAAAATCGCAGAAGCTGTGGGCCGAGGGCAACAGCATCTATCTAGCCGGACAGGGCGGAGATGGTACCCACCATCAGACAAAATATCTGCGAGAGGAAGATTATCTGCCGATCGGCATCATCGTCAAGCTAGATGGCCGGGATTTCCGTGTGGATCACGTCAACTTCATGTTCAAATCCGTCAGCTTGCAGGACATGGACTTGACCAACAGCGGACAGCCCATCTTCCGGGTTGAACGGTTGCCCAATATCCGGGAACTGTATGAACAGCAGCAGGATGAAATTATTGACGTTTCTCCTGAAAAGGCTGTTGATTACAAGGTCGGTGACGAAGTTGTTGTTGACCTTCCCACCCGAACCATCGAAGGCAAAATCGGCTATGTTGGCGAAACCGATGTGCGCATCGACACCAGCGCGCATGGGCAGTCGTGGGATAACGAGGTACTCAACAAGCAGCAATTCGAGGACGGTCTGCGGCGGGATGAACCTACACCTGATGAGGAACTGGACAAGTTGCCTATCTCTGTGGAGGTCAATGGCGAGTGGCAGACCTTTCCGGATGCTGCTGCCGCAGACGAAGCCCTGAACGCTGAACCGATACCGGAAGCCGCAGGAAATTTTCACATCACGGATGATAATTTGGGTGTCGGAGGCCCCAAGCAGAAATTCGCCCGCAATATTGAAGCCATCCAGACCTTGCGCACTTTGGAGCAGGAGCATCGCGGTGCCACCGCCGAGGAGCAGCAGGTGCTTTCGCAGTATGTAGGCTGGGGCGGTCTTGCAGATGTCTTTGACCCCAACAAGGAAAACTGGTCTGCCGAGTACACCCAACTGAAAGGGTTGCTCACCGAAGAGGAGTATGCCGCCGCCCGCGCTTCCACTCTGAATGCCCACTATACCTCTCCGGTGGTAATTCGCGCCATCTATGATGCTGTGGAAAAGATGGGCTTCCAGTCTGGAAATATCTTGGAGCCTTCCATGGGTATTGGCAATTTTTTCGGTATGCTGCCCTCTGGCATGGCTGACAGCCGTCTGTATGGTGTGGAACTGGATTCCATCACCGGACGCATCGCCCAAAAACTATATCCACAGGCCGACATTACGGTTGCTGGCTTTGAAACCACCGACCGCCGAGATTTTTACGACCTTGCCGTAGGTAATGTCCCTTTCGGTCAGTACAAGGTCAACGATAAAGCGTACAACAAGCTGGGATTTAGCATCCACAATTATTTCTTTGCGAAAGCCATCGACCAAGTGCGTCCGGGCGGCATTGTGGCGTTTGTGACTTCTCGTTATACCATGGACAGCAAGGATAGCACCGCCCGCAAACACATGGCAGAGCGTGCTGACCTGTTGGGGGCTATCCGTCTGCCCAACAATGCGTTTAAGGCAAATGCAGGCACGGATGTTGTCAGCGATATTATCTTTTTGCAGAAGCGTGACCGCCCTGCGGACATCGAACCTGCATGGGTGCAGTTGGGCAAGACCGAGGATGGCTTTGCCATCAACCAGTATTTCGTAGACCACCCGGAGATGGTGCTGGGCGAACTGACCACCGAAAGCACCCAATACGGACGAGAGAAACTGACGGTTGCGCCCCTTGAGGGCGCAAACCTTGCCGATCAACTTGCCGAAGCGGTGCAGCACATCGAGGGGCAGTATACCGCCGCCGAGATAGACGCTCCCGACATTGCTGAGGAAGAAACCACCCGGCGCACCCTGCCTGCCGACCCGGAAGTGAAGAATTTCTCCTACACCGTGGTGAACGGCGAGGTTTTCTACCGGGAAAATTCCGTGATGACGCAGGTGGAGCTGTCCGACACCGCCAAGGGGCGTGTCACCGGCATGGTGGAACTGCGGCAGATCGTCAACGAGCTGATTGAACAGCAGTTGAACGATTACCCGGACGAGGACATCAAGGCAACACAGGAGCGTTTGAACGCCGCCTACGATGCCTTTACCGCCAAATACGGCTTGCTGAACGACCGCAAAAACGGGCGGCTGTTTGAGCAGGATTCCTCCTACTATCTGCTGTGTTCGCTGGAAAATCTGGACGAGCAGGGACAGCTTAAATCCAAGGCGGCGATGTTTACGAAACGCACCATCCGCCCGGAGCGCACCGTCACCAGTGTGGATACCCCCAGCGAAGCACTGGCAGTATCTATTGGTGAGCATGGTAAGGTCGATTTGCCTTATATGGCAGAACTGCTAGGCACACCCGGCGAGTACGGGCGCATTACCACCGAATTGTCCGGCGTGATCTTCAAAGACCCTGCCGCCGACCCCACCGACCCGGAAGCAGGCTGGCAGATGGCAGACGAGTACCTGTCCGGCGATGTCCGGGCAAAGCTGCGGATGGCGCAGTTTGCCGCCGAAACGAACCCGGAGTTTGCTGTCAACGTGGATGCGCTGACCAAGGCGCAGCCCAGAGAGTTGGAAGCCTCCGAAATTGATGTGCGGCTGGGTGCAACATGGCTGGACCCGGACGTTATCCAGAAGTTTATGACCGAGACTTTCCAGATCCCCTACTATCTGCGCCACGCGGTCAAAGTGCGTTATTCTCCTTATACCGCAGAATGGCGTGTGGAGGGCAAAACGGCTACGGGGCGGGGCGACATTATCTCCTCCGAGACCTACGGCACATCCCGTGCCAACGCCTACAAGATTCTGGAGGAGACCCTGAACCTGAAAGACGTCCGCATCTACGACACCATCGAGGATGCCGAGGGCAAACCCAAACGTGTGCTGAACAAGCGGGAGACTATGCTGGCACAGCAGAAACAGCAGGTCATCAAGGATGCTTTCGCCAACTGGGTCTGGCAGGACCCTCAGCGGCGCATTGCGCTGGTAAAACAGTACAATGAGTTGTTCAACAGCACCAGACCCCGTGAATACGATGGCTCCCACATCAAATTCGTGGGCATGAACCCGGAAATCACCCTCCGGGAACACCAGCGCAACGCCATTGCCCATGTGCTTTATGGCGGTAATACGTTGCTTGCACACGAAGTTGGTGCGGGCAAGACCTATGAAATGGCTGCGTCTGCTATGGAAGCCAAACGGCTGGGACTGTGCCAGAAAAGTCTTTTTGTGGTGCCCAACCATTTGACGGAACAGTGGGCAAGCGAGTTTCTGAACCTCTACCCCAACGCCAAATTGCTGGTGGCACGGCGCAAGGACTTTGAGACCGCCAACCGCAAAAAATTCTGCGCCCGCATCGCCACCGGCGACTACGATGCGGTCATCATCGGCCATTCGCAGTTTGAGCGCATTCCGCTGTCCTTTGAGCGGCAGGAGCGTATCATTCAGGAGCAAATTTATGAAACGCTTGCCGCCATCAATGAGCTGAAAGTCCACGCAGGCGAGAATTTCTCCATCAAGCAGATGGAAAAGACCCGGAAAACGCTGGAAGCCAAGCTGGAAAAACTGCGTTCCGATGAGCGTAAGGACGATGTAGTTACCTTCGAGCAGTTGGGTGTTGACCGCCTGTTTGTGGACGAGTCACACGCGTTCAAAAATTTGTTCCTCACGACAAAAATGCGAAATGTCGCGGGATTATCCACCAGCGAAGCGCAAAAATCCAGCGATATGTTTGGCAAGTGCCGCTATCTGGACGAGATCACCGGCGGGCGTGGCGTGGTATTTGCCACGGGAACGCCCGTGAGCAACTCCATGACCGAGCTGTACACGGTCATGCGCTACCTGCAGTACAGCACCCTCCAGCAGAAAAAGCTGACCCACTTCGACTGCTGGGCATCCACCTTTGGCGAGACCACCACCGCCATCGAATTAGCCCCCGAAGGTACGGGCTACCGTGCTCGTACCCGGTTCGCCAAGTTCTTCAACCTCCCGGAACTGATGTCCATGTTCAAGGAGGTTGCGGACATTAAAACATCCGACCAGCTTCATCTGCCTGTGCCCGAAGCAAAGTTTGAAACCGTGGTGGCAAAACCCTCGGAGATTCAAAAGGAAATGGTGCAGGAACTGAGCAAACGTGCTGCAGAAATCCACTCCGGTGCAGTAGATGCCTCCGTGGACAATATGCTCTGCGTCACCAATGACGGCAGAAAGATCGGCTTGGACGTTCGCCTGATGAACCCCATGCTGCCCGATGACCCCAACAGCAAGCTGAACGTCTGTGTGCAGAACGTGCTGAAGATCTGGGAGGAAGGCAAAGACCAGAAGTTGACCCAGCTTTTGTTCTGCGACCTCTCGACGCCGAAAAACGACGGCAACTTTAACGTGTACGATGACATTCGCAAGAAGCTGGTTGCCGCCGGTGTGCCGGAAAACGAGATCGAGTTTATCCACAACGCCGACACCGAGGCGAAAAAAGCGGCATTGTTCTCCAAAGTGCGCTCTGGCGATGTGCGAGTTTTGCTCGGAAGTACGGCAAAAATGGGAGCGGGCACCAACGTCCAGTCCCGACTTGTGGCGGTGCATCATCTGGATGTTGGCTGGAAGCCCAGCGACATGACCCAGCGCAATGGTCGCATCATCCGTCAGGGCAATATGAATAAGGAAGTCAAGGTGTTCAATTACGTCACGGAAGGGACATTTGACAGCTACCTCTATCAGACCCTTGAGAATAAACAGCGATTTATCTCACAGATTATGACCAGTAAATCCCCGGTGCGCTCCTGCGAAGATGTAGACGAACAGGCACTTTCCTATGCGGAAATCAAGGCACTGTGCGCTGGAAATCCGCTCATCAAGGAGAAGATGGACTTGGACGTGCAGGTCGCAAAGCTGAAGGTGCTGAAAGCCGACCACCAGAGCCAGAAATTTCGTCTACAAGACAAGCTGCTGACCAAGTTCCCGGCAGACATTCAGGAAACGAATGCCCACATTGCCGGGCTGAAAGCCGATGCACAGCTTGCCGCTGCCCACCCGCAGGGCAAGGAGGAGTTCTGTGGCATGACCATCAGGGGCGTGACCTACGATGAGAAAAAGACCGCCGGTGAGCGTCTGGTGCTCGCCTGTTCGGAGTTGCCCAACGCCGAGGAAAAAGTCATCGGCAGTTACCGGGGCTTTGAACTGTCCCTGCGGTTCGATGCTTTCCGAACAGAGTATCAGGCACTTTTGAAAGGGCAGCGGAAGTACACGGTGCCCTTGGGCACCGACCCTCTGGGCAACATTATCCGTCTGGATAACTCCCTGAACAACTTCCCGGAGCGCATTAACTCTGCTGAGAATGAGCTGGCCACTCTGCATCAGCAGCAGGCGGCGGCGCAGATTGAGGTGGAAAAGCCCTTCCCACAGGAGGAAGAACTGACAGAGAAGTCCGCACGGCTTGCGGAACTGAACGCTCAGTTAGATGTGGACGAAAAGAGCCATGAGCCGGAACAGGACGAGGAAGAACAGGAGAATGTCTCTCGCCGCCCCTCGGTGCTGGCAGCGCTGGAGGAAAAGTCGGACAAGCCGGAGCCGGTGAAGCCCTTCCGCAGTTATTACGACAAGGACGGTGATGCCCGGTGAGGGAAAAGCGGGACGAGATCATCATCTTAAGAACCACAAAAGCGGAGAAGAACCGCATTTATGAAAAAATGCTGGGCATGGGCATCCGCAGCCTGAGTGCCTATATCCGAAAGATGGCACTGGACGGCTACTGCCTGAACCTTGATCTGCCGCAACTGCGGCGCATGGCGTATCTTTTGCAGATGTGCAGCAACAACCTGAACCAGTACGCCAAAGCCGCCAATGAAAATGGTCGGGTCTACGCCGCCGACATGGAGGACCTGCGGCAACGGCTGGATGAGTTAATTGAGATTGGTCGGCAGATTCTCTCCCGGCTGGCAGAACTCTAAAATTTTCCCCGCAGTTGGAGGACTGCGGGGGCTACATAACAGTTGACATCCTTGCAACGCAATCGTTGATACCTTTATAATCGGGGTGAAAGAAAGGTAGGTGCTAGATATGAGGTTCGTTTTTAAGATGATCGTTTTCCCGTTTTGGCTGCTTACGGCTTTCCTTGCGCTGATGCTGAAATGGACGCTGAACCTGTCGGCGTTCGTACTGGCGCTGCCCATGCTGTATATTTTCGGCTGCGGTCTTTATACGCTGTACTGCCGGGAGTGGCTGCAGTTTTTGATCTTACTGGTGGCAGAGTTTGCTTGTTTTGTGTTGATTTTTATGGGCGCTTTGATCGCAGATGCAGCAGAGCGTTTTAGTGGCTGGGTTGCCGGATTGTGAGGGATGCTATGGAAAACCAGAAGATAGAGGATTATTATTCTGAGCACAGCAGCACGATCTTTTCTGAAATGCTGGGTGAGGACGAAAACTATCAGCGGCTGAAAAAAGCCAAACTAGCAGCCGAGAAAGCATTGCAGAACGTCATCAGCAAAGAAGCATGGAAGCAATATCTTGCCTTAGATGAGATCGGCAACGAGCTGGAATGCGCCCGATACAAAGCAATGTATCTTGCAGGGGCAGCAAACTGCAAAAAACTAGAAGAATGATTCAGATGCCGCCTCCGGGCGGCATTTTTCTTTGCAATAGGGGGGGTGATGACGCTGGCAGCAACACGGCTGATTGCGCTGCACAAAAACAAGGGCATGACCGTTGCGGCCTGCCTGAAAAATCGCACGGACTATATTGAAAACCCGGACAAGACCGAGCAGGGGCAGTTTGTCAGCAGCTATGCTTGCAGCGCCCTGACAGCAGATGAAGAATTTATGCTTACCAAGCGGCAGTACGATCTCGTAAACGGACGCAGGCAGAAGAGTGATGTAATCGCTTATCAGATACGGCAGTCCTTCCGTCCGGGGGAAATCACCGCAGAGGAGGCTAACAAAGTAGGCTACGAACTCGCCATGCGCTTTACCAAGGGCAAGCACGCCTTTGTGGTGGCAACGCACACAGACCGGCAGCACATCCACAACCATGTGATCTTCAACTCAACAGTGTTGGATGGCACCAGAAAGTTTCGGGATTTTTTCTTTTCGGCGTTGGCAGTGCAGCGGTTGAGTGACCTGATTTGTTTAGAGCACCAGTTGTCCATCATTGAGAAGAAACCCTACCGGGAACGGCAGAAGCGTGTTCTCTATCCTCCCAAGGAGAGTAATCGTGACCGCTTGTGCGGAATCATCGACACCATCCTTGCAGAACAGCCGAAGGATTTTGAAGTCTTTCTGCAAAAACTGGAGCAGCAGGGCTATGAGGCGAAGCGTGGCAAGTACACGTCGGTGAAGGGAAAAGGGCAGAAGCGCTTTATCCGGTTCCGCACTCTGGGCACCGGCTATGGTGAGGACGAGATCAAGGCGGTGCTGGAGGGCAAGGCGAAACACCAACCGTACCAGAAGCAGCCGCCCAAAGAACAGCCCTTCCAGTTGCTGGTGGACATTCAGGGAAGAATGGCAGAGGGCAAAAGTGTCGGCTACAAAAAGTGGGCAACCAAGTTCAACCTGAAAGAGATGTCCAAAACCCTGCTGTTCTTGCAGGAGCAGAAAATCGGTAGCGCAGAGGAACTGCGGGAACGTGCGACGGCGGCAACGGAACGTTATCATGCTATGGGGGATTCCATCAAAGCGGCAGAAGCGAGGTTGACCGAAATCGCTGTGCTGAAAACTCACATCATCAACTATGCCAAGACCCGTGATGTGTACGCTGCTTATCGGAAAGCCGGGTACAGCAAAACCTTTCTGGAAGCCCACCGGGAGGAGATTACTCTGCACAAGGCGGCGAAAGCTGCCTTTGACGAGGCTGAGATGCAAAAGTTGCCGAAGGTTAAGGAACTGGATGCGGAGTTTGCAGAACTGCTGACCAAGAAGAAAGCCGCCTACCCGGACTACCGCAAGGCACGGAACGAGATGCAAGAACTGGTTCGGGCACAGAAAAACGTGGAACGATTTTTTGCGGAAGAAAAGGGCACCACCGAGAAAACTCAGACCCGATATGAATATTCTGTTTGTCGTCACGCACGATTATGAATTTCTGAACCGGGCGTGTAACTGCTATGTCCGGATAGATAAGATAAATTGATCGGGAAAATAAAAAAACAGCGACTTTGAACGGTCGAATTTGCTTTCAGACCTTCAATAGCAACAGCACCCCCACACAGATTGACATGCTACCCCCAGAGTATTTAGAGTTTTGTTTTTTACTCTGTCTACTCTGGGGGTAGCATATCACAGGACGGTGCCGGGGGCGAATTCTCCCGGTTTTTGGACTTCCTCAGCAGGCTTGCCGACATTCAGACCGGGAAGACCATTGCTGCGGATGTTTCGTTTTGCAAAAGACGGTGCACCGACTGATTTATGGAAGCGCCAGCACATCGGTAAGGGAGGTGCGGATCAGTTCTATCAGCTCGTCGGTCACCGGGGGCAGGGTGCGTCCTACATGGTGTGCCAGCAGCAGATACAAAGGCTGGGGCGGGTCCAACGCAGCGCACCGGGAATGGTGGCGGCGCTCCATAAGGTTCAGAGGCAGCAGGGAATCGGCAACGCCAATATTTGCTAGCTGCCGCAGGATGGAGGTATCCGCCTCACAAGCAGCGGGGGGCAGCTGCCCGAACATCTGGGGCAGCAGGGCGTCTTGCAGGGTCCGGAGGGTTGAGCCTGCCGATGCCATTAACTGGGGGCGGGGGTCCAGCCCCCCGGGGAACAGATCCCCGGGCTGCCATCCCTCCGGGCAGCGGCAGGGGGCAAAGCAGTAGACCATCTCCGTAAGGGTCAGTACCTGACAGTGCAGCAGGTCCTGCCGGGGCTGGGAGGAAAGAAAGATGCCCAGATCTGTGGAGGAGTTCATCAGGGATTCCAGGGTCTGCTCCCGGTTCTCCTCACGGATGGTCAGCTGGATATCCGGGTGCCGGGCGCAGAATGCAGGCAGGGCGTGGTCCCGCAGCGCCTTGGCAAACAGGGGGTCACAGCTGATATACAGTTTACCGCCGCGTCCCTGCCGGTAGGACTTGGTGTGGGCAAACATCTCGTTTTCGATGTGGAGGATGTTCCGGGCGTTGTTTACAAAGATGGTTCCGGCACTGGTGGGACGCAGCCGGTTGTGCTCCCGGGTGAACAGGGGAGTGCGCACCATCTCCTCCACGGCACGCAGGTGGCGGGAAAGGGCGGACTGCGCCAAAAAATGCCGCTCTGCCGCCCGGGAAAGACTCTGCTCCTCCACGATAGAAATCAAATACTCCATCACCCGGCTGTCAAGGTTCACCTCCTGCATGGTCTGCAGGGCGGTGCCCACTGCCTCCCGGGGCAGGCTGCCGGTGTCTGCCAGCTGAGAGGGTGAGAGCACTTCTTGCAGCAGCTGGTCCACCAGCGGGTCGTCGGTGGGCTTGTACCGGGGATCGCGGAGGCGTTCGGTGATCAGCAGACCTGCCAGATACCGCTCCGGCTCCGTAAGGGTGTGCCCCAGCGGGAAACGCAGGTGCAGGGTCTGGTGCACAGGAGGATTCAGCGGACGGTAGGCAAGTTCGCTGCAGGGAAATACGTGAGCGTTGCTTACCAGCCCCACTCCCACTGCCTGATGCATCATGGAGTCCAGCAGGATAACGTCGTTGGACTCAAAGGCGACTACGGGCTGGAACCCCGCCTGCTGGAAAAGCTGCTCTGCAATGAGCCGGATGCTGTGGCGGGGACCCTGCAATACAAAGGGAGTGTCCCGCAGGTCTGCCAGATGGATGGTCTCCTGCTTTGCCAGTGGGTGGGAGGCAGGCAGGGACACCAGCAGTTCTTCGTGGGCAATGGGGATGTCGGTGATCTCGCTGCTGGTGGCACCGGCGCCCAGTGCCAGGTCCACCAGTCCCCGGGCGATGGCTCCCGGCTGCTCGGCGGCATACAGCTCGGTGAGGCTCAGGGAGATGTCCGGGTACCGGCGGGAGAACTGGTTGTAGATCCTGCTGAAGATGATGGCACCCCGGTTGGGGGCGGTGGCAAGACGGATCGCCTTGCGGTTGCCGCCGGTGACCTCTTTCATGGTCAGCAGCATACGGTTCTGCTCGTCAAGGATCTTCTGGGCGCATTCTACCACATACCGTCCCACGGCGGTTGGGTACAGGCGGCGGTTGTACCGCAGGAACAAAGCAAAGCCAAAGGTGCGCTCGCACTCTGCCAGAAACTTGCTCAGCGCCGAGGGGGAGACGTGGAGCGCCTGCGCCGCATGGCTCAGATTGCCATAATTTGCAATGGTGGAAAGGTAATAATACTGACGGGTGTTCATAGCAGTTCCCTTTTGTTACAAAATGGTAAAAAGTCGGATTTTAGCCAGAAATCTGCAAAGTGCTGGGGAATATGGAAAAGTTTTTCCATAATAAGTATAAAGGACCACAAAAGGAATTGCAAGCTGCTGTGAACAAATCGTTATGAAAAAGCGGAATTCTTGTGTATCGTAAAGTGAAGCGGCAGGTTGTACAATAAAAGCACAGAGAGGGTAACACCTCAACCAACGCAGAATGATCACCGGAAAAGAAGGAGACTAACAATGAAGAAGATCACCAGAAGATCCATGCTCAAGGGCAGCGCCGTTGCTGCTGCAGCCCTTGCCCTGTCCGCCTGCGGCGGCTCCAGCTCCAGCTCCAGCTCCGCTTCCTCCGCCAGCGCTGCTGCATCCGCAGCCGCTGACGGCATCGGCTTCCCAAAGAATGAGACCATCACGCTGGCGGTTCCCGGCAAGGCAGGCGGCGGCTCTGACTTGGCCATCCGTTACTACAGCGAGGGTCTGAACCGTATCTACGGCCTGAAGACCACCGTCACCAACTACGACTCAAACACCGTCGGCCACCAGACCGTCGCCAACGCAAAGCCGGACGGCACCACCCTGACGCTGGCTACCTCTTCACTGAACATCCAGTACATCACCGGCAACGCTACCGTAAACCCCATGACCGACTTCACCTTGATCGCCTGCCTGCAGGACAACGGCTTCTCTACACTGGCTGTTCCTGCAAACGCACCTTACGATGACTTTCAGGGCTTCGTCGATTACGCAAAGTCTCATCCCAATGAGCTGAACGCCGGTATGCCGGCTGCAGGTGCAAACACCTTCCTGTTCGGCAAGCTGTGCAGTGTTCTGGGCATCGAGCTGAACAAGGTTGAATGTGCTTCCGAGTCTGACCGTCTGACCAATCTGGCCGGTGGATTCATCGACATCGGTGTCGTGGGTCTGGGCAACGCTCAGGAGTATTCCAAGGCCGGCAAGCTGAAGGTCATCGGCACCGTGGCGGGCGACGGCATCACCATCGACCAGTACCCCGCTGAGCTGCCTGAAAACTACAAGACTCTGCAGGAGCAGGGTTTCAAGGACTGCTACATGCTGGTCTACCACTACCTGATGGGACCTGCCGGCATGGACGAGACCATGGTCAAGCAGATGAACGCAGCCATGGAAGAGGTTGTCAACGACCCCACTGTCCATGATGGCATCGCAGGCATCGGCCACATCCCCGGCTGGCACGACCTTGAGGAGTCCGAGGAGCTGCATCAGAAAGAGTACGATGAACTCGTCAACATCGCAAAGAACCTCGGTATGTACGTTCAGGGCTAACCCAAAATTCTGCCATCGACTGCACTTTTTATCTGCACAGAAGTCTTTCTCTGAAAAGTGTAGATCCTCCTAAATAGACAGCCCGGAGCTTCTCCTCTCCGGGCTGTTTTTGAGAAAAGCGAGAGGTACTTCCATGAAAATGAGACACGATATGGTAACAGGCATCGTTGGCTTGCTTACCTGTATTTTCTTCTTCATCATGACCCAGCAGGTCCGCCAGCCGGCCAATCTGCTGGAGCCGGGTCCCCGGCTGCTGCCGTATGTGGCTATCTTCCTGATCGGCATCAGCTCCATTGCCCTCATCGTCAAGGGCTACAAGGAGCGCGAGATTGCCGAAAAGCCCTATTTCCCCAAGGGCGGCGTGATCAAGGTCACCAAGAGCTTTTTGATGCTGGTGATCTACGCCGTGGCTATGACCTATCTGGGATTTGTGATCACCACCCCGTTTGCAACCGCCGCCTTTATCTATGATTTGAAGGGCAACAGCGAAGTTAAGCCCGTGTCCACCGTCATCATCTCGGTGGTCGTCACGGCTGTGCTCTACGCAATGTTCGTCTTTGCGTTCCAGATCAAACTGCCCGCCGGCGTTCTGTTCGGCGGCTAAGGAGGGAAAATAAATGGCTGCATATCTTTCTGCTTTACTGGTCTGCATGAAGCCGCTGAACCTGCTGCTGATCTTTGCCATGGTCGCGCTGGGCATCGTCTTTGGTGCAATCCCCGGTTTGTCCGCTACTCTGGGCATCGCTCTGCTGCTACCCATCACCTTTGGTCTTTCCACCGAGACTTCCTTTGTCATGCTGCTTGCCATCTGGATCGGCGGCGTGTCCGGTACCTTTATCTCGGCGGTGCTCATCGGCATCCCCGGTTCTTCCTCTGCCATTGCCACCTGCTTTGACGGCTATCCCATGACCCAAAAGGGACAGGCAAGCAAGGCGCTGGGCATCGGCATGACCGCTTCCTTCATCGGCACCGTGTGCTCTGTGGCGATCGCCACCGTGCTGTCCCCGGTGATCGCAGAGGCGGCTCTGCATCTGGGACCCTGGGAATACTTCTCCCTGTGCTTCTGCGCCATTACCCTTATTGCCTCCCTGTCCAAGGGCAACATCTTCAAGGGCATCATGTCCGCCGGCATCGGTCTGCTCATGGGCTGCATCGGCATGGACCCCATCAACGGCGCTACCCGCTTCACCTTTGGCAATGTGTACCTCACCTCCGGCATCAGCACCGTTGCACAGATGCTGGGTATGTTCGCCATGTGCCAGATCATCCGTGACAACGCCAAGGGCGAGGCAAAGATGCCCGATGTGGACGTCAAGAACATGAAGGGGCTTGGCATCGGCTTCAAGGACATCATCGAAAACATCAAGACCATTATCTTTGCATTCGCTTCCGGTCTGTGGATCGGCTTCTTGCCCGGCATGGGCTCCGGCATCTCCAACATGGTCGCCTATGGCTATGCCAAGGGCATCAGCAAGGAGCCTGAGACCTTCGGTAAGGGCAACCCCGCCGGTGTGTGGGCTTCTGAAACCGCAAACAACGCTTCTCTGGGCGGTGCCCTCATCCCCATGATGGCTCTGGGCATCCCCGGTGACGGCATCACCGCAATGCTCATCGCAGGCCTGACCATCCACGGCCTGCAGGCTGGCCCTCTGTTTATGACTGAGCAGCCCGATCTGGCCATGCTCATCTTCGCCTGCGTCATGGTCTCCGCCATCGTCACCTACCTCATCCAGATCATCACCAAGCGCTGGTTTCCGTATATCTTGAAGATCCCCTATCATTATCTGTATACTGTTATTTTGGTCATCAGCTTCATCGGCGGCTACGGCATCTCCAACACCATGTTCAACATCTACGTCATGCTGGCTCTCTGCCTGCTGGCTCTGTTCATGAGTGTGGCCGGTCTGCCTACCAGCCCGCTAGTTCTGGCCTTCATCCTGTCCAGCAAGCTTGAGCGCTACTTCCGTCAGGGCATCAGCTACGCCCACGGCAGCTACGCACCCTTCTTTACCCGCCCGGTCTCCTTCATCCTGCTCATCATCGCCGTGCTGTGCGTGGTGTGGCCCTATGTCTCTGACCACCTGAAGGCAAAGAAGTCTGCAAAGGCTCCTGCTGCTGCCCAGAACATCGGCGAGGACATCAACGATGACTGAGCCGGAGCAGCTGCCTGCCCAGGAGAGGTTCTACGGTTCCCTTGCCTCCATGCTGCGCAAGTACGACCGCTACGCCCGGCAGGACGCTTTCCGGGGCAGCACCCCGGAGGAATTCCGGCAATGGCGGGAAGATACCCGAAGCCTTTTGCATTCCCTGTTGGGAACATGTAAAATGGAACGTGGTATACAAGATGCTCGCCGAATGGAGACCGTCTTCACAGAGGAGGGTATCCGCCGGGAGCACTGGAGGATCCAGGTGGAACCGGAGGTCTGGATGACCCTGTTCCTTCTGGCGCCTGCCGGCGCTGGAAAGGACACCCCGGTGATCCTCTGCCCTCCGGGGCACAACGGTGCCGGAAAGTACTCGGTCGCCGGTGTGCGGGACTACCCGCCCATTACCGAAAAGATCGATCATTACCATTACGATTACGGTCTGCAGCTGGCAAAACAGGGCTGCGTGACGGTATGCCCGGACTGCCGGGGCTTTGGAGAGCGGCGGGAAGACCCGGAGGACGCCCGGCGGCTGCCGGAAGGACTGAAGGGCGACTGCTACCGGCTGGCACACATGGGAGAGCCTCTGGGCATCCCGGTACTGGGGATGCTGACCTGGGACCTGGCAAGACTCATCGACTGGCTGGAAGAGGACCGGCGCTTCAACACAGACCGTCTGGGGGCCGTGGGGTTTTCCGGCGGCGGGATGCAGACGCTGTGGCTGGCGGCGCTGGACGACCGGGTAAAGTTTGCCGCCATCAGCGGCTATATGTACGGCTACCGGGACGCCCTGCTGACCCTGAACAACAACTGTTCCTGCAACTATGTGCCCCACCTGTGGGAGCATCTGGACATGGGCGATATCGCCAGCCTCATTGCACCCCGCCCGTTGTGGGTGCAGTCCTGCCGGGAGGACCGGCTCAACGGTCCCCGGGGCGTGGTAAACGCTCAGGAGCAGGTGGCGATCGCCGCCGAGGCGTACCGGCTGCTGGGTGCACCGGAAAACCTCCGGCACCAGATCTGCCCCGGCACTCACCAGTGGCACGAAGAAGACCTTGCAGAATATCTGACATTTCTTTTGGAGCATTCCATCAATAGCAAAGAGTAAGGGAGTTTTCCCCATGAACAAAAACGAGCTGCGCAATACCATCCTGTCCCAGATCCAGCTGCCCTGCATCGGCAAAAACCGGATGCAGGTGGAGCCGGTGCCGGGACAGATGCAGACCCGACAGCTGCAGCAGGCGATCGACGACCTCAGCCGGCAGGGAGGCGGAACGCTGGTCCTGCAGCCGGGCGTCTACCGCACCGGTGCGCTGCACCTGAAAAACGGCGTGGAGCTGCACCTTGCATCGGAGGATACTCTGGTGCAGTTTGTGCCCGATGACCCGGCAGAAAACTACCCGCTGGTGTTCTCCCACTGGGAGGCAAGTCCCTGCTACAATTTCAGCGCCCTGCTGTATGCCTGTGATGCACAGGACATTGCCGTTACCGGCAAGGGGGTGCTGGACGGCGGCGCCGATGCAGACCACTGGTGGAACTGGCATCATCAGGTGGAGACCTCCTGGTCTGAAAACAAGCCGGACCTGCAGCTTGCCGACCGCAGTGCCCTGCGCAGCATGAATCTGGGCGGGGTGCCGGTGGATCGGCGCATCTTTGGCGAAGGACACTACCTGCGCCCCAACTTCTTCCAGTCCATCCGCTGCCAGCGGGTGCTGCTGCAGGGGGTCACCCTCCGCAACAGCCCCATGTGGCAGCTGAACCCGGTGCTATGCAGCAGCGTGGTGGTGGACGGGGTGACCCTTTCCAGTCACGGTGCCAACAACGACGGCTGCGACCCGGAGAGCTGCAACGGCGTGTGGATCAAAAACTGCCGCTTTGACACCGGCGATGACTGTATCAGCCTGAAGTCCGGGCGGGACCGGGACGGCAGAGAGGCAAATGTGCCCTGCCGGAACATCCTGATCGAAAACAACGACTTTGCAGACGGTCACGGCGGCGTGGCACTGGGCAGCGAGATGAGCGGCGGCATCTACAATGTGCTTGCCAGCGGCAACCGATTCTCCAGCCCCAACCTGACCTATGCACTGCGGCTCAAGACCAACGCCCGGCGGGGCGGCGCTGTGGAGCGGGTCATGCTATGCGACAGTGTGATGGACCACGTCCACGGGGCGGCGGTTCACGGTACCATGCTCTACGAGGATGGGCGCAACGGCGACAGCCTGCCGGTGTTCCGGGACATCACCATGGAGAATATCACCGCCCACGGCGGAGATTACGGCGTCTTTCTGGAAGCATTCCCGGAGGTGCCTATTACCGGGCTGGTGATGCGGAACATCACCATTGACGGGGTGCGCCAGTGCCTGCGCAGCATGAACTGGAAGGATGCGGTGGTGGAAAACGTTACCATCAACGGTAAACGGTTCCCCCGTCCCGGCTATGTCCGGATCCTGGGGGTGCCCTGCATCGGAGGCACGGTCACTGCCAGCGCCGAGAGCTGCGGTGCACAGGAGCCGCTGACCTTCTGCTGGGAGGCGTCTGAGGATAACAAAAACTGGACCCGGTGCGGCGGGGGAGAGACCATCGCAGTGCCTGACGGGGCGGCATACCTCCGGGCCAGCGCCGCAAACCCTGCCGGAGACCGGGAGAGCAGCCGCAGCTACCGGGTGCTGCCGGCACCGGCGCAGGGAGCCGCTCCCCGGCTGTACTGCCGTGGGATGCTGAACGCCCCGGAGCTGGAGCGGGGCAGCGAGCCGGTGACCCGGCTGGAAGCAGCGCAGATGCTGCTGCCCCTCGCCGATGATCAGCTGCCTGCCCCGGAGCTGACGGATACCGCCGAAGAAGCGGCACGCCGGGCAGCGGCAAACCGGTTCTTCCCGCTGGAAAAGGGCTGCTTTGCCCCCCGGCGCACCATCTCCCGACAGGAGATGGCAACGGTGGCAATGCAGGCGTGCGGGGTGAACTACCGCAACGCATCCAGTACCATGCCGGTGTGCACCGACGTGGACCGGGTGGCAAACAACTACGGGACCAATGCGGCGCGGGCGCTGTATTTTGGATTCATGCAGCTGGAGGCGGACGGACGCTTTGACCCGGAGCGTCCGGTGAGCCGGAAAGAGGCTGTGGAGATCCTGGACCGGGTGGCAGATTTTGCCGGACTGTAAAAGGAGACAAAACGCATGTGGCTGGAGTATTTTGAACAGTATCTGGACCGGGTCTTTCCCCGGTTCCTCAGTGAAAAGCCCTGGAATTATAAAGACGACCTTTGCATGGTGGGGGCGGAGGACCTGTACTGCGCTACCGGCAGCGAAAGTTGGCGGGAGCCGGTGCGCCGGAACGCTTCCTTCCTGATGGACGACGCCGGCAGGGTGGCAAACTGGGTGCCCGGAGAACACAACATCGACAAGGTGAGCTTTGGCAAGTCCATGAGGATCCTGCGGGATGTTACCGGGGAGGCACGGTGGGCAGAGGGCGTGGAGCGCGCCTACCGCATTCTGGCGGACTACCCCCGCACCGTCACCGGGAACTTCTGGCACAAGGACATCTATCCGGATCAGGTCTGGCTGGACGGCTTGTACATGGGGATGCCCTTCTACGCCGCCTGCCTGACAGAAAACGGCGAGGACAACTGGGACGACATTCTGGACCAGTTTACCTCTGCCCACAAACTGCTGTGGGATGAGCAGCTGGGTCTGTACCGTCACGCCAACGACTGCTCCCGGAAGATGGAGTGGGCGGACCCGGTCACCGGGCAGAGCCCGGTGGTGTGGCTCCGTGCCGAGGGCTGGTTCCTCATGGCACTGGCGGACACCTACGAGATCGCAAAGGACCGCACCCCCCGTGCCGGGGAGCTGTGCCCTCTGCTGAAAAACGCGCTGGACCGTCTGCTGCCCTATCAGGTGGCAGACACCGGCATGTTCCTGCAGGTGGTGGATCGGGCAGACCTGACCGGCAACTACTCCGAGACCTCCGGCAGCGCTATGGTCGCCTACGCCCTGATGAAGGGTGCACGGCTGGGAATGCTGCCGCCGGAATACGGGGAAAAGGGTAGCCGGGTGCTGGACGGCATCCGGGACACCTACCTGAAAAAGGGCGAGCAGGGCTGGGAGCTTCACGGCATCTGCGCCAGCGCAGGTCTGGGACCGGGACCGGACAACCGCACCGACCGCACCGGCACCCCGGAGTATTATCTGAGTGAAAAGCAGATGGTGGACAACCAGCACGGTGCCGCCGCCTGCATGATGGCGGTCAGCGAGCAGCTGCGCCGTGCATAAGAGTATGAGGTGATTATTATGGCAGAACGTTTGACCATCCAGATCAAAGACAACGACAACGTGGTGGTTGCCGTCCACGACCTGCCCGCAGGCACAAAGACCGAGAGCGGCGTGGTCACCCGGGATCCCATCCCCCAGGCACACAAGATCGCACTGGTGGATATCCCCGCCGGCGGCGAGGTCATCCGCTACGGCGTGGTGCTGGGCTATGCAAAGAACGACATCCCCGCCGGCAGCTGGATCAACGAGCACATGTTGGACCTGCCGGAAAGCCCGGCACTGACCGATATGCCCTGGGGCACCGACATCAAGACCCCGGACCAACTGCCCACCCCGCCCCGGACTACCTGGATGGGCTACCGCAACAAGGTGGGTCCTGCCGGCACCCGCAATCTGCTGGGTATCGTCACCACTGTGCAGTGCGCTGCAGGCGTGGTGAAGGTGGCAGTGGAGCGCATCAAAAAGGAGCTACTGCCCAAGTACCCCAATGTGGACGGCGTGGTTGCCATCACTCATCCCTATGGCTGCGGCGTTGCCATCAACGCTCCGCTGGCATACATCCCCATCCGTGCCATCACCAATGTGATCCGTCATCCTAACTTTGGCGGTGAGGTCATGGTGGTGGGTCTGGGCTGCGAGAAGCTCACCTACGACCGGGTGCTGCCTCCGGAGGACATCAACCCGGAGAACTGCCTGACTCTGCAGGACTGGAAGGGTCACGATGCCATGATGCAGGCGATCCTGGACATGGCGGAGAAGAAGCTCCAGAAGCTGAACCTGCGCCACCGGGAGGAGCTGCCCCTCAGTGAGCTGCTCATCGGTATGCAGTGCGGCGGCAGCGATGCATTTTCCGGCATCACCGCCAACCCCAGCGCAGGCTATGCAGCGGATATGCTGGTAAAGGGCGGTGCCACCGTAATGTTCAGCGAGGTCACCGAAGTCCGGGACGGGGTGCCCATGCTTGCCGCCCGCTGCGTCAGCGCCGAGGTCCGGGACAAGCTTGCCGCCGAGATGAAGTGGTACGATGATTACCTTGCCGAGGGCGGTGTGGACCGGGATGCCAACCCCACTCCGGGCAACAAGAAGGGCGGTCTGGCAAACATCGTGGAAAAGGCAATGGGCTCCATTGCCAAAAGCGGCACCAGCCCCATCGTGGAGGTGCTGAGCCCGGCGGAGAAGCCCTCCAAGCACGGTCTGATCTTTGCCGCCACCCCTGCCTCCGACATCGTGTGCGGACCTTCTCAGGTGGCTTCCGGCATCGGTCTACAGGTGTTCATGACCGGTCGTGGCACCCCCTACGGTCTGGATGTGGCACCGGTCATCAAGGTGTGCAGCCGCAACGAGATGAAGGAGCAGTGGTTCGACCTCATCGACATCTCTGCCGGTCACGTTGCCACCGGCGAAGCGACCATTGCCGATGTGGGTACCGAGATCTTTAACCTGATCCTGGACGTGGCAAGCGGCACCAAGGAGCCTTACAGCGATCAGTACGGCTTCCACAACGATATGTGCATCTTCAACCCTGCCCCCATTACCTGAGGTGCAGCGCAAGATAGAGTACGAATACGGAAATCATTCAAACAACCTTATGGAGGGAACGATTATGAAAATCGGTTTTATTGGTCTGGGCATCATGGGCAAGCCCATGGCAAAGAATCTGCTGAAGGCAGGCTACACCGACCTGCTGGTGAACAACCGCAGTCAGGCTCCGGTGCAGGAGCTGGAGGCCGCCGGTGCAAAGGGCGCCACCCAGCAGGAGATCGGAGAGCAGTGTGATGTGGTCATCACCATGCTGCCTAACTCTCCGCAGGTCAAGGAAGTGATGCTGGGCGCAAACGGCGTGGCTTCCCACATGAAGCCCGGTGCAGTCTTTATCGACTGCTCTTCCATCAACCCGGTTGCTTCCAAAGAAATCTATGCCGAGCTGCAGAAGAAGGGCGTGGAGATGCTGGATGCTCCCGTCTCTGGCGGCGAGCCCAAGGCGATCGACGGAACCCTGAGCTTTATGGTAGGCGGCAAGCAGGAGATCTTTGACACCTACAAGCCGGTGCTGGACGCCATGGGCGCTTCCACCGTCCGCTGCGGCGAGGTAGGCGCAGGCAACACCACCAAGCTGGCAAACCAGATCATCGTGGCATGCAACATTCAGGCTCTTGCCGAGGCTCTGACTCTGGCACAGAAGGCAGGCGTGGATCCCGAGCTGGTGTTCCAGGCAATCAAGGGCGGTCTTGCCGGCTCTACCGTCATGAACGCAAAGGCTCCCATGATGATCGCAGGCAACGACAAGCCCGGCTTCAAGATCGACCTGCACATCAAGGACCTGAACAACGTTCTGGACTGCGCACACGCTGTGGGCGCTCCCGTGCCCATGACTGCCGAGGTGCAGGAGATCATGCAGTGGCTCCACAACCACGAGGGCGGTCAGAAGGACCACAGCGCCATTGCCCAGTACTACGAGTACCTGACCGGCATCCAGATCGGTCGCTGAGGATAAAGGAGCACAGATGATGAACACGGAATTTATGAAGGGCGTTGTGGTGCCCATCCTCACGGTCATTGACGGTGAGGAGAAGATCGACGAAGCGGGAATGCGGGATCAGGTGGAGTACGTCATCCAGGGCGGCGTCTCCGGCATCCTTGCCTTTGGCTCCAACGGCGAATTCTACATGGTGGAAGAGGACGAGATGGAGCGTGGTCTGAAGATCATGGTCGATCAGTCCGCAGGTCGTGTGCCGGTGTACTTTGGCATCGGTGCCATCAGCACCAAAAAGTGCTGCCGTCTGGCACAGATGGCGGTCAAGAACGGCGCAGCTGCCGTCAGCGTGTTGCAGCCCATGTTCCTGAAGCCCACCTACGCCGAGCTGTATAATCACTTTAAGACCATTGCAGAAAGTGTTCCCGAAACGCCGGTTTTGTTGTATAATAATCCCGGGCGGGTGGGCTACACCCTCAGCGCACAGCTGGTGGAAGAGCTGGCACACACCGTGCCCAACATCGTGGGCATGAAGGATACCAGCGGCGACATCACCCAGACTTCCGAGTTCATCCGCCGCACCCGGGACGTGGAGTTCAAGGTCTTTGGCGGCAAGGATACCCTGCTGTACGCCAGCCTGTGCCACGGTGCTGTGGGCGGCGTGTGCACCGCAGCAAACTTTATGCCGGAGCTCATCACCGATGTGTACAATAAGTACGCCGCCGGTGATCTGGCAGGCAGTCTGGAGGCACAGTTCAAGCTGAACCCGGTGCGCCTGTCCATGGACGCTGCCAGCTTCCCCGTTGCCGCCAAGGATATGGCAAATCTCCGGGGACGCAAGGTAGGCGTGCCCTACCTGCCCACCCTGCCCACCCCGGAAGGGGCGGCAAAGCAGGGCTTTGTAAAGACTATGACCGAAGCCGGTCTGCTGTAAACCTGTGTAAAAGGAGGCTGCCCCATGAATCAGGCACTGCGTAAGGACGCCCAACAGATCCTTGCATCCAGCCTGCAGGCGGTGCTGCCGGACGAAGCGGTCCAGCGTGCCCTGCGGGACTTTGAACCCCACGGAGGTCGTGTTCTGCTGGTGGCTGCCGGTAAGGCAGCGTGGCAGATGGCGGCGGCTGCGGTGCGGACGCTGGGCAGGGTGGACGGCGGCGTGGTGGTGACCAAATACCACCACGTGAAGGGGGACATCCCCGGGGTGGTCTGCTGCGAAGGCGGACACCCGGTGCCGGACGAAGGCAGCTTTGCCGCCACCCAGAAAGCACTGGAGCTGGTGCAGGACCTGACCGCTGCAGACGATGTGCTGTTCCTGCTGTCCGGCGGCGGCAGCGCCCTGTTTGAAAAGCCTCTGGTCCCCGGGGCAGAGCTGCAGGACATCACCGGGCAGCTGTTGGGGTGCGGGGCGGACATCGTGGAGATGAACACCATCCGCAAGCGTCTGTCTGCCGTCAAGGGCGGGCGGTTTGCCCGGCTGTGCGCTCCGGCACAGGTCTACAGCATCGTGCTCAGCGATATTCTGGGAGACCCGCTGGATATGATCGCCAGCGGTCCCGCCTGCCCGGACAGCAGCACCTGTGCCGATGCCCTGGCGATCGCAGAAAAATATCAGCTGAAGCTTTCCCCGGAGGCACGGGCACTGCTGGAGCAGGAGACCCCCAAGACGCTGGACAACGTCACCACCCGCATCACCGGCAGCGTCCGGGAGCTGTGCGCTGCCGCTGCAAAGGAGTGCAGCGCTCTGGGCTATGAGCCGGTCATGCTCACGGACCAGCTCTGCTGCGAGGCACGGGAGGCAGGCAGCTTTCTGGCAAGCATCCTGAAAAGCCATGCAGGGCAGGGCAGGAAACTTGCCTTTCTTGCAGGCGGTGAAACGGTGGTCCACCTGACCGGTAAGGGTCTGGGCGGACGGAATCAGGAGCTGGCTCTTGCCGCTGCCCCCGGCATTGCCGGGCTGGATGCAGCGGTGTTCTCCGTAGGCAGCGATGGCACCGATGGTCCCACCGATGCAGCCGGCGGCTATGTGGACGGAGAGTCCGCCGCCGCTCTTGCTGCAAAGGGGCTGGATGTGTTCGAGGTGCTGCAGAGCAACGATGCCTACCATGCACTGAAAGCAGTGGATGGTCTGCTGGTGACCGGACCTACCGGAACCAACGTGAACGATGTGGCAGTGGCACTGCTGCACGGCTGACAGGAAAAAGGAGGAACATCCCATGATCCAATTTGGTCTGCGTCTTCACGATGCGGAGAAGCTGCCCATGGAGCAGCTGCTTCCGCTGGTAAAGGAAAAGGGGTTTACCTGCGCACACCTTGCCCTCAGCAAGGCAATGAAGGAGTATCCCTGCGGTCCCAGCGCCCTGACCCCGGGCTACGCACTGTATCTGCGCCATCTGTTTGAGAAAAACGGCATTGACGTGGCGGTGCTGGGCAACTATCTGAACCTTGCACATCCGAACCCTGATGCGGTAAAGGATATGCAGGAAAAGTACTACGCCCATATCCGGTTTGCTAGCCTGCTGGGTTGCGGTATGGTGGGCACCGAGACCGGTGCGCCTAATCCGGAGTACAAGTTCTGCCCCGAGTGCCGCAGTGACAAGGCTCTGATCACTTTTATCAAAAATCTGAAGCCGGTGGTACGCTGCGCCGAGCAATACGGAGTGACAGTAGCGATCGAGCCGGTGGCACGGCACATCGTTTACGATGCAAAGCGTGCCCGGCTGGTGCTGGATGAGATCGGCAGCCACAACCTGCAGATCCTTCTGGACCCCGTCAACATGCTGAGCATGGACAACGTGGACCGCCGGGAAGAGGTCTTTGCCGAGGCGATTGAGCTGCTGGGCAAGGACGTGGCAATGATCCACTTTAAGGATTTTCTCCGTCATGACGCCGACGGTCAGCTGAAGGCGTGCGGCGCAGGGCAGGGCGAGATGGAGGATTACTCCACCATCCTGCGTTTCGCAAAGCAGGAAAAGCCCTTCGTCTTTGCTACGCTGGAAAATACCACCCCGGAAAATGCCGTGGCGTGCCGTGAGTTCCTGCAGAAACAGTACGACAACTGCTGAAGAAGGATATGACCGGAGGGGGCTGTTGCACAAGCTCCAACAAAAAGACCAGAGTTATTTAGCCGAAAGGCTTTACAACTCTGGTCTTTTGCTTTGGGTAGCTTGAGCGAGCGACAACCACCAGCTCCGCTGGTGGAGCAAAAATGCTTTAGCTACAAGATTCGAGCAAAGCGAGATGACAAGAAAATCATCGTCTTAGAAGATGCACTTTATGACACTGAACGAGATGCAGGAACTGGTTCGGGCACAGAAAAATATAGAACGTTTTTTTGCAGAGGAAAAGGACACCACCGAGAAAAAACAGATCCGTTAAACAAATGACGCCGAGGATTCTTCCCGTTTTGGGAGGCATCCTCGGCGGATTTTTTAGTTTATGTAGCAGTTTTGTGGAGCAATGCGCCTGTTACCCGTATATTTTCCCTACGATCCTTCCTCGTGCTGCAGCAGGCAGGAGCTTACACAAAAGGCTCAGGAATTTATACTGTGCACCAGCAACATAAACGACTGCCGGGTTCTTTTTCTCCACAATACCGGCGATGTACCGCCCAATGCGTGCTGGGTCCATGCCGTTTTGCTCGTCATGCTCCATCTGACTGACACTCCGGGAGATACGCCCGCCGTATTCATCATCGCCGAGAATGCTTTTCTGGCGTGCCTTTGTGAATCCGGTGCAGATATCGCCCAGTTCTACGACGGTAACGTGGATGCCGTAGGGTTTGACTTCATTTGCCAGTGCATAAGAGTAAGAAGAAACGGCGGCTTTGCTTGCAGAGTAGAAGGTCTGAAACGGAATGTGTGCTACGGCAGCAACAGAGCTGATGTTCACAATATGCCCCTTCCCCTGATGGCGCAGGAAGGGGAGAACTGCTTTATTTACAGTGACTGTCCCGAAAAAGTTCACATCAAACTGTGCTTTGGCTTGCTCCATGGACGTAAACTCCACCGCGCCGGAAATGCCAAAGCCTGCACAGTTGATCACTGCATCAATTTTGGTCTCTTTTTGGATGACCTGCTGCACAGCGGCGTTGACCGCATCTTCATCGGTCACATCGACAGACAGATGGGTGACACCCTCCATAGGGATATTCCTGCGGCTGAACTCATAGACGATGCAGCCATTCTCTTTCAGAGCGGATGCCGTGCACCGTCCGATGCCGGAGCTTCCTCCGGTAACAATGACGACCTTGTTGTTTTCTCCTGCCATGACTTTCCTCCTGAAAATGTTGAGCTGATTCGAGTATACCGCATCGCAAGACGACTGTCTATATTGATTCTCGCTGGGAAAGTCTTTTGTCGGTATAGACGGAACAGGTCGTTATGGAAGAAGAGAAGGCAGAAAAATGAAAACAGGAACCAGCTGGCGTAGTGTGATCTACGCTGGCTCCTTTGTTGTAGCGAACCACCGAGGAAATCTCTCGTTTGGGAAGGTATCCTCGACGGCTTTTTTAGTTTATGTAGCAGCGATCCTGCTTTACAAGCCAATCTTCACACAACCGCTGGGCTTCTTCCTTTGTGCAGCAGGTGCAGTTGAAAAGTCTGCCACGGAAAGAGCAGTAAGTGTAGTGTACTCTCGAGACTCCATTGACATCTCGAAAATTAACGCAGCGTTCCTCACCGGGCAGCAGATAGATCGTATCCACGTTCAGCAGCTCCTTTTGCCTTCGTTCATGTGCCAAGAGGCACAACGTTTGCTATTGTACCATGTACCGTCCCAAAAGACCATTGCTTTTTTGACCAAAGATACGCACAAAAATTTTTCGTTCCAAAAGTATCCAACTGGCGTTGAGTAAACACTATTGGATTGTGTATAACAAAAATTGCGACAGGTATGCTATTGGTGTGCAACAAACACAATTAGAATGTGAGGTCGCTATGAATACGCTTTTGGGTCAACGAATACGAGAGCAGCGCAAGGAAAAAGGCTGGACGATTGAACAGTTTGCAGAACGGGTCGATTTGTCAGCAAATTATGTTGGAGATTTAGAGCGCGGAGTAAAAATCCCCAAACTGGAAACCTTTATCCGAATCGTAGAGGTGTTGGACGTATCTGCTGATGTGCTGATCCGGGATTCCGTTCCATCCGCATCCCATGTGGCAGATGACGAACTGAGCAGAAAGCTGAGCCAGCTCACACCGGGGCAGAAGAAAGCTGCCATTGACATTCTGAATGCATACACCGACAACATTCCCTATATTACAAAATAACACCTATGTCAAAGAACGCCAGCAACCGTGCTGACGCTCTTTCTTTTTGCCCTCAAATAGTCTATAATCAACACTATAAGCGTGCACATAACGCTAATAGCGAGTATTTGAGGTGAACGACATGACAATCCTACCCAATATCGAAGAAGCAATGGAAGATACCCGGAATGGAAAGCTGAGTCCGTATTGGCAGAACAATCTCAAACGTGAATGCCTGCATAGGAAGTTATCGGCTGAAGAACAGCAGGCGCTTTCGGAACTGAATCGCATTTTGTCCGAGACTCCGCAATGGAGCGGCGAAGAAGAACTGTGTATCGAAATGGAGAACATCGGTGGCCGGGTTTGCTTCTGTCACTTTTGGGATGAGCACTACTCCATGGTGCAGTTGACGGAAGACCGCAACGGAAAATACTCCACAGCCTACGTTCTGGATGCAGAAACCACCCCGGATGTGCGTAAGGTGGCGGCATTACAGGCACAGAAAGAACTTGCGGACTGTATGCAGGTGTGGGGCGTTTCGCTTCTGAATGCGCCTGTTCCTGAACAGATGAAGTACGATTCTCTTGCAGAAGCCGCTTCTTACCTCATGCAAGTTTTGAACGACCCAGAGCACATCACCGGGTAAAAAGCGTCCCGAAGGGATGCGCAGCCTGCATTGGGAAATGCAGATCAAAGGGGCTTGGGGCATTCCCCAACAAGCGTTTTGCAACGCAAAATAAGCAGATGTATATACGTCTGCACTGCTTGCAGGTACAATGTCATCGATGAAACAAAAATAGTTTCATCAAAGACGGTTATATGGTT
>ERZ773237.860-NODE-860-length-30445-cov-13.890260_pt1 | contig 30445 bp, 29 predicted proteins | sample MGYA00580990_ERZ773237 | MGnify/ENA primary metagenome ERZ773237 (study PRJEB29015, sample SAMEA2737749) | human gut metagenome | biome: human gut; feature: human-associated habitat; material: faeces | place: China | collected 2012 ...
GCCTTTTTTGGTTTCACTGTCTAATACGGAACTTTTGGAAATTTGCCAAAAATGGGCGCAAAAAAAGCAGCAAATCTTTTTCGGATTTACTGCTTTGTGTGCCGCTGCGTGGCGACGGTTATTCAGTTGTAAATAATAAAAGAGGGCGGTAGCACTTTGGGCTATCGTCCTCTTGGCTGCTTATCAGCAAAAACGGGCGAGGCTGTCAACGGTGGGCGAAGCCCACTTGCTTGCCGTTGACTGGCTCGGCTGGATTTGCTATCTGCTCGATAAACTGAAATTTGCTTAAAAGTCAACAGTAAAAATCACTTGGCAATTTTCTTTCAGTGCGTTTTCGTAAAAAGCAAGAATTTCTTCGCTCCAACCTAAAGTGTGTTCTAATCCATCATCGTTTTTATACATAAAATTTTCATCATCAATATTCCAAAAGTTCTTTTGTATTATTTCTTGCAATTTATTCTGATGAAGATATTCAACAATATCTCTGACATCTTGATGATTTTTCAATGTAATAATTTCATCATCCGTTTCTACCAAAACTTCTCCGCCAAAGACAATATTAGTCGGGATGCAATTATCTTCATTCCATTGTCCACCACCTAAGCAATACTGAATACCCTCCCATGCTTTATCTAATTCACAACTGCGCGGACTTCCGATTAAGGCTTCTTCTATTTCTTCCAACATATATTCATATCGTTCTTCTTCTGGCACAGAGCGAAGTTTTTTTACATCTTCTTCGTTCAGTGCATAAAGCATACCTAATCTTGACATATTGTTATCCTCCCATATCAATTCTTGTTTGTTGATTTGTTCATAATCATATTCTACCATACAGATTTTAAGAAATCTATTTATTTTCCCTTAATTTTAGGAATAGTGAGGGGCTGTTGTCTATTAAATTCTTGTGTGTTACTTTACCGCACATGAGCATTGGCCGCGGGGTTATCCTGGCCGTAGCCTTCCAGAAGGTTGATGCCGCCCCACACGCAAAGGCCGCCGCCCAGGGCGATGACCAGGGTCTGCAATACGTCGATGGCACTGTTGAAAAAATCCATAAATCATGTTTCCTTTCGTTTTGTAGAATTGTTGTCGGGTTCGTCTGTCAGGTCTTTTGCGCTCAATTCGTACATATCGAAAGGCTCGTCCGGCTTCACGATGGCCGGTCTGCGCTTCATGTACCGTTCTACGTCAAAGACGTTCTTCTTGTCGGCGTCGGACAGGTATTTGTAGCGGGGGTGCTTTGTCAGGTCATACTTGTCGCTGAAAAACGGGCGCACGCCCCGAAGCTGCAAGATACACTTGCCGCCGTCCATGACCGCGATCTCGTCCTGGGTCATCAACTCCTTTCCCAATTTCTGATAACTGAGGCCGTGAGAGGTCTGCGCGCCGCGATTTTCGGACTGGCTCAGGCTGTCGATGGTCTCCTTGCCCAGCAGCTCCGAAATCTCTTTCAGCGTCCCTTTCTCCTTGCCTCCCAAAAACAAGGTGCTGTCGCAGTTGCCGACGATGGTATCTGCCGCGTCCTTGTAGATGGTCTTTAACTGGCTTTGCGACTGCAAAATAATAGAAGCCGATATCTCACGGCTTCGGATGGTGGCGATCAGCTTATCAAAGTTTGGTATCTGGCCGATATTGGCAAACTCGTCCAGAAGGCACCGCACATGAACAGGCAGCCGCCCGTTATAGAAATCGTCCGCCTTGTCGCAGAGCAGGTTGAAAAGCTGGCTTTGCAGCATGGCTATGACGAAATTGAAGGTGATATCCGTATCGCTCATAATGAGGAACAACGCCGTTTTCCGGTCGCCCATTGTGTCCAGCTCTAATTCGTCCTCCGTCATAATGTCCCGCAGCTCCTTGATATCGAAGGGCGCGAGGCGGGCGCCGCAGCTCACCAAAATGCTCTTGAGTGTTTTGCCTGCCGCCATTTTGAATTTGACATATTGCTTGACGGCGAAGTGCTCCGGCTGCGCCTGTGCCAGCTCGTCAAAGAGGATATCCACGGGGCTTTTATAGGTCTCGTCGTCCTCTCTGGCCTCGCAGGCGTTGATAAGCTCCAGCAGGGTGATGAAGTTTTTCTCCTCCGGCTCCGCCTCGTACCAGATGTAGCCGATCAGGGCGCAGTATAAAAGCCGCTCGGCCTTGATCCAAAAATCTTCGGAGGATTTTTCGCCGTCGCCCTTCGTGTTGGCAATGATGACATTGACCAGCTTGAGGATATCCTTCTCGGAGCGCACATAGGCCAGCGGGTTATATTTCATGCTTTTGGAAAAGTTGATGGTGTTCAGGACCTTGATGCGGTAGGGCTCATAGACGACCTTGCCGCGCTTATCCCGCACCGGTTTTCCGTTCTCGTCCCGCTTCGGCCCGCCGTGCGCCAGGAGCTTTCCCGTCTCCCGAAGGAGCTGCCCTTTGGGATCAGTGACCACATAGGAGCTGTGCATTTGGAGCAGGGACGGCTTGACAAAGAACCTTGTCTTGCCGCTGCCGGAGCCGCCGATGACCAGGATATTTTTATTTCTCGCCGTTTTCGGGTCCTTCGGGCGGCTGGTCATGGTGAGGCTTTCCGTCCGGGTCAGAGGGATGTTCCAATCGGGAACGGGGTCTATGTAGGGTGCGATATCCTCCGGCCGGCCCCATCTCGCGCTGCCGTACTCAACGCCACGGCGATATTTCTTCGCGTTTTTCGCTTTCAGATACACCGCCAGCCGGACAAGCGCCGCCCCAGCAGCGCCCAGCAGCAGGTCCAGAGGATGCAGGCTGAGCCAGAGGGAGGCGAAGGCCTCGGTGAAGCCCTGGGCGATACGAAGCAGCTTTTCCGAAGCGTCCGCCCCCGGTGCCAGCCGCACCGCCTGACAGAGCTTATCAAAGAGCCAGGCGAACAGCACATACGGAAGGTTCGGCAGCAGGACCTTTTTCAGCTTTCCCGTCATCGTTCCAGCCCCCGGTCCCTGTTTTTGATCTTCTCGCCCCGCTCCAGCTCCTGCCGCTTCGCCTGCTCCTTGGCCTTGGTCAGCCGCCTGCGGATGGAGGGCTTTTTCTCCTTCGCCAGATTCTTTGCGGAGAACTCGCGGAAGGCCGCCGTCACCGCGTCGGCGTCCCTGCCCTTAAAGAACACCAGGTAGCGGGGTATCTCCCCGGTGGTATCTTTTTTCAGGGCAAAGTCGATGCCGTACTTCTTCGCCGTGGCGGAGAACGCCTTGATATTCTGGTCTGTGATCTCGATATTGGACACGCCGGCCCCATGCTTCATAAGCTGCCGGATGGTCTGCTTGCCGTGATGGAGCTGGGGATCATTCTTGTGCTTTTCCATATCCGCCAGCACCTTCTTCATGGCCTGCTGCAAAAGCTGGGCGGTTATTTTACCGGTCTCCACACAAAGCGCAAGGGTTTTCTGCGTGATTTCTTCCTGCAAGGCGTTCACCTCCGATCTCCGCTGCCGTACAGGTCATGGCTGACAAGGGATGTGTAGTAGCTGTCCATCGTGACCGGCGCGTTATACAGCGCCGCCAGCAGATATTTCTTGATATTGCGGACATAGGTGGTGTTCTCCCGCATCCGGTCAAGTACATACTCGATGTGGGGGCTGCCGATCTTCAAGAACCGGGACTTCACCACCTCGGCGGGGTAGTCGTCCCCGGCGATACGGATCATCTCCCGGTTGGAACAGACGGTATCCACCATGAGCTCCACCAGCTCGTCCAGACGGTCCCTGTCCAGCTTTTCATCCTGGGTGAGGATATCGTAGTCGATATTCTCCCAAATGATCTCCCGGTAGCTCTCGCGCTCCCGCATCCTGTCCTGTCCGATCCTGCTTTTTTCTCTGGGGGTAGGGGGACTTGATGGGATAGGACTTGATCCTTGCGTAATTGATAATTCTTTATTTTGTTCTTTAGTATTTAATTGGGCGGGGTTCTCCTGAATTGGGGCATCCAACATTGGCTTCACCTGTATTGGATTTTCCCGTATAGTTTTTTTCCCGGACAGGCGCGGGCGTCTGTGCCGGCTCCTTCGGCTGCTCCAGGATGGTGTACTCGATAGAGCCAAGCTGCCCGTTCTCGTTGCGGACGCGCGCCCGGACGAGATAGCCGTGCGCCTCCAGCTCCCGGATCCCGCCGCTGATGCTGTCGATGCCGTCCTTGCAGATGCGGGCAAGCCCCTTCATGGTGTAGTCCCAGTCCTCCGGCAGCGACAGCATGAGGGACAGCAGCCCCTTCGCTTTCAGGGACAGCGACCTGTCCCGCAGGTGGTAGTTGGACATGACCGTGTAATCTCTGGTCTTTTCGATGCGGAAAACTGCCATATCCGGCGCCTCCTTTCTCTGGTTTTGAAAAGTGTTGATTTTGGCGCAAAAAAGCCCCTGTCCTGCCTCCCGGACGCTTCCCATGGGAAAACACCCACGCCGCCCTTTAAGCGGCGCTCTGAGAGGAAAAAACAGAGGTTTTCGCACCCTAATTGATACATTTTTCAGGTGGGTACAGGCACGGATATGAAAAAACGCCATAGGGCGGCTGCCTATGGCGTGGGGACAGGAAAAGGGCACTGGTTTTCACATCAGCGCCCTTCGTGCCTGTCAGTATGAGATTTTTTGACTTCGTACCGTGTTCCCTGCCTTTGAAAACATTGATTTTACTGACTTTTTCATGTTTTCTTATTAGGAGGCGAGGGAAGCCACCGCTTTTTGACTGAATTATTGCTTGAGCTTTACGTTGTTTCTGATGGTGCGTTCGCTGCGCGGACGGTTCGTCAGGCGTTGCAGCACGGCGCTGATCTGCCCCTCGGCGGCTTCGACCTCGGCATGGAACGCGCGGGCGGAGACGCGCAGCGCCCCGTGGCCGAGGATGATGACCTGCTCGGGGCCGTCGGATGTCGCCACGCGCACGCGGCGTTCGCGGCGCAGCTCGTAGGTCGCGCGCTCGATGTAGGTGCCGGAAGGCGTTCTGCCGGGAATGTCGATAGGCCCCGCCTCTTTCTGATAGCAGCCCATGACTGCCGTGGTCATAGCAAAGAGAAGGACGGCCATGCAGATGATCGGACGAATGATTCTTGTGATTCTTTTCATAATGCTGTCTCCTTGCCGCGCTGGGATAGCGGCGCAGCTCAAAATGTCATTGATTTGTTTCTTGTAGCGAAAAGAGAACAGCGCAGCTTCGGGGCGAGATGCCCGTCCGCTGCGCTGTCCGATGTTCGCTTATGGGGTCATGCCAGCAGCTTTGATGTTTAGCCGTATGTCAGCCGCTTACTTCTTGCAGCGCCAGAGGAAGGTCACGATCTGACCGCGGGTGCAGTCGTTGTCGGCGCCGTTCATTCCGCCGCCGATGCCGGTGGTGATGCCCTTCTTCGCTGCCCATGCCACTGCGTCTGCATAGAAGGCTGTGGCGGAAACATCGCTGAACTCGGCGCTACCGCTGACTGCGGGGCTGCCGGAGGCACGATAGAGGAAGGTCACGCTCTGCGCACGGGTGCAAGTAGCATCGGGACTGAACATACCCTCGCCGGTGCCGCCGGTGATGCCATTTTCAACGGCCCACGCCACGGCCTGCTCATAGAAGCTGCCGAGTTTCACATCGCCAAAGGCGGTGCCGGTGTTCTTGGGAGCGGGGCTGCCCGCCGCACGCCACAGGAAGGTGACGATCTGCGCGCGGGTGCAGGGATCGTTGGGGCCGAACAGTCCATTGCCGATGCCGCCGGTGATCCCCTTCTCCTGCGCCCACTTGACCGCCTCGTAGTAGTAAGCGTTCGCGGGAACATCCTTGAAAATCTGCTCCGGAACCTCCTCAACGAAGCTGGCCTTGATGGTGACCTTGCCGCTGGGCATCTTGAAGGTGTACTTGCCGTTCTTCTCGGTGAGCTTCAGCGCGTCGCCGTTGCGGTCGAGCACCTTGAGCATTTCGAGCTCGTAGCCCTTGTCGGGCGTCGCGGTGATGGTCACGGTGTCGCCGTGGCTCGCGTTTCTGGGCGAAACGGTGATCGTACCGTTCTTGGTCTTATCCACGGTGATGGAGTAGCTCGGCGAGCTGCTGCCGCCGCCACCGCCGCGCGGGGGGCGCGGGCCGCGGGGGCGCATCAGGTAGGTGATGAGCCAGATGACCAGCAGCACCGCCACAACCAGCAGAACAAAGCCCATAACATTGGGCCCTCTTCTATCGGGGGCGCTGGTATCGGTATAGCTGCTGTTCAGCGTTACGCCGTAGATGCTACACAGCCGGTTGGCCAGCGCCTGCACGGTCTTTTGGGTGCCGGTGTCGTAATCACCGTTGACCCAATAGGGTTCCATGTACTCGTCCAGCAGCGACCCCAGCGTGCTGAACGACAGCTGGCTTTCCAGCCCGTCGCCGCGCATGATGTAGTAGTCGCCGCCGTCGGCCTCGTTGGGGGCCAGCAGCAGCAGCACGCCGTTGTCCAGGTCGTCTGAGCCCAGCCCCCAGGCGTTAAAAACGTCGTAGGCAAAGCCCTCCATCGTCGTGCTGCCCAGCAGTTCATCCAGCGTGTAGACGCCGATCTGCGCGCCGCAGGCATCGGACAGCTTGATTGAAACGTCATTGACATACTGTTCTGTCTCGTCGGACAGGATGTCCGCATGGTCGGCCACGGCGTTTGTCGTGCTGACCTGCACCTTGGGCGCGGCCAGCGCGGGTAGCGCAGCCAGCGTCAGTGCGGCCAGCACCGCACCGGCAGCCGCCGCGCGTCTGGCAAATGTTTTCAGTTTCATAATTTCCCCTTGTTATCGTGGTTTATTTGGTAGCAAAGCGTTCCGGTGCCTGCGCACCCCACAAACCGGAGATCAGATTGGCCGGGAACTGCGAGACAGTTTTCTCGTAGTCCTCCACCCAGAGGTTGTATACATTGGCGGCGCGTTCTATCGTCGCCTGCGCCGAAACAAACGCATTGTACTGGTCATCCAGCGCCCGCTGGGTGCTGTCATTGACCTTGTTGTTCAGCGACGCATACAGCGTATCCACCGCATTGTACAGCCGACGGTTGGCCGCGTACTGCACCGCAGGGGAATCGTCGGTATCATTCCACGTGGCCAGCGCGTCCTCGGCTTCCTGTAAAGCAGCCGCCGGGGTGCTGTCCACATAGCCCGCCTGTTTGATGAGGTTCGCCGCCGCGTCAGCCTGCGCCTCAAAATCTCCCTGAATGCTGTGGCCGTACTCGTCCTGCGCGGAGGTGTAAATTTCCGCCGTTTCCCTGTACACGCCCTTCAGCTTTGCCCCGCCGATGCCCACCACCGACACCAGCGCCAGTGCGACGAGTACAATCGACGCTGTGCCGCGCTTTTTGGCAGGTGCGGGCAGCTTTGTCTCGATCTCGCCGAGGATTTCCAGCTGCGGGCCATGAATGGTAAAGTTTTCCTGTTGTTCAAGCTGCATAGCAAATACCTATATTGTGCTGTAGGGGCGGATGCAGGTATCGCCCCCTACAGCGGCAATCAGTTGTTGATCTCCAGCATCTTCTGGCGGAGCTCGCCCTCGATGCGGCCCAGCTCCTGCTCGGCGTTGGCGCGCTTGGCCTTGCCGTCGGCGCGGATCTTATTCAGCTCATCCAGCGTCTCGATCAGCTGCTTGTTCGTCTGCTGCAGCGTCTCGATGTCCACAATGCCACGCTCGGACTCCTTTGCAATTTCAATCGTGCCCTGCTTGAGCGTAGCAGCGTTCTTTTTCAGCAGCTCGTTCGTGGCGTCGGTCACGGCGCGTTCGGCCTGCATAGCCTGCTGGCTGTGGGCGATGCCCAGCGCCAGCACCATCTGGTTTTTCCACAGCGGGATCGTGTTCACGATGGTCGTCTGGATCTTCTCTGCCATCATCGTGTCGTTGGACTGGATCAGGCGGATCTGCGGGCCCATCTGGATGGACACATTGCGGGTCAGCTCCAGATCGTAGAGCTTCTTCTCAAAGCGGTCACACAGATCGGCCAGGTCGCGGGCGGCCTGGGCATCCTCGGGCAGCTGGGTGCGCTGGGCCTTCTCCTGCGCGGCCTTCAGGTCGTTGGCGCGGACCTCGGCCAGCTTCTTCTTGCCGGCCAGGATGTACATCGTCAGCTCCTTGAAGTAGACAAGGTTCAGCTCATACATCTTATCCAGCATCGTGATGTCCTTCATCAGGGTGACCTGGTGGTCCTCCAGCTGGGCCTTGATGCGCTCGACGTTCTTGTCGGCGCTGTCGTAGCGGGTCTTGAGCTGCTCAATGCTGTTGGCCGTCTTTTTGAAGAAGCCGAAGATGCCCTTGGGCTGCTCGGTGGTGGCGTCAAAGCCCTGCAATTCAGAAATCAGGTTCGTGATGAGCTCGCCGGTCTCGCCCATGTCCTTGGTCTTGACGCGGGAGAGCGCGGTCTCGGAGAAGTCGCTCAGCTTCTTCTGGCTGGCAGCGCCGTACTGCAAGACCATCTGGGAGTTCGTGATGTCGATTTTCTCGGCAAAGTCGTTGACCATCTTCTGCTCCTCGGGGGAGAGGGGCGTGTCCTCGACCTGCACGGGGGTCGCTTTTTTGCTTTCCGCGATGACTTTCTCATCGGCGGCGGGGTCCAGGGTCAGCGTCGGGGCCGCGGGGGCGGCATCCAGCGTCAGAGAGGGTGCGGCGGGTACGTTCAGGTCCAGTTCGTTGCTCAGGTCAGCCATAGTGATCTTCCTTTCTTGTATCCTCTATTTACTTGGCAAGGTTCTGGCTTTTCAGGATACTGTCCAGCACCTCAATATCGGTAGAAATATCCATTGCCTCGGCGCTGTAGAGCGCATCCAGCTGGTTTTCAAAGGCTGTCGCCGTCGTCTCGGCGTTGCGGCGCAGCTCGGCCTCGATCTGGGCGGCGTTCTCGCCCCTGACGCCGTTCTGCTCCAGCGCCGCGTAGGTGCCCATCAGCTTGACGACCTCGGGCAGGTAGTAGCGGGCAAAGCGGTCCACGCTGCGCGCCTTGTCGGGGGTTTTCTCCACAACGGCGGCAATGCTGCGGCCTGCCTTCTCCATGCGGTCCATGGCCCGGGAAAGCTGCGGGTCGGGGATTGCCTCGTTCAGTTTATGCAGTGCATCGAGGTTTGCGGCAATGCCGTTCAGCATGGCATCCACGTCCTCACTGCCTGTGGCATAGGGCACGTAGGTGCGCACAACGCGGGTAGGGCAGAGCTTTGTGCCCGCAAAGTAGGCGCCCGCGCTGACCGCGGCGGTCAGCACCAGCCCGCCCAGCGTGTAGATGGGCACCAGCAGGGCCATAATAGGCCACACCAGCGCCGCCATATAGACCGGCAGCACCGGGCGTTTGGTTTTTTCCTGCCATTTGCTCATGCAGGCACCTCCCGTATCATCATTCCGTAGGGGCGGATTCCATATCCGCCCGCTCCGTGCCGGGCTGCCTGCGGGCGGATATGGAATCCGCCCCTACGGGAGTCTGGCACAAATTCATTATAGAACAAAATCCGTTCACTTGCAACCATCCGCGCGCAAAAACGGTGTTAAAGCAGCGCCCCATGCCGCCTGCAGTCGCGCGGGGGACCAGGCGGCGTTGGCGGGGCTGGTGCTGGGCAGCACGGCGGCGGGCAGGTGGGTCAGGGGCTCTGCATATTTCGCGTAGATACGCCCCGACGCCGCGCCGTTGCAGAACACGGCCCGCACGCCCAGCTTTTGTATCAGCGCGGCCACATCGTTCGGCACAGCGTTGCGGATCGACGCATCCGACGCGCCTTTGATGTCGCACGCGCCGATCGTGTCCCACACGGCCAGCCCGTGCTTTAAAATTATGGCCTTTTTCGCCTCGATGTCGGCCCAATCGGGTACCGGCTCACCGGTCACGGCGGCGATCATCGGCCAGAAGCGGTTCTGCTTGTGGCCGTAGAAAAAGCCCTGCTCCCGGCTCTTGGGGCTGGGAAAGCTGCCTAAGATCAGCGCGTTGGCCCGCGCACCGTGCAGCGGCGGCAGACCGGGGCCGACATGGGTGTACTCGGCCATTTAAAACGCCTCCGGCCAGAGCGCACGGCAGAGCTCGGCAATGCCGTGGGGCTCGGCGTCGGGGCCGATGCGGTCCGCGGCAGCCTTGGCGGCAGCACTGCCGCTGCCCATGGCAATGCCGAGGCCCGCCGCTTTCAGCATCGCAACGTCGTTATCGCCGTCGCCCACGGCCACGCAGTCCGCCGGGTCGATGCCCGCCAGCTTCGCCAGTTCCCGCAGACCTGCGCCCTTGTCAATGCCCTGCTGCAAAATATCGCAGCCGTCGCTGCCGGGGTAGGAGAACAGGAAATTCAGCCCCAGATAGCCGTATTTTTCCTGAAATCTGTCGGCCATCTCCTGCGAGAGAAAGCCGAACGCACCGAGGGGCATCTCCTCCAGATGCTTGTCCTGATCCTCGCCGTCCACGATGTTCAGCGCCAGATTTTTCTCCCGCTCACGGCGGGCGAACTCCTCATAGCCGAGGTAGGCGTAGTTCGCGTCGTGGTAGGTAAAGCGCAGCGGCAGGTCGTAATCCTCAAAAAAGTCCACCAGCGCGTACATTTCCTCGGTGGTCAGGCGGTGCAGGGCCAGGTCTGCGCCCTTGTAGTCCACCAGCTGCGCACCGCCCGCGCAGACCCAGTAGTCGGGCTGGATGCTGCGCAGCAGGCCCTTGCCCACGCCGATGCGCCCGCGGCCCGTGGCAATCGCGATCTTGACGCCGGCCTTCTGCACGGCGCAGACGGCCTCGGCGTTTTCCTTCGGCACACGCTCACAGCTGCCGGGCCGCAGCGTGCCGTCTATATCGAGTAACAGGAGCTTGTATTTCATAAAAGTTGACCTTTCTTAATTTGTAGGGGCGAACATGGTTCGCACGCGGTCGTGTGCGGCAGCGGAAAGTGTCCGGGCGGATAGGGAATCCGCCCCTGCGCTGTAGGGATCGATGCTCGTCATCGACCCGGGAACTTTGCGGCTGCCACTGCGTTCCGCGGGCGAGCAATGCCCGCCCCTACATGCGCTGTATTCTTTCTGTATTATACCAAAGTCTAACCCCATCCCGCAAGGCATATTCTGCCTTGGGGTGATGTTTGTGCAGCTGGATCTTTCATGCCGCCGCAGGCGGCGTTGGCGCTGGGCCGTGCCACTGGTGCTGGCCGCGCTTTTGCTGGCCCTGCCGCAGCTGGCGGCACTCCGGCCCGCCGCGTTGGCTCGGGTAGACCGCATTGTCGGCAGGCATTACATGACCCGGCTGGACGCCCTGCAGCAGGAAAATTTCACGCTGCATCAACAGCTGGCGCAGTCTGCCGACGCGCTGGCCGAAAACGCCGCCCTGCGGAAGCTTGTCGGCTGCGGGCGGGGCATCACCGGCGTCACCCCGGCGCGGGTCGTGGCCCGGGGCGTCGGCGGCTTCACGCTGGCCTGCCCGGACGCCGCGCCGGGGAATGCCGTCCTCGACGCGGGCGGGCGGTACGCGGGGGTCGTTACCCGCACGGACGGCGACACCTGCACTGTGGAATTTTCCGCCGCTGCCGGGCTTTGCAGCAGCTATGCCGGGTTAGTCACGCCGGGGCAGTGGGTCCTGACCGGCCTGCCCGCCGACTGCGCACTGACGGCAGGGGACATCGTGACCACCGCGGGCGGGGACTGGCTGGGCACACTGGACGCCGCGCCCGCCCCCGACGCCGACGGCCTGACCGCGCAGGTCCCGCTGACCGACACCGCCGATTTGTGGGGCACGGTCTATTTCGTGAAAAAGTAATTGCTTTTTCGTCGAATTTTGGGTACAATAAATAGGCAGCGCGGTTTGTAGGGGTCGATGCCCGCCATCGGCCCGCGCAGTGAATGGCTGCCGCGCCCCTACATGTCCCATTTCCTGACAAACAAATCCATTTTTTACCGAGGTGATCCCATGGCCAACCGCAAAAACTCCCACCGCCGCCGCGTCCGCGTGGCGGTGCTGATGGTGCTGTGCGGCGCGGTGTTTGCGGCGTTCTTCGCGCGGCTGGCCTGGATGCAGTTCGTCCGCGCCGACTACTACGCCGACAAGGCCGCCGAGGCCAGCTCCGCCAGCTACACCGTGACCCAGCACGCCGCGCGCGGGGCCATCGTGGACAGCGCCGGGGTCGTTCTGGCCCGCGACACCACCGTGTATGACGTCTACCTGCGCATCCCGGCGCCGCCGGGCACCGACCTGCGCGAGACCGTAAAAGCCATAGAGAGCCTGACAGGCAGCAAGGATGTGGAAACACAGCTTGCTGCCTTTTTTGCTGCCGCGTCGGCGGGGGAGCTGCCCGTGATGCAGGGCGTCGGCAGTGACGTTCTGACGTCGTTTTACAAGGCTGATCTTGTGCAGAGCGGCGCAGTGCGGGCTGCCGCCCGTGGCGTGCGCACCTGGCCGAACGGCACGCTGCTGCCCCATGCGCTGGGCTTCACCGGGCCGATCACGGCAGAGCAGTGGCCCACTGCCCGGCGGCGCGGCCTTGCGATGGATGCTGTCATCGGGCAGAGCGGGTTGGAGGCCGCCTATGACGACCTGCTCCGCGGGCAGGACGGGCGGGTGCTCGTGAACTCCGGCTTTGACGGCGCTGTGCGCCGCATCGTGCCCCTGCGGGAGGCTGCGCCCGGGGCCACGCTGGTGCTGACTGTGGACAGCGCCCTGCAAAAAGAACTGCAAAACGCGCTTTTATCCCAAATCGAGGTTCTGCACACTACCAAGGCTGCCGGGGCCGGGCGGGAGTGCCGTGCCGGGGCGGCGGTGGTCGTGGATGTGCAGACCGGCGGCATTCTGGCCGCCGCCAGCGTGCCGGGCTTCGATCTGAACCGCTACCGTGCAGACTACGCGGCGCTCGCCGCCGATGCTGCCGCGCCGCTGCTGGACCGCGTCTGCCAGGGGCTGTACGCGCCGGGGTCGGCCTTCAAGCCCGCCGTGGCCGCGGCGGCGCTGACCGCGGGCATCGACCCCGCCGCCACGGTCAACTGCACCGGGCGGTACGGGTTTTACAGCGGCTACCAGCCGGGCTGCCTGCAATACGGCCACGGCGGGCCGGTAGACCTGCGCACGGCGCTGGAGTACAGCTGCAACATCTTCTTTTACGATGTCGGGCGGCGGCTGGGCGTGGATGTGTTTTCCGCGATGGCACGCCAGTTAGGACTGGCCACGCCCACCGGCGTTGAAATCGCCGAGGCACAGGGCCGACTGACGTGGAGCAGCGACGAAAACTACCAGGCCGGGCTGACTCTGATGGCTGCCATCGGGCAGGGCAACACCGCCGTGACGCCGCTGCAGCTGGCGGCCTACGCGGCCACGCTGGCCAACTGCGGGCAGCGGCCTGCCCTGCATTTTGCGGACCGCGCCGTGAACGCCGCCACCGGCGAGACCGTCTGGCAGTACGCCCCGACGTTCACCGCGGTTCCGGGCGGCGAGGGCGTGTTCGGCCCCATCCGCGACGGCATGAAGCGGATGGCCCGGACGACCCGCGTCCTGCGCGAGGCCCCCGTGGCCTGCGCGGCCAAGACCGGCAGTCCCCAGCTGGCGGACACCCTGCCCGGCGGCGGGCACTATGTCAACTCGGTGCTGATCGGCTATGCGCCCGCGGACGACCCGCAAATCGCCATGGCCGTCGTGCTGGAATACGGCGGTGGCGGGTCCAACGCCGCGCCCATCCTGCGCGCTGTGCTGGATGCCGTCTTTGGCGGATGATCGCGGAGCGCCGCTCAACCCCCATCGGGTGCGCTTGGGCATTCTGCCGATTTAGTGCATCAAAATGTTTCCCTTATCGTGATTTTCTTCAAAAAGAACATGTCATATTTTGACAAAAAGCCAGTTGCAGTCCAGCCGGAAGTGTGATAGAATATATGCGGGTTAGTGTTAATGCAACTGTGGAGAGGAGCCGACATGAACGCACAGTGTATCATGGTCTGCTCCGGCAAGGGCGGTACCGGAAAAAGTACTGTCTCGGTACTGCTGGGGGCCTGCCTGGCACGCCTGGGCCGCAAGACCCTGCTGGTGGAGCTGGACTCCGGTCTGCGCAGCGTGGACATTATCGCAGGCGTCTATGGCCGCACCGTTTACGACATTGAGGATGTTTTGTGCGGCAGATGCGAGGGGGCCAAGGCCGTTGTGCCCAGCCCGCTGTACCCCGGGCTGTCCGTCATCAGCGCCCCGTATGAGGGCGGCGCGGTGGAGGCGGCCCCGCTGGGACGTCTGCTGACCGCTATGCGGCCCTATTTTGATTTTATCCTGCTGGACACCGCTGCCGGCATGGGTGCGCCGTTCACTGCGGCCTCCACCGTGGCGGACAAGGCCCTGCTGGTGCTGACGCCCGACCCCGTGGCCCTGCGCGACGGCAAGATCGTAGCAGACCGGCTGCTGGCGGGTGGCCGCCCGCAGAGCGCCGTGCGCCTAGTGATGAACCGCGTCCGGCGCGAGAGCTTCGGCAAAAACGCTGCCGTGGCTGATCTGGACGAGTGCATCGACACCGTCGGCGTGCAGCTTTTGGCGGTCATCCCCGAAAGCCGCGTTCTGCAGCTGGCCGGGGCCAACGGCACGGTACCGCCCGCTGCGGATCCCGCCGTTGTGGCCGGACAGGCCATGGCAAAGCGTTTGTGCGGGCAGCGCGTCCCGCTTACCTTTTAATATATTGTACTCTGCTGCGAAGGATGGTGGCATTTACCTATGACGATTGCATTGATAGCCCATGACTCCAAAAAGGAGTTGATGGTGCAGTTTTGTATGGCGTATCGCCATATTTTGGAACAGCACCGTCTGCTGGCAACCGGCACGACCGGCCGCCTGGTGGAGGAAAACGCCGGGCTGAAGGTCACAAAGTTCCTGCCCGGCGGCCACGGCGGTGCCGAGCAGATCGTGGCGCGCATCGCCTGTGAGGAAGTGGACATGCTGCTCTTCTTCCGCGACCCCATCAGCGCCAAGCCCAGCGAGCCGAACGAGATGAACCTGCTGCGCATCTGTGACGTGCACAACGTTCCCGTTGCCACAAACATCGCCACCGCCGAGGTCCTCATCCACGGCCTGGAGCACGGCGACCTCGATTGGCGCACGATCATCAATCCGCAGCGGTGAGAATTGTACAGTTTGTATAAATTTACAGCAAATATATAACCCCCGATTTCAGGCAATCGGGGGTTGTTTTTATTGCGGCCAGTCTGCGCTCCGGCTCGTGGTCTCGTCAGGGTGCATCCAGAGGACGGCATAGTGGTTTTGCGCGGCCAGGGCCTGGCCGGTCTCCTCGGGCAGACAGAACAGCCCGGTGGAAAGCGCATCGGCCAGATCTCCGGTGTCGGCGCGGGCCAGCACAGCCACGCTGCTGACGTAGCGGGCAGGGTAGCCCGTCGTCAGATCGATCAGGTGGGCGTACCGCACGCCGTCGTACGCAAAGTAGCGCTGGTAGTCGCCGCTGATGACCAGGCTGTCGCCGTCGGCCAGCTCGACGGCCTGTATGTACGCGGGGTCATCGTCCCAGGGATTCTCGACACCCGCGGTCCAGGGCTTGCCGCCGGGCTTTGTGCCGATGGCGCGCACGTTGCCGCCGATGTTCAGCAGGGCGCTGGTCAGCCCGCGGGCCTGTGCGGCCCGGGCGGTCTGCTCCACGGCGTAGCCCTTGCCCACCGCACCGACGTCGAGCGCCATCTCCGGGTCAGCAAAATAGACGGTTTGTGCTGCATCGTCCAGAACCAGATCTTCTATGTCGATATGCGCCAGCGCCGCCGCGATGGCGTCCGCGTCGGGCGGGGCAGGGGAGTCGCTTTCCCGCGCGTCGTGCCACAGGCGCAGCACCGCACCTGCGGCGATGTTCGTCGCGCCGTTGGCGGCAGGGTAAGCGGTGTCTTTACACCAGCGCAAAAATGCGTACAGCTCGTCGCTGACCTGCACCGGCGCAGCGGCGGCCCGGGCGTTGACATCATACAGGTTGATGACGCCATCATAGTGGTGGTAGATGTCAAACAATTCGTTATAGCGCTGTAAATCGCTGTACATGGCCTGTGTCTGGGCGTTCCAGCTGTCCTGGCTGTCGGCATAGCCCTGCACGATGGCGGCAGTGTCAAACAGGTCGAACCAGGTGGCACTGTACAAATTTTGCTGCTTTTGGCAGGCGGTCAGCGGCAGACAAAGCAGTACCAGCAGCAGTGCGGTCAGGCGGCGCTTCATGCGTTGCCGCCCTGCACGGTCTCATGCTCGGTGTTTAATTCCAGCAGCAGGTTTGCCAGCGTCCAGCCCTTGCTGGTGGGCGTGACCATGCTGCGCACCGGAATGGACGCGCCGCCCATTTTGATAAGGTCAAGGAACGCGCCCAACTCGCCGTTGTCATGGCGCAGTCCGCTGACGATGATGGCCGGGCGGTCCGGCACCGCGATAAGCGGCGCAAACGCCGGGGCCGGCTTGCCCGCGCAGAGATCCCCGACGATGCCGCCGAGGTCGCCGTCCGCGACGGGGCGGAGCTTGACGTCATAGCGCCTGGCCGCGCGGGCGATGGCGGCATAGTTGGGGTAGCTTTCGTCAATGCGCCAGAGTAGGGCGCAGCGGGGTTCGCGGATGATTCGGGCTTTCATGATGTTACCTCGTTAAAAAGGAAAGTGGTGAACGGGCGGGCGAACCATGTTCGCCCCTACAGAGACGCTGCCACCGTAGGGGCCGGGCATGCCCGGCCCGCAGCATGGCCGCAAGCGGACGTTTGCGGGGCGTCTAAGACGCCCCCTACAACAAAGGCGCCGCCTTATCCCGGGCAGCGCCTTTTGTATTGCTTACAGGTCGGGGTGGTACTCCTTGCAGGTGCACTTTTTCCACTTCAGGCCGCTGCCGCAGGGGCAGGGATCGTTACGGCCGATCTTCGTCACGCGGACGGGGGCCGGGGCCTTGGCACCGGTATCACCGGGCGCATTATCGCCGGTGGGCTTGGCGATCTGCTCCCGCTTCGGCTCGGCGTTCTGCTGGCGGATCTCAATCGTCAGCAGCATGTGGACGGCATCCTCGCGGATCGACGCGATCATCTCATCGAACATCGCGAAGCCCTCGATGCGGTACTCGACCACGGGGTCATGCTGGCCGTAGCCGCGCAGGCCCATGCCCTGCTTGAGCTGGTCCATGTTGTCGATGTGCTCCATCCACTTGCTGTCAACATTGCGCAGCAGGCAGATGCGCTCAAGCTCGCGCATCGTCTTGGCACCGTAGCGCTTTTCCTTGGCGGTCAGGATGTCCATGCCGCGCTTGTACAGCTCGTCGGCAATGCCCTCCTTCGTCAGGTCGCCCAGTTGCTCGGTGGTGTAGTTGAAGTCGGTGGGCAGGCACAGCCAGTTCATGAAGTGGCGGCGCAGCCCGGCAAAATCCCAGTCGTCGGCGGTCTCGCCGTTCAGGTAGTTCGTGCAGGCATCGTCGATGGCCTGGCGCATCATCTCGTGCAGCTTGCCGGAGATGTCCTCGCCGTCCAGCACCATCTGGCGCTGCTTGTAGATGATCTCGCGCTGCTGGTTCATGACGTCGTCATACTGCAGCACCTGCTTACGAATTGCAAAGTTCGACGCTTCGAGCTTCTTCTGGGCGCTCTCGATGGTGTTGGTGATGAGCTTGTTCTCGATGGGCACATCCTCGTCGAGGCCCAGGGAATCCATGAGGCTCTGGACGCGGTCACCGCCAAAAATGCGCATCAGATCGTCCTCCAGGCTCAGGAAGAAGCGGGACGCACCCGGGTCGCCCTGACGGCCCGCACGGCCGCGCAGCTGGTTGTCGATACGGCGGCTCTCGTGGCGCTCGGTGCCGATGATGAACAGGCCGCCCGCGTTGCGGACAACCTCCGCCTCGCGCTTGACCTCGGGGGCAAATTCCTCGCACAGTTCCTCAAAACGCTTGCGGGCATGGAGAATTTCGGCGTCCTCGGTCTCGGCGTGGCCGTCGCACTCGGTCATCAGCATCTCGAGTTTGGCATCAATACCGGCCTCCGGCGGGGTAGGCAGCTCGGTGCCGCTGGCCTTGGCGCGGGCCTTCTCATGCTCGTAGGCATCCTTCAGCTCTGCCAGGTTGGCGGTCAGCTCCTTGGACAGCTCCTTTTTAAGGGCCGCCTTGGCCATGTAGGTCACGTTGCCGCCCAGCATAATATCGGTACCGCGGCCCGCCATGTTGGTGGCGATGGTGACCGCGCCCTGCTTGCCGGCCTGCGCGACGATCTCGGCCTCTCGCTCATGCTGCTTCGCGTTCAGGACGTTGTGCTCGATGCCTTTCTTTTTCAGCAGTTTGGACAGCGCCTCACTCTTTTCGACGCTGACGGTGCCGACCAGGACAGGCTGACCCTTGGCGTGGCACTCGGCGACCTGCTCAATGACGGCGTTGTACTTGCCGTTGACGGTCTTGTAGACGCTGTCGGGCAGGTCCTTGCGGGCGCGGGGCTTGTTGGTGGGGATGCTGACGATGTTCAGGCCGTAAATTTCGCTGAACTCGTCGGCCTCGGTGGAGGCTGTACCGGTCATGCCGGACAGCTTTTTGTACATGCGGAAGTAGTTCTGGAAGGTGACGGTGGCCAGCGTCTTGCTCTCGGCGGCAACGGTCACGCCTTCTTTGGCCTCGATGGCCTGATGCAGGCCGTCGTTGAAGCGGCGGCCATACATCAGACGGCCCGTGAACTCGTCAACGATGATGACCTCACCGTCTTTGACGATATAGTCGGTATCGCGGTGCATAACGCCGCGGGCCTTGATCGCACCGTCAATGTAATGGCGCAGCGACATATTGTCGGCGTCGGCCAGGTTCTCGACATGGAAGAACGCCTCGGCCTTTTTGACGCCGGACTCGGTCAGGGTAGCGGTCTTGCGCTTTTCATCCACGACGTAATCGCCGTCTACCTGCTCCTCGGCCTCGACCTTGTCGTCCAGCTCGACGATAACACTCTTTTTCAGCGTCTTGGCAAAGTCGTCCGCGCGCTTGTACATCACGCTGGAATCCTCGCCCTTGCCGCTGATGATCAGCGGGGTACGGGCCTCGTCGATCAGGATGGAGTCGACCTCGTCCACGATGGCAAACGCATGGCCGCGCTGCACCATGTTGGCCTTGTAGACGACCATGTTGTCGCGCAGGTAGTCAAAGCCGAACTCGTTGTTCGTGCCGTAGGTGACGTCGGCCTCGTAGGCCTTCTTGCGGTCCCCGGCCTCGACGCCGTGGACGACCAGACCGACGGTCAGACCCAGGAAGCGGTAGACCTTGCCCATCCACTCGGAGTCGCGGCGGGCCAGGTAATCGTTGACGGTGACAACATGCACGCCCTCGCCGGTCAGGGCGTTCAGGTAGGTGGGCATGGTAGCGACCAGCGTCTTGCCTTCACCGGTCTGCATCTCGGCGATGCAGGCGCGGTGCAGCACGATGCCGCCGATGATCTGCACGGGGTAGGGCTTCATGCCAAGCACGCGCCAGTCAGCCTCACGGCATACGGCGAACGCCTCGGGCAGCAGGTCGTCGAGAGTCTCGCCTTTGGCGAGGCGCTCTTTAAACTCGGTGGTTTTGGCCTTCAGCTCGTCGTCGGTCAGCTTGGCCATCTCCGGCTCAAGGGCAAGGACCTTGTCCTTGAGCGGGTTGATGCGCTTGAGTTCCTTGTCCGAGAAAGAGCCGAACAGTTTTTCAAAAAAAGACATAACAGTTCCCCTGTATTTTCCGCCGCGTGTAGAGGTGCGGCTAATAGTGGTTTTATATAGTTTTACACATGATACTATAATACACCCGCACAGGGGTTCGTGTCAAACCTGCGCGGGTGTATTTCGTAATATATTTAATTTTTCTGTTTTGCGGGCAGGCTCAGCAGCACCAGCATCAAAAAAATACAGCCGAAGCCCAGCGCATCCCACAGCGTAAAGGGCGAGCCCAGCACCAGCGTGCTGATGATGGCCGCCGTGACGGGCTCGGCAAAGCTGTAGAGGCTCGCCTTCTGCGGGCCGATGAGCGGCACACCCGACATGTACAGACTGAACGCCAGCACGTTGCCCAGCACCACGACCGTGAAGATGCCGAACACGCCCATCGCCGTCGGCACATAGTCGATCTGCCACGGGCGGAAGATGAGCGAAAACATGATGCCGCCCATCAAAAACGCCCAGCCCTGCAGCATGGGGGTGGGGTACTGCTCCTGCAATTTTTTCGGCCACATCGTGTAGATGGCGACGCAGCAGGCACTGACGATGCCGGAGACCAGTGCCGCCGGGCTGACGGCCAGCCCGGTCAGGCTGCCGTGGGTCGTGATGAGGAAAACGCCCACCAGCGCCAGCACAATCGAGAATATCTCAAACACGCGGGGGCCGCGCTTTTGCTGGATGCAGACGACCAGCAGGATGATGACGGGGGAGACGTCCTGCAAAATCGTGCCCATGCCTGCGCTTGACAGCTGGATCGTCAGAAAGTAGGTGAACTGGCAGCAGCTGACGCCCGCCAGACCGTAGACCAGCAGGTCAATGGCGTTGCGCGGATTTTTCCTGACGTTCCACGGGTCAAAAAGCGTTTTGCGGTCCTTTATAAAAAAGAATCCGCACAGGATCAGCCCCGCCAGAAACAGCCGGATGGGCACGAGCCAGGTCGAATCCATCCCCTCGCGGGTGAACAGGTACTGCCCCATGCAGCCCGAAACGCCCCAGCACGCCGCGCCGCCCATCGTCAAGGCGGAGCCTTTTATGCGGTCAGACATTGTGTTGCTCCTCTGTTGTAGGGGTCGTTGCTCGCATCGACCCGCACCATAGCGGCGGGCAGTTGTTTGCAGGGGGCGGCGTCCTCGACGCCCCTACAGCCTCCCGTAAGCTGTTAGGCAACACCGCATAATTCCCGCCTTACGGCTTAAGCACCGCTCCGGCGGCTGCGGCACGGCATCTGCGTTGCCAAAATGCTCGATAAGACATCCAGTATTATCTGCGCTTTTGGCTTAGCAGCTGCCGCACCTCGCTCGCCGTATCGGCACTTAGAATTATGCGGTATTGCCCTTATTCCAAAATCAGCGCCGCGGCTTCGCGCAATCCCTTTACAACCGGTGCGCCCGTTTCCCTCAATTTTTCCGGCGGCTGGTGGCCGCCGGACTGCAAAACGCAACGCACGCCCAGCGCCTGTGCAACCTCATAGTCGTGGACGGAATCGCCGATCATGACGGCGCGTGCCGGGTCAAAGCCGTTTTCCTTTAAATAGGCCAGCCCGACCTCGACCTTGCTCTTGGCGTAGATGTCGCCCAGACCCAGCAGACGGTCAAAATAGCCCGTCACGCCGCGCTCGTCGGTCTGGCGCCGCAGCGTGTCCAGATTGCTGGCCGACAGAATGACCTGCCGCAGCCCCGCGGCCTTAAACGCCTCCAGCGCGTCAATGGCGCCGTCTGCCAGCGGGCAGGCCGCACTGGCGGGGACGTAGTCCTCCATGTATCTTTCGGCCAGCTCTGCAAAGCTGTGCTTTGTAAAGTCAAACCCCGCGCGGACGTAATATTCCTCGATGGGAAAGCCAAAAATGGCCCGGTACCGCTCGTGGTCATACCGCTGCGGGTAGCCGAATCCTGCCAGCAGACGGTTGAGCGCGTCCACGCAGAGATCGACATCATCGAGCAGGGTACCGTTCCAATCCCACAAAATCAGTTCCGGGCACATAGATGTTACCTCTCACGGCAGCACCGCACAATTCCCGCCCCACGGGCTTAAGCACCGCTCCGGCGGCTGCGGCACGTCATCTGCGTCGCAAAAATGCTCGGTAATACACAAAGTATTGCCTGCGCTTTTTGCTTAGCATCTGACGTGCCTCGCTCGCCGTATCGGCACTTAGAATTGTGCGGTGTTGCCTTATTCTTCTGTAAAAATTTTGTTCAGACTCGCGTTGCTTTCGATCAGCTTGACGAGCGCCACACCCAGAATCGTGCAGCTGATGAGCTCGCCAATGCCGACAGTAACGGCATTGAACACCGCCAGCATCGCCGTGGGTGCGCCGTCCGAGAAGAAGAAGGTGATCTCGAACGCGCCGACAATGATCATATTAAAGACAACGGGCGGCAGGGATGCCGGAATGGCCAGCCCCTTCACGCGGATGTCGCGCAGCTTGTAGGTCACAAGGCAGGCCAGCAGGGTCGCCAGCGTGCCGAACACCACGTCAACGACGGTGGAGCCGAGCAGATTTGCCAAAAAGCAGCCCAGCGTGACGCCGACGATATACTCGGCGCCGAACACCGGCAGCAGGCAGAGGGCCTCGGCCACGCGGACCTGCACCGCGCCGTAGCTGAACGGGGCCAGCACAAGGCAGACGACCACATAGACAGCCGCAATGACAGCGCAGCGCACAAGACGACGGACGGACAGATTTTTCATATTCATACAATACTCCGGCGGATAGATTTTGACCACGCGCAAGACCGCCAGCCTTGCGGGGTTTGCGCTGCCGACCAGCAGCCGACAGCGGAGCCTAAAATCCTAAGTTGCTCAACAAACCTAAATTATAACAAAACCCGCAGGCCGTTGCAAGACCTGCGGGGAAAATTTGTGGTAGATTCTGCGCATATTGTGCTGATATGATATAATACATCGGAGTGCATTGTCGATTATCTGAAAATCATAGTTCCCTAATAGTTCTTGGTATGGTATAATAGTTCGGCATATAGCCGGGCTGATACGGTAGTCATAGTTCCCTAATAGCTCTTGGTATGGTATAATGCGTATAGTCGAATAAAGGAGGCGACGGCGGTCATAGTTCCCTAATAGCTCTTGGTATGGTATAATCGCAGACGGCACGACCGGCGCACACTGGACGTCATAGTTCCCTAATAGCTCTTGGTATGGTATAATCGCTTAAAGCCATGCGTGTTGTGGTCTACGGTCATAGTTCCCTAATAGCTCTTGGTATGGTATAATCCTATGAGTATAGCCTGCTGACGCTGACGGGTCATAGTTCCCTAATAGCTCTTGGTATGGTATAATTGCCCGGAAGCCCAAAGCGACTTACCCGAGGTCATAGTTCCCTAATAGCTCTTGGTATGGTATAATATGTGCCGGGTACAAACTGCGTAGCCACGAGTCATAGTTCCCTAATAGCTCTTGGTATGGTATAATACATCGACCGCTTGACCCTCAACCTGCCCAGTCATAGTTCCCTAATAGCTCTTGGTATGGTATAATTCACGAACGTGACCCCCAACCACCTCGACCGTCATAGTTCCCTAATAGCTCTTGGTATGGTATAATCAGAGGGCGTAAAGCTCTCTGCTCGGTCGAGTCATAGTTCCCTAATAGCTCTTGGTATGGTATAATAGGCTATGCAAAAAGCGCATCGGATTGCGGTCCGATGCGCTTTTTGTTTTAGAAAAAACTCAACTGTTCACATACAAAAGGGGCTTCTTCCGGCTGATAATTTCCCAGAAGAATCTGAATAGACTGGTACTGCTTTTCTGTAACGACAAGCAGGCGAATGGAGCCGTTTGGCGGCAAGGATGCCCTCAAACGGCTTTCGTGTTTCTTCACGGCGTCGTTGCCGTTGCACACCCTCGCGTACACAGAGAATTGCAGCATGTGGTATCCGTCCTTCAGCAAAAAATTCCGGAACGCCGTCGCATGCCGCCTTTCAGTCTTTGTCTGCACAGGCAGGTCAAAAAAGACAATCATCCGCATAAATTTACTCATAGCTATGCTGCTTGTATTCAAGCAATTTGGGTAACAGCAGGGCTTGTCCACGCAGACCTTGCACCAGGCGTTCCATTGCATAGGCAACGCTGTGGTGCTGCCCGCCGGAAAGAATATCCGCATTCAACAGGTTTACAAGCTTTCCCTTCAGTATGGGTGTCAATGCTGCATCCTCGGCCACATTTGCTGCCACGTACAAATCCGCCACGGGCCGGAACGGCTCCATCAGGTCATCCGCCAGATTAAATTGGTTCAGCTCGCTGTCATGGTGCAGACCCAGGCACGGCTGAAAACCATACACCGTCAGGCAGCGCGCCATATAGCCCCGCAAAATCGCGTAGGCATAATTCAGTGCTGCATTTCGCGTATCTTCATTGCGGCGGGTGTAGCCCTCACCAAATAAAGCCGGGAAGTAGTACGCTGCGGCGCTTGCCTCTACGTTATCTTTGTCGCCGCTCGTCACAGCCTTGGCACGCCCGAACAGGAACGCTGCTTCCTGTGTTTTGCCGCAAAGTGCAAGACACTCCGCTTGGTTTTGAATTTTTGCTGTCACTACCTGCTGCCACATCCGTTTTTTTGCCGGCAGGGTCAATTCCATCTGCCAGCGCAGTACTCCCAGCTGACGGCTGTGCTGTGCAAACGGCAGCGAGATGCCGCACGGCAGATGTGTTTCATCGCACCAGAAAGTCACCACACCGTTTTGTGCCAGCGCCGCCATAGCCGCTGTTGTGATCGTGCTTTGGCGGCTTTCCAGTACAATGGCACTGATGTCCTCGATGGGCACAGAGTGAACTTCTTCCGTTTCAATCAACAGCTGCTCATTTTTGCAGCGGATGCGCGCAGGGTTCACGATCATCAGGCAGCGGTAGGACATAATTCACCTCCGTTGGGCAGGGAAGGTTTGCCGTTTTTCTTTTTTAACAGGAACGTAATTACCAAGAATATCGACCTGGTATTTCTGGATTTTTCGTACGGTTCCAAACGTCATGCCTTCAAAAACATACGCCCCATCATGCGTTTCCACTTTGATTGCAGCATTCGATATATTTCCGCTCTTATAATAAACAAGGACTTTCTTTACCGAGAACTTATTCGGAAGTGTACTGTCACTATTGACGAGCGAAAAATTTATCGGTTCCTCTCTTTCGACGAGAATGAGATCATTGTCGTAAAGTGAAAACAGGAAGTTTTCTTCTTTCATTTCTTTCCAATCTTCCATGCTTTTCCCCCGCAGTACCGCTTTGTTTGGCAGTTCCGGCCTTACCGTGTCCGCCACATAAATCGGCACCCAATAATAACCATCACCGGGGACATAATACACATCTATACGGATCATGTTGCCGCCTTTTGCAACGCCTCCGCCGCTGCGGACAGGAATTGTGTTGTTCATTTTTGCGACAACCTTCACTTTGCGCACCTGTGCGCCGGGGGTTCCGTCCGCACGTGGCTTATAAAACGGTTCCGCAAAGGCTTTCTTTGCGTTTCCGCCAAATTCTGTCAGACGCTTCTTCAGTGCTTCATACAAAAGCGTATCGCTGCTTGGATTAAAATAGTCTTTGATTTTTCCATCCTTATCCAGTGACAATTCTGTAATTGATTTTCGCACTGCTGTATATTGTTCGTTCACTTGGCTTCGAATCGTCTCTTCATGTGCCGCACCTGTCACCTTATGGCGCGGCATCCGCGATACAAACACAGGCTGAATAGACGAAATATCCACCGTCGCATAATAGACCGGGTTGATCTGCATCAAATTTTCCTGCGGGCAGGCCGACAATCGCTGCGTCAGCTCATCACGGAAGCGCGGCCACGGTTCGGGGAAGTGCTCATTACGCACCGCCGTCGTCTCGGCACGCTTGCAAAAGTCAGATACCCGCTTTATCATCCCCTGTGTCGTACAGGCAATCACCGCCGCGTCCGCTGCATGGTGCAGATCGCCGTCGGCACGCACCTTGCTAAGACCCCAGCGCTTGCGCAAAAACGCCGTAACGGCGCCATTTACCGCAACGACCCGCCGTTTGCCCGCCCCGGAACAGTCTGCAAACGCAAGATGATTGCGGATATAGTTCAGCATAAAAGCCGCAATATACTGCGTATCCTGCAGGTTGCGCTGAATATAGCCCTTGCCGTCCTCCTCGCTCAGCCTTTCCTTCAATAGGTTCTGGCGCTTGCGGAAATTCTTTACGTTTGCTTTGGTGTACACAATAAAGTCGTCCCGTCGTTTTCCCTGCAGGTATTGCAGCGGCAGACGGTTTCCCTTCTGACGGTTCTCCGATGCCAGCACCAGCACCTTATTTGTACGGCGGTCATCAAAGCTTATGCTATAAGGGACAATGTGGTCAACTTCCGCATAACCCGGTTCTGTAATGACCCGCGTCAAATCCAGTTTTTCCAGTGAATACGCGCATATCTCATTTTGCTCTTTCCACAGACGATATTTTACAAGGTCCTGCCCGGTAACGGTACGTCCCGGAAAAAGTTCATTCAGCTCTTTCATCAGGCGTTCATTTTCCGCACTGTTATCCCGCATCGCCTTGTCCAACTCGCTGCGCTGCTGGAAGTTCTTATTCATCTCTCTTGCCAGCTCCAGATGGATACTGACCGGACTTTCGCCCTGCTCGCGGATGATCGCATTGACGACCTTGATCGTCTGTGCCACTGCACGGCGCACCACCGGGCTTGTAATATCCTCCATTTCCTCCGTTGAGGCCGGCAGGAACTGCGCTTTTTCGCCGTTTTGCCTTCCCTGAAAATCATATCCGGCTGCCTGGCAGGCATCGTTATAGTTCATGCCCTGTTCCAGATAGGGGATCAGCTTGCGGCACGCCTTGACCGAAATGTGTCCATATCCCGCAAAGCTGGGCAGCGTCAGCAGTGCTTCTATTTCCAGCGGTTCAAACTCCGCCTGTTTCAATGCCTCCCGCAGCTTATCCTCGTTTTCCGGGTTCGTCAGCGCAGCTCCGGCGGCATCCAGCTGCTCGCGGCTGATATTGCGGATATGATCCTTCCGCAGGGTATTCAGCGCCTTACGCATCTTGTGGTAGCAGGGGAGTGCCGTTATTTTTTCTTTCTTTTCGCAGGCTTCTGCCGTCTGCCCCCCGCGATACCGCACCATGTTGAACCGTGCTTCTTCCGGCAGTGCCAACGCCTTGCGGACCCGGGCAAAATCCAGCTTGTCCGTCTGGCTGCACACAGAAAGCAGTACCTGTCGCTCTGCCGGTGTCAGCGTGCGGCTGGTTCCGTTTTCCGCAATGCGGATATGATTGATTTTTTGCAGCAGCGTAAAATATTCAAACGAGAAGGCCGCCTTGGCTGCCCGCTGCTCGCTCTTTCCCTCCAGCGTGCAGGTGCCGACCCTGTTGCTGCCGCTATACGGACTGCCTTTGCCCGGGCCTTCCGCAAAGGAGCGCTGGCGTGTCAGAATACAAAGGTACTCTGCCTCCATCTCCGGCGAAGCCCATGTCGCACCGTATTGACGCTGTGCTGCAAAAACCAGTCTGGCCTCGTCTATGATTTGGTCGCGTTTGACGGTGGAAAGATAATTTTCCGCTTTGTTGCGCTTGTGCTCTGCAAACACAGGGTCGCGGTACATCATCTCACCGACAGTACGGTACCGGTTTGCCTCCATACGTCGGGTGTTCGCGTCAATTGCCTGCAGCAGCTTACCGTCTTTTTGTGCATCGTCTGCCTTGCGGTTACTGCGAAAGCCCCTGCGCTGCATCAGGTGCAGCAGTATACGGGCAAAATCCAGTGCTGTCACCGGGCCATCCAACGCCTGAACACGCAGCGCATAGACATCCGGCAGATGCCCCGCTTGCACAGCCTGCTCTATTTCCGCCTTACCGGGCAGACCGTTTTTCTCCATCAGCTCGTACAGATCCGCCTTGCGCAGGCTGCGGCGGCGCAGCCTGCGGCGGGCGCTGCGGGCCTCACGGCGCGGGGCAGCAAGGCTGTCGCCTGTTTTGGGCTGTTCGGCCTTATCAAATATGCGTGAGCCGCATCGGATCAGACCATAGGGCTCCGCGTTTTCATTCAGTGCCACCACCGCCCAGCCGACGGACGCAATGCCAATATCCAGACCAATTCCATAGGGATGCTTCATTTTTTTGCACATCCTTTCACTTTTCTACTATCATAGCGCATTATGGTATTATTTGGCAACTGACAATTTAAACGAAATTTAGGCAAAAAAGATGACGCCCTGCCAAATAGCAGGGCGTCAGAGCTTTACGGTCCTATGACCTTATCATAGCAACCATAATAGTTCTTGGTATGGTATAAGAACTGTCTGTATTATACTACATTGTCAGACAAAGTGCAAGACCTTACCTATGCTGCCGAAAAATATTACGGCAGCTCCGGCGCATAAGCCTCGAGATTGCGGGGCTTGCCCTCGTAGACGATGGCGATGCCGTCGGGGCCGGTGTTGGCGCTGACAACGCCGCCGAGCTGGAACACGATCAGCGGTGCATGTCCAAACGCCTTTTTGCACAGCTTGACCAGCTCGTCACGCTTGGCGGTGTTGGACGTGTAGGCCACCATGTAGGGCGTGTCCTTCATCGAATCGACGCGGCTCTCCACCCATTTGATCATGGCGGCGGGCACGGCGGCGTCGCCGCGGACCTTGCTCTCGACCTTGGAGACGCCCGCATTCAGGCTGATGATGGGGCGGATGCCCAGCAGGTCGCCGACCACAGCGGCGGCGGCGCTGACGCGGCCCGACTTCTTCATCTGCTTCAGGCTGTAGGCGGCCAGACAGATCTCAACGCAGTCCAGCTTCTTCTTTAGCTCGGCCACGCAGGAGGCCAGCTCACCGCCGTTGCGCACTTTGCGGGCGCACTCGCAGAAATACCAGCCGTAGGGCATTGAGTAGGTGTGGCTGTCGATGACCTGAATCTTCATCGTGTAGCCGGGGCGCTCCTCCTCCAACAGCTCCATGGCCTTGACGGCGTTGTTGTAGGTGCTGGAGCCGCCCGCGTTGATGCTCAGGTACACCAGGTCGGTGTAGCCCTCGTCCGCATAGCGGGCGTAAATATCGCAGAACTGCAGCTGGGTGATGGCGGCGGTGGTGGGCACGCCCTGGGCGTCGCGCATCATCTGGTAAAACTGGTCGTTGGTAAAGTCCTTGCGCTCCATGTACTCCACACCGTCAAGGTTGATGGGGAAGCCCACGACCTCGATGCCGTACTTATCCGCAAGCTCCTGCGGAATGTCGGAACAGGAATCTGTCAGAAAACCTATCTTGCTCATTTTACATCCTCACTCCATTCGTATCGGGTCAACTGCCCGTGAGTCTCCAAACCGGCAAAATCCCATTGACGCAATGCTTCGTACACGCCCACTGCCACCGCGTTGGACAGGTTCAGGCAGCGCTCGCCCCTGCGCATCGGCATACGCACGCAGTCGGCCTCATGCGCGGCCAGCAGCTCCTCGGGCAGGCCGGCATCCTCACGCCCAAAGACGAGATACGCGCCGTCGGGGTAGGTCACATCCACATGGCGGCGCGGGCCCTTGGACGTGAAGTAGAAAAACGGACCACTGTTTTTGGCAAAAAAGTCCGCCTGATCTTGATAATATGTTATATCAAGCTGGTGCCAATAGTCAAGCCCGGCGCGCTTTAATTTTTTGTCGTCGATGGTAAAGCCCATCGGGCCGACTATATGCAGCCGCGCTCCCGTCACCGCGCAGGTCCGCGCGATATTGCCGGAGTTCTGCGGGATCTGCGGCTCGACCAGTACAATGTTTAAGGTTGGCATAAATTTACAAATCCTCGTTCTATAACTTTAGCCCTCCCTTGGGGGAGGGTGGCGCCGCAGCGCCGGGTGAGGGGCCGGGCGGCACGCCGTTCATGGGTCGGCTCCCGGCCACCCCTCCGGCCTTCGGCCACCTCCCCTCTAGGGGAGGCTTTTCACGGCGTTATCAATCACACGGCATACGCCCTCAAAATGCTGCATCACATCCAGATTGGAAAACCGCAGCACTCCGATTCCGAAGCCCTCCAGATATTCCGTGCGCTGTGCATCGTGCAGCTGTCCCGCCGCTTCATAATGCTGGCTGCCGTCCAGCTCTATCGCCAGACCTGCCGCATCGCAATAAAAATCCAGAATATAACGTCCTACAACCTTCTGCCGTACAAAGCGCGGCGAATATCCGCGCAGAAAATCATACCACAGATGGCGTTCCTCCCGCGTCATGCTTTTTCGCAGCGCTCGGGCGTTTTCAAGGACCTCCTTGTCTCGCGGCAGTCTCATGGTCTTACTCCTGCCGCAGTTTCGGCAGGGCGTTCTCCAGCCAGACGCCCAGCCGCTCGTCGGCTCCCTCGGGCGTCTGCCTGATGCACTCGGCTACGAAGGCGGCAGCTGCCTGTACGGCAGCCTGGGGGACGTTGCCCCGCAAAATGCGCCCGACGAGCACGGCGGCAAAAATATCGCCCGTGCCGTGGAACATCCGCGGCTGCAGCGGCGTTTTTACGGCATAGCCCTCGCCGCCGCGGGCCGCGCCCACACAGCCTATGTAGCGTCCCCCGCCGATGCCCGTCACGCCGGTCACAACGACCTGCGGCGCTACACGGGTCAGCCGGGCCGCCTGTGCAGCGGCCTGCTCGGCCCTGCCCACACCGGGCAGCGGGTCGCCCAGCAGCAGCGCGGCCTCGGTCACATTGGGAACGATCAGATCCGCCTTGCTGCACAGACTATACATAGCGGGCACCATGTCGGCCCCCAGGCCGCTGTACAGCCGCCCTCCGTCGCCCAGCACCGGGTCCACGACCTTGAACGCGCGGGGCCACAGCTCAAACGCCTGCTCGACGAGCTTTGCCTGCGCGGCGTCCGCCAGATAGCCCGAGTAGACGCAGTCAAATTTCACGCCCAGCCGATGATAATGTTCCAGTGCCGCGGGGCCGTAGCCGGGGTTGGCCA